>WNEZ01001865.1_pt1 | contig 20346 bp, 23 predicted proteins | sample 5400521 | NCBI WGS metagenome assembly WNEZ01 (sample SAMN13153339, study PRJNA577476) | soil metagenome | isolation source: 120 cm saprolite under Douglas fir tree site 2 hole 1 replicate 1 | place: USA:California | collected 2015-04-18 | reverse complement strand
TACTTCAATCAGGACATCAAAGAACTCATGCTCCGCTTGATTCATAAAAAAATCTTTGCGCCCATAACGGTAAATGGCCGAACTTTTATCACTCCTCTTAATGTTCTTAGTAATAAGCCGTACAGCTCCCACAGCGACAATGACTAACAAGAGAACAGTTAACGATTTCATACTTGCAGCATACCAATTACCAGTATATTTATCGAGCGCGAGAACATTCCTACGTTTTAACATTCCAAACGCCCTGTAGCGCCTTTCAATAGGCTTAGGATCTGTCAAGAAATAACAGTATTAATTGAGATGTTGCGAGGCGAGATGGTGTAGTTCCATTCGCCGTGGAAAGCGTCTGGTTGGATGGAGAGCGTGGCCATCTGTTCATCCGACACCTTGCGTCCAGTGGGATAGCTCGTCGTGTCGAGTGTGCACTGCACGGTCAGTCCGGCTTCCGTCGTGGTCGCGGCAATCAACTGGAGGATCACCGCGTAGCTGACCAGCGGTTTGCCGCGCCAGTTCTGGCTGATCCAGGCAAAGAGGCGATGCTCGATCTTGTTCCATTTGCTGGTGCCCGGTGGCAAGTGACAGACCGTGATGCAGAGACCGGTCTCATCGGCCAACTGCTGCAGTTCCCATTTCCACAACCGGACCCGCGAGCCGTTACTGCCTCCCCCATCCGCGCTGATCAAGAGGCGCTTGGCCTGAGGATACTGCGTCCGTCCGACCTCGTTCCACCAGCGCCGAATGCTTTCCACGGCAAAGGCCGCGGTCTCGTGGTCAATGCCCACGTTCACCCAGCCAGCGTTGTGTGTCAGGTCGTACACCCCATAGGGCGTGGCCCGGCCCAGGCCCTTGATGGGGAAGTCATACACGCGCACTTCCTCGGCTGCGCCCTGCGGATGCCATTCCCGCCCCGCATTTTTAAAATCGCCCACCAGTTCCTTCTTTTTCGCGTCCACTGACACCGCTGGCTCGCCTGCTGCCAGGAACGCGGCTGCTTGCGCATTGAGGTGCTCGAACTGCCCATCGCGATCAGGGTGCTCGCCACCCTCGCGCGTCTTCCGGCTGACCTGCAGATGGTAGCCCAGCCCGTGGAGCAATTCGCTCACCAACTCATGCGACACCCGATGTCCCAGGTGCTGCAGTTCCTTGGCCAGCTTGCGCACGCTCTTGCTCGTCCACCGCAGTGGCGACTCCGGGTCTCCCCGCGTCACTGGCTCCACCAGTCGTTCCAGGTCTTCGCTCAGGCTGGGATCCTTGCTCACGTTGCTCTTGCGCCCGCCTCCGATCCTTCGGATCCGTCCCTCTCCCGCTCGCTGCCCCTCCCGCAGTTCCTGCATCCCGTCCACGATGACCTGCCGCGACAGCCCCGTCGCTCGCGCCACCACGGCAATCCCTCCCCAGCCCAGTGCCATGGCTTCGTTGGCCGCGAAGAGCCTCCGTGTCCGTTCATTCAGTTCTCCCGCGAGTCGCTCGTATCGCTGCTTGATCTCTTCTTCTTTTTTCATGTTGAGAGTCTACAACAGATTCTCTCGCTTTACAAGTATTATTCCCTGACGACTCCAGTATTCACCGAATCCTTCGCACGAATTTTTTTCTTGTTTACCCACTCGATAGGAGAAGGAAGCTTGGCCGGATTAAACCAGAAGAACTCCTCGGCAAGGCGAAAGTCGAGTTCTTCACATAACCTGATCAAGATATGGTAGTTGTATAGCGATCTTATCGGCCGCTTGCTTTGATAGGCGCCTCCAAGATCGATAACAAAACTGCCTGTAGGAGCCAACACGCGGTAAACCCTCTTACAGAATTCTAAGAGCCAGTCTACATACGTTTCCTGGGTGACGTTCCCGTAAGACTTTTCCCGTTGTAGAGCGAATGGAGGAGAGGTAATGACTAAGTCTATTGAGTCTGCCTCTAATTGATCGAGTAAGTCGAGTGAATCCCCAACATAAGCAGAGCCGTATTTTGTAGAATATAGCGATCTTCCAAGTGCCACAATAATTCTCCTCGCCTATCTAGCCAATGACAGTACTTTATTAAGGGGTAACTCCGAGATAGAAAAATGCTCCGATGTTGTTATCATGTAACCCTACCTCTCTATGAGAAAGATACCATCTCGCCTGGAAAAAGAGGTAAATTACTTCCTCATCTACTCTAAAGGTACCATACTTTGAACTGCATGCCAATCCCATTACTCATCCCAATAACCAGTCCCAAACACCTCGGTAGAGCCGCCTGTATCAGCACGTAAAGGCGAATGCCTTGCCTCTCATGCAATTTCTTCAAATGCCCAATCGTCAGAGAAGCATACTTGTTCGTCATTTGAAGCGTTGTATGTCCCATTTGGCGCTGAACATCTAATGGACTGCGACCCATTGCCAACTGTGCGGTTGCCACTTCTCTAAAGCGAAAATAGAATAAGAGAAATGAAAAGTAGCCTGGATAATATATAGAAGCAAAGTTTCTTTGTACAATTTGGGATGCTTTGCTTTCTGTCGATTACAGGCCCATAAACGATGTCCAGCGCCTCTACTTCGAGTTGCTACAGCGAGCGCACTTTAATCTCCTTGATGGCGAGAGCGTCGTTCGCGATTTGCTGGAGTGGCGCGACCTCTGGTATAGTGTCACTGCGGCGCGTTTACCGTTTCCCATAGAGCAGAACCGCCTGCCCATTGATCTCTCCCTGTTGCGAACGACGAGATGGAATGACTGGCCTGCCGATACCGTCTATATCTGGACAAATGATGAGTATGTGACCCAGCTGAAAGAGCTGATTGAGGAGCGCTGGGAGGCGAGCGAGATTGCGGTGCTTTTGCCCGACGATGTCGAGCTAATCAATGCTAACTTGTTCGAGGAAGACAATCGGGTGCTGTTTGTGTGGTGGGATTGAACTGCTGAATCAACCTCTTGGAAAACCAACAGTTCTGTGCTATTCTGTGCTTAGGCATGGTTCAAAACCATGTGACACTTTTGAACAGTCAGGCAGCGAGAGCAGCATAGCCCAAAGCAGCCAGCCAATGGTGAGTGGACGAGGTAGATTCCGTCCGTTGTAAGGGAGAAAGACCCTCATGAGGACCACGAGGAGCAATCCGGTGATTATGCCAAACGGCGAGCAGGGAGAGCAGACCAGCCGAGAGTTTGCGATGAGCCGCCAAATGAGGCCTGACAATGCTATGCCAATTTTCCACAGCACTACTGGCGCGGACGGCTTGATCCCAGGCAGCCAAAAGGTGAGAGGCGACTGCTCGCCAAGCAGGGTGAATGCTTTGCAGCAAGTGCTCGCTCGTTGGACCAAGCACGGCCCGACGCAGCCATGCCCACGCCAACAGAGCGACCGCCTCCGCGCCCAAGACGCGCGAGGCTTGCTCTTGGATGGCATCAAGTCGTCGAGCAAACAACAGGGTCTGAGGCAAAGCCAAACGAACCTGCTTCGCAAGCATCTGAAGCTGCCCCTGCAATGCCGGAGTGGCAGATGGCACCAACTCATCCAACAGATCCAGCACGGTGACGATCTCGCCTTGACGGTGTTCACTGGTGAGCAAGCCGTCAGGCAGAGGGACGACCACCTCCAACAAGGTGTGCAGTTCTTGACAGAGATAGCGCACTCCATCAGCGACATAGCTCATCTGGGAAAGGCACGCCTCCTGCTCAGCCAGAGGTGCTTTGGGACGCCTTCCGCGTCTTCGTATTCCGTTTGCGAGTGCAGCGGCTTGCCGCTGGATGGTGAACAAACGATCCTGTTCTGCTTGCACGGCTCGATCCAGACGCCCTTGGACTTGAGCGGCCACATGGAAGAGATGCCAGACATCTCGTTGGTGGTCCTCTTGCCCATGAACCTGACTCAAGGCTTCCTGGATCGCTCGGCCTCCATCACTGACGGTGCCCGAACGGCTGATTCCTTGTTCCTGCAAATACCACACGAGCCTCGTCCAACTTTCTCCATCGACCTCCACCGGGGGCACGCTGGCCCAAACTTGCCCGCTGTGGACATCAATCACATTCAGATAGGCTTTTCCGCGCTGGCTGCTGTATTGTTCATCCAGGGCCAGGGCGCGCGGAGTTCCGGCCTGTTGTTGACTCAGCCACGTTTGAGCACGTTGCCCGGCTTCTTTGACGATGCCAACAATCCTTCCCAGGCTCACATGAACCCCATGCAGTTCCCGCAGACACGTTTGCATGCCCCGATAACTGGCATGCGTTTCGATCAACAGCGTCAGAACCACAAGGGAAATCGCCTCATTTTGCTTGGGTGGCAAGAGTTGGTGCCCCAAGGCTTCTTCCAGTGCCTGCCGTCCTGTTGCCGCCCAACGGTACAAGGTCTGACGAGATACCTGGTGCGAACGACCCAATTGACTGACCAGCCCATACATGGGGTTCGCCAACATTTGACTGACCATGCTTACGCGCTCCTGAACAGTGCTACAATGGTTCATGTTTCCTCCCTGAGAACGGTGATGGTTTTCGCCTTTTCACCTTATCTCTCAGGGATTCTTTTCGTCAACTTTTTCGTCAATTGTCACATTGGTTCAAGCTCATTTTGAACCATGCCTTAGTAAAGAAATGTGGCTTTTTCTTTACTAAGCAGAATCGCTATTTAAGGAACCTTTATTAACGCGCAGGCTTATTAAAGAATAATGCTTGAAACTTTATTAAGGAACACCTCTAGGGTAGAAAACGCTCGGAGATAGTAAATTATGGCAGGCGCTTGGTACTATGCTTCGGGTCTACAAATTGCTACAATCTACCCCGCTCATAACGATCCCGCGCGCCTCACAGAAGACGGCCATCTCGGTACCAACTGTTACCGCAGCGTTGAGTCGCATGGAAGAACTAGGAATTGTACGTGAAATAACGAGTAAACGTCGTGATAAGCTCTACAGTTATGAGAAGTATATCCAGCTCCTCAATGAAGGAACCGAGCCTATAAATGGCTAGAAGAATATCTTCTAGCACAACAGGTGAAGGCGGGCAAGAGGGGCGCAATGCATCGCGCCCCTCCCTGTTGTTTCGTTGCTCCCCCTGTTCAGCAGCTACGCGTTGCCGATACTGACGATGGTCTTAGCGGGAAACTGTACTTTGACCTTGACCGAGACATTGTTTCCGATGGCCTGCGCGTTCCCACCGAAATCACTCAGGTCCGCCGTCGCAGGAATAGCGAAGGTGTAGCTCTTGACGCCGGCCGTGAAGTGAATCATGCGATCAGCTCCAACGGCGCTCGTCGTGATGCCTGTATACGCGATGACGTTCAGGTCCGGGTCACCTGCCTGAGCTGGCTTCAAGATCGTTGCCGTCAAACTGCCATCGGGGTTTATGGCTGAGTCCATATTAACTGAGGCCCCAACAGCCGGGAGACTTCCACTAAAGGCTGTGAGATCAGTTTGGGCGTTGATCGCCATGGTGAATGTCTGCCCATTGGGCGCGCTCATCACAAGACTACTGCTCGTGATGCTCTTCACAGGGCCGATGAATGAGATGCCCCCTGCTTTAAACGCGACCGTTGTGACAATCGGGGCTGGTGGTTGAGTAGCGGTTGGTGGCACCCCTTGCGTCGCAGATGTAGTCGTGGCAGTGGTGCCTATTGTAGGCTGTCCAGTGCCACTGCCAGTACCCGCACACGCGGTGAGCAACATCATCATAACAAGCACGACGGTGCACACGAGTATACCTGGAAAACGACGTAATTGAATGTTTGGCATAGGTTCCTCCGTCCCCTCTCAAAGGGCTTCAAATCTATCTCTTAGGGTACGACACGAGTTGTATCAATCTACAACGACGACCTTATCTGTAAACGATGATACACGTATTTTTTAGAGTGCGCTATGCGCCAGGGCACAGTGAAACTATGATGGTGCTCACTTTCAGAGCGAACTGCTAAATAGAGCTACCCGTTACAAGTTCTTGTACATTTCAGGCACAGCACGGGCAAAAATGTAGTTCCTGATACCCGCAAGGGGTATCACTACATTTCAGGCGCAGCACGGCCAAAAATGTAGTGACAGGGCTTGCCCCTGTCAGGCTCATGCACAAGCCCTGGTCGCTTGCCCCTATCAGGAGCATTCGCCGGCCTTGGTCGCCTGCCCTTGAGAATCCTTGACACTTGCCCCACTCATGTCATACACTATTCATGTCGAAATGAGAATGATTATCATTATTAGGGTGACCTAATCATGCTTTTTCATTTTTTACGCGGGATAGAGGAACATCCAGCAAGGGCCGATAATGAATTTTACCAAGCACCATCGGTCATACCCGTAGGCGCACAATTTATTGGCGCACCGCCGATGTATCGGCCAATGGCCCGTCGATGCGCTCCCCAGGCCGATACATCGGCGATGGGCGCGGAGTATTGATACACGCTCCGCTTCGCTTCGCTGAGGCACCTACGATATGGCCGGTTTTGGTCGTTAAAATTCATAATCGGCGGTGGGCGCGAAGTATGGATACGCGCTCCGCTCCGCTGAGGCCCCTAATGAATTTTGACAACCGAATCGGGGAATGATTGGGAATGCCTGCCTCCGTCCTGTAGGGACAAGGGGTGGACGTGGAGAAGGGTGGGGGCCTTGTGCTTGTCCTGGTGGCATGACGAGTGGTCTGGGTTCCCTGAGGCCAACCGGTCTCCTCCCCACGAGGACAAGCACAAGGCCCCCTCATCCACCCCGCTCCGCCCCTTGTCCCTACAGGATGCAGGACGCCCCTTCCCCGATTCGGTCGGCAACCTTCATCAGGAGGCTGGGCCGCAAGCGTCCCAATGGGTATGATTACCCCATTCGGTCGTCAACATTCATCAGGTGTCTGGATTAATTTTTCAAAGTACATTATGGAGCATACACTGAATACCAACGCACACGCCGTCCTGGATGTGCTGCGAGGCTCGCAGCACCATCCCACGGCCCTCGAGGTCTATGAATCCGTACGACGTGCGCGGCCTCGTATTGGCCTGGCTACCGTCTATCGCATCTTGCACCAGTTGACGGAACAGGGGCTTATCAAAGAGCTGGAGTATGGCAGTGAGTGTTCGCGTTACGATGCTCACATCCGCCGCCACGACCACGCCATCTGTACCGGGTGTGGCGCACTGCTCGATATTCCCCTGGATATCCAGTTGCCAGGCGAGACGTTACAGGCAGCGGCCCAGGCAGCAGGTATCGAGTTAGGCACACATGAACTGAGGATTTATGGACTTTGTACGTCGTGTCAATCCAGGAGAAACGCATGAACACCGATAAAGAAGCAAAACCGATCATACAACAGCCCGCCCAGGGAACATCAACGAATGGCACTGGAGATCAGAGCGCAGCACAGCCTCTACAAGAGTCAACAAAAAAGGAGCTTATCGATGCGCTGAGACAAAACTGGCAGCGCGAGGTAGAGGGGATGCGCACCTACCGCGACCTGGCCCGGCGAGAACGAGACACAGCGCGGCGCAACGTGCTGCTGAAGCTTGCCGAGGCTGAGGAGCGCCACGCGCAGAAATGGGAAAGCAAGCTGGCCGAACTGGGGGCGGCACCACCCGCAGAAGAACGCTCTCCAGGAACACGCTTCAAGGGCTGGTTACGGCGCCAGTTGGGCACCGAGGCCGCGCTGCGCCAGCTTGAGGGCGAGGAAGATAGGGATATTGCGCGTTACGAGGCCCAGGCTCGCAGTGTTAATGATGCCGAGGCGCAAGCGATGCTGCGCGAAGTGAAACGCGAGGAGGAGAGCCACGGGCGCATCATTCGCGACATTATCAACCCTATCGGGCCGCAGGGGATGCTCGATCTGATGCTGCGCCGCGAACGCTGGCACAAGCGCGGCGGCGGCTGGCTCGGCGATGCCATCTACGGCGCGAACGACGGTTTGGGCGCCGTCTTCGGCATTGTCAGCGGCGTAGCGGGCTATACAGGAGGAGCGGCCAGCAATATCGTGCTGATCAGCGGACTTGCCGGCATGCTTGCCAGCGCACTCTCGATGGGATCTGGAGCGTTTCTGGCGACTAAAAGCGAACGCGAGATCTACGAGGCGGAGATTGCACGCGAACGCCGCGAAATCGAGGAAGACCCGGAGGAAGAACGAGAAGAATTGACGCTCTTCTACCAGTTGAAAGGATTCACCGAGGACGAGGCTAACCTGCTTGCAACGCGCCTTTCAGAGCAACCGGAACAGTTATTGCGCACCCTGGCACACGAGGAACTGGGATTATCCGAGGAGAATTTTCCCAATCCCGTGGTTGCAGCAGTCTCAGCGTCGGTTTCAACCGGGATAGGCGCATTTATTCCGATCATTCCTTTCTTCTTTCTACAAGGTATACAGGCTATCATTGCTGCCGCGATTATCAGCTTGATTGCCCACTTCGCCGTAGGCGCAGCCAAAACGCTCGTCACCGGCCGCTCCTGGTTCAAGAGCGGCATGGAAATGACTATCGTGGGTGCTGTCGAGGCTGTAATCACCTACGTGTTAGGGTCAGCATTCAGGGCGGTGTAGAGTGAATTATCCTGGTACCCGCAAGGGGGCACTGATCCTCCCCCGGAGGGTGCTCCGCTACATTTCATGTAGCCTCATCCCGGTCAGCGTGATATAATAGCGTACACCATGCCCAAACGAAAGGAACATAGCCGAGTATGAGGCCCTGTATATATGTTTCGTAAAATTCTTATTGCTAACCGTGGCGAAATTGCCCTGCGCGTCATCCGCGCGTGTCGCGAGATGGGGATTCGCAGCATCATTGCGCATTCGGAAGCTGATCGTGATTCATTACCTGTGCGCCTGGCCGATGAGCATATCTGCATCGGGCCTGCGGCAAGTAGTAAGAGTTACTTGAACATTCCAAATATTATTAGCGCGGCGTTAATAACGAACGCGGATGCCATTCATCCAGGTTATGGTTTTCTCGCGGAGAATACCAGCTTTGCCGAAATCTGTGTCGACGCCCATCTCACCTTTATCGGGCCGCCAGCTTCCGTCATGGCAATCCTGGGTGACAAGGTTGCCGCTCGTGAAGCCATGGCCGAGCTGGGGCTGCCGGTGCTCCCGGGTACGCCCGTCTTGCGCACACTCCCCGATGGGATAGAGGCGGCTAGAGAGATCGGTTTCCCGCTCATGCTCAAAGCAGCTGCCGGGGGTGGCGGGCGTGGTATTCGCCTGGTGAAACGCGCAGACGAGTTTGAACGTGTCTTCACAACTGCGCAGAATGAGGTACGCGAAGCTTTCCGTGATGACGGGCTGTACCTTGAACGCTACCTGGAACATGCTCGCCACGTTGAAGTTCAGGTGCTGGTAGATAACTTTGGGCATGGCGTACACCTGGGTGAGCGCAACTGCTCATGCCAGCGCAGGCACCAGAAGTTGCTTGAGGAATCTCCAAGCCCTCACCTGCCTCGTGAATTGCGCCAGGAAATGGGCATGAAAGCTATCAGGGCGGTAGAACAACTCGGCTATCGCAACGCGGGTACGCTCGAATTTCTGTTAGATAAGCAGGACCGCTACCATTTCATGGAGATGAATACCCGTTTGCAGGTCGAACACCCGGTGACGGAGTTGGTCACAAGCACCGACATCGTCCAGGAGCAGATTCGGATCGCCTCGGGGATGCCACTCCAGCTTGAGCAAGAAGATATCCAGTTCCGCGGTCACGCTATCGAGTGCCGCATCACAGCGGAGGACGCGGATAACGATTTCCGCCCGCAAACGGGCGTGGTGGAGCGCTATTTGCCTCCGGGTGGTCCGGGAGTGCGGATCGATAGCCATCTATATGCTGGCTACACGGTTCCACCGCACTATGACTCGTTGCTGGCCAAACTGATTGTCTGGGCAGAAACGCGCGAAGCGGCAATTGCACGCATGCAGCGGGCTCTCGGTGAGTTCGAGATTGAGGGGCTGGCAACCACTATACCGTTTCACCAGCGTTTACTCAGGCATGAAGGTTTTATTCGTGGAGAGACCTATACTCGTTTCTTGCAAGAGGAAGCAGTAGCTTTGGGAATCTGAAATTCAGGGAGGTGACTCTATGTCTCGTGTAGTTGTAACCGGGTTGGGACTGATTACCTCGGTAGGTAATGACCTGGCATCGTCATGGGAAGCGCTCTGCCAGGGCAAGTCCGGTGTAGGCGAAATCGATAGCTACGATTCCAGCCAGCACCGCGTGCATTTCGGCGGACAGGTCAGGAATTTTGATCCTTCCGTGTATATGGATCGCAAAGAGGTACGCCGCAACGATCCATACGAGCAGTTTTCCATCGCCACTAGCAGGCAGGCGCTGGACCAGTCGGGCTTAAAGATCACCGATGAGAATGCCGACGATATTGGCGTGTATATCGGCAGTGGCATCGGCGGCCTGGTGACTCTGCACGAGCAGTTCAAAGTCCTCCATGAGAAAGGCCCGGATCGCATCAGTCCTTTCTTTATCAATATGATGATTGTGGACGGGGCGCCGGGGGTGGTCTCGATTCTCATCGGCGCAAAGGGTCCGAACTGGGCCGCCGTCTCCGCCTGCGCCACCAGCGGCAACACTATCGGGGAGGCCTGGGAAACTATTCGCCGGGGTGATGCCAAAGCCATGATCGCAGGCGGCGCTGAAAAAGCGATTACGCCTATCGCTATGGCCGCCTTCGATAACATGCATGCTCTTTCGCGCCGCAATGATGATCCGCAAGGGGCCAGCCGCCCCTTCGACGCCACCCGCGACGGCTTTGTAATGGGAGAAGGAGCGGCCATGCTGCTTCTGGAAGACCTCGAATTTGCCAGGGCCAGGGGAGCGAAGATCCTTGGTGAATTGGTCGGCTACGCTTCAACAGGAGATGCCTACCATGTGACAGAACCTGCCCCTGGTGGCGCGGGCCTCGTACGAGCAATGCGCCGGGCGCTGCAAAAAGCGGGGCTGCGTCCCGACCAGGTGGACTACATTAACGCGCATGGCACCTCGACTCCCTACAATGATAGCACAGAGACACAGGCTATCAAGACCTGCTTCGGAGAATATGCCTCTCGCCTGGCGATTAGCTCCACCAAATCCATGACTGGACATACACTCGGAGCGGCGGGCGCAGTTGAAGCCGCTATCTCCGTCATGACCATCCTGACGGGTGTCATACCGCCGACGATCAACCTGCACCATCCCGACCCTGATTGTGATCTCGACTACGTGCCTAACGAAGCGCGCCAGGCGACCGTAAACGTAGCCATGTCCAACTCGATGGGTTTTGGTGGCCACAATACCTGCCTCGTTTTCAAACGGTATGAAGAGTAGTGAAATGGATTTACACGAGCATGAGACACCCTGGATCAAGCGTGTCGAGGAACTGATAAAAGTGCTCGAGGGCAGTACCATCGGCGAACTGGAACTCACCGAGGCAGGTACAAAGATCATCATCCGCCGGCGGCCAGACATGATGATGGTCTCTGTACCTACCCAGCCACTAAGTTTGAATCAACCGGGAGTGCCTGTCGCTCCCGGTGCCAGCGATCGCGCAGCACAAGAAGATCGCGGCGTTGCCATCACTTCCCCCCTGACAGGCGTCTTTTACTCTGCCCCCTCGCCTGCATCGCCCCCCTTTATGAATCTCGGCGATGTGGTGCATGTGGGGCAGGTAGTCGCCCTTATCGAGGCTATGAAAGTATTCAACGAAATCCAGTCCGAGGTCTCCGGGCGTGTAATAGCACTTGTGGCAACCAATGGGGATGTGGTGCAGAAAGGTGATGTGCTGGTCAGGGTTGAGCCGCTGTGAAATTCTAAGGTTTCTCAACTCGGAAGAATGAGAGGAATCGGTATGGAGCAGGATACACTACTGCGTCAACAACTACGAACACTCCTTCAGGGTGGCAATGCTCATATGACGTTCGACGAAGCTGTCGCGAATTTTCCTCGCGAACACATGAACACGAAGCCGCCGCATGTCCCCTATACGCCGTGGCATTTGCTTGAACACCTGCGCATAACGCAATGGGATATCCTCGAATTTATCAGAAATCCACGGTATATCTCTCCAGACTGGCCCGAAGGCTACTGGCCCGCAAGTCACCTACAAGCCGGCGAAGTCGCCTGGGAGCAGACGCTCGCGTCCTTTCGCGCAGACCTCCAGACGCTGAGCGAAATGGTTGCTGACCCCACTGTGAACCTGTACGCGCCGATCCCACATGGGAACGGCCAGACCATTATCCGCGAGATCCTCCTTGTCGCTGATCATAATGCATACCATATCGGCGAATTTGCTATCCTCAGACAGGTGATGGGGACGTGGAGGGATCAGGAGCATTGATGATGGCCAAATGCTATAGCGCATGAAACAACCAAAATGTACTATCTACATCAGTACCACGTACCTAATCCCCTAAACCGGCCACTAGAGCCACTTCACAAGGCTAGACTGTACTATTACAGGGTAAAGTAATACCATCAGTGTAGACTTGAAAAATCTCCTGTTGCCGGCTTTGCACAAAAATCTGGTGTCTGCACGAAATGTAGGTTCGCTGTAGAATCAAAAGAGGGCATTCCCTTTCATCGTACACAACCGCTTTCAGATAATGCAATGGAATCGCTAATGACACACGGGTGATTGATAGGACGGCTGGAAATGTTGCGTTACTGCTGGCTAATGCTACTTCATTTGTGGATGTAGGATGGTATGCAAATACACTTAGAGGTGATCATAGTCTGAATGTTTTCCAATAAAAAACCAGATAATGGTGTCGCCTTCCTTTATGCCTACGGCACGATAGCTTTTATTGACTCGGAGAGAATACCAGGATTTTTCTTTGTCAATGCACTTAAATCGAAGGCTTGGGTAATTCGGATTCACTTCAAAAAGGCGATTGGCTTTGCGTGCTTGTTTTTGAACATTCTGCGGTAATTTCGCGAATAATTCATGATATTCTTCCGTCTGTACACTCTTCACTCAACCGCAAAGCCGCCTTCTACAGTTTTTCCGGCCAAAAATTGCCGTCTTGCTTCTTCGGCAAGGCGACTCAATCCCGCTCGCACGTGAGGCTGAGCGAACAAGGTATCCCATTCCAGTTCCTCTTCATCGCTGTAGTCATCACCGATTTCAGGTCGTGGGATAGAGCGATGATAATTCGTATAGGCATCTCGTATAATAGATTCCACTTCTGCTACTATTACTGATACTGGCACGGCTATTGAGGTACCAGCCAAGACCTGATCGGTAGACGATTGCAACGTGCCAGACGAAGGAACAATGCGAATGTATGCTCCCATTGTGCTAGAAGTTCTCTCAGAAGTGGCGGAATCGCTCATTTTATTCAGCTTTCCTTTCCTCACTAGCTTTTATAAGGTTGTAATTATCCAGACCTGCTTGCAAAGCCTTGATAATCTCTGGTACCAACTGTGGAGACACGGTCATCTTGCCAATGCACTCAGATCGAATAGAACCCAGCTTAGTCAGAAAGTCTCTGGCTTCTTCAGGTGAGCCAGCAAATGGCGGTACCTGCGTTTCAAAGAAAAAGAGGGTGAGTTCATACTTTCCAGGCTGGACGATCAGATTGTGCACATACCGATTTTGTATATTATCAGGAACATGCCACTCAACTGGAAGGGTTATTTCCTGTGGATGATCTCGCTCAACTTCACTCATAGCGATGTTCTCTTTCAACTAACGATGGGTTTAAGCCTACTCTGAGTAGCTAATCATAACTATAAACCATAACGTCAGAAACCGCAAATTATCGCTAATGCTATGGCGGCTATCGCGACTTACCTATCTCGCGCTTTCTAAAGGCGCAATTGCGGGAAATTCCCCTCATCAGCGCCTACTACTACTCATCCCAATAGCCAGTACCAAAAATCTCTGCACTCCCCATCTGCTTAGCACGCAAAGGCGAGTACTTCTCATGCGACCTCTGCAACTGTTCAACAGTAAGGGATGCATAGTGGTTCGTCATCTTGAGCGTTGTATGTCCCATCTGACGCTGTACATCAAGAGGGCTGCGGCCCATTGCCAACTGCGTTGTTGCCATATAGCGACGGCAGTTATGCGGCGATACCCTCTTACCTGTAATGCCCGTCCTTTTCCTGAGCCGGTAAAACAGCATCCAGATACCACCGTCCGTTAGAGGTTCACCCGTCATGGATAGAAAAACCGCATCCTCTTTACGCGCTACTGTTTTACCGCCTAATGCAGCTAGGAAAGGGCGATGCTTCGTCAAGTAGTCATGAAGCGGCTTGAAACCCTCTCTTGAAATTGGTACTTGCTGCCATTTGTTCCCCTTGCGGTGTACAATAAGCAGCCTTAGATCGCGGTCTACATCGCATAACCGCAACCCAACCAGCTCACTTAGGGCTCATCCGCAAATAACTTCCTAATCTAGGGTGACGTAGTGTCTTGAGGTTTGATGGTGTAATTCCACTCGCCATGAAAGGCATCGCGCACGATGTTGAGGGCCTTGAGCTCAGCGTCGCTGACGGTGAGACCGGTCGGATAGGTCTGGCTGTCTTTGATAGCAGTGACGTGCAATCCTTCCTCGGTGGTCGTATGCGAGATCAACTCAATCACCGTTTCCAGAGACGTGAGCGGTTTGGCCCGCCAATTGATGGAAATGAAAGAAAAGAGGCGGTGTTCGATCTTGTTCCACTTGCTCGTCGCAGGGGGATAATGCGCCACGGTGATCGTGAGCTGTTCTTCAGTGGCCAGGGTTTGCAAGGCCTTCTTCCACAGCTTGTTGCGCACACCATTGCTGCCGCCCCCATCGGCGGTGATGAGCAATTCCTGCGCCTGCGGATACAGCCCTTTGCCGCAGTGCTTCCACCACCGCCTGATACTCTCCACCGCAAATTCCGCCGTCTCATGATCGATACCCACGTTCACGAAGCCCTGGTTGTGCACCAGGTCATAGATGCCATACGGGATGGCTTTGCCACTGGCGAGCGAGCGGTAGTCGTAGACGTTCACCCGCGTCTCCTGCCCTTTGGGTTGCCATGCGCGTCCCTGGTTCTTGAACGTTCCCAGCAGTTCTTTCTTCTTGCAGTCCACCGAGATGGCCGGTGCTTGCTTCTGCTCGAACTGCTGGCACAGGGCAGTGATATGCCCAAACTGCTGATCACGATCGGCATGAGACGTGCCTTCCAGCGTTTTCTTGTTGACTTTGAGCGAATAGCCCTGCTCGTGCAACAAGTCGGCCAGCGCCGTTCTCTTGATGCGATGTCCCTGCCGAGAGAGCGCCTTGACCAGCTGCGTCAGTGAATGCGTCGTCCATTTGATCAGGCTCATCGGATCCCCTTTGGGCTCTAACAATGCCTCCAGATCCCCTTGCAAGCTCGGATCCGTCACCGCTGCCTTCTTCCTCCCACCCCCGGCTTGGCGGATCCTCCCTTGCGCTCTGACTCGTTCTCCCGTGAGTTCTTTGACCCCTCGCTGGACCGTCTTCCAATCCGCTCCCGCGCGCGCTGCTACCTGACTGATACCACCAGAGCCGATCTTGAGCGCTTCTGTTCCCAGATACAAGCGCCATTGTTGCTCATTCAATTCGTTCCGCAAGATCTCGTACTGTTGTTGTGTCGTCATTCCTTAACCATACCATATTTCCCCGTCTTTTGGAAGTTATTTGCGGATGAGCCCTAAGAAGTATACCCGTATCAATCAACACACTCAGTATAGCTCTATTCCTCGCCGTCAACGCCTTACGCAGTTGGGGCTTCAAGCTCTTATCTTCCTCACACGCATCAAGTAGCTTTTCTACCTCATCGGGTGCAAAAAAACTTGCAAGATGGCCTCAATCTGGGTACGATTGACGTATCAGCACGTCTCATCGTGTTGGGGACGCACGGTGCCAAAGCACAAGCGCATTCAGCTGAGGAGCAATGAGCGATGGACACCATTGTGCAGGAGGCGACTTCCATGCAACCTATCAACCTGCTTGACTATGAAGCGCTCGCGGGGGAACGGATGGGACACATCCCTTGGGCCTGGGATTATTATCAGGGCGGCAGTGAGGATGAGGTGAGCCTGCGTGCCAATCGAGCCGCCTTCGAGCAGCTGCGACTTCGCACGCGCATGTTGGTCAACGTCAGCACGTGCGACCTGCGGACGAGCGTGCTGGGCACTTCCGTCAGCATGCCCATCCTGGTTGCCCCAACAGCAGGGCATGGGTTGGCTCACCCTGATGCAGAATGCGCCACCGCCCGCGCAGTCCAGCAGGCCGACACCCTCATGGTAGTAAGCACCCAATCGACGCGCAGCCTCGAAGAGATCGCACAGGTCGGCCAGTGCCCCCGATGGTTTCAACTCTCCATTGACTCCTCCCGCCAGGCGGAACATCTGGTCAGGCGCGCTTGTGCTCACCGTAGATACGCCACGCCGAGGCAACCGAGAGAGAGACATGCGCAACGATCTAGGCAGGCATCTCGAGGCCTACGCTCCTTCTGTGGGCAATGGCAACGCCTCCCCTCTCATGGAGAGGAGCAGCAATGGAGGGGAAACCTCCCTCACCGATACGCTCACCTGGGAAATCCTTCCCTGGCTCCGCTCCATCACAAAGCTTCCTGTCCTGCTCAAAGGCATCCTCACAGCGGAAGATGCACGCCTTGCTCTGGAATATGGCGCCGCCGGTATGATTGTCTCCAACCACGGTGGTCGTCAACTCGACGGGGTCGTCGCCAGCATGGAGGCCTTGCCCGAAGTGGTCGAGGCGGTTGCCGGTCGCTGTGAAGTGTACGTCGATGGCGGCGTGCGTCGCGGGACAGATGTGCTCAAGGCTCTGGCCTGTGGTGCTCGCGCCGTCCTGCTTGGCCGCCCGATCCTCTGGGGTCTGGCGGTCAACGGGGAAGTCGGTGTGCACCACGTCTTGCAGTTGTTACGCGCCGAATTAGAGCTTGCGATGGCCCTCGCTGGCTGCCCCACTCTGGGGGGCATCACCCGCTCTCTCGTCAGATAAGAAGAAAGACGAGAGGATGGAGCCAATGAGATACACCCCCTGAAACAAGCCTGCGAGCAACGCGGGCAAGATGAGATAGTGTAGGAAGCGCATGAAACAACCAAAATGTACCATTTACACTATCTCCCTTGCCCTACCCCCGTTTAGCGTGCTATACTCAGTAACAGAAGGTAACTTTTGTCATACCTATGGTTGTTCTTAGCCATCTCGCCAACGGGGACGAGTCGATAATGAGTTTTAACAATTAAGAGGGATATCGGAACATCCATCGAGGGCCGATAAATCGGCGGTGGGCGCGATAAATCGGCCCCTACTGGTATCCGGGGTATTTGCTTAAAACCCATAATCGGCCCCTACGGATAGCCGCAGTAATATGTTAATCTACATAATCGGCTCTCTACCCCTGTAGACCCTCGATTCATCGAGGGGCGAGCGGAGCGAGGCAACTATTCGTCAAAGGAGGTGAGGGACATGGACGCTGGCCCTAGTCACAGTAGGCGTGTGATCTTCGCGTGCCTGCTCGCGGGATTGTTCTTCTCCTCATTGGGTATGGTAATTGGATAGATGTATCACTGATCTTCTAGCCTGGCCCTGGTTCACCCCCGGTGTGCTTTCACCCCTACCTTCCCGGTGAGCTCGCATCACTACACCGTTAAATGTCGAGGAAGGACCCTGCCACCTGCCAGCAAATCTTGCCCGGGTTTCTACTAGCCCTGCGATCTTCTCGTACACGCGGTAAAACCCTTACAAGTAGTCCCCCTGTAAATACAGCGTATCCTGCATGGAATGCACACCTGGCTTCTCATCTGAGATTGAAACCTACCTTTTAGTGCAGCATCATGCTTTGGTAATGCTTTGTAACTGCTGTCACCCATGCAGTGGGTTTTCCACTTATCCACAGTGCTGTGGATAAGTTTACGGTGTTCTTTTACCTATGTGGAAAGGTGGTGATACCAATGATTTTTTTAAGCATGCTCCTACGCCAGAGCGTTTATGATATTGAGGGACGTCGCCTGGGCGCTCTACGAGATATCTATGTCTCGTTGAATGAAACATTTCCGGCTGTCACTGCCCTTGTTGTAACTACCTCCACGCTCAGCAATAGCGATAGAATCATTCCCTGGTCTCAAGTAGATAGTGTAGAAGAATTGCCAATACATCTGACTGTCAAGCAGTCACGCGTTGCTTCTTATACACCACAACCGGACGAATTGCTGCTCAAGCGCGATCTTCTGGATAAGCAGATCGTCGATACCCAGGGCTTTCGCGTGGTCAAAGTCAACGATTTGAAACTGGCGCAGATTAAGGGGACAGCTCGCCTGATCGGCGCTGATATCAGCCTGAGCGGACTCTTACGACGCCTGGGCATACTCGCGCCTTTCGAGCTGCTGGGTCGTGTATTGCCGATCCGCCTCTCTGAGCGCATCATTACCTGGAATTATGTCGAACCAATTCAGGTGGTAACAGTTGGCACGGGCCAGTTGAGGCCAGCGCTGGCAGGCGCTGCTGCTGGCGCGGGCGGTACTGTCCCACAGGTACAACTGAGCGTCAGTCATACGAAACTGGCCGACCTGCACCCGGCAGATATCGCAGACATCCTGGAGCAGCTTGACGTTGAAGAGGCCGGTGCGGTACTGGGACGCCTGGATACAGACACGGCTGCCGATGCCTTAAACGAAGTAGAGGCCCCACTGCAATCCGAGCTGTTGAGCGAAATGGACCCGGAAAAGGCTTCCGACCTGCTTGAGAAACTCGCGCCTGATGACGCCGCCGATATACTGGCGGAGATCCCACAGGAAGAGGCCGAACGTCTTTTGAACCTGATGCCTGCCAACGAGTCGCGGCCCATTCGCGAACTGCTGCGTTATGGAGCAGAGACCGCGGGTGGCATTATGACTAACGAAGTGCTCTCGCTCTCGCAGGAGCGTACTGTTGAAGAAGCGCTTGTCTACCTGCGTCAACACTCCGAGCACCTGGAGATGATCTACTATCTCTTCATTGTAGATGACGAGCATCACCTGGTCGGGGTGGTCTCACTGCGCGAGCTTGTGGTAGCGGAAGCAAGCACTCGTTTGAAGGATCTGATGGACAAAGATGTCATCAAAGTGCAGACGGACACTGACCAGGAAGAGGTGGCACGCGTTATCGCCAAGTATGACCTGCTGGGTGTTCCGGTGGTAGATGCTGAGAATCACCTTGTAGGCTTAATTACCGTCGATGATGTCATCGATGTTCTCCATGAAGAACAGGTCGAGGACTTTTCTGAGATTGCGGGCGCCAGCGTCGAGGAATTTGAAGAGGAAGAACATTTTTCGGTACGTGCCGTCATGAGCCGCGCGGTATGGTTGGGTGTAAACGTCGTGGCGGGCTTTATCCTTGCCCTGGTACTCTACAAGTTCTTTGGTAACGCGGTTACCTCGAATTCTCTACATATCCAGGCCTCGGGCTTCATGGCGGGGTTACGCTCTCCTGTTGTGCTCAATGGCATGATTAGCTTCATACCCATGCTGCTGCTTACCAGTGGCAGCGTGGGTTCGCAAGCGCTCGGTATAGCAGGTTGGCAACTGCGTTCTACTCACGGGGCTGACTTCTGGCTCGGCCTGTTTCGCGAGCTGCGCGTGGGTACTGCCGGGGGCGTGCTGGCGACTATTGCGGTAGGCTTACTAACATGGCTTCTCTTCCGCTCGTGGACGTTGGGTCTAGCTATTGGCCTGGGCTTAGGATTTACCTTGTTGATAGCGGCCATTTGCGGTCTCGTTTTCCCAACGCTTCTCCAGCGTCTAAGACTGCGCGGCAGCCTGGTGAGCGCTCCACTCATCGATCCTATCATTGCCGTGATCAGTCTGAGCATCTTTCTGGTGGTTGCGCTCTGGTTGATCGATTTGCTGCATGTGTAGCTGTGAGAGGTTCCGGCAGTGAAAAAATTTGCTATTGACAATACTCACTACTGCTTGATATACTTCCTTGCGTAGGACAAGTGAAGTCTTTTGCATCGCATCCGATGCGCTTCACATCCAAATTTCTTTCCTCGATAGCTCAACGGTAGAGCGGCCGGCTGTTAACCGGTAGGTTACAGGTTCGAATCCTGTTCGAGGAGCCAAACGCCCTGGAACTGGCTTCCAGGGCGTTTCTATCTATCAAAACCCCCACCATGATGCTTCGCTTTATATCTTAGATCGTATATCTCAGGCTCTTAACGTCTCTATTTGCGATCTGATTGAACAGACTCCCGACAAGGACTAATCTTGACGCTTTTCAGAGGAAACCGATGGGCGAAAGACAATTCACGCTGGTTGCCCGCATCCACACGACGGATCACGCAGCTCTTGGGGCCGTGCTGGCGAACCTCATCCCGCAAGGGGGTCATTACTCCAACCTCTGAGGGATTTCGCGTGGAGGCAGAACTGGAAGGCACCAGCGCTCGCGACCTCAACCGCATGCTCCTCTCGGCGCTCCGCCGGGTCGATCGCCGGGCGATCCTGCATGCAGCATGGA
>WNEZ01001381.1_pt1 | contig 20351 bp, 19 predicted proteins | sample 5400521 | NCBI WGS metagenome assembly WNEZ01 (sample SAMN13153339, study PRJNA577476) | soil metagenome | isolation source: 120 cm saprolite under Douglas fir tree site 2 hole 1 replicate 1 | place: USA:California | collected 2015-04-18 | reverse complement strand
TGCTTCGACAAAAGCTCGTCCTAGCGAGGTCAAGGTAACCGCGCTAACAGATGATCCCCCTCCATAGGTGCCGCTGGGTTCGATACAGCCAACACGAACCAGATTCGAAAGAGCCAATTCCACCTCGGCGGAAGGTCGTGCACTCTCATCGTCCATATTTATAGAATAGCGTTCTGGAAATCTTCCCGTTGGAACAGCGGTTCCTGGCGTATTTGGCGCGGAATAAATCTTGTCGATCAGCAGAACCTCGAGCGGGCCAAGTTCTTGGAGATCGAAACGAAAGCGCGCTTGGTTTCAATTTTGCTGTCAGGATTGGTGGCCGTGGCGAGAAGCCGAGCATAAAGATCTTGAAGCTCGTCGTCATTTTCAACGCTAGCGGCCGCGATCAGAGGAAGCCCGAACTTAAGTTCGACTGGCTTGATCTCGCTATCAAAGCCCAGCTCTTTTCTTATTTCCTCATATCTCTTCGCGAGCCGCAGTTGCCGAGTTCGACGATAAACCGTCAGATGGTCCTCGCCGATGCCTACGAGTTGCTCTAGCGATCCGCCAAAAATGCGACTGAAGAAACCACCCAGGTCGCGGCTTGCATCAATTGCTTTTCCAGCAGTCTTTGCAACTTCCTGCGTTGCTTTCGCGGTCTCTTCGATTTCGGGTGCCGGCATAGCTCTAGGCCCCTGAGGCGGTCGGGCCGAACACTACTGCAACCTACGGACGCGCGAAAGCGCCCCGAAAGGGGAATTGTTCATTGAAAAAAGCAAATCAGGTTCGGGGCCGGCGGAAAGGCCCCCGGATCGACGGGAGGCTCTTCGCCGTCCAGTTCGATAAGATAGACCAGCATCAGCCCGTCAGACGGCTGACCATTGTTATTCGCCTCGGTAAACAGGGCGCTCTCGTCGGGCAGCGCCATCCGCGCTCGTAGCTTGGCCTTCCCATCCCACAACGGGGCACCATCGGACTTGGCCTCTGCCAGGTCGTCCTTCAGCCATTGCTCGTGGCATAGCTCTTGCGCCTCGCGAAGATTCTGAGCTTCGAACGTCAGCGTCGGTGTGTCACCGATTTCTATTGTGAAAATTCTGGACAGGACGTTCGCGGTCATTTGCGTTGTCCAGTGCCTGTGCTTGTCGTAAATCAAATCCGGACATACTGGTGGTGCAATCCACCCAAGATCGGACGGCAAAGAATGTATCCAGCGCGCTGAGCGAGGCGCGGTGCCGGCGCATCCTTGTTCAACGATAGATGCGTACGTACCTCATTGTAGTATTGCATGTACGACTGCAGGACGTGACGAAGATGTCGTTCGCCTAACACGATGATATGATTGACACATTCCCGTCGGATCGAACCGATCAGTCTTTCAGCATATGCGTTTTGCCACGGGGAACGAGGCGATGTCGGTCGGTCGCGAATGCCCATCGATCGAAGTCTACGGATAAAGACCTCACCATAGGCCCCGTCCCGGTCACGAATGAGATAGCGGGGAGCATGCTCCCAGCCGCATGCTTCCGTGAGCTGATTTGCGATCCATTCTGCGGTGCGATATGACGCCAAACCATAGAATCTGCCGCCGGCCATGCCCCATGATCAGCAGGCCATACAGCAAACGAAACGAAATCGTTGGGACGACGAACAGATCCATCGCCGCGATGCCGTCGGCATGATTGTTAAGAAATGTTTTCCAACCTTGGGACGGCGGCCCTATGCGCCTAACCATATACTTGGCCACGCTGGTCTGCCCGATTTCGATACCGAGCTTGAGCAACTCTCCATGGATCCGTGGAGCTCCCCAGAGCGAATTGGCGATGCTCATCTCGCGGATCAGCTTTCGTATTTCGAGCGGCACCGTGGGCCGGCCACCACGGCGTCTCGACCTCCAGCACCAATACAACCGAAAACCCGCGCGATGCCAACGAACGATAGTGTTAGGCTTCACGATCGCTAGCGCATCGCAAATCTTTGGAAACAACCGATAGAGACCAACGAATACCAAGTGGTCGAAGACGCTGAACGAGAGTCTCTTAGGAGCAGTCCGCCGCAGAACGTTAATTTGCTGCCGTAATGTCCAAATCTCTGCCTCGAGCGCTGCCCGCGACCGAAATAGATCGACAACCGTCCAACCAATGAGCCTGAAAAGATCCCTCATTGAACAATAGCATTGCCCGATTCTCGGTCAGCCGCCAGCCTGATGAGGTTTCCGACAGGGACAGCCCTTCCTGCTGGCCATGCAACGGATCATCGGTGGCATCGAGATCGAGGGTGATCTGGCTCGGCGCTGTCCGATGCGCCTCGAGAAACAGATCGACGAATAGTCGGTCCACCGCCTCCGCATCGTAGCCGATCTTGTGGTAGCGCGACGGCTCCGGCTTCGACAATTCCAGCCGGTTCAACGTCGATTTGCCGGCCACTGCGGCGCAGTCCGCGCGCCGCGCCTCAAGCTTCCCCGCCAGCACCGCCATCAATGGATCGTGGCGCAGCGTCTCATGGTCGTTGAGGTCCTCGTAGCCGAGCGCGATGGCGAATATCCGCTGTCCGACCAGCGTCGCGACAGAATGCTCGACCTGCGCCTGCGATCGACGATCGACAAAGCACGATGCCAGCCGATCCACCATCCGGATCGCCCGATCCGTCGCGCCCAGCAGCAGCGCCCCCGCATCCGATGTGATCGCACCACCATCAAACGCCGCGATCACCTCGCGGCCTTCGACGGCTTCAAATCCAAAAATATCCGGGATACACTCTGTCTGCATCGGGGCTCTCCTCGAATCATCAAGAAGTCGTTCTCGCAAAACAACTTTCGCTGATTCGGAGCCCCGATGCGCTTAACCTCTGTGAGAAATGCGGGTTAGGTGCTGTCGGGAGATTTCGAAATTCGGCGGCTCGCGCCTTTGGGCGTGAAAGTCTAACTCACCGTATGGTGGAATCAAAATCAGGTGGTTACCCGAACGCATTCAACGCGCATTCTGAATTTAGGAGGAAATTTGCCCCTAAATATTTCAATTACTTAGCTGACTACTCAGAATGGATTCCGTCAATTCCAGAGCGCGGGTTTTGGCGGCCCAATTGACTTTCTCCCGACCCGGATGGAGCGCCGTAAGAGGAACCGCTCCGCGGCGCTGCGCGCGCAGGAGTCGAACCGGTCCGGACGAGTTCACAGCCCGTCGCCTTTCCGATCAGTCTAACCGCGCTTGCGAACCTGTTCCAGCAAGGTGATCTTGGTTGCGCAGGACCCGCAATACTGGCCCCCGTGGAGATGCCTGTCCAGAAGCGATCAGCTCTTGCGTTCGCTCATCAAGCTCAGCTTCGGTGTCACTGATCACACGGTGCCGACGCGCGGGGCGGCCACTTGGGGGTATGAATTTCCTCAAGCCGATCTGAGCGGCGAGAATGGTTTGTGGCCATTTGCGGGCCTCGCTAAGTTCTGACGCAGCTAGGCGGGAGTCGCTCCTTTCTCACTTTCATTTGGGTGGAGACGCCTCCTTCACCGTAAAGATCTGAAGCAACGCCTCTTTGGATTTTCCTTGCAGTTGCACGGTCATCGCCTCTCCGGCGTTGACGGCCCATGTGTCGCCAGGCTGGCGTTGTGTCTCCTTGCCCGCGATGCTGGTTATAACTTCGCCGGCAACCAAAGTCGCGACATAATAGCCTATCGACGGCGCTTCTATCTGCCGTCCGCCTCGCAAAGACAGAGATCCAAGCGACACATCGAAAGATTGCGCAGCTCCATTTTCGGTGGGCGTTGTGACCGTGGCAGCAAAGCGAGAAGATACAGTTTTGCCCGCGCTGGTTCTATTTTCGACGGACCCACTCGGCGACTGCGCCAGCGATGAATATGGCAACAGGCAAAGCACCAGCGATACCAACAATGATCTATGCTTCATCACGAAGCTCCTCATTTCTCACGGAGCCAGCATGTAAACATGGCCGCCCGTGGTCGCGACGAACAGACGGCCGTCAGAAATCGCAACTTCGTTGCGCAAGCCGGCGGCGTTCGAATGATCCGGCAGTGCGACATCCGCCAGCACCGCCGGTGCCCAGACTATTGAGTAGCCGCTCGCCACGCAGTTCGCGAGAGGAACCAAAACCTGCGAACATCTCGCAAAAGCCGGCGGCGCCACGGAGGGATCGGCAAAAGCCACAACATGACCTTGATCCGTGCCAATATAGAATATCCCTCGCGTCACTGTTGGAGAACCCAGGGAATAGCCCCCACCGCTGCTATGTGGCACATCGGCGATCCAGCGCACACGCTTCGATGGCGAAGATACGCAAACGTTGAGCGCGTGAAGTCGACCGTAACCTGCGCTTACTCCCGCGCTTGTCACGAGCGCTTCGCCTCCCGTCGTTATCGCCAACACGTCGCCCCATGCGGCGCCGGGGCGCTTGTAATGCGTATCGCCATGCACATGCGCGCCCGAGGGTGGAAATTTGCAATGCGCGGAATGAGGCAAACTTGCTGGGAATTGCCATCTGCACTCGCCGTCACGCGGCTCTAACGCGTAGGTCCATCCATCTTTCATCACGGAGGCGCTGATCTTTCCGCAACTCGTGGACATAAGCGTGACGCCGGCAGCCCAATCCGGATCGTCGTCCAAGGCAAAGGGCACTGGCTGAAACTGCCAACGGATCGAAGCCGACTCGTCGTCGATGCGCAACATACTGAGGCCACGGTTCGGCACCGGTTCAGTCACTACGCCGTCTGCAGTGTTGCCCGTTGTAAACAACACGCCATCGCCATCAGCCGCGGGCGAATTCCAGATACCGCCGCCGCGATTGCTCGTCGCGAGAAAGTAGAATTTTGGGAGGAGCACGCCGGTGTCGGCGTTTACGGCGAGCAATTTCCCGTTTTGAATCGGATCATCTGCGGCGTCGTGCACGCCCACGTATATTTTGCCGTCATGAACGAGCGGTGAGGAATAAGCGAGGCGTTCATGCTGTTCGAAGGTGCCCCCCGTGCAGCCGTTGACTCGCGCGAGTACGTCACTCTTCCACACCAGTTTACCGGTCGCCTGATCCAACGCATACAGGCGACCACTACCACGGCCTCCATCCACGGTTGGGTCGGGGTCAGGCGCTCCGAAAATCACCCGTTCGCCGTGCTGGCTTGCGCTCGACAGGACGCCATAGGCGCCAAATGACTGTACGTCGCCCACCGCACCGCAGGATCCAATCAGCGGCGGTTGTGCGGGCGGTGGAAATTGCCATAACAGCGCGCCCGTTTTGGCGTCGAGCGCGTAAAACCGCCCACTATTGCTGCCGATGAAGACGCGGTCCTCTATGACGATTGGCGATGCATAAAAAGACCCGCCCTCGCCAGCGGCGCCAGGAGGCCATTGCCAGCGAACAGTGAGACTAGGCACTCTAGCGGGATCCGAGAGCGCGCCGGCCTCGCGCTGAGCGCCTGAGCGATGTGTGTCGTGTCGGTAGTTCGGCCAGTCGTTCGCATCGGCCAAGGCAGGCGTCATCGCGCTACAAATGACGGCGGCGCGCAAGAAACTCATCATTCGAAATCTGAACATCTAGCGACCCTCCACCACATACATCATCATGACGAGCGGCACGTCACCTTGGTTTTGCACCTCAATTTTCCCATTGACGGCAATGGAAGCCACTTTGGTCGTGTCGAGTGTCGTCGAACGGTCGCCCGTCTTGGCCAGCCCCTCACCCGACCGCGTGTCGATGACAACCTGCCCTTTGATTGGGTCAAACCGGATTGACACATCTGGGGCTACAATGACGTCACGCACTTCGATTTTCGCTCCGCCAGGGCCGATGTCCTTAAAAGCGATGCGGACGGAGCCATTTTGATCTTCGATGCGCTTGAATGCGACGACGGGCGCGCTTTCCACGAATGGCGCAGCGCTTGGAGGTGGCGGCGGCAAAGGGCCGGTGTTTTCCTGCGACCCTTGCTGCGCCCACGCCGTTTGACCGGTCGCCAAGGTCACGATGAAAAACGAGCAAAAGCAAACTATGCGCAACATGCAATACGTCCAGCCTGATGGCGGCCTTTTAGGGCCCCCGAGTTTGGCCCCATTCTGAAATTGGGCAAGGAACCTTACCATTCGGATGACTCCTCTGGTCTTCGGTTTGACAGCAAAGGGACCGTTGGCGCCTCCCAATTGATTGGACGGGTCAACCATGATTCCTTGACGAACATGGCCGCAGTCCGCGAGTGCGCGATGGGGTGTCAGAGAGATTATCGCTAACGGCAGTAAAGCCGAGACATGATTAAGACGTGCATGAGACCAGGCTTTCAGGTGAACTTGAATCTTGCCAATCTTCATTGAAGCCTCCTTACTGGTGGAAGGCCTACTTATCCTTTCAGCGGAAGTAAGGTGCGCTCGAACGCACGCGACTTCAAGTTGAAGCTTATATTGATTAAAAGGCATCTAACTATGAAATGAATTACACTTCGCGCTACTTCATGCACTCGCGATTCGAGCTTGCCTGTCTATTCTGATTGCTCCGCAACTCTGCGCCAGGTGCATTACCCGAGACCCGCACGTCAACATCGGCAAGATCGCGAGTAAGCAGGAACGCGGGGCTTGGGCTTCAACGTCGCGCCCGACACTGGTTGTTGAAGACTGATAAACCTGTACGAATGAAGAATCCCGATGTAGCTTTCCGCGGCTGAACTAATGATCGGCTCAATCTCACTCCCTAAATTGTGTCGGCGGCTCGCGCACTACGATTGAGAGCGGACGACGCGGTTCGCAACGCTCGGCCCAAACAGTGACGCGCAAGCGTTCGCGCCAAGCCCGCTCGACGAGCGCTTCCATGTCCCGCTCGCGGCTGCGGAAGCTTGCCTCTCCATCCTCCGCATCGAGCAGAAAACCTTCGAAATCGCCGAAGCGGTCGAAGATCAGTCCCGCAATTTTGCCCGTGCGCGCAAAGCGCTCCTCGTCCCTTTCCGCGGGGCAGGGCGCCTCGGGTGCGCCATTTCCAGTAGGCGAAGGCAATATTTGCGTGGGATCCCCGCCGAATGTGGAAACACGCCCGGCGATCTGATCGAGATAGCGACGGAAGACCAAATACCATCGGCTCGACGGCGGTATCGCAGCGCCGATCCATCGCAGCACGGAGAGGTCGCGCTCCTCCTGCGGCAGGAGTTCGGGCTTCGAACGCACTGGGATCGTGAGCTGGAACGCTCCAATGACGCGGCGCCAACTGAAAACGGCCGGGAATGCCGCCAGGGCAGGCCTTTCTCTCAGCTGCGATTGGATGCGCGGTGGCGCTTCGGCGAAAGCATCGGTCAATTGCCGCACGGCGACGTCATATGAGCGGCCTCGCGGCAATCCGGTCGGCATGTCGACGGATAACAGCCCCGCGCAATTGACGCCGCCGGTAGGCGGAATCGGCACGTAGCTGACGCCCCCTGTCTCGCATCGCAAAGTATGGTCGTCGACCCGAGTCAGCCGATGCGAGGCATACATGCGGTGTGCAAGCGACAGAATATCGCCAGCGTTCAGAGAAGGAACATAGATCAGCGCAGCGAGGCCAGGCGGTGTATTCCCCCAATCGATCATCAGCTCGTCGGGCGTTTGGTCCTTCGGCAGACCGGCGCGTGTCGGGCGTATGTCGAAAGTCGTCACGGCTTGCGCCGAGCCGACCCCGCTCCACGCGATGTTGCGCTGCGCCAGCTTGTCCCAGTTCGACGGGTCTTTGCCCAGCGGAATAACATAAGGATCGAAGGCGATCTCGGCGATAAGGCACAGATGGAGATTGCGCGCGAGCGCCTGCTTGAGCGGCACGGGTCGGAAGAGCAGGTTTGGATCAGCCGGATCAAACGGCCCGTCTTGTTTTGGCGGCACGGCCATCGGCATCACGGCGCCAGGTTGGTTGATGTCGATCCAGCAACCAAAGAAAGCATCGACTTCCGAGCCGTCGGGGTTGGCCGTTAGGGTTCGGATATTGCCGACGACGAAGCCGTCAGCGTCGATCTTGGAATCTATCTGTTGATCCATGCCGACGGCGGTCGTGTCGACCCGCGGCAGGGCAAAACACGGAACCGTGACATATTCGCCGTTCTCGATCCCGGCGAGCGCAATCGGCTGTCCGTCGGGATTGTTCGTCGCGCGCCGATACTGGCCGCCCGGGGGATAATCGTAGGGCGCGTAAGTGATTTGCGTTTGACGCAAACGGAAAAACACCCGCACGTCCGTCGCGCCGACAAGCCCGATATAATGCACCTTGGCCAAGGCGAAATTGAAGACCGGAACATTGGTGCCGTCTGTCGGCTGAAGGAAGAGTTTCGATTTGTCCTCGTCGGCAGAGAGAACGTTGGGGTCGTCGAACGACTGGCCCCCAGCCGTGCCTTGACCCTTGGTGAGCGCCTTCGTGACTTGCTGGATGAATGTCGCCGCTGCTGAAGCATCCGCCCCCATCGCGACGCCGAACCATGTCTCACCCGGCCGCACGACGAAGACGCGTAAATCGACGCTGAGCCAGGCCGGATCTCCATGCAGAAGGAAGGGATCTGGCTGCTTGATGAGATCCAACACGGCGGAAGGCGAAAAATCTTTGACAGTAACGGTCACCGTCGCCGAGCTGCTATTGAATTCAGGATCGGACGTGTCAGGAAAATCGAGGTTGTAGAAAAAGGTGAAGCGTTGAATTCCTGGCCCGTAATTTTGTTTGTCGGCCGAATTTCCCGCCGGAATGATCGTCATTCCGGCGATCGGCGGATTGAAGACCGGCGGCGCGGCCAAGGTCGAATTCGGCCCGGTCAATCCCAGCTCCGCCGCTGAAAATCCATCGACGACGACGCGAATGGCGTCGGGGATCGGCAGCCCGCCGGGCGTATTCGCGGGCTTTTTGCGCCGCGCCAGAATTTCGTCCTGCCCGATCGGATTTCGGTTAAGGACGATCACCGCCCCCATTGGCGGATCAGTGTCGTAGTAATAGCCAAGATCATGAATGTTCAGCGTGCTTGCCGGCGTCGCGCCGACGCCGAACGGCGTCATGTCGTCGTTGAGATCGTGTCCCGGAGGGCCGTTGCTGGTCGGCACATATCCTTGATCCGTATGCTGCAACTGCCACTGCCACCACAACCGATCGACGTTGCAATGATGGAGGAAGAAAACCGGATCATTGGGCGAGGTGCCGGGCAACATGGACCCGCCGACCCAGACATGGACCTTATTGTGGATGTTCGGTCCTTTCCAGCCTTCGAGCTGGTTGCGGAAGCTCGGATCGCTGATCATGCGCCAGGGCGGCGAGTCATAGGGCGTGACTGCCAGCACCGGGCCAACTTCCTGCGGTGTCGGCAGCCCGCCGGCCTGCCCAAGCGTCCGCGTGAGCCCGGGACCCGGATCGCCCGGGTCCGCCACGATTGTCCACGTGTTTGGATCGGCGGCGTCATAACGGAACGGGCCGGTGCTGACGAAACCGCTATTGCCGGGGTCGCCGTCGCCGCCCATGAGGTCCGCGCCCCAAACTGCTGCGGTCTTCGGATCGGCGAGTTGAGAATCCGCAGCCCAATCCCAATAGGGAAGGGTAACGCCCGGAACCGCCGCCTGCAGATCCAGTTCAAACCGGTTCAGCATCTCGCGATGCCAGGGACCGAAAGCAGGGCCGCGATGCGCGACGTTGCGGAAGAACGATTGCGGCGGGGGCGGATTCTCGCCCGGCATGAGCGTCGCCTGGTTCATGGCGTCGTTATGCTCTTTAACGTATTGGTCGTATTTGCCGCTCGCCTTCAGGATTTTGATTGCCTTGATGAGATCAGATTTCTCTGCAGCGATAAGACTATTTAAATTCTTGCGTAAACGGAGCATGTCAGCACTCCTTATGAAATTTGCTTATGAAATTTGCGTCTGCTTTCTTTAATCGCTGTATTATTTTGCTGAATTTTTCTGTTTATAATTACCTATGCTATTTCGACTTATTGCGCTTAGCCAAAAACACGGGCGATATTTCAATCAACTCTTTCGCCATCGCCTCTATTGTCGGATAAGTCGCGAACATATTGAGCATTGGCGCCGAGAATTGGCCGTTTTCTTCGCGGATCACCATGACGTCTACGCCTTCAATCGAAAGCATCGGCCCCATGGCATCTGTTGCCTCGGTATATTTGACGCTAAGGCCCCGATGTGTGAATGTCTTTGCCTTGTGCGTATCGATATTGCGCTTTTGGGCCATCGTTCTTCTCCAATCTTTCTCGAGCCGCTCAAAATTTTGAACGAAATGTCCGATTGTCGAAACTAAGCCACTCGCGGCTGCTCGCGCTTAACAAGCGGCCTCCAAAAAAGCATCAGGCAATGCTGAAACCGACCCAAAGTTGCCCGATGACGGCGGTCCGTTTCGACGATCGGTTGGAAAACTCCACTGAGTTCCTCAGGTATATCCAGAAACTCTTGGTGAGCAAGTTAAGAATCAATGGCACCCCGTAGAGCTCTCGTCGGCGTCGGCGCACTATCTTGTTCGGCCTCGGGATCTGATAAGCCGAAAGCGACTGCTCGATATTAAGACAGACGTGTCGATCGGCCACGGCGACCCCTTCCTCTCAGACAAACGCACTTTATCGCCTGCGCTTCGGCAGTCCCCTCTCACATCACCATGATGCTGCCAGACATTCCGACACCGCCCGGTCCGCCGTGAACCTGGCAGAAGTAGGGGAACGCTTTTCCGGAGTCCGCTGCGGTAAACGTATGGATGAAAGTATGAGGTTGGTTCTGCACTCCGGAGTCCCATACGCCAGTGTCGGAGGTGGTCGAGTGATTGTTACCCGTCCAATTCCAGGTGACAGTTTGCCCGGCTGAAACCATCAAGGTCTTGGGGAAGAACTCGAAGTCCTTGATGGTTACGGTCAAGCCGCCACCGCCTGTATCAGCGGGACAGGGCTCGCCGACCGGCAGGCCAGTGAAAAGCTCCCCGCCCTTGATCACCAAGAGCGAGCCCATCATACCGTCCATCATGTGTGTCAGCACGTGGCAGTGCATGTGCCATTCGCCAACTCCCGGCGCCCGCGTTGGATCCGGCGTGAAGAAAGAGCCCATGAACGAGCCCTGATTGATTTTGAAAGTAAAGGAATTGGCCGGACCGAATGTTCTCGTGTCCTCAAATTGGGAGACGGCCTTAACTTGAGCGCTGGCTTGGATGGCTGGCAACGTATTGCCGTCGGGGCCAGGAATGATCCAACGATGTCCGTGGAGATGAAAGGTGTGGAAACCGTCGACGTTACCCATTCCGACTAGGCCGAAGCGCATCCTCGTGTTCAACCCAGCGATGAGAGTCGGGGTGTTGCCCAGGTACTTCCGGCCGTTGATGCTCATCCCGGCATCGCCGAGATTGTGAAACAGTTGCAGATATCTCGCCTTCGCGGGGGGTGGTCGATAAAATGACAAGCACAACCTGGCGGCCTGAGTGAACTCCGGATCAAATTCGACAAGGAGATCGCCGTGTTTGGCAACACGCGCAGGGACGGGGTCGAACGCGTTCTGCTCCGGATGCGCGGCCGCAGAAGGGGTCGGCTTATCCCTTTTTGGATTAGCTTGAGCCGACGTCGGCACGGGAGTCCCGCCGTGTGAGTGAGGGACGTTCCCGTGCTGTCCTAGTGTGTCGAGATCATGCGGCAGGATCGGCACCGGAAATGGAAACGGGAAGCATCTAACGAACGTGGGCAGCCCGTTGAACGATCCACCGGGAAGGTCAAGATCTGTGTCGTCCTCCGGATCCGCCGGATTTCGGATCACCACGAGACCAATCGCGCCCTGTTGGACGTTCTCCATATCGCAAATCGAGTGGTCGTGGTACAGCCACACGCCAGCGGTCGTCGGCCATCCGAAGGTTTGCCAGATGTAAGTGAAGGTTCCACCCGGCGGTACGCGGTCCCCCTTCTTTAATCCGGATACGCCGACGGAGGTCCATTCGGCTGCCTCAGCGCCGACTGGTTGGCTTGGGTCCGGCGGCGAGAGCGGGAAGGCGCCGTCAGACGTCGGCGCGAAGACGAAGCCATGCGGATGCAGGCTGTGGGTGCGGGCCTTCAGCGCTTTTCCCGATCGGGTGTCTTGGTTGCGGAAATGGACGATCACCTCGTCCCCGACATTGCACTCGATGACCGCGCCGGGGATCGTCCCCATTGTGCCGTTGTCGGTGGGGTCTGGTTCGTTGAGGTCCCACGGATTCACCTTTCGATCGTCCGGGGCAGCCCAATTCGGGGTATAACGACGCAAGATGAGTGCGTCCTGGCTCAAGGGCCTGAACATGGTGCGGGTTTGGACAACTCCCGTCACCGGTGAAATCAAGGTCTTCAGGACCGGCGCCTGCCCGGTGATCTGCTGCATGGTCTGCCCGGTCAGCCGATCGATATTGCGCGGCGCGACATCCCACGGATTGCTTTCGATCTGAATCCAGAACTCTACGGTCGCCATCTCTGGTCTCCTCCTCTGAGGAGCGCGTTATTGCAGCGATCGACTCGCCGGAAACGAGCTGGGTTCGTCTTGAGCGATTGCACCGGCGAGGGAAGCAAGCTCCTCTGACAAACGGTATTAATTCAGTAGCACAATACGAGCAGGCACAATGTAAGGTAGTTCACAACAATCGACGAAGATTTGAGATGTCGGACAAGGCGTCGAGCGGTCGTCATGTACCGACCCTCCTCCTCCCTCCGAAAGCAAAGGTCACACGTTCGAATCGTGTCGGGTGCGCCAGTTTTTTCTTATCTTCCAGCGCGGTATGTGCGCGCGGACTTGAGTTCGGGCTCTGCCTGATTCCAGCGAGTAAGCAATCTGGAGGAAAATCGTCGCCGCGTGCAGAAAGCTTGGCAACTGACGATGTCGGTCGAAAGGTCGCTGGCCCAAGAGCAACGATCGATTCCATAAACAGTTGGATTGGCGCTCTCGGGCAGCCGAACCCGCGATACCTCATCCAAATCTTTCGCGTGAGGCATTTCGTGAGCCCTGAGCGAGCTCAGCTCGAAAGTCCACGAACCTCAGGTCGGGCGAAAGCGACCGATATAGCGGAGACTCGAAAGAGGGCGCGTTTTCGGCGCCGCCCTCGTACCGCGGATCGCAATCGCCGTCGCCAGACCAACTCTCCTCCGTCTCCCACCTATGTGGTTCGTATCGTGAAGCGCCAGGCTAACGTTGGATTCAGTTCGGCTCAGATTTCGCAGGTTCACATCGGGGACTCGCAACACCCGATTCTTGCGATTGGTCGAACGAGCGATTCCAAGGTTGGCAGCCTGAGGCCCTGCAGCACCTCCGTTACGCCGTTGCAGCCGCAGAGCATGGGAGCTTTCGGAGGGCGGCGGCGCAACGGCTAAGATGATCATGTCAGTTCTCGGTCATCTGAAGCGGAGAGTTCCTTCCGATGCCAAACAACACGATAATCCTGGTGCACAAAGATCCCACTCGATACCCCGCTTGCACGTCTGGTCACAGCTGATTCCGCAATCTGGGTGATCGAGCGTGATATTCGGCGAGGTACGAACGGGCCGGTTGTCCCATCGAAGACTTGCAAATCGAGGCTAGTCGGCAACGGCTGGCCAAGGTCCACTTTTGAGCGCATTACGGACTCAAGTCGGACATCGCGCCAGGTCCGAAAGGGCCGATGTTGCGAAAGTCTTTTTGTCTCACCGGTCACAGATTTTCCGGGCTGTAGGCGCGGCGATCGAATATTGGTGCGGGGACTACGTCATCCTGTAACTAACTCACAGGCGACTTCGGTGACGGGCTTGAAGCGACATCGGCCGCCGCTTGCCGCTTGTTTCGTCTTTTTGCGGAAATTTAGTCGCACGGCATTTTGGGACTTTTGCAACGCTATCTGCCAAACTCGGACATGGCGCTCGTTTATTCGCCGATGTCCTCGACATGATGGCGCGTTGTTGTTCGGTACGTGAATCCATCACGACAGCTTGGCAGTCCGTGGAGATGGACGGTTCTCGTCCTGTGCATCGAAGACCTGCTGGGCGTAGGCGTCGAGCAACGTCTCGCAACCACGTAGCCGTTCCGCCGCTTCGTCAGCCAGCGTTGCGCCGTAAAAATCGAGCTTTCTGATCTTTTCCAGCCAGCCCTGGAGCTTCTTCAGGTCAGTGTCTTCTTCTTCGAGCTCGGCATAGGTAAATTTCTTGATCGCGATCTCTTTGGCAATCTCAACTTCGAAATCGGCGCATCGACCGATAAACTCGCGATATTGCTCGTCTCGGTCCTCCTTGAAGCGGGCAACCACCTTCTCCTCCTGTCCTCGGTCCAGTGCGACCGTCTCCAGGATCACCGCTTCACCGTTCATCTCGTTGATGTCGTTCTCCAGCATCTTCAACTGGCGCACGTGATCGTCAGATTTTGGCAACAGGCAGATGCCGTTCTGCAGATAAACCGCGCCCAATACTTTGATCTTCCGCCAGAGCGCAATGCGCTTCTTGGCGGGCTCGGGCGGGACCTTATAGGTCAGCAGGAGCCAAGACTTGACGGCCATTGATACAGACGTAATGTAACGGCCGTAACAATGCAAGCGTGCTGATAGCACTTATCCCCTCGGGAGAGCCGCATTGACGGACGTCAAGGATCATGACGGGCACCCCACCTGATATTTTGGAATCGACCCATGACCTTGCGGTTCATTGTCGAGGCGTTACCAAGTCTTATGGGACAGGTGACGCAACGGTGAAGGCATTGCGCGGCATCGATATCGACGTCCGGCGCGGCGAGCTGCTCATGATTGTCGGCCCGTCGGGATGCGGGAAGACGACCCTAATCTCGATCATCGGCGCGATCCTTGACCAGGACTCTGGCAAATGCGAGGTGATCGGCCACGACTTACAGAGTATGGATCAGGGTGAGCGTGCGCGCTTGCGCAGTTCATCAATTGGCTTCGTATTCCAGGTTTTCAACCTGCTGCCGGCTCTCACCGCGACTGAGAATGTTGCCGTGCCGCTGCTGATTAGCGGCGTATCCTGGAAACAAGCAGAATCGCGAGCGAGAGAAGCTCTCCAGTTGGTTGGGCTTGGTATGCGCCTAAGCTCGTTTCCTGCACAACTCAGCGGAGGCCAGCAACAACGGGTGGCGATCGCTCGTGCGCTGGTGCATGACCCGAAGCTGATAGTCTGCGACGAGCCGACGAGCAGCCTTGATCACGAAACTGGCCACGAGATGATGGCGACTATGCGCGCCATTGCGAAGAGTCCTGGCCGCGCCGTGATCGTTGTCACTCACGACTCACGGATTTTCGAGTTCGCCGATCGTATCGCGTGGATGGATGATGGAAAGATCGTTGAATTCACGAGTGGCGAGAGAAGAGAGCATGTACAATGATGAACAAGTACGCGCTCCCGCTCTTGGTTACGGCGATTTACGTCAAATGGAACGATGGAGTAAACGCCGGCGACCCTCTGTTCAAGATTGACGACCGGGACATGCAAGGTCAGCTCTTGCTCGCGACCGCCAAAGTCAAGGAGGCTGAAGCAAATCTCGCGAAAGCAAATTACCTGCTCAAGTTAGGCGAAGGTTTGAGCGTCGGGAGCTCGATCAGCGCACTAGACAAGGAGAACCGTCGCTTCGATGTGGAAATAAAAGAGGCGGGCCTCGCATCGGCGACTGCGCAAGTCGAACAGATCAAGATTGAAATCGAACGCCGCACGATCCGAGCTCCGGTGACAGGTCGTATCCTCCAGATCAAGACACGGTTGGGCGAGTTTGCACAGAGCGGCGCTCTCACCACGCCACTGATGTTGCTGGGCGACGATTCTCGGTTGCACCTGCGCGTTGACATTGACGAGAACGACGCATGGCGAGTTCAGTCAAGCGCGAACGCGACAGCATTCGTGCGTAGCAATCCAACGCTGGAAACGCCTTTGAGGTTTGAGCGCGTTGAGCCATTCGTGATCCCGAAAGCGTCGTTAACCGGGCAAAGCACCGAACGGACCGACACGCGGGTGTTGCAGGTCATTTACAGTTTCGATCGCGCGGCACTGCCTGTCTATGTCGGCCAGCAGATGGATGCATACATCGAGGCTCCCCCTGTTGCCGGGCCAAACGCTCCAACGCAACATTCATCGGGGAATATTCCCTACAACCGCACGGGAGAATTTTCAAAGCTCCAGACAAGCACGGGGAAACTCTAGATGCTCCGCGTAGCCTTAAAAATGCTAATCGGCGATCGGGCCAAGTACGTGGGGCTACTATTCGGGATCACGTTCATGTCGTTCCTTGTCACCTTCGCTGCGTCATACTTTTGCGGCTTTATGACGCGCGGATTTGCTCTCATATCAGAGAACCCGGCAGCGGACGTGTGGGTTATGGACCCCGCGGTCAATTCGACCGAGCACACGACGAATTTGTCTGCATCGGCGTTAGACCGCGTCCGCAGTGTTGAGGGCGTTCGATCAGCCGTTCCGCTCGCATTGGGCGTCGCCGATATACATTTCCCGAACGGGCGATTTCAGTCATTTCAGATCATCGGGATCGACGATGCGACGCTCTCCAGTTTGCCTCCGCTAAAGGACAACACGTCACCTGCTGTTCTCAGAACTCCTGACGCAGCATTTGTCGATCCGGGCGGAACCGAGGGCAAGCTCCAGACACCGCTTCTGCCGAATGATCAATGGCCTCGCTCACCGCATCTCGACGTGCCGACCCGCACGCTGGCCGTGGGTGATGAGCTTTTGGTGAATGACCATCGTATTAGGATTGCCGGCCTGTCGAATGCATTGCCTCGGTATCCGCCTCGACCGCTACTCTATACAACCTTCTCGAACGCCCTTCGCATCCTGCTTCCCGAACGGCACCGGTTAACTTTCGTGCTTGTGGCCACCGCGCCCGGCGTCATCTCAAGCGAATTAGCTACGCGCATCAACGTGCAAACGGGCTTACGAGCACGTTCCGCACAGGACTTCAAAGCCGACACAGTTTGGTGGTTCTTGGCCAATTCGGACGATGTGGGCGATATCGCCGCCATGCTCTCTCTGGCCATGTCGGTCGGCTTCGGGGTTACCGGCGTAATGCTCTACATGTTCACAGCAGAGAACCTGAAGCAGTACGCCGTCCTCAAAACAATGGGCGCCACCTCTGAGTTGCTACTGACGATGATTTTTGTGCAGGTCGGTCTCTGCGCACTTCTCGGCTCCGCCTTCGGGCTCGGACTCTGCGGCCTGGTTGGTCAGATTCTTGCCGACACTGCCGGCTATCCTTTTCGCTTGATGTGGTTTACGCCCCCTATAACAGGCGTGATGGTTTTGCTCGTGAGCGTTGTGGCTGCGGCAATTAGTGCTCGTCCCGTTCTGAAATTGTCGCCGGGGGTGGTTTTCGCCGGACGTTAGGAGGCAGCGACGCCGGGCAACGTCACTGATCGGGGCGCGAATGAGGCAATTTTGTAGTGGCGAAGATCGGGAAGCTCGAACTATACGGTCACTGAACTGCCCGTTCGGCTAGCGTTCATATCGACCCGTTTAAGTTCTCCACCTGGGAGCTGAAAGTTAGTGAACCCAACCTCGCCGCGTTGGGCTTACTCAGCGGATGGAGATAGATCATGACCCCAAGAAAAGCGCTTCTGATGGCCGCCGTGCTGGTGCTGAGCATACCCGTGGTGCCCGCACTTGCTCACGATGACGAAGACAACGGTTACAGCGATCACGATCGATACCACGATCAGCTATCGGACGCGCACGAACGTGCCCACGAGTACGGCTTTTATAGCCGTGGTGAGCACCGTGCCTATCATCGCGCCCTTCGGGACCTTCATGATCAGTATCACGGATATGAGTCAGCTCCGCAATACTACTATTATTCAAGGCCCCGTTATTATGGCTACGGCTATCGGGGTTACTGACTGAATTTCGACTGGGGAATTGCGGCGCCCCAGTTGAGAGAACTCTTGCAATCCTGCGCTTCGGTATGAGTTACAAGGAGAGGAATAGAAATGTCGCGGAATACGATGACGGTAGCCACCCTTGCAGTTTTGGCGATCAGCCTGCTTACTACTTCAGCCAATGCTCATCCAAAACTGATATCTGTCAGCCCCGCAGCCGACGTTTCGAGCAAGGTCTCGCTCACCGAGATCAAGCTGAGTTTCAGCGAAGGCGTGATAGCGAAATTCTCGGGCCTGGAACTCAAGGATGAAGCTGGGAAAACAATCGCTACCGGCGTGCCGGCAAATGATCCAAGGGATCAGAAGCAACTCGTCGTGCCTCTCCCAACGCCGTTGACGGCGGGACATTATACGGTCACCTGGCACGCCGTTTCCGAAGATACCCACCGCGTAAAGGGCGAGTATTCGTTCGGGGTCGACCGTTAGAGCATGATCCGGAAAAGTGGGAACCGGTTTTGCGAAAAGATCATGCTCAAGCACAGAGATGAGATCATGATCCGATTCAATCTAATCGGATCATGATCTAGTGCTTGAGCATGCCTCCGAAAGTCACGAACTTCGGCAGCGCCTCTCCCTTGCCGCGTCAGGCTGTCCGCGGATCGGCTGCGTATGATCGGTGACGGCGTAAGCTAACGGCGTAACGCCTGGCACAGTTTCCTAAGACTGAACCGGTGGCTCCGTCAGCCCGCCTCCTCGACTGCACCGACGAGTCCAAATTGCAGACCGGTCAACGCACGGCATTGGCGCAGAACGAGGCGTGCCTTTCGGGTGTCGAATGCGGTGCGAATGACATCGCCCCATTGCCTCGGCTGCGTCGCCAGTGACCGCGCGATCGCCGAAAAATCGAGACGGCCGTTTCCGAGAACCGCGACTTGTGCGACATGCGGCAATGCGCGGTGGGATGGATCAGCCAGAACGCGGACTGCCGCGAACGGGACGTTGTGCCGAGCCGCCGCCGCGGCTGAGAGCGATGATTCCATGTCAACCGCGACCGCTCCGGTGACGTTGCCCAGCGAGCGTTTGGTTGCGGGGTCAGAAATCAGCGTATGACCGCCCGCGATGTCGGCGTGAGCGGCGCCAGGGATGGATCGCAACAGATGGCCGGACCATGCACCGTCGGTAGCGAAGCGTTCCTGCGGCGTGACGATCGAACGCGCCACGACGCAGGTGCCCGGCGCAAGATTGGGACATAGTCCCCCCGCGATGCCGAAGCTGACGATGCCGCGGCAGCCGCGCAATATCTCGATCGAAATGGCGTTGTCGAGTTGATAGCGGTCGCTGCTGCAGAGGGCGACGACACCCGGCCCCGAGGCGATAAGCGCCTCAAAGTTCAATCCGGTCACGGCAATGACGGGCTGACGGATCATCAACGGCTACGGATGCCCCCAAGTCGTCGCCTCATGACGCGCTGGCCCTTCCGCAACGGGCCATCGAACGAACCGAAAGCATGAGGCGAGCTTTCATGGTCACCACGGCGGGTGGCCCCCAAAGCTACCACCCGTGACATGCCGGACGACAAACAGTAGGACCACGAAGATGGCGGTAGTCATCCCAGACACCTTTACCCAGCCTAGTACAATTCGGGCCGATCCGTGGTCGGGACTTACGCCCGCGACGTGGCCGGTGTCGCCGTTGGTGTCGAGGGGCTGTTCGTACTGCTTACGCCACTCGTACCTGGAGACAGCGGGATATGGCGTGGTGACTTCGAGGTACTGCTCGTGCTGCTTACGCGCCCCGTACCGGGTCATGCCCCGTGGCTTGTACACGGACAGCGCAGCCGTCGCGAGTAGCACCAACAGGCCGGCAGCCGCGTGGATCACGAGTTCGGTCCTCGCCGCGCGGAGATCGGCACCGGACAACGTCGTCTCTGCGGCTACGCCCGCCACGTAGCTGATTAGCTTCATCTTCAGCAGCAAGACAACGGCGGCCAAGACAGTGAGCGAAAGTTTCGCCAAGACCCAATAATACCGGAACAATCCCCACGTGGTGCCCAGTGACTGGACAAGACCGGTTAGCAACGAGGCCAGGGCTAACGGGACGATCACGAACCAAGCGGTTAACTCCATCGCGAGATAGGCAGCACGCACCATCCGAGCATCTTGGCTGGTCAGACCGGCGACGGCGAGAGCCAGGAAGCCGGCGATCGCGCCGAGCAAGCCGACGGAGCAAGTGACATGCGTGGTGAGCGCGAACTTGCGGAGGCGGGGCCTCATGGTCATCAGCGGCCACCCTCGCGCGGTGCGCGGCCATCGATACCATCGCCGGACGGTATGTTGTGATGAGGACCCCCACTATCGGGCGCTCGTCGGCGGCCGCGGTGGCACCGTCAGCCTTGGCCAAATTCGCCAAATACTTTCGGATCTGGTGCGGAATGAATTTGCCGCAACTGTCGGCAAGAATTCCGCGGACACCATCCCGCGCGAACTTATCGTCCAATATGTCGTTGGCGCCTACATGGCTGTGTTGACCTGGTGGCTCGACGGCGGGGCGAAGCTACCACCGAAGCGTATCGATGAGATGTTTCGGCGCTTGGCGGCCGAGGGGATCACGCCGCT
>WNEZ01001414.1_pt1 | contig 20359 bp, 16 predicted proteins | sample 5400521 | NCBI WGS metagenome assembly WNEZ01 (sample SAMN13153339, study PRJNA577476) | soil metagenome | isolation source: 120 cm saprolite under Douglas fir tree site 2 hole 1 replicate 1 | place: USA:California | collected 2015-04-18 | reverse complement strand
TGGCTGCAAGACTTACCACGTGTTTTGGGAATCACTGCAACACCTCTCGCGAGAGGCGCGGCTTCGTCAGAACATGTTTGTGCTCAATACCTCTGCAAAACTTCCTGGAAATCACTGCAAGACCCTTTCGGAATCCACAGCAGAGGCGTAGGTACCTCCACGATCTCGACTGATGACCACCAGTCCGATGGAGGTAATCTGCTGGCAGTGTCGGATCGTCATCCTGGCCCACGGCTCCATAAAGTCGGGAAAGCGCTCGGCGAAGACGTTGCGCGAGCAGTACGCATTGCGACAGTAAAATTTGCGCACGGTGAGCGCAAGCAGCACTTGGCGGCCTCCACAAGGCACATCACGTACCGTCCGGCGGTAATGACTCTTGATGGACGAAGACGGTTCAGCACAGAGCGGACAGCAAGACGTCGGGTGCGTTGAGATCACAGAGATCAGCAAGCCAGTCGCTGTGATCTGGATCTGGTCAATGAGCATTCCGTCAGGCAGTGGCAGCAGTGGCGTCTTTTCCATCACACCCTCCTTCTTGGCGACGAAACAATCTCCCAGAGGCTTCTTATGGAAGAGACTATACCACGACAGGTCAATTTGTCGTTTCATGCAAGCAAGCGGAATGCCCCCAAAGCGGCCATGAGCCCACCGAATTCTCACATTTACAGATCAACTGTGATAAAATAAGTCCAGTAGACCATACCCCATCTGATCTCTATCATAGCACGCAACGAAAAAGGAGGTTCCAAGCCATGTACGAGGATGCCTTAGCGCGTGTCGACCTCTTTTCCGGCCTCCGTAAGAAGGAGTTAAAGGACCTGGCAACACATTGTTCGGAGAGCACGTATCGCCCAGGCTCGGTGCTGCTCTCTCAAGGCGAACAAGGGTTAGGGCTGTATATTCTCACCAAAGGGACAGTGCGCATCACCCGGAAAAACAGCCCTGATGGAGCGGAGGAAGTACTAGCGACAGCAGGGGTAGGGGATGTAATTGGCGAGTTGGCGCTCCTGGATGATTTGCCCCGCTCTGCTACGGTCACGGCGGTAGATGAGGTCACCGTGCTTAAGCTGGCGCTATGGGAATTCCGCCGTTTCCTGCGCCGTAGCCTCCGCAACGACCCCGATGTCGGGCTTGACCTCCTGGCCGTTCTCAGTCGCCGCCTGCGCAAGGCCGAGCAACGAGCCACCGAGTAACTGGTGAAGCCAGTATGTAAGACTGGGTGGGGCGGCCCTGACCAGGATGTTGTCTAGTCCAGCCCGAGGAGCAAGGAGGAGTGCTGGCAAAAGCATTCGACTTCCTGCATGGCGTGCGTGTCCGCGCGAGTTCCCTGAGAGCTCCAACTTCTCGAACTACGCCCATCCCGTTTACCTATCGTGGCCCCGATGGAGCCATCCTTTCTGTGGACTGCAAAGTGAAGCTCATGAAGGGGATAACCGCAATTCTGCCTCATTTCCTGGCGTTCCTGCCAGATAATGTGTCTCAACACAGTGAAAAATCGCTCGTAAATGGCTTCATGAACAAGAAAATGGTAAAAGATGATATCACGACAGGTTATGAGGCAGAAATGTTCGCCAGAGTTTTGCATCCGCCCTCAAAGTGAGTGACACGAATTATGGCAAGCGCGAAAATTATCTGACAAACGACATTGGTCAGCAGTATCGAACCTGCGAAAGAAACAGCATACTTGTCAGTCACAGGTGATAAGCTGTCAGATGAACTGTCAGTAGCAGTTTTATAGCAGATTGGGTAGGAGGTGAAACAAGGAGAGAAGGGAGCTTAAGAGGGTGAGGTGAAAGGGAAGTATGGTCTATAGCCCATAAGCCGGGGAATTGTCAAAAGTAATCGCGATAGCGCTTCTCCCAACCATCGGGGGCCGTAGGGGCGGGGGTGGTGCGGACGGGCGGCGGGGACGCTTGCGTCGCCCCCGGTGCTCTGAGCCCACAGTTCTTGGTGGAACCCACAATAGCGCAAATGTCTGAAGATAAAGGGAAAAACTCTGCCAGAGATCATGAAGTCTTACCTCGTATGATTTTGAGAGGCAGGCCTAAAAAACAATGTTTCTTCACATCTTCTATGTGACGCGCTGTTCTGCTATACTTGTGGTGCATTTACAACAAACTGCATATTTACACATCTTACAGAAGAGAAGGGAACATGCCTGCGGCCTGATCTTCAGAGCAGGATATTGTACAGTTGTTGGCGAGCTTTGGTAAGGGTACTAGGGTGAAAGGTGATCCTCCACCTGGGGCGACGCAAGCGTCCCCACCCCGCTCCACACCACCCCCGCCCCTACGCGAACGGGCATCACCACTAGCCGCCGATTCTTGCCAGAACCTTTGGTAAGCTCCTATTTCACCCTATCGAGAAACAACTGTATGAATTGTTCCGCATCCACATCTACCGAAGCCAGCACATTTGCGGAATGCCGGCGTTCAAGCGCGGGGTCAATATCTGCTGGGCGTTCAAAGTAGGCGACGGTCTCCCCGGAGGTGAGCGTGCCAGCTAACTCTACATCAACATAAGCTGGCTCCCAGGTAATCAGTTCAGGTTGGAATGCTGCTGCCAGGCAGAGCGGGTCGTGCATCTGAAAAGCGGTGAGGCCCCGTGAATGCCCAAAGGTTTCAAGGTAGGAATCAACTGCCTGCTGGATGAACCTGGCGACCGGGCTGCCGGTAGAGGCAAGCTCCTGCGCTTGTTCGCGTTGGAAGAGGGCCTTTGTGGTTACGTCGAGCGTGACCAGGCGTATGGGCCAGCCTGCATGGAGCACGATATGCGCGGCGTGTGGGTCCGCGTAGATATTAAATTCGGCGATTGGTGTCACGTTGCCGGGGACGCGCAATGCCCCGCCCATGATGACCACTTCGCGCACGTGCTGAGCGATGCGTGGTTCCTTGCGCAGTGCCAGGGCGATGTTGGTCAGCGGACCAATCGGTACGAGCGTGATTTCGCCCGGCACTGCCATAATTTTCTCAATGATGAGGTCTACCGCGTGCTGGCTGATAGGCCGTAGTTTTGGCTCCGGTAGCTCTATACCGCCAAGTCCGTTGCGCCCATGAACATAATCGGCGGTGACGGGTTGACGTACAAGAGGACGGTCACAGCCTCGCGCTACCGGAATATCCGTTCGTCCTGCCAGTTCCAGCAGCGCCAGCGCATTGCGCGTGGTCAGATCGACGTGCACATTGCCGCTGACGGTGGTGATGGCTTCAAGCTGGATGTCGGGTGAAGCGAGCGCCAGAAAAAGCGCGAGCGCGTCATCTATCCCCGGGTCGGTATCGAGAATAATCCGTGGCATGGGATATCCTTCTCCATTTCGGTGGGTTGTGCCCAATGATGCACATTAACGAACTACTCCAGCCATCGCGGGGTGCCGATTTATCGTGCACCCGGTTTACCGCCCACCGCCGATTATGAACTTTAACGACCCAAAGCTGGTATTGTCATGCTGAGCGCAGCGAAGCATCTCTGTGCCCATCGAGCCAGACCCTTCGCTGCGCTCAGGGTGACAACACCTGATCGATCTTGTTCGTTAAAATTCATTATCGGCCTTCGGCGGATGTGATGATGTCCGCATGAAAAAGTTAATCTGCATAATTCTTCAGCCTCTGAAGCCCACTCAATCAAGCGTCGAGAACAGGTTATTCAGCGATTCTGCTAAGGTGGGATGAGCAAAGACGGCATCGCGCAGAACCGTGTAAGGTACCTTGCCCATCATCGCCATTTGCAAGACCGCCATAATCTCGCCGCCTTCAATGCCCAGGACGGCGCAGCCGAGAATCTGGCCCGTACCGGCGTCCACTACTGCTTTCATGAAGCCCCGGGATTCGTCCACTTCCAGGGCACGCGCTACGTAATTCATTGGCATTTTGGCGACCTTAATGTTGCGACCCTGCGTCCGTGCCTCTGTCTCACTCAGGCCTACGCGTCCCAGTTGGGGGTCGATGAACACGGTGTAGGGGACCAGCCGCTCGCGGGTACTGGCCTTCCCATTTTCGAGCAGGTTGGTGCGAATGATGCGAAAATCGTCGTAGGAGATGTGGGTAAAGGCCGGCCCGCCTTTCACATCACCCAATGCGTAGATTCCCGGTACGTTGGTCTCCAGGCGCTCGTTGACCTGGATAGAGCCTCGTTTGTCTATCTGTATTCCAGCAGCATCCAGGTTGAGCCAATCGGAGTTAGGTACTCGGCCTGCTGCTGCCAGCAAGTGTGATCCGCTGAGTGTACGCTCTCCAGCCGGTGTTTGCACTGTCAAGTGAATAGTGCCCTGGGCGGTTTGCTCCACACGCACCGGTTTTGTTTCCAGAAGCACTTCGATGCCGTCCTCGCGCAAGATGTGCGCTACTTCCCCGGCAACATCCGGGTCTTCACGGCTCAGCAGAAACGCCCCGCGCTGTATAACGGTGACCTGGCTACCGAAGCGGCGGAACATCTGGCCAAATTCCAAACCAACGTAGCCTCCGCCTATGATCAGCAGGTGTTCGGGGACAGTATCCAGCTCCATGATCGAGGTCGAATCTAAAGTGGGTACATTTTCTATGCCGGCCAGAGCGAGTTTTGCCGGTCGCTCACCAGCATTGATAAAGATCATGCTGGCTGTCAACTGGCGAGTTTCACCAGCGTTCAAAAGTACTTCCAGGGTCTTGGGACCTGTAAAGCTGGCCTCGCCCATCAAAAGGTCCAGGCCGGCGGTGCGTTCAATGCGACGCTCGCTCCCGCCGCGGAAACTATCGACAATGTCTCGCTTGCGCTGCCGGACCTTGACCATGTCAATAGTCACAGGTCCTGTATGCACGCCATAGTCAGCGCCACGCCTGGCAAGATAGGCAACGCGTGCGCTGGCTACCATCGTCTTGGTGGGTGTGCAGCCTTCATTGATGCAGGTGCCCCCTACATGTACGCGCTCGATAATGGCGGTCTTCCAACCAGCGTTTGCTAACGCGGTGGAGAGAGGCCCTCCCGCCTGGCCGGCGCCGATTACGATTGCATCATAGTGCGTATTTGCAGCCATTGAATCTCATCTCCTTCTATTTGTCCTGTATGTACATCCTTATACCACATGGTCATTCCGGCTGCCGATTCGTTACAGGTGGCAGAAAATGTGAAGGAGTAAGAAACAGTTCGACAAAATATAGTCAGACGTAATCAGGTTTAAAAGTACGAATGCCTTTCTGGTTCGTTGTACTTGTTAGAAGAGTTAATTCGTTCATTTTGAAGTGTAAAACATCATAGTATTTACCTGGATTTGGGAAAAGTAATATATGGATAAGAGAAAAATCCTGCTAAGTTTTATCGTACTGGGATCGCTCCTGGTGAGTCTCGCGCTGGCATTTAACATGTTTAGCAAAGGCATTCAGCATAGTTTTGCACAGTCATCCGGTGTCACCGTCACCGACTTCTGGATCAATGGTGGTCAGGAACCCTGGGGAGTAACCTTTGATAGCAAGGGTAATGTGTGGGTGGCTGTCCCTGGATGCGATCCATCACCTACCTGCAGCACAACTACTCCACCTGGTGAAATAGAAGAATATAATCCTGCCGCTTCAAGTTGGATTGCTACTTACCAGCTCCCTTCAGGTTATGCACAGCCGCTTTTCCTTGCGTTTGACGCCCAGGGTAATCTCTGGTTCCCAATGCCAATGGCTAATTCAATCGGTATGTTGAACCTTCAGTCGAAGACATTCCAACAATTCTCTGTGCCAACCGCCGCAGCCGGTCCCTGGGATATTGCAATCGATCATAATGGCAAAATCTGGTTTACTGAGCATTACACGAACAAAATTGGTGAATTTAATCCCTCAACACAGACGATGACAGAAATTTCAACACCGGCTAGCAATAGTCAACCCTATGGAATAGTTGTTGACGCCTCAAATAATATCTGGTTTACCGAAAATAACTCAACGGTCGCTCTTATCGGTGAATATACTACCGGTGGAACATTGAACGAATATAAGATCCGCAACAACCCCCCTAGTGGTCTGACGCCTCACCTTATTAGCGTTGACCCCAACGGCAACATTTGGTGGACAGAAGGATGGGTTGGTATGATAGGCAAGCTCAACATAGCGCAAGCGGCACCAGGGACGAATAACGGCGTCACCGAATATGCCTATCCTGCAACATGCACTACCTGTGGCGGTACACATACATCTGGCATCGGGATTGATAGTTATGGCCAGATCTGGTTTGATGATTCATTACAGGGTATCTTTGGCTCATTCCCAGATACTGGAACAGGCTCATTTTCTGTTTACTCGGCTCCCTCGCAAAACGCACATCCTCATGATGGATTGAACGTCGACGTGCAAAATCGCATCTGGTTTACGGAGGAGTTTGCTAACAAGCTTGCTGAAGCCGTGCAAAACACCGTGCCAACGCCAACACCATCGCCAAGCGTGTCACCATCGCCAGGCGTGACACCGTCACCATCACTCACGGTGACACCATCACCTACTATAATACCATCACCCACGGTGACACCATCGCCGGGATCAACTTTGGCGCAGGACACCTTCCAGCGGCCCAATCAGGCACTGTGGGGAACGGCTTCCGATGGACATACCTGGGGTGGCGACGCCAATACGCTCAGCGCCTTCTCGATCGTAAATAATACGGGCCAGATCTCTAATGGGAATGGTATTTACAATGCGGTCCTCGGCTCGACTGCTACTGATGCTGAAGTCCTGTTCAGTGGATCAACGAGTAGCTACAGTAATACGAACCTGGGCGCGGTTCTACGCTGGAGTAATACCAATAACTGGTATAAGGCGTATATCAACGGGACGACCCTGGTCGTCCAGAAGAAAGTCAATGGAGCTACCACGATCCTGGGATCGGTCCCCTTTACTGCAACGCCAGGGACGTCCTACACCCTGCGCTTCCGGGTGGTTGGCACCACCTTGTACGCCAGGGTCTGGCAAACAGGGACAACAGAACCAACCAACTGGCTGATTACGGTGACTGATACCTCGCTCTCATCTGGCTTCTGCGGCTTGCGCATGCAGGTAGCAAGCGGTGTTACTGCTAGCTATACGTCGTTCCTGGCGACTGCTCAGTAGCAAGAACCAAAGGATTATTGCCTGGGTACTTGCAAGCTCACTGCCCGAAGGCTTCCAAGTACCCAGGCAATCTCTTAAAGAGCAGGTCCTACAATCTCTGCAATATTGTCGGGCCCTTCCTTATGAAGAATGCTTCCATCCTTTACAAAATCTCCACCCCTGCACAAGAATTGACAATGAGTGTCACTAAGCTGGAATCGTTACCTGTCCATCCCATTCCCCTTGTACGGCACCATTGATCATCACCAAGACCGTGATAACGGCAGATGGCGATGAGGGAGAAAGGAAATGAATTTCTTTGTTCGTTCCACCCGTTTGCCCTGTGAACGTGCTGTACATTGCTTTGCCATTTGCCGGAATAGTGGCTGGCCCCGTAAGACTCGTGCTTTGTTGCGTTGTCCCTGCATCTATCTGGGTCGTTATCTTAAGAGGGCCTACATCCTTTCCGCTGCAATTGTCGATCTCGTCCACCAGCTTATAATGTCCGTCAGTGAGCTTAACCAGCGAGGGCGAATTTACTGTCAAACAAGTTGCCTGTGCTCCGATTGGTGTAATGGCAGAAGTCAGTGTATTTGAGGTGGAGGATGCAGGCGATGGATTGCTACTGGTATCCCCGAAACAACTGGCCAAAAACACGGTACAGGCCAGCAACGCGATGAGAAATATGGGATGTACCTTGAAACCAGGTGCGTCTTTCAACTTCAGTCCTCCATTGTTAAGTAGAAATTCGGCATATTTTATCTTTGGCGATGTAGTTGGTCTCTGCTTATTCACTGCGAGGATATCTGGGCTATTATATAGTATTCGTTTCATATTGCAAACGTCAGCGGGCATGGTAACCATAAAGTCATTGATTCCGCCCCATTTGGGGTCATAACATTATAGCTGCTGCGCTAGAAATGCCTCGACTTCCGCGAGCGCCGGTAGACCTGATTGCGCCCCGAACTTCGTCACTTTTAGCGCGCTGGCATACACCGCAAATTTTAAAGCGTCTGCTGCACTCTGACCGCCGGTCAAGGCTACGGTGAACGCGCCGGCAAAACAATCCCCGGCGGCGGTCGTATCAACAACCTTTACCCTGGGTGCTGGCTGGTAAATAGTGAGTGTTTTTCCACTGCCATCGTCCATAGCAAGAACGGCCCCCTGCGCTCCCAGCGTTATGACAGCTATTGGTATGCCCTGCTCATGAAGCCTTGTAGCGGCGGTACGAGCGCCTTCAGGGTTGTCTACATCCATACCGCTAAGTGTGCTGGCCTCGTTCTTGTTGGCAATCAATATTTGCAGTTGCCTGAGAGTCTCCGGGGGCAGCGGTTGGGCGGGCGCAGGATTCAACACCACCGGGATGCCGCCATTGTGCCCGGCGGCAACCAACGTTTTGACGGTTTCCAGTGGAATCTCCAGTTGTAATACCAGCGCGCGTGCCTGGGCGATAGCCTCAAAAATATTCGAGAGTTGCACTCGATCCAGGCCCACCTGCATATTAGCGCCGGAGGCAACCACAATGGCATTGTCACCATCATGGGTAAGGAAAATAAAAGCCACGCCACTGGCTTCTTGCTTGTCGGTGACAATAAGCCCGGTATCGATTTTGTCCGCCAGCAGCGCATTGAGCAGTTGTGCCCCAAAGGGGTCTGTTCCTACACGTCCTGCCAAGGCTATGGGTGCCCCCAGGCGTGCCATGGCTACCGCTTGATTGGCTCCCTTCCCACCAGGAACGAGCTTGAGCGAGCCTGCTCCCAGGAGGGTTTCACCTAAGACAGGCAGGCGCGAAACCTGAACTACCAGGTCCATGTTGATGCTGCCAACGACGAGGATAACGCTATTTGACATGACTGCACACCTCCAAATTACATATGCCGGACGAGGCTCTTGCTTTCTCGATCTACCATATACAACAAACGACAATAGAAAGCAAAAATGGCTGTGCTATCCAGAGTATCCTGGGATTTCGAGAGCAAATTGGCTCAGTTATAGGGATGCCTTTGGGACAAATGCCCAGGGCGAATAGGCCAGCAGGACTCTTGTCACCGGGATATCCTGTATAACAGATAGGCTAGATGACCTACCAGGTTAAGAACTCTTAGCTCGAAATGCCAAATCTCAACCTCGATCACAACCTTCTCTCAATCAAAGATTAACGCTGACCTTGTATATTTGAGAATATATGAAGAAATTCAATCTGCATAGGTGGAGGAGCAGGAGTTAGCGAAGAGCCGCGTAGGGGCGGGAGTGGGGCGGATGGGTGGTGGGGATGCGTCTCCTTGCGTCTCACCTGACCGCGAAGCGGTAGCTGCGCAGTGCCTTTCGTCTCGGCTGACCGCGCAGCGGTAGCGACGCAGTCGCGTTGCCGAGACGGGCAAGAACCAGCGTTGGTGAGACGGATTGGTGCCAGCATCGCCCCTCGCTGGTAAACAGTTGTCGCTTTGACTGCATCCTCGTATAAGTAGTAAAGGAATGTAGAACGATGCTTGATGTCTTAGATTCCCCGACCACTCGTTTCGCGCAGGAAGCTGAACGGCGCCGCATTGCGCGTGAGTTGCATGATGGTGTTGTGCAATCGTTAACCGCACTTGTTGCCGACCTGGAATACTTTCGTACGCGCTGCTTGCCTGCAATAGGTCAGACAAGCCAGGAGGTTATTGAAAAAGTGGAGGTATGGCAGGAACTTGCGCGTGACAGCCTGACTTCCATGCGCCAGGCGCTAGGTGGATTGCGCAAGCCATCTGAACTCGATCTTGGCCTGGAATATGCCATTCAAGTTATTTCGATCGACTTGCGTGATTCAGGCTATACTGTTGTGTTTGAATGTGAAGACTGGCCCGTTATGTTGCCGATCGAATATACATCGAATATCTATTATATAATACGCGAAGCGCTAACAAATATATGTAAACATGCCAAAGCCTCCACTATCAAGGTATGTATGTTTAGTTTCGAGGAACACCTGCATATCAGCATCAGTGATGACGGGGTAGGGATGCCAAAGTATTGTGTTAAAACGCATATGGAGAGTGGATATCAGCAAGGACTGGTAGGTTTGCGTGAGCGGGCAGCCCTGCTGGGGGGGGTTGTTACGATAGAGAGTGTTGCTGGCAAAGGTACACGTCTTGATGTAGATATACCATTGCCTTATCAACATCCGTAAGAGCGAGGGCGGTCTCTCATGGGTAGGTTTTTTGGAAACGTGCTCGTCAGTCGTAGAGTGCGGATTTATCCAGCACGCGGGCGAGGGCGGATGATGTGGGGAAGGGCAAGAAAGATACGGGGTATCTTTACAAGGCCTTGATGGTCGCCCGGTGCTGGGGGTGTGAGCGCGTTGCCCAACAGGTGAGCACAGGGAACGGGACGCGGGCGACCGTAAAGGCCCTCCCCGCCGCCCCGCCCCACCCTCGCCCCTACGGAATTTGATGGGCTTTTCGTTAGCTTGATGCGTATTGGAGGGCTTTTATGGTCGCCCGAGGGCTTGTCCTCGCCCTGCCACGTTGCTGGAACAAATAACGTATTTTGGAGAAATGCAAAGCTATGGCTGCCGGGATGGAAGATCTGACAGGTGCGCGAGTCAACGCCTGGTCAGTAAGTGAACAGAGTCGACAGCAAATCAGTGTAGGAGTTGTTGACGATCAGCGCCTCTTCCGCGAGAGTATAGCGGGTATGCTGGCCGCGGAGTCGTTCATCTCGGTGGTTGGAGTTGCCTGTAATGGGTTGGAGGCAATCGAGCTGGTGCGGCAATTCCGGCCAGCCGTTATGTTGATGGATGTGAAAATGCCTGAGATGAATGGCATCCGGGCAACCCGCCAGATCAAAGCAGAGTTTCCCGAGACCAAGATCATATTATTGACCACGTTCACCAGCGACGACTTTGTGCTGGAAGGCCTGGCTGCCGGTGCGAACGGCTACATCCTGAAAGATATTTCTGCTGTAGGACTTGTCTCTGCAATTCGTGCTGTCAATAGCGGGGAACAGGTTACCGCGCCTGATATTGCTAACCGCGTGATGCAATTATTGGAGAAGCAAAACCCAGATAAAGGACAGCATGAAAACGGCTTGACGGCGCGTGAAATGCAAATGATCGAACTGATTGCCAGGGGTATGGTCGCTAAAGAGATTGCGCGTTTGCTTGCCATTAGCGAAAAAACCGTACGTAATCACATTAGCAGTATTTATCGTAAACTAGAAATATATGATCGCTCACAGGTAGTCATCTATGCCATGAAGAAAGGCCTGATTGATATAGACGAGGGGTCTTAAGGGGCCAGAACATTGCGCAGCAATTCATGATCTCAACTCTTTTTATTAACTTGACGGGGGTGCCGCGTGTCTACCATTTTTATAGACCGGGACGGGGTTATCAATGAAAACCGGGCCGATTATGTCAAAAACTGGAGTGAATTCCGCTTTTTGCCAGGATCGCGCGAAGCAATTGCGAAGCTCACACAGGCAGGCCACCGCATCGTTGTGTGTACTAACCAGGCCGGAGTAGCCCGTGGGAGTGTTCCGGTCGAAACGGTGTATGAAATTCATCGTAAGATGGTAGCTGCGATTAACGAAATGGGAGGTAAGGTAGAAAAGGTATACTTTTGCCCGCATGGTAAAGATGAGGATTGCGCCTGTCGCAAACCTCGCCCCGGTATGCTGCTGAGAGCGCGTGATGAGCTGGACCTGGATATGCGTGACGCGGTAATTATTGGTGACAGTATCGGTGATGTACGTGCCGGACTTGCCGTTGGTATTCATGCCGTACTGGTGCTTTCGGGTCTCGGTTTCGAGCAACTGTGCGCACATCATCACGAAGCTGATGGGCCATTCCGTATCACGCTGAATTTGAGGCACGCTGCGGAGTTGATTTTGCAAGGGCTGCATATTCCGACAGAAGTACAATCCTCGCTGGAACGTGCCTGCTATGCCTTTCTCGCTAAGACTGAACGTGTCGATTCTCTGCAACAAGATCTGGCAGGAATAAGCCTCTCTTCCTGATACTTTCTAGTGAGGGATAAGCGTGTTTATACTCCGGCAATAGGTGAGTAAGCGTTGGAAGATTGGTAATGCTTCGAGCGCAGGAGAAGATCCCACCACGATAAGTTTCCTCTGAGCGCGTGTGAGGGCCACGTTAAGCCGGTGAGGGTTGGTGAGGTGATCTCTCAGCTGGCTTTCTGCTGCTGGCGTGGTCGTGGTGGCCAGCGAGATGATAATCACAGACCGCTCTCCCCCCTGGAAACGATCTACAGTGTCTACACTCAAAGGTGTGTCAAACATAAGTGCTCGCCAGCCACTCGCTTCGTCGTCGCTGAAAAGGTAGCGGCGCAGGTTTGCGACCTGTGCCCGGTAGGGTGCAATAATGCCAATAGCTTGTTGAGCGATCCCTCGTGCAAGTAATGCTGCAACTAACTCGCGCACGGCCAGCGCCTCAGCGTTGCTGATCTTCTCTCTTTCATACCCGGTGCTGACATCCAGAAATACCATCGGGTAATGTGGGTCAACGGCTCGTGTAACCGCGGGTACTTCTATGATTGATGCTGGCATTGCCACTTCCAGGAGGCGGTTCGCCACGGACGCATGTGGAATGAGTTGATCGCCATAGAACTCCGTAGAAGCAAAGTGAGAGATCTGCTTATTCATGCGGTATTGCACCTTTAAAGGTACGCAGGCGCTGATTCCCTGGTTGTCGAACTTCATATAGTCATCGTCTAATTGTTTGAGTGTGCTGAAGAGCGACTCTGCGAGTCCTGTGCTGGCGGCTTCCTTACTGAGGACGAGGGGAGGGAGTTGTTTTTCATCGCCGACAAGGATGAAGCGTTTTGTGAAGCGGAGCGCGCCTAAAATGGCAGGGAGGGTGAGTTGTCCAGCTTCATCGATGATGGCAACATCGAATTGGAAATCTACCTTGTTCTCCCCTGCTCCGTTAAGTGACAGGGGCGCGTACTTTTCCGATGACCATGTTGCAGTAGTCGAAGCGATAACGGGGATGTTTCGCAGCAATTCGTGCACGGCTTGCCGGGTATCTCCATCTACAGCAGGGGTACTCTTGCCATTCTGTTTTTGCTGCACGAGATCTTTCAACAGGTGACCATGTAATGCGTCATCTACACTGCGCTCGTGGCCCAGTCGCACAAAGTCATGAAAGCCCTCCATCTCAAGTCGTTTGAGCATATTATCAACAGCTTGATTGGTAAAAGCGGCGAGCAGAACGCGCTGGCCCTGGCTGCACAGCCGTTTGACGATCTCAGCGATGACACTGGTTTTACCTGTGCCAGGGGGGCCATGGATGAGCAGGTAGTCCTGCATCTGCAAGGCTCGCTCGACGGCCAGGTTCTGTTCCGCGTTAAAGCTGGCCCGTGGCGGAACGATGTTCCTGTTGAAGCGCGGTCGTCGAGCGCCTGCCACGAGTTCGCGCAGGTGGGGATCAGCTTGTAGCCAGCGGAGGAGATTTTGCACGGTGCGTACGTGGACGATACTGATATCGTAACGATCGATCAATGTTGGATGAGCGATAAGTTCGGGGCTCCAGATGGTGACTTGTTCGGAACTGGTACTGAGAATGGTGCCTGTAACCACTTCGCCGGTGATTGGGTCGCCATTGCTGAGCAAGATCTCGTCTCCCGCGCGCAGCTCCGAGGTGTTGGTGCAGCGAAATACCTGCTGCCAATCACCCTGTCCCGTTGGCACCGGTTTATGCAGCGGCACCAGGTCACTGATAGCTGTTCCGCGTTCAACTCGTTCCTCGACAGGCATTTGCCAGAGCAGCGCCTGCTGCTTCTCGCCTTCGAGTCCCTCCAGGTGCAGCAGGTGGTAGTACCTGGAGAAAAATGCGCGATCCTGGAGTGCGGGTTGTGTGATATCCGCTTCGGAGATGTGTATTGTGGGCAATTCAGGTTCGGGTGGTTGCCAGTCGAGTAAGGAGGAGACCTGTTCGCACTGGGCAAGCATTGCGCACTTTGTGCAGCGTGAGGCTCCGGGAGGCGCAGGTGGAATGCCTGTTACATGGCTGAGAACGAGGATATTCCGTTTCTCAATGACACGTTGAAGCTGGTTTTCTGTCGCACGAATACCGAAGTCCTGCGCTTCGCCAGGTGTGCCGCTATAGAGTAGGATAGCAAGGGCTTTCTTTAATTTGGGGTCGCGGCGTACTGTTAAGAGGGCATGGTATCCCTGTACCTGCCATCTATGCGCAGGTCTCGGTAACTCGCCGGTTGCTCCGCCCGTTTTCAATTCAAGCAGGCGCTGCCGGTCCGTCTGCTGCCAGAGAAGGTCAAGCCGTCCTCGCAGCCCAATCTCGGGTGCTAAGAGGAACGTCTCGGCACGCACTGAGTTCTCGCTGCCATGCTCTTCTGTCGCACCGGCCTGGCCATCCTGGGAGGATGTGGCCGGGGGCGTGTCCCACAAAGTGCTGCGCTGCTTCTGGAACCAGGTTGCCAGGCTTTCCAGGTGTGGGGCTACCTCGGCGCGTATGGCTTCGGTTGATGTGTTGATAAGCGCCAGGTCGATGCTGCTGCGTTCCAATGCCTGTTCAAAATGCCGCTGCAGGGTTCCCAGTGGTGTTTCCTGTCCATTGGCTATATAGCCTGTCATCAGTTCGCCGCGGTCGTACTCCTTAAGCAGTTCTTTGAAGCTGCTGTGCACCAGGTTACCGCGAATGGCGGCAGCTGATTGTGGCGAGGAGGCCAGGCGGTTGAGCAAATACTGGCGAGGACAATATTCAGCGTGGTTGAGGTCTGTGATGTTGAGAATGGTATCAGGTTCCAGGATAGCCAGCGTATAGTCATTGGTTCTGTAACGGTATACTGTGCGGCCCTTGTGTTCCCTGGCATCAATAGCAGGAGGCAGGTGATAGACACGCAAAGTGAGTTTTCTACCGCGCAGGTTACTACCTAAATCCATTAGCCCCTTGACCAGGCTGCGGTAATGGCGTGTCAGGCTGAATGAGGCATATTCTTCCCCTAGAGTAATAGTGATGAAAGGGGTCATTTCGCCACCAACTTTAACTTCGTGCGCGGAAATGATGTGTCCCTCGAGCTGTGCTACTGCGCAAGGTTGTTGGGCGAGCACGCAGAGAAAACATTCGTGCCGTGTTTGCTCTGCTTGACGGGCATCATGTGTTACCATCAGGTGAATCCTCTCCTGCAACCCCGGTGCTGTTCTGCATTTGTTGTTAGGAAGTGTACGAGACGAACAGATTTTCGTCAAGTGGAATGGTACCGGAATGGGTACCAGGAGAAGAGGCGCATCCATTGTACGGCAGGCTTTTGGGGAAATGGCAGATGATTGGTGTTTGGCTGCATGGAATATCGAGGGTAACTTCCAGGTAATACAAGAGAAGAAGAATACCTGTAAAATGTCAGAGCCGCTTATGCCTTGTTGTATGCGCGCAAGAACTCGGCTCTTGCAATCCCCGCTTGGGTACAAATGGTTCTCAGTGTTGATCCTTTTATTTTACTGTGATTGGGTAACGTCAACGGCGTTTTTGTGCCGTCGGCATTCTCACGAATCATCGCAATATGCTCTCGTTCTCGTACCAGGGAAAACCCAAGCAATTCGAATGCTTTGATAACCTTCGCCTTCGGTGCATCGACGGGGAAATGTGTCACGAGAGCGCTACCCCTGTTTCAGCAACGAACGCTTCCAGCACGGGAGAGTCTGTTTCGAAGATATCAGAGCCAAACGTTTCAATATGAAAGCGTATAGCGGATTTCACGTCAGCGAGAGCCTCCTCATAGGTATCACCTTCTCCGACGACAATCCCTTTCAAGCCTAATGGGTACGCGACGTATCCATCGGCATGTTTTTCTACAATAATTTTGATGGTCTGCATCGTCTTCTTCTTTCTTCTCTCAGAACTGCTCTGTTTCTCGGGTGTGCAAACATGTTCAGATGGCTCTCAAGCAAACCTTAGCAGGCTAGTGCGAAGATGTCAAGAGCCGAGCGGGAGGGTTCTCCATCCTTGCGAGGGAATCCCATACCTGTAGGGGCGAGGGAGGTGAGGAGCGGCAGGGTGGGCCTTTATGGTCGCCCGCTCGTTCCCCCTAATGGACGTAGACCTGGTGGGAGAGAAAGTGTACTTATGTACATTCACAAGATTCCGAACTCCAAAATCGAATTCGCCAGTACTATCCTCTTTTTGGTAGCAGTTTACGTCATAAAATCAGGCCCAAGTGTGTCTTCTAGATAAGAAAGCAGGAGAAAGAGATATGGATTGGTACACTGCTTGAGTCCTGATGGAGCGTGACTCGTGTATGTCATTTGATGGTAGAGAAGGACCGCTCGTAACTTCAGTAGAAGTCGAGTCATTTGAGACGATCTTTACGCGCTACTATCCCCTGGTCTATCGGCTGGCTTATCGCTATGTAGGGCAGCCAGGTGAGGCAGAGGATATCGCGCAAGAGGTCTTTCTGCGCTTTTACCATCTTCCACCGCATGCAGCGAATGAAGCTCAGCAACGCGCCTGGCTTTGTCGTGTCGCCATCAATCTTGGCTTGAATGCGTTGCGCAAACGCAAAAGCCTCTCCGGTCAAGAGAGGCGCATCAATGTCGATGTTCTAGAGAATGTCTTGGATGTCGCAGAAGATCAGAATCCTGAGCAGTACGTGCTTGCTAATGAGCAGGCAGCGCTGGTGCGAAATACCCTGGCTCAATTGCCCGAACGGCAGCAAGTCTGCCTGGTGCTGCGCAGTATAGGGTTAAGCTATGGGGAGATAGCAGAAGCGACAGGTATTTCCATCACATCTATCGGCACTGTACTGGCCCGAGCCGTGCAGAACTTTCGGAGAAGCTACCATGAAAGAACAGCAACAACCGAAGCGTAATAATACTTGCCTTGATGCAGGCCAATTGACTGCATGGCGTGATGGAGCATTGCCTCTTCGAGAAGCTAATGAAGTTACTGCCCACCTGGCAGAATGTGCTCGCTGTGCTGCTGAAGAACGTGCTTTGACAAGGGATCGCCACCAGGTGTTTAATCTTCTGTCAAGACTGGACCCCGCGCCCAATACACACGCGGAGCCAGCAATAGCCCTTACTCATTTTCAGGAGCGCCTTGCAGCACAAAACACAGCATCTTTGCTACAATACTCCGATGAGGATATATACCCAGGAGCATTACCTCCCTCCAGGTCAGAAAGGGAAGATGCTCTACTCACTCCGGTGCGCCTTCCCATAAGCCGACACCATCTTGCCCAGGCCCTCGTTGCCGCCCTGGTCATCGCAGCACTTCTTGGCACTACTCTGCTGCTCTTGAGACCTTCGCTTCCATCAACAGGTGGTCACCCAAAGAAAGTTCCTTCCGGTGGGGCAATTGGCACACCCGTAACGCTACGCGCGCAGGCCGCTGGGCTGGAGATAACTATGCGGATCACGCCTGGTCCCTACTTTCTGAGTGAGATGCTGGTGGCAGACCTGTCGCTCACCAATCATTCCCCAACCACCTTTCTGCTACAGGGGACGTGGGATAATCCTGGAACGCCGAGGAATGATCCATGTCAAGCTCCTCTCAAGATCGTGATGACAGGTGGGGAGAGCCCGTATGATACGAAACTCCAGCACGACCTGGCTGCATTTGCCTGTAATAGTTCTCCAGAGACGGGGACATTCCAGTTGCCAGCCGCCCACGCCATCACAGTGCGTCAATACATAGCGATTACCAGCAGTGAACACCTGGCACTAACAGCACGAGCAGCGTTTCAAAAAGTCGCGCTTGGACAGGATGACGTCGTCCATGTTTTTCCTGCAACCGGTCCTCTTGATGGGCACTGGCCGACCTTGCATGTCTTAGTACAAACGCAAGTACCATCGGGGCGATTGCTATCCCTCCAGCCACAAGCTTCGCAGGTGATTGTCGATGCTCCACCTGCTGCTCGCGGCCAGCTGCTTTACATGTCTGTTTACGCCTGCGATCTTGGCGGAGGAGGGGGGGAACAAGGAGGTGCTGATCGCTGGATTGCCCTACCAACGATGACGATTCAAAAACCACAATGTGCTTTTTCTGTCAGCAATGGCACTCCCACTCCTGGCAGGTTTGTACGATGGGCCTATGTCGTCGGCGCGCCTGGCTATACCCTGGCTTCTGGAACATACTCGTCTAAGTCTGGCTGATTTGAAAATGATGCACAGATGCATGAAAGGAATATCGCTATGTCATATCGAACCAAACACCTTCTCCTCATGGTCGCTCTCTTTTCGCTGCTCATCACTCTTTTCAGTAGTTGTGGCTCCAGTACGACCCCATCCGGCAGTCAGCATTCGGCTACTACATTAAGCAACCGGCATACGGCCACGCCAGGCAATGGGACTCCGCAGCCTCAGAATGTTGTACTTAGCAACTGCAGAGGGAGCGCTCTTTCTCCTTCGGTTACCACCTTATCCCCATCATCGACACAGCGCTCCATCTACTTTGGTGGAGGTGGCAACCTCTACGCTCTCAGCGCACAGACAGGCAGACTGCGATGGTGTATCCATGTAAGCATCACAGGGGGCGCTCGATGCACCAGGCCTATACCATGTCTTCCACCACCGTTTGTGATGTTCGGGACACCTACAGTCGTCGATGGAATCGTTTACGTTTGCGCATCTGGTGGTGGTGAGACCGGGTACCTCTATGCATTCAATGCCAGTGATAGCTCGCTACGTTGGCGCACCCAGACGGATTGTTGGATTGTCTCTATGCCTTTCGGTGACGATGCAATCCCACTGGTGAATAATGGTGTCGTGTACTCTGGTCTCTATGCAGTGCGCGCGCAGGATGGCGAGGTACTTTGGAAAGAAACCCACATTAACCTTTCTCAAGAAGGAGAACTTATACTCCTGGCAGTGGCTGATGGGGTCGTCTATGGCTGTACAGAAGGCGCTGTTTACGCCATCAATGCTCAAGATGGATCAATTCTTTGGCGCTATCCTCCCCACGCATTCATGACCCCAGGTGGTCCACTGGCCGTCTCCAACCAGATGCTCTTTGTTGGGACACAGGGTTCAGTCGATCAGCCTGAAACAAGTGCTCTCTATGTCATCAACACTCAAAATGGCTCACTGCGCTGGTACAAACTGATGGGTGACTACGTGGGAACAGCATTCCTCAACAACGTAGCCTACGTCAGTTCACGAGACCAATATCTGTACGCGCTCAATATGAATAATGGCACAGTGCTCTGGCGCCACAGATTCATCTATCCCACCTACAATCCAGCCCTGGCAATGAATGGGGCGCTGTACATTAATATCGACGGAGCCTACGCTCTACGCAGCGATAACGGAGGCATTCTCTGGCACAAACCGCTGGGAACGAGTCAAAGTGTCGACTTTCTTCCATCAGTCGTCGTCGATGGCGTCGACTACCTGGCAAGCAACGATGGTCGGGGGAACAGCATTCTCTATGCGCTCAGAGCAACTGATGGGGCAGAGTACTGGCATAGTGCGAATATTCCCCAAATTTCACCCTTGACAGTAGCCTGATCAGCCGGGTGTCTTGTGACTGAAGGGGCGGCTGCTTTAGGCTTAAGCCGTATGCCTGAACCCCATCGCATACAGCGACGCATATACTCCATCATGCTGGAGTAGTTCTGCGTGCGTGCCCTGCTCCACGATGCGGCCCGCTTGCAACACAACAATAGTATCGGCGCCTTTAATGGTCGAGAGGCGGTGAGCGATCACGATTGCCGTACGTCCGCGCAATAAGCGCCGCAGGCCTTGCTGCACCAGTAATTCTGTAAAGCTGTCGATATTGGCAGTAGCTTCGTCCAGGATGAGGATGCGTGGATCGGCAAGTAAGGCGCGGGCAAAAGAAATGAGCTGGCGCTGGCCCACGCTCAGATTGCGGCCACGCTCGCGAATAGGTGTGTCGTATCTAGCCGGAAGCTGCATGATCAGGTCATGCACGCCCACGGCGCGAGCAGCTTCCATCACCTCGTCATCGGCTGCCTCGAGGCGTCCGTAGCGTATGTTATCGCGAATCGTGCCTGTGAACAAAAACGGCTCTTGTAGTACGATGCCGACCTGGCTGCGCAGGGAATGCTGGGTGACGCTGCGCACATCGTATCCATCAATCAGTACGCTGCCCTCTCGTACATCGTAGAAGCGTGCTACAAGGCTGGCAATGGTGCTTTTGCCCGCGCCGGTCGGCCCTACAATCGCCAGGGTCTGCCCGGCATCGATGTGCAGGTTAAAATCGGTCAGCACCGGCAAATCGGGGCTGTACCCGAATGTAACATCACGGAATTCAACCTCACCGCGTACCTGGGGCAGCATCTCTGCCTGCGGACTATCCATTATCTCGATGGGCCTACCCAGGACTTGCCCGATACGTTCTGCCGCTACACCGG
>WNEZ01001380.1_pt1 | contig 20365 bp, 17 predicted proteins | sample 5400521 | NCBI WGS metagenome assembly WNEZ01 (sample SAMN13153339, study PRJNA577476) | soil metagenome | isolation source: 120 cm saprolite under Douglas fir tree site 2 hole 1 replicate 1 | place: USA:California | collected 2015-04-18 | reverse complement strand
TGGTTCAGCGCGAGCATGCTCAGCGCAACCAGCATGCCACGCTTCACCTGGATGATGCGCGTTCTATACGTGGACGACCGCCGTGCCAGCGAACCAGTCGTAAAGCGGGTCATGTTTGCAAACGATATCGACGAGAATCCAAACAAACAACATCAAACCGAACACAACGGAGGCCGCGAAGAGAAATAGCCAAGCGCCTTCAAGTAACACGTCAAGTGTCGTTTCGTTATCGAAGCCGTTCGAAATGTAAGCTGCGATGGCGACGGCGATCATCGGAAACACGCCAAAAGCCCGCTCGCTTTGGCGCGGTTTCGACCGGTCGATCGACGCCCTGCAGATCGGTCATGTAGAATCTTTCTGATCAAAAACGGCTTCGGAAAATCTACAGGAAAGGTCACGTGGCGATACGGGCGGTCGACGCGACTTCCCGCTATCCACAACCTTAAGTACCGGGAGCTGAAAGGTGGACAAGCGAGCCTGTCGCGGCAGATCACCCCACCCCGCTCGCCTTCGCTGCGTTCAGGCGAGCGACCCTCCCCCTCCAGGAGAGGGTGGAGTCACCGCTTCAAATACTTCTTCTCCAGCATGCAGTGCACGCCCTTGTTGCCGTTCACCACCTGGGTGATGCGCAGGTCCGCGGCAAGGCTTGCCAGCATGTAGGCGTGCGAGCGGGAAAGATCGGCGCGCTTCTCCATCACGTCGAGCATCAGGCGCAGCGCCACCACCACGCAGTCGTCGAGGTCGGGATCGAACGCCATGGTGATGACGTGGGTCGGCGTCTCGGCATAGGGCCATTCAAGTTTCATGTCGTCCCGCACCGTGAGGCGGAAGCGGCCGACGAGGCCGGTCTCGATCGCGTTGATGCAGACCTCACCGTCGCCCTGCACGGCATGGCCGTCGCCGGCCGAGAAGAGCGCGCCGTCGACGAAGATCGGCAGGTAGAGGGTGGTGCCGGCAACGAGTTCCTTGTTGTCGAGGTTGCCGCCGTTCTGGCGCGGCGGCAGCGTCGAGATGGTGCCCCACGCCGGCGGCGGCGCCACGCCCATCACGCCGAAGAACGGCCGCAGCGCGATCTCCATGCCCCACGGCAATTCGCCCACCATGCGCTTGGGGTCGAGCACGCTGTGGGCGATCGCCCGCTCGGGAAAATCATAGGGGAGCGCGCCTGCGAGCGGCCGATGCGACGTGTAGCCCCACTCGTAGTTGAGGCCGATGTCCTCGATGTCGACCTGCAGCACCTGGCCGGGACGCGCACCGCGCACCGCGACCGGACCGGTCAGCATGTGGCCCGGCACCATGCGCTTGGTCTTGGCCTGGTGAATCGCCGGCAGCGCGGGGGGAATCTTGAATGGCGGCGGCGGCATCGTGTCCGGCGTGCCCGACACGCTCGCGAGCGTCACCACGTCGCCGCTGTTGATGGTCGCGACCGGCGCCAGCGCCGCATCGAAGTAGCCCCAGTGCACGGTCTCCGCACCGGCCTCCACCCGTACGCTCATTGCCATTCCCCTTTCGGCGCGTCCTGCTGTCGCGGCAATGATGGATTGCCCGGCCGAGCCCGGCAATGGGAAAAGCGCCGTGCGCTGCATCGGCTGGACACTCACGCCCTCGTGCGTCCAGAATCGGCTACAAACGGCAACGGTCGGAAACCGCCCTCGCGCGGGCGAACATCGAGTGACGCACATGGCGAAATCCGCGCGGGCGCGCGAGATCGGTCTCGGCATCGTCGGTTCCGGACGCATCGGCACGTTGCGCGCTCGCCTTGCGGCCGGGCACCCGGCGGTCGCGAGCATCGCGGTCTCCGATCTGGACCCCGCGAACGCGGAAAAGCTCGCGGCGCTGGTCGGCGGCCGATCGCATGGCGACGACAACCTGGCGGTCATCGACGATCCCTCCGTGACGGCGGTGATCGTCTCCACCAGCGAGGGCGAGCACGTCGCTCCCATGCTGGCCGCGATCGAGCGGGGCAAGCCGGTGCTGGTCGAGAAGCCGATCGCGCTCACGGTGCGCGAGGCCGATCAGGTGCTGGCGGCATTGCGGCGGACCGGCGGCCAGATGCGGGTCGGATACAGCCGCCGCTACAAGGAGCGTTACCAGATCGCCAAGGAGCAGCTCGTGCAGGGCCGCCTCGGCGCGCTCACGGGCGGCGCCGCGCGCGTGTTCAATTCGCGCTCGCAGGCGCTGGCGATGCTCAAGCGCAACCCGCACGCGACGCCGGTGGTGGACGCGCTCACCTATTATGTCGACTTGATGAACTGGATGTTCGAGGGTCGTCGCCTCGTCGAGATCTATGCGCGCGGCCAGTTCGGCGTGCTCAAAGCGGCCGGCCACGACGTGCCGGACGTGAGCTATGCGGTGCTGACCTACGACGACGGCGCGGTGGTCAACCTGGGCGTCAGCTACGCGCTGCCCGAGAAATATCCCGCGCTCGGGCATGCGGCGCGGGTCGAGCTCGTCGGCACCGGCGGCGTCATGATCCTGGACGACGACCATACCGACCAGCTGATGTACAGCGAGGCCGGCGTGCCGCACGTCTATCTGCCGGACCACGTCGTCAACATGGTTTTTCTGCAAAGCGGGACGCCCGGCGACTGGGCGTTGGGGGAATTCTGGGGGCCGATCGCGAACGAGACGCGGGCATGGCTCGAGCATCTTGCGACCGGCCGGCCCTGCACGCTCGCAACGCCGCAGGACGCGCGCGCAACGCTCGAGGCGACGCTGGCGATCGAGCACTCGATGCGGATCGGCATGCCGGTCACGCTGCCGTTGCGGGACGGCTGAACGCGGCGGCCGAAAGAAGGCTCGGAGAGGACCATGATTGATCATTCGCGGCGAAGCCGCCGCTCCGTGCTGCAAGGGGCAGGCGCGCTGGTCGGTGCGGCGGCGCTCGGCCGTCCGGCCGTTGCCGCCGGCTACCCCGAACGCCCGGTACGGATCGTGGTGCCGTTCGCCGCCGGCGGCCCGAGCGACCTCACCGCGCGGCTGATGGCCGTGAAGCTCGGCGAAGCGCTCGGCCAGACGTTCATCGTGGAGAATCGCGGCGGCGCCGGCGGCAATCTCGGGATCGCGCAGGTCGCGCGCAGCGCGCCCGACGGCTACACGCTGATGGTGGTGTCGAGCGCCTTCGTGGTCAATCCCGCGCTCTACAAGCAGGCGCCCTACGATCCGTTCAAGGACTTCGCGCCGGTCGCCGAGCTGGACACGTCGCCCAACGTGTTCGTCGCGACGCCGGCCTCCGGCATCACCACGATCGCCCAACTGATCGCGCGCGCGAAGGCCAATCCCAACGAGCTGAGCTACGCCAGCGCCGGCATCGGGACGACGCCGCATCTCGCGGGCGAACTGTTGAAGATCGCGGCCGGCATCAACGTCACGCACGTGCCGTATCCCGGAGCGGGGCCGGCCATCCAGGGCATCCTGGCCGGCGCGGTGCCGCTGATGTGCGCGTCGCTGCCGGGCGCACATCCCAGCATTCTGGCGGGGACGCTGCGCGCGCTCGCCGTCACGGGCGCGCAGCGCTGGTACGACATGCCCGACGTGCCGACCATGCTGGAGCTGGGCTATGCGGGCTTCGTCTCCGACACGTTCCACTGCATGCTGGCGCCGGCCGGAACGCCGGCGGAGATCGTCGATCGCCTTGCCGCCGTGTGCCTGACCGCGCTGAAGGAGCCGGCGTTCCGCGAGCGACTGCGAACGCTCGGGTTCGAGGTGATCGGCAACGGCCCCGATGGCCTGCGCCGCCGCATCGCCGACGAGGTCCCGCGCTTCCGCGACCTCATCGCCAAGGCAGGGATCGACCGGGTCTAGACTAGGGCGCCGGCGAGGCACGACGTCGGTGGAAGCGCCCGCTACGCCACGTCCGACAAGGCGAAGCCGGCGATCCGCTTGTAGTTGTCGGAGAGCGCCTTGAGCTCGTCCTGCGTGATGTAGTCGTCGAGATTCTTGAACGGCTTGTCGCCGACCAGCTCCTCGACCTTGATGTTGATGAAATCGGGCGGGTGCTCGCGGTTGGTGCGCACGACGCGCGCGGTCGCGGCGCAACGCGCGGCCTCGTAGGCGCCCAACGCCGCGCGCGGATCGGAATGCTTTGCGAGGCACTCCGCGAGGGTGCGGGCGTCGATCGCGCCCTGAGCAGCGCCGTTCGAGCCGCGCGGATACATCGGGTGCGCCGCGTCACCCGCGAGCGTCACCCGCCCGAACGTCCAGCGGTCGATCGGGTCCTTGTCGACCATTGGGTATTCGAGGATCTGGTCGGCGCTGCGGATCAGCTCGGCGACGTCGAGCCAGTCGAAACGATAATCCTGGTAGATCGGCAGGAAATCGTTCAGGTCGCCCGGCTTGTTCCAGTCGTTCTGGTCGAACGTGTCGCGCTTGATCTCCGCCATCCAGTTGATGAGCTGGTTGCCGTCGCGATCGACGTTGTCGACGATCGGATAGACCACGATCTTGCCGGTCAGGATCGAGCCGATCCGCATATAGGTGCGGCCGGCGAGGATCGGCTTGCGGCGGGTGACGCCGCGCCAGGTGTTGATGCCGCCGAAGGCGACGCGGTCGTTCGGATAGAACTGCTTGCGCACCACCGAATTGATGCCATCGCAGCCGATCGCGGCGCTGGCGCGCACCGGCTCGCGCGCGCGGCCGGTGGAGAATTCGTTGAACGCGATGGTCACGCCATCGTCGTCCTGCGCGACCCCGGTGCAGTCGTGGTCGGTCAGGATGCGGTCGCGGCCGAGCCGATCGCAGGCGGCCTTGTACAGGATCATGTGCAGGCGGCCGCGATGGATGCTCACCTCGGGATTTTGGTAATGCGCGTGCTGGCCGCGCGGCTCCTTGTAGATGAGCTGGCCGAAGCGGTTGAAGAAGCAGCTTTCGAGGATCTCGATGCCGGCCGCGAACAGCTGCCGGTCGAGACCGAGCGCCGCGAACTCGCGCATCGCATGGGGCAGCAGCGTGATGCCGACGCCCAGCTCCTTCACCTCGGGCGCGCGCTCGTAGACGCGGCACGGGATCCCGCGCCGATGCAGGTTGAGCGCCAGCGAGAGGCCGGCGATTCCGCCGCCGATGATGGCGATGTCTTTCGATGGGCTCACGTCAGTCATCTGGTCTTGTTCTTGTTGCCTTCAATTCGGGGTCATTGCCGGCCCCGTCTCCAAAAGGAGACGCAGCACACCAGATCCCCCCGGAAGGCTCGATCTACCGCAAGCCGGCGGCCGGCTCGCTCAGCCGCGGCCCGGTTGCGTCAGCACATTGAGCAGCGCCGGCGTGCCGGAGCGCACGGCTGCAAGCCCGCGCTTGAGCGCGGGCATGAGATCGGCCGGCGCCTCGACCTTCTCGCCGTGCCCGCCGCATGTCTCGATCACCTTCTCGTAGTCGGGCGCGGGCTTGAGCTCGGTGAGCGGCATGACGTTGGCCTTGGCGGCGCGCCCCTCGGGATAGACGTCGAGCGTCGCGCGCTTCACCGCATACCAGGTCTGATTGTTGGCGATGATGGTCAGGGTCGCGAGATTCTCGGCGCGGCCGACGTAGTGGAACGGCAGCGGATTGCCGAACATGTAGGAGCCGTCGCCCACCACCGCGATCACCTCCCTCTCGGGCGACGCGATCTTGGCGCCGAGCGCGGCGCCGAGGCCGAAGCCGAGACCGCCCGAGAGCAGGCTGCCGAAATAGGAGCGCGGCTTCGTCAGGTGGAGCTGGCCGACCGGCAGGCCGAGCTCGTTGACGATGATGGCGTTCTCCGCCTTGAGCTCGTTGAGGCAGGACGCGATATAGGCGGGATGGATCGGCGTCGCGTCGCGCACGCTGTCGAGGAACTTGCGCCGCTTCGCCTCCATCTCCTCGCGCGCTTGGGCGAGCGCCTTGCGGCGGCTTTCGATGCCGTTGCCCTTAGCCTTCATGGCGGCGCGCAGCGCCTCGCGCAGCACCGGCAGCGTCGCGCTCGCCTCGCCGGCGATGAGGAGGTCCGCCTCGAATTCGCGGAACGGGTAGCGCGTCTGGAGCGGATCGGCCGCCAGATGGATGATCTTGGCGTCGCGCCGCGGCGCGATCGCGCGCGGAATCCACGGCACCGCAGCTTCGAGAACCAGCACCACGTCGGCCTTCGGCAGCAGCGCGGTCACGTCGAAGCCGAGATGCATCGGATGATCGGTCGGGATGTTGACGTCGCGCGCCTCGCTCTGCACCACCGGCAGAGCGAATTCCTCGGCGAGCGCGGCAAGCTCGGCGAATGCCTCAGGCGTGCGGCCGCCGCTCGCGGTCACGATCAGCGGAAGCTCGGCCTTGGCGATGAGCGCGGCGGCCTCCTCGAGCGCGCCGCGCGACGCCTGCGTCGGCGTCGCGCCGAGCGGACGCTTGGTGTTGCGGCGGGCCGCGACCGCCGGCTCCGCCAGCACCTCGCGCGGCAGGGTCATGTACACCGGGCCGCGCGGCTCGCTCATCGCGATGTCGAGCGCGCGGTCGACCAGCGCCTCGACCGGCTGGCCGGCGCGCAGCTCGTAGTCCCATTTCACGAATTCGCGCACCAGTCCGCCCTGGTCGAACGCCTCCTGGCCCCAATGGATCGAGCGGTTGCGCGAGCCGATGTGGCCGGTCTCGGTCAGCGGCGTACGGCCGGCGGCCAACAGCAGCGGAACGTTGTCGCGCGCGGCGTTCATCAGGCCGTTGATCGTGTTTCCTGTGCCGACGGTGACGTGCACCATCACGCCGGCCGGCTTGCCGCAGGCGCGGTAGTAGCCGTGCGCCATGCCCATCGCGACGTTCTCGTGCGGGACCGTGATGAACTTCGGAATCTTGCGCCCGCCGCTGCGCGAGATCGCCTCGATGATGGGAGCGAAGTCGGTGCCCGCATTGGCGAAGACGTAGTCGATGCCGCGTTCGGCCAGCCGCCCGAGATAGGCTTCCGCCGTCATCTGCTGTTTGTCGCTCAAGGTTTTTGTCCGTTTCGTTGGCGCGTCCGCACGGGATTAGCACGGGCACGGCCGGTTGGCACCGGCCCTGCGCGGCGATCAGGTCTGCGCCGGATGTGGTCCGGCTTGTTTACAGCCGATCGGTGCTCTGTCAAACATTGACGGCCACCAGACAGGCTCGGAAATTCAAGGAAATCAACGCCCGATCAACACGTTACGACGTCCTGCCGGAACGTCGAACGTGCTCATCAACGGAGACGCGCCGTGAGCATTCCAAAGACCAATCTCCATGCGCCTTTCAACGTCACGCGCGCGAGCCACGCGGTGCTCACCGTCAAGGACCTCGGCGCGAGCCGCGCCTTCTATGTCGACGCCATCGGCCTCGTGGTGAGCGACGAGACGAAGGACGCGCTCTACCTGCGCGGCGTCGAGGAGGCGTGCCACCACAGCCTCGTGCTCAAGCGCACGGCCGATGCGCCCGTGTGCGAACGCATCGGCCTGCGCGTCTACACCGACGAGGATCTCGAAAAGGCGCACGCGTATTTCCACAAGCTGGGATTGCCGGCCAAGTGGGTCGAGGCGCCGCATCAGGGCCGCACCTTGCATGTGTCGGACGCGATCGGCACGCCGCTCGAATTTTGCGCCACCATGGAGACGAAACCGCGCCTCACCGTACAGTTCGAGAAATTCAAGGGCGCGGCGCCGGGGCGGCTCGATCATTTCCAGATTCTCGCGCCGCAGGTGCGCCACGCGCTCGAATTCTACCTCGGCATCGGCTTCCGCCTCTCCGAATACATCGCGGCGGACGGCACCGACGACATCATGTTCGTGTTCATGCAGCGCAAGGGCAATCCGCACGACATCGTGTTCGCCAACGGCACCGGCCCGCGCTTCCACCACGTCGCGTTCACGGTGTCGGAATCGCATCGGCTGTTCACGGCCTGCGATATCGCGGGCGCGCTCGGCTTCGGAAAGAATCTGGAGCACGGGCCGGGCCGCCACGGACCGGGACACGCGCTGTTCGTCTATTTCCGCGATCCCGACCGGCACCGCATCGAGCTGTTCAACACGCACTACCAGATGATGGACATCGAGAACGAGCCGGTGCGCTGGGACGCCTCCTACACGCGCAACCGCGCCTGGGGCCTGCCGCCGCGCCGCCAATGGCATTTCGAGGCATCGCGCTTTGCCGGCGTCGAGCCGCGCGATCCGGCGCGCAAGCCCGATCCGTTCACGCTGGAGAAGTTTTTGGCCGAGGCGGGGTGACTATCCGGCCGCTGTAGGATGGGTTGAGCGCAGCGAAACCCATCATCTGAGTCACGCCGGTGGCGATGGGTTTCGCTGCGCTCAACCCATCCTACGGAGAAGACGCGGGTCGTGCGCGACGCGTCAGCTGTGCTTCGCCTTCGCCAATCGGGCGCTCCTGCCGTCGATGCGGCGAGCCTTCAATCCGAGGACCTGGAGAAGGGTCTTATGGGATTGCGCGGCCTGCGGCGCCGTCGGTTTCTTGGCGAGCGCGATCCGCGGCGGCGTGGGTTTCTTGGCAGCGCGCGGTGCGTGGTGCTTCTTGGCCGCAGCGCGATGGGGCTTCTTGGCCGCAACGACATCGGGCTTCTTGGCCGCAACGGCGTCGGGCTTCTTGTCCTTCGACGCGATCTTTTGCTCGTTCGACGGCCCGGCCTTTTGCTCCTTCGCAGCGACCTTCTGCGGCTTCGCGAAGCCGCGGCGCGACACATACTCCTTGCCGTCGATCGGCGCGACATGAGGCGGATCGCGATCGAGATAGGGTCGGCCGACCCCGAAATCCCAGCCGTTGGCGTCGATCCACTTCCACAACACCTCGCTCGACACCGAACGTTCCGCGCGCGTCGCGCCCTTCACGCTCACGACGTCGACCGCGAGTCCGTGGCCATAGCCGCCGCGGGTGCTCCCGCCGTGAAACGACCGGTCGCTGCTCGCCTTGAGCCCGCTCGCAATGCCCTGCCGGTAATCGTCGCGGAATGCGCTGGTGATGCCAGGCTGCAGTCCGGCGTCGTCGGCGGCGCGAAGCGCGTGATAGAGCGTCAACTTGAAGCGACGATCCATGCCGCCGATCACGTAGTCCATGAGCGGCATGGCGACCCGTTCGGCCGCCTTCGGATCCTTCCAGGTGAAATCCTGGTTCTCGTACCTCGTGAAAGTCTTGGTGACGGTCCTGGTCTTGCCTTTGCGTTTGACCGTCACTTTTCGCTTTTCATAGACCTTGACGGTGTCGAGCTTCGGCGTCCGCTCGTAGAGCGACCACAGGTACCCATCGATGCAGCCATAGTCCCGGCACTCGATGATCGGCTCGCGCAGGTCCAGCTTGATGTTCGTATCGGGAAGCGCCGCGAGATTCGTGTCGCCGCGGTCCGCCGTGTTCGCGTCGCCGAGGGCCGCGACCGCGGTGCCGCCGAGCGATGCCAGCTTCACCTCCGGAAGGGACGCCAGATTGAATTGAACCGGCGCTGTCGTATCGGTGTCGGCGTAGGAAAGCGCCGCCGTGCTGACGTCGGGAAGCGCAGTCGTGCTCACGTCGGGACGTGCCGTTGCGCCGACGCTGAGAAGGGCCGCCGCCACTTTGTCGGTGCGAACGGCCGCGTCCGCCCCGAGGATAACTGCCAGGCCGGTGTAGGCGAGGCAGCAGAGTGCCTTAGCGTGAATCATTGCCCCCGTCCCCTTTTCCCCATGTCCATTCGACATCAAGACAAGGGGCCCTGCAAGTTGCAGGCCTTAATTCGGTTGATGTGTGGAGAAATGGCCACTCCCCGAGTTCCATTCGCCGGAACCCCGCCATCCGCTTGATCTGCGAAGGGAAACGGCGGCCGCGGGGTCCACGGACAGACCGGGTCCCGTGAGTTCCATCGGCGCTATCGCGCTAAGCCCACAGTTCCTTGCTCGCGAGGCGCGCACCGGCGGCGAGCGCTTCGAGCTTCGCCCACATGATCGAGGGGTGGACGCGCCGGTAGAACGGGCCCTGCGCGAAGCCGCAGTCGGTGCCGGCGATCACGTTCTCGCGCCCGATCAGCTTCGCGATCCGCACGATGCGCTCGGCGACGAGCTCGGGGTGCTCGACGATGTTGGTCGCATGGCTGATGACGCCGGGGATGAGCATGCGGTCCGGCGGAAGCTTCACGTCGCCCCACACCTTCCATTCGTGCTCGTGACGCGGATTGGCGCCCTCGATCACATAGGCGCCGACGCGCACCTGAAGGATGAGATCGACGATGTCCTTGAGCGGCACGTCGGTCGTGTGCGGGCCGGGCCAGCTGCCCCAGCAGATGTGGTAGCGAACGCGGTCTTCCGGAATGCCTTCGAGCGCGTGGTTGAGCAGGTCGACGTGCATCGCCACCCATTTGCGATAGTCCTGGAACGTGCCGGGCGGCACCATGCGGTCGTAGGTCACCGCGGTGCGCGCGTCGTCGAGCTGAAGAATGAAACCCGCGTCGACGATCATGCGATATTCGGTGCGCATCGCCTCGGCGATCGCCTGCAGGCATTCGTCGTCGTTCTTGTAGTGCTCGTTCTTGCGGTCCGGGATGACGCTCGCCGGCGCCGCGACCGGGAGGAACGCCTCCTCGACCTTCACGCGCTTGAGCGCGGCCTTGAAGTTGTCGATGTCACGCTTGAGCGCGGCCTGGCCCGTATAGGCGATCGGCCCGGTGCAGATCGACTCGGAGACGGTCGCGGGCGTCTCGCGCGCATCGAGCTCGGCATAGAACTCGGCGAAGCGCGCGCGGTCGGCGCCGCGCGCGAACGGGTTGGCGCCTGCCTTGATCGACCGCCGCTCGAATCCGCTCAGCCGCTCGATCACGTATTGCGACCAGCTGATCGATTTGCCGAACTCGCCGTCGCTGACGACGTCGACGCCGGCGTCCGCCTGCTGGTGCACGACCTCGGCGACCGAGTCGGCGAGGCACTTGTCATAGGCCGCCGGGTCGAATGGTTTGCCGCCTTGCTTCGCGCGCAGAAAATCCTGCAGCGCCTGCGGTCGGATCAGGCTGCCGACATGCGTGGTGAGGATGCGGGACGTGCTGCGTTTCATGGCAGCCGCTCTCTAGATCGACGCTGCCACGAACACAACGGGCCTTTTCGACGCGATGGGGCAACCGCCCACGGGCTCATTTCTCGCGCAGCTTCTCCAGGCCCACCATGTCGACCAGCTTCGTCCAGCGCGCGATGTCCTCGTTGACGAAGTTGCGGAACGCGGCGGGCGGCATCGCGGGCGGCGGCTCCATGCCGACGCCAAGCAGCTTTTGCGCGATCTCCGGCCGCGTCACCGCGCGGGCGACCTCGGCGTTGATCTTGTCGACGATCTCCTTGGGCGTGCCGGCGGGCGCCATCAGGCCGCCCCAGCCCGGCATGACGAAACCGGGGAAGCCGGATTCGGCGAGCGTGGGCAGTTGCGGCAAAATGGCGGAGCGCTGCGGGCCCGTGACCGCGAGGCCGCGCACGGTGCCGGCCAGGATCTGCTGCTTCGCCACCGTGGAGACCGCGACGAACATCTGCACGTGGCCGCCCACCGTTCCCATCATGGCCGAATTGACGTCGCGATAGGGCACGTGCACGACCTCGACGCCGGCGAGCTTGTTGAAGGTCTCGCAGGCGAGATGCGGCACCGTGCCGATGCCGGCCGAGGCGCAGTTGATCTGGCCGGGCTTCGATTTCGCGAGCGCCACCAGCTCGGCCACCGAATTCGCTGGCACGCTTGGATGCACGACGAGCCCATAGGCGATCACGCCGATCAGCGCCGCCGGCTCGAACTCCTTGACGAAGTCGTAGGTCGCCATCTTCATCGCCATGGCGAGCGTGTAGGTCGGCGTCGCGAACAGCAGCGTGTGGCCGTCGGGCTCGGCGCTCGTCACCGAGGTGACCGCGATCCGGCCGCCGCCGCCCGGCCGCGGCTCTACGACGACCGGCTGTCCCCACGCTTCCTGCAGATGCTCGGCGATGATGCGCGAGAAAACGTCGGGGCTCGGACCGACGATGATGCGCACGGGCCGGTTGGGAAAGGTCTGCGCCTGCGCGTGAGCGAGCTGCGGGAACCAGAATCCCGCGCAGATCGCAGCAAGCATAGCGCCCAACTTGTGCGCCAACCCGGACATCGTTTTCCTCCTTCTTGTGCCCTGCCGAGGCTATATCTACGCAGCCTCGAACGAGAAGGAAACCCATGCCCGACAATGTGAAGCCGATCCGCCGCGTCGTCACCGGCAATGATGCACAGGGACGTTCGCGCGTGCTGTTCGACAGCGCGGCGCCCAACGTCAATCCGGGTGCGATCAGCAAGGGGACCTGCATGACCGACGTGTGGGTCTACAAGTCGTCGCCCGCGATCATCTCGGGCGAGCGCGACGACGGCAATCTGCCGTTCCATTTCGAGCCGCCGGCGGCGGGCGGGCATCTGCGCGTCGTGCAGTCGCCGTCGCGGCCGCCCGACTACGATCCGGCCAAGGACCCGAGCGCGGTGCCGGTGCACGAGCCGCGGCAGCGCGCGGACGGCGTGTGGGTGCGCGGCGGACAAAACTGCTTCAGCGCGCCGATCCACAAATCGGAGACGGTCGACTACGGCTTCGTGCTCGAAGGCGAGCGCGTGCTCGTGCTCGACTCGGGCGAGATCGTGATGCGTCCGGGCGACGTGGTGGTGCAGCTCGGCAACTGGCACGGCTGGACCAATCCGCGCATAGGCAGCCTGATGGCGTTCGTCATGATGGGCGGCAAGTTCGAGGAGTGAGCGCCGTGTCCGAACCGATCAAGCCTGTCCGCCGCATCGTCACCATCGACAACGACAAGGGGACCTCGCTCGCGATCGAGGACGCGCCGTCGCCGGACGTGCGCACCGATCCGGCGCGACCGGGGTTCGCTTCGACCCGCATCTGGGTGACGCATGCATCGCCGGTGCGGATCGAGAAAAAATTTCGCGACATGCTGCTGTCGCCGCACATGATCGAGCCGCCGCCGCAGGGCTCGCTGTGCCGCATCGTCACCATTCCGCCCGATGCCTCCTGGCGCGGCAAGGCCGGCGCCCGCGAGGTCGCCGTCTTCTTCCAGACCATGGGCGCGCCGCGCGCCTCGACCTACGCGCCGAGCGCGCCGCATCCCTACATGCAGAAGACCGCGACGCTCGACTTCTGCCTGATCCTCGAAGGCGAGGTCACGCTCGTGCTCGACACCGAGGAGGTGGCGCTGCGCGCCGGCGACACGGTGGTGCAGCGCGGCACCAACCACGCGTGGAGCAACCGCTCGGACAAGCCGTGCCGCATCGCGGTCTCCTCGCACGATGCGAGCGGGTGACTCTGACTCTCCGTCCCTCCCCCGCTTGCGGGGGAGGGTAGGGAGGGGGAAGCCACAGACACCGCGCAAGCGGCGCCCCCTCCCCACCCTCCCCCGCACGCGGGGGAGGGAGTGAGAGTCAGTACGGCGCCTCCACCCCCAGCGCCTTCGCGGCCGCGACGAGGCGCGTCCAGGTGCCCTTCGGAATCGGAATGCCCGACGCCTCGCGCTCGGCCAGCACGGCGTCGCCGCGCTCGCCCGGCAACAGGATGCGGTCGATGCCCGCCGCGCGGGGCAGACCGACGATCGCATCGCCCAGGCGATCGACCTCGTTCGTGAACGTGTCGAGATCGCCGACCGCGGCGAGATCGACCGCGATGGCGACGCCGTTGAGGAACGGGCTCTCCGCGAGTCCGCCCGACAGCAGCGCGAGCGAGATCAGCGGATTGCCGACCGCGAGGCTCGCCAGGCACTCGATCATCACCGAGAGACCGGAGCCCTTGGCGCCGCCGAGCGGCAGCAGCGTCGCGATCTTCTTCGGGTCGGTGGTGTCGCGGCCCTCCGCGTCGATGCCCCAGCCGACCGGCACCTGCGCGCCCTTGTCCTTCGCGGCCAGGACCTTGCCGTTCGCGACCGTCGAGGTCGACATGTCGAGCAGGAACGGCCGGCGCTTCTTGCCCGGCACCGCGATCGCGAGCGGATTGGTCGACACTGCGGCGACGCGCGCGCCGTGATAGGCCATCAGCGGCCCGGACGCGGTCATCACGATGCCGGCCATGTCGGCGCGCGCCGCCTGCAGCGCGAAGTAGCCGACCGCGCCCGCGTGGCCGATGTTACGCGCCGCGCACCAGCCGACATGCACCTCCCGGGCGCGCGCGATCGCCTCGTCCATCGCGCGCGTCATCGCGATGGCGCCGGGCGCGCGGTCGGCCTCGAGCACCGCGATGGCGCCGGAGCGGCGCTCGATCTTCATCTGCGGCCGCGCATTGACCGCCTTCTTCTTGAGGAGATCGACGTAGCGCGGAATGCGGATGACGCCGTGCGAATCGACGCCGCGCAGATTGGCCCACACCACGGCCTCGGCCCAGGTCGCGGCCATGGCGGGCTCGACGCCGGCGGCGGCAAAAATCGCGGCGGCAAAGCGGGTGAGATCGGCTTTCTTCAGAAGGACGTCGTCGCTCATGCGGCACGCAGTAGCAGAGCGACGCGGGGCGGTCGAGGCGGGCCGCCGCTACTGCGGCTTGATGCCGGCGATGCGCACCGCCTCGGCGACGCGCGCGCTCTCGTCCTTCAGCGCCCGCGCATAGTCTTCGGATCCGGCGCCCACCGGCTCGGTGCCGGCGGTCGCGAACTGACGGACGATCTCGGGCTCCTTCACGACCGCGACCGCCATCGTCGAAATCTTCTGGACGACCGCGGCCGGCGTCCCGGCACGCGCCAGGAGACCGATGATCGGCGCAAAGTCGAATCCGGGGACGAAGTCGGCGACCGGCGGCGCATCGGGGGCCTGCGGCGAGCGTTGCGCGCCGTTGGTGGCGAGCAGCGTCACCCGCCGGCTTTCGATCGCGCCGCTGAGCGCCGGATAGGCCGCGAACAGCACGTCGACGTGGCCGCCGAGCAGCGCCGGTACCGACTCGCCCGCGCCTCTGAACGGGACATGCGCCAGGTCCAGCTTGAGCGCCGCCTTGATCGCTTCCATCGACAGATGGTGCGTGCTGCCGATTCCCGACGAGCCGTAGTTGAGCTTGCCCGGATTGGCGTGCACGTAGGCGATGAACTCCTTCATCGTGGCGACCGGCACCTTGGGATGCGCAGCCAGGAAGAGCGGCGCGCGGCCGAGCAGCGCGACCGGAAGCAGCTGACCGGGATTGTAGGGCAATTTGCTGTAGATGAGCGGGTTGATGGAGACGATCGAGCCGTCCGTCACCATGAACGTGTAGCCGTCGGCCGGCAGGGCGATGAGCGCGGAGGCCGCGACGCCGCCGTTGGCGCCGGGCCGGTTCTCGACCACGACCGATTGGCCGAGCTGCTCCTGCAGCCGCCGGGCCACGATGCGCGCCACCGTGTCGGGCAATCCGCCCGCCGCCGCCTGCACGATGAACTTGATGGTCTGGGTCGGATATTCCTGCGCGTGCGCCCTCGGCGCAACGAGCGCGCAGAGCAGCAGGGCGATGGCGCCAAACGCCGCCGGCAAACGTCCAACCATCGATGCGTCCCCCCGGGAGCGCGCTCAGCGCGGCGGAATCTGGATGAGCTCGCCGAGCTGCTGCTTGTTGAGCGGCGCCGCCGTGTATTTGAAATCGACCGCATCCTTCACGATGACGTCGAGCCCGACGATCCTGTCCGGGTCGAGCCCTGCCTTCGGGAAGAAGCCGTCGCGGCTGCGCTTGGCCTTCTCGAGCGAGATGCCGAGCCAGTCGGCATAGATCTTGAGCGCCGCCGGGTCCGTATAGCTCCAGTCGATGGTCTCGCGCACGCCCTTCATGAAGCGCTCGACCGCCGATTTGCGCGCCTGCAGCGCCTGCATGTTGGTGATGTAGACGCGGACGGTCTGGTTCTTGAAGATCGTGGCGTCGTTGCCGCTCGCAACGATGCGAAGCTCCCCTTTGTCGAGCTGGTCGAGGCCGAAGGGCGGCGCCGCCCACCCGATGTCGACCTGCCCCGACATCACCTGCGTCAAGGTCGAGGACGGATTGCCAGTCGCCACCGGCTTCGCCTTCAGGCCGTATTGCTTGATGAAGGCGAGCACGATCGCGTGCGTCGAGGCGCCGTTGGTCGAATAGGCGATCGACTTGTCGTTGGCGTCGGTGAGACTCTTGATCGGCGAATCACCTCTCGCGTACCAGAAGAGGTCGGCCGCGCCGGTCATCTCGGCGCCGATGATGCGCACCGGCGCGCCCTTCGCGTAGGCGCTCAGCACGCCCATGACGCCGGCGGAGCCGCCGACGTCGACGCTTCCGGAAATCACCGCCTGCTGCGTCTCGCCGCCGCCCTGGGTGTAGAGCATGTCGAGATCGAGACCGTGCTTCTTGAAGATCCCGCCGCGCTGGCCGAGCTCCGGGATCGACGTATCCCAGTTGCCGCGCTGGCCCATCGCGACCTTCAGGGTCTCCTGCGCCGGTGCCGCGTCCACGGCCGCGAGCGCGATCGCCGCGGCTCCGAGGACCCGAAGAACCGCTCCGAATCTCGTCATGCAACTCTCCCTGCAGCCGTCGGTCTAGGCGACGCGTTCCTGTCCGCCCCCGAGCGCAAGCTCCTCGGGCGAGACGCCGAGCGTGCGCCAGTCGGTCGCCTTCGGCACGATGCCTTCGAACGAGCTGATCTTGGCATGCGGAATGTGCGGCTTCGTGCGTCCGATCGCCACGCCGGTGTCGCGCATGCGGCGCGCCGCATCGACCATGAGCTTGCGGAATTCGACCACCGCGATGTCGCTCGCGCCGAGCCGCTCCTTGGTGCGGTCGGAGATGCCGGTGCGCCCCATGGTCTCCCACATGGCGATGTCCTGGCTGGGAATGCCGGCGATGCCGGTGAAGTTGCCGAGCTTCATCGCCTGGCGGTCCTGCAGGAAATTGTTCTCGCGCGTGCGCTTGTTGCGGTAGTCCTCGTCGAGGTCGATGCCGACCTGCGCGACGTTGAACTTGCGCCAGGTCTCCGGATCGACGCCCGGCTTGTCCGGCCCGTTCCAGGCGATGAAGTAGAAATCCGTGTTGTGGTCGTCGATCGGCGCCAGCACGGTCGTCACGTTGTGGACGTTGTTGGGCGGGATGAGCGAAATGAAAGGCGCGACGTAGACGGTCGTGCGGATGTAGTCGTGCGTGTTGGCGTTCATGATCGGCCGGCGGATCGCGGCGTAGCGGAAGCCGAAGCTCGTGTGCTGCACCTGGAAGCGCGGCGCGCGATCGGTGGAGGGGCGCAGCCAGGTCTGATCGTTCGCCTCGGCGCCGTCGACGCGCGCCGGCACCATGTCGGAGGAATGCAGGCTCGAGCTGTGCGCGGAATCGATCTGCCCTTCGGTGATCTGCGCCCAGTTCGCCTTCACCTTGATCTTGAGGATGCTTACTCGCACGTCCGGCGTCGGCGCGAAGGGCGGCGCCTCGAACTCCGGCATCTCCTCGGGCGGCCCCATATAGGTCCACACGAAGCCGCCGGCCTCGCGCGCCGGATAGGCCTTGTGCTTGAGCTTGCCCGCGAAGCCGCTTTCCGGCGGCTCCGAGGTCATCTCCAGCACATTGCCTTCGACGTCGAACTTCCAGCCGTGATAGAGGCAGCGCAGCCCGCATTCCTCGTTGCGGCCGAGCACCAGCGAGGCGCGCCGGTGCGGACAGTATTCGTCGAGCACGCCGAGGCGGCCGTCGCTGTCGCGAAAGACCGCGAGGTCCTCGCCGAGCAGGCGGACCTGGATCGGGGTTCCGTCCGCTTCCGCCACCTCCTCGGACATGCAGGCGGGGATCCAATGCCGCCGCATGAGCTGGCCCATGGGCGCTGCGCCCTCGACCCGGCACAGCAGATCGTTTTCCTCGGCGGTCATCATGGCAGCCTCCTGCCGAACGCGTGACGGGAAAAGCTTAGTGATCTAAGATAACGCGGATGGCGGTCGAAAGTCGAGATTTTCCGCTGCTTTTTGTGCAATGCGGAAAAACCGTCAACCTGCTTGCGGCCCGATCATTAGCCCTCTAAGTACTGTCAGAAACCCCGAGAGCAGCGGATGTCCATGGCCGGTCCGGAACTCGTGATGATCCCGGTGCGCGTGGCGCGCGCCGAGCGCATCGCCGAGGACATCCATGTGTTCGAGCTGCGGGATCCCGGCGGCGCCGACCTGCCGGAATTTTCCGCCGGCGCGCATGTCTCGGTCAAGGTTCCGAGCGGGCTCCTTCGCAAGTATTCGCTCTGCAACGACCCGGCGGAGCGCGACCGCTACGTCATCGCGGTCAAGCGCGAGACGAATGGCCGTGGCGGTTCCGACAGCCTGATCCGCGACGTGGCGGCCGGCGCCGAGCTGCGCGTGTCGCCCCCCGCCAACAACTTTGCGCTCGCCAAGAGTCCGGCCGGCCATCTGTTGATCGCGGGCGGCATCGGCATCACGCCCATCATGGCGATGATCCATCATCTCAAGGCGACCGGCGGCCGCTTCACGCTCTACTACTGCACGCGCTCGCCGGAGTTGACCGCGTTCCAGGCTGAGCTCAGCGCACCGGAATTGCGCGGACAAGTGACGATCCACCACGACGGCGGCGATCCGGCGCGCGCGCTCGATCTCTGGCCGATCCTGGAGAAGCCGAAGGGCCAGCTCTATTGCTGCGGGCCGCGCGGCATGATGCAGGCGGTGCGCGACATGACCGGCCACTGGTCGCCGTCCGCAGTGCATTTCGAGGCCTTCACCGACGCGGCGCCGAAGCCGGACGACAAGCCGTTCGTGGTGCGCCTCGCGCGCAGCGGCGAAACCGTCGAGGTGCCGGCGGGCGTCACCATCCTCGAAGCGCTGCGCGCCAAAGGGCTCGACGTGCCGAGCTCGTGCGAGAGCGGCACCTGCGGCACCTGCCGCACAAAACTGATCGCCGGAGACGTGGATCATCGCGACCTCGTGCTTTCCGAAGGCGAGCATGCCACCAACATCATGGTGTGCGTATCGCGCGCTCGCTCGGGCGAGCTCGTGATCGATCGCTAGGGGAATCCGATGGCCACCAGACCGACAAGACGCGCGGCCGACGAAGGCACCGAGGCGATCCTGCGCCACTGGCGCGAGGCGGTGCCCAACGACCGGCTCGCCCACCTCGTCAAGGACGCGACGCGCGGCCTGCTGCGCGCCATGCAGATGCGGCTCACCAAATACGGCGTCTCATTCGGCCACTGGGCGTTCCTGCGCATCCTGTGGGAGCGCGACGGGCTCACCCAGCGCGAGCTCAGCGTCGAGGCCGGCCTGATGGAGCCGACCACCTATTCGGCGCTCACCGCCATGGAGAAGCTCGGCTACATCACGCGCCGGCGCATGCGCGACAACCGCAAGAACGTCTACGTGTTTCTCACGCCGGAGGGCAAGGCGTTGCGCCGGAAGCTGGTGCCGCTCGCCGAGGAGGCGAACGAACGCGCCGTACAGGGTGTGCCGGCCGCCGACATCGCGACCACCCGCAAGACGCTGCTGGTCATGATCGAGAACCTGGCGCGCGACGAACTGCAGGCGGGCAAGAAGCGGCGCATGCCCTCGACGCGCGAGCTTGCCCGCCGCATCGCGGCGGCGACCGCCGTCGTGGACGCGCGGACGCCGCGCCGCAACGGCGTGCAGCGGGGCGCGTGATGCACGAGATCGACCTCTTCCACGAGCATCTCACGCTCTCCGACGAGGAGCGCGCCGAGATCGCGCAGTACATCTGGGACCAGGAGCACGTCGATCTCACAACGATCGGCATCGACATCGGCAGCTCGACCTCGCACCTCCTGTTTGCCAAGGTGCTGCTGGAGCGGCAGACGCAAGGGCTCTCCAGCCGCTTCGTGGTGGTGCATCGTCAGGTGCTGTGGCGCTCGCCCATCATGCTCACGCCGTTCCTGCCGGACGGCACCATCGACGCGGCGGCGCTCGGCGCCTTCATCGAAAAATCCTATGCGCAGGCCGGCTACAAGCGCGCCGACGTCGACAGCGGCGCCGTGATCCTGACCGGCGAGGCGATCAAGAAGAAGAATGCCCAGGCGATCGATGAGCTGTTCGCGGCCGAGGCCGGCAAGTTCGTCTGCGCCACCGCGGGCCACAAGCTCGAATGCACGCTCGCGGCGCACGGCGCCGGCGCGGTGCGGCTCTCGCAGGAGCGCGGCGAGGTCCTGCTGCACGTCGACATCGGCGGCGGCACCATCAAGCTCGCATTGATCGACAAGGGCACGATCGTCGGCGTGGCCGCATTCGCGGTCGGCGGCCGGCTGCTCGCCGCAGACCACAACGGCGCGTGGACGCGGGTCGATGACTCGGCGCGCCTCGTCGCCGAGGAGCTTGGGCTGGCCACTGATCCGCGCACGCTCTCCGATCCGGCGGTGCGCGAGCGGATCGCGCGGCGGCTCGCCGGCATCGCGGCCGACTACATCCTCGGCACGCCGCGCGACAAGCTCGGCCGCGCGCTGGCGCTCACCGAAGACCTGCCGAGCAAAATCGCGCCGGCCGCGATTACGTTTTCGGGTGGAGTCTCCGAATACGT
>WNEZ01001530.1_pt1 | contig 20369 bp, 18 predicted proteins | sample 5400521 | NCBI WGS metagenome assembly WNEZ01 (sample SAMN13153339, study PRJNA577476) | soil metagenome | isolation source: 120 cm saprolite under Douglas fir tree site 2 hole 1 replicate 1 | place: USA:California | collected 2015-04-18 | reverse complement strand
GTGACGCTGGCCCCCAACTGGAAACGCGAGAATCTCCGGGCGGTGGTCTTCGTGCAGGAGCGGCGCAGCCGCCGCGTCCTTGGCGCCGCGGCGCTCGTCTTCGCGGCACAATAAGCCCTCTTTTCGCCTATCTTTCCCGGCGGTGTGTCGGGCCGAGGAATCTCTCTGTCAATCGTCGGCGGTGTTAGACTGCGGTTCGCCCGCGATGGCCAAGCTCGAATTCACCACTGAAATTGCGGCGCCGCCCGACCGCGTATTCGTCTTTTTTGTGCCGCAACGCATGCCTTACTGGTACGGCGCGGAAATGGAGTGCGCCTTCGAGGTGCAAGGCGGCGCAGCGGAGTTTCAGGTAGGCCTCAAGGTTCGCATCACGGCTAACCTAGGCCGCAAGGAAATCTCCCACACTGCCGTTATCACGAATTATGCCTATCAGCAACTGCTCGAATGGCGCTTCCAGGATGCCTACGGCGTCCGCGGGCTGCAGCGCTGGGAGCTCGACCCCGCCCCCGGTGGTGGCACGCTGGTCCGCATGCGCGATAACTACGATCTTCCCGGCTGCCTGGGCCACATCGTTGACTGGCTGTTGACCCGGCGCGCCGTCGCCCGCCGCGACCGCGGTGACCTGAAGCGCCTGAAGAAACTCGCTGAGCGTCGCTAGCTTGGATTGCTCGCCTTCTCAAGTCCAGTACGCCTGTAATCTTAGAACCCCGATCGGCTCGAAGGGTTATAATTCCTTGCGTAGTTTGCGTAGGAGGTCCCCGTGGCACGTCACGCGCATAAATATACGATTGCTGACGATGAGGCGGTTCAGTTGTTGGTTGACAAGCTGCTTGCCGGAGGCACCCGCCAGCAGCGGCGTGAGAAATTGTTGAAGGCGCTCGACCAAGCCGCGCGGCGCTATAAAGACTCCAACCAGAAGCAGCGCCAGGCGTAGCTCTGGTAGCGTGTCTGAGCGCGGCGACGCTTGCCCTGACGTGCTGCCTCGGGCCTCAGGACGATAAGCTCGCTGAGCAGAAGTAGGAGCGCATGGCTATGCGTGCCGGAGACACCGTCAGTCCAAATGTAGGGACGCATTACCGTACGCGCACAAAAGGTGTAGCCCGCCTCTTCAGAGGCGGGGCCTTTCTCTGGACCGCAGTCAAAAACCCCGCGTCTGAAGACGCGGGCTACAGGAAAGATGAGGCCTACTCGGCGAGAATGCGGAGGAATTTCTTTTTCCCGACACGCAGCACGTAGTCAGCACCCGGTGGGAGGGGGAGTTCGAATTTCACATCCCGCTGAGGGCTTCCATCTACTTCAACCGCCCCCTGTTTCATCAGCCTCTCAGCCTCGCTGCGTGAGGGCGCTAGACTAAGCTCCACAAGCAAAGACAACAAGCGGGCGTTACCGGCGGGTACGGTTCTTACAGGCAGATCCTCAGGTGGCTGTCGGAATTGGAATACGCGCTGAAATTCTCTCAGGGCACTAGAGGCAGCGCTCTCACCGTGGAAATCTTTGACGATCCTGTTGGCCAAAAGCATTTTCTCCGCCATTGGAGTTTCCACGCCGTCTGCGACGGCTTTCCGGTGAGCCACAATTTCCTCCGGTGACAGGTCAGTCAGAAGTTCCCAGTACGACCACATCAGCTCGTCGGGGATGGACATCAGCTTGCCGAACATTTCGCCCGGCGACTCGGTGATGCCGACGTAGTTGCCCAGGCTCTTGGACATTTTGCGCACGCCGTCGGTGCCCACCAAGATGGGCACGGTGAAAGCCACCTGCGAGGGCTGGCCATATTCGCGCTGGATTTCGCGCCCTGCCAGCAGATTGAACTTCTGTTCGGTGGCGCCCAGCTCGACATCAGCCTCGAGCGCAACTGAATCGTAGGCCTGCAGCAGCGGGTAGAGCAGCTCATGGATGGCGATGGGCTGATTGCCGGCCAGGCGCGAGCGGAAATCTTCGCGTTCAAGCATGCGCGCCAGCCGGTAGTGCCCGCACAGCTTGATCATGTCGTGCCCGGTGAGTTTTCCGAGCCACTCGCTGTTGTACCGGACTTCGGTCTTTTCCCGGTCGAGGATCTTGTACACCTGCTCAAGATACGTTGTCGCGTTGACTTGCACCTGCTCGGGAGATAGAGGCGGGCGCGTCTCAGACTGGCCGGTGGGGTCGCCAACCATCGCGGTAAAGTCGCCGATCAGAAAAATAGCGGTGTGGCCGAGATCCTGAAAATGTTTCAGCTTCCGGATCACCACCGTGTGGCCCAGGTGAATGTCCGGTGCCGTGGGGTCCACGCCCAGCTTCACGCGCAGCGGCGCGCCGGTGGCTCGGGACTTTTCGAGCTTGGCCTTCAGCTCCTCTTCGCGAATGATTTCCGCGGCGCCCTTGCGCAGGTAGGCGAGCTGCTCGTCAACTGGTTTGAAATGCATCGATTTCAGCTTTGCGTCAGGCCTCATTCGCTCTTCGCTTTTCTGCCGGGGCCTGGATCACGCGGCGGCCCTCGATGCGGAAGCGGCCTTCGAGCACGAGGCGCACGGCCTCGGAGTAAATGCGGTGCTCCTCTTTCAGGATGCGGTCGGCCAGCGTCTCGAGTGTATCGTCATCGAGCACAGGCACTGCCGCCTGCGTGACGATGGGGCCGGCGTCGAGGTTTTCATCCACGATGTGCACCGTGCAGCCGCTCCATTTCACCCCGTACTCCAGCGCCTGTCGCTGCGCCTCCAGCCCGGGAAACGCGGGCAGCAACGACGGGTGAATGTTCAGGATGCGGTTGGGAAATGCCGCGACGAAGTAAGGCGAAAGCAGGCGCATAAACCCGGCCAAACATACCAAGTCCACCTGCTTTTCCCGCAGCGCCGCGACCACCTGGCGGTCGTAGGCCTCGCGTTCGAGCCGCTTCGACGGGATCACGCGCGTCTCAATACCGCGCGCGAGGGCCCGCTCAATCCCTGGCGCGCCCTCGCGGTTGCTGATGACGACAGCGATCTCGGCGTTGGGAATGCGTCCTGCGGCAACACTCTCGGCCAAGGCCTCAAAATTCGATCCGCGGCCGCTCAGCAGCACTCCAATGCGCTTTGTCATGAGCGCAGCAAGTTAGCACAACTTGCGAGCCCGCGAAACGCCGTGCCCGGCGTAGTCTCAGCCGCCGAAGATTGGCACTGCGGACATCTGAGCTCAGATTGGCAAGGTGCCGGTGTAGGCGATCCGCGATTTGCCGGGACGGGCCGTAACGACCTGTCCTATGCGGAAGAATTTCTCCCGGCGGCGCTTGAGTTCGGTTTCGACCTTGCGCAGGTTTTTCGGCGGGACGACCAGGATCATCCCCACCCCGAGGTTGAAGGTCTGCAGGAGTTCGTCGCGTTCGATTTCGCCGATCCCGGCGAGATAGCGAAAGATGCGCGGCACCGGCCAGGCGTCCAGTTCGACGACGGCTTGGGTCGAGCGCGGGAGCACGCGCGGCAGGTTGCCGGGGATGCCGCCGCCGGTGATATGGGCCATGGCCGAAAGCCATCCGCGCGCTAGGATATTTTTCAGAACCGGCGCGTAGCAGCGATGGGGCTTGAGGAGTTCCGCGCCGATCTTGTTGCCCACCCCGGCGACGTAGGTGTCGGGCTTGAGCCGCGCGACCTCAAACACCAACTTGCGCGCCAGCGAGTAGCCGTTGGTGTGCAGCCCTGTCGAAGGCAGCCCAAGCAGGACGTCGCCCGCCCGCGCGGCGTCGCTGCCAAGCATCCGGCTGCGCTCGACTACGCCGACAATGAAGCCGGCCAGGTCGTACTCGCCCGGCTGATAGAGGCCCGGCAATTCCGCAGTTTCCCCGCCGATCAGCGCGCAACCTACGAGCCGGCAGGCACGGCTCATGCCTTCGACCACCTGCTCGACGATATCCGGGTCCATCCGACCCATGCCCAAGTAGTCGAGGAAGAAGAGCGGCTCGGCGCCGCAGGTCAGAATGTCGTTGACGCAGTGGTTCACGATATCCGCCCCCACCGTGGAATGGACTCCCATGGCAAAGGCGATTTTCAGCTTCGTGCCCACGCTGTCGGCGCTCGAGACCAGCACCGGTTCTCGCCAGCGGTTACGGTCAAACGCAAACAGGGCGCCGAACCCGCCGATGCCCCCAAGCACGTTGCGGGTAAAGGTCCGCCCAGCCAGCCGGCGGATGCGCTGCTTGGCCTGCTCGGCGAGGGCAATACTGACGCCAGCGTCGGCGTATCGCATTGCAGAAAGTCTCTTTCTGCTGGGCTAAGGGGAAGTTGGAACCCGTGCTGGGTCTTTGATCCCGGAGGCCGAAGAATGACCTCGAATCTCGCGAATTGCGATCTCGCAGGTTAGCTGTATGGCCTAAAATGTCGTGAACAACCGCTTCCAGCGCACCAGCCGCGGGTGCGCCACGGCATTGAGATAGGCGTAGAGCCGCTCGTGGATCTGCCCCGCGTCCCAAGCCCCTTCGGGCGCCTGGAGAGACATGTAAATCACCAGCGGCGTGCCCACGATCGCCGAGCGCGGCACGAAGCCCCAGAAGCGGCTGTCGTAGGAATTCTCGCGGTTGTCGCCCATCACGAAATAGCTCTCTGGGGGCACCTTCACCGCGGTAAGGTTCTCACGAGGGTTGGGCGGCTCGTTGAGATAGCGCTCAGCGAGCGGCTGGCCGTTCACCCAGACCACTCCCCGATGAATTTCGAGGGTGTCGCCGGGCAGGCCGATGACCCGCTTAACGTAGTCAGGCGTGCCCGGGAGCGGCGCGCGGAAGATAACCACCTGCTGGCGGTGCGGCTCGCGCCAGAGGCGCACGTGCCAGCCGGTAAAGGGCACTCCGGCGTCGTAGCCGAAGCGGCTCATCAACAGGTGGTCGCCCACCAGGAGCGTGCGCTCCATCGAACCCGAGGGGATGACGCGGGCCTGCACTAGCGTGCCGTGGATCAGGAGGAAGGCTGCCGCCACCCAGGCCCAGGAAAGCACTTCGCTCAGGATGCGATGGCGGAGATGGACTTGCGCTTCAGTTTTCACGAGGCACCAGCGCCGGTAAGTCGCCTTCGCGGTGAGCCACTTCGAGTTGGACCAGCTCGGTCGGATAAGTCCCTGTGTAGCACGAGTTGCAAAAGTCTCCTTCGGTGTCGCCCACCGCACGCCGCAGGTTATCGAGCGAAAGATAGCCCAGGGAATCCGCGGCGAGGAACTCGCGGATTTGATCGATGGAGTTGGCCGAGGCGATCAGCTCCTCGCGCGTCGGCGTATCAATGCCGTAGTAGCACGGTGAAATGGTCGGCGGGCAACTGATGCGCACATGGACTTCGGTGGCGCCGGCCTCGCGCACCATGCGCACGATCTTGCGGCTGGTGGTGCCGCGCACGATGGAGTCGTCCACCAGGACCACGCGTCTGCCTTCGAGCAGCTCGCGCACCGGGTTGAGCTTCACCTTTACGCCGAAGTCGCGGATGGCCTGCACGGGTTCGATGAACGTGCGTCCGATGTAGTGGTTGCGGATCAGCCCCATGCGGAAGGGAATGCCGGATTCAAGTGCGTAGCCGATGGCCGCCGGCACGCCCGAGTCGGGCACTGGCACCACCACATCGGCCGCGGCGGGGTGCTCCGCGGCGAGCAGGCGGCCCAACATTTCGCGGCTCCGGTTTACGGGGCGGCCGAAGATCAGGCTGTCTGGCCGCGCAAAATAGACGTGCTCGAAAATGCAGTACTGATGCGGCTTGGGCAGCGCGAAGCGGATCGATTCGAGCCCGGACCGCGAGATGCGCACCATCTCGCCCGGCTCGATCTCGCGCACGTACTCGGCGCCCAGCAGATCGAACGCGCAGGTCTCCGAAGCCAGCAGCCACGCGCTCCCCAGGCGACCCAGGTTCAGTGGGCGGAAACCGCGCGGGTCGCGGATGGCGTAGAGCTCGTCGCGAGTGAGCAGCAGCAGGGAGTAGGCGCCTTCCACCTGGTTCAGCGCGTCGCCAATCGCGCTGGAAAGATTGTGCGCCGCGCTGCGCGCCACCAGATGCACGATCACCTCGGTGTCGCTGGTGGTCTGGAAGATTGAGCCGCGATGCTCGAGCCTGCGGCGCCATTCGCCGGCGTTGGTCAGGTTGCCGTTGTGACCCAGCGCCAGCTTGCCCTTGTTGCAGTCGATGACGATCGGCTGGGCGTTGGTCAGCGAGGTTTCGCCGGAGGTGGAGTAGCGTGTGTGGCCGATGGCTGCATCGCCCGCCAGACGCGCGAGCGTCTCGGTCTGGAAGATCTCTTCCACCAGACCCATGCCTTTGTGCGCATAAAGCTCAGCGCCGTCGGTCGAGGCGATGCCCGCCGACTCTTGGCCGCGATGCTGCAACGCGTAGAGACCCAGGTAAGTTAGCTTGGCGGCTTCAAGGTGGCCGAAGACGCCAAACACGCCGCAGTGGTCGCGGAAGTGATCGTCTTCGAGGTGGAATGCGTGATTCACGCAGTTTTTCTCCCTTGCTTGAACTGAGCAGACACCCCTGGCAGAAACAGCCAAGCTACGGTTGCGGTGAAGAGCGTGACGGCAACAACCATGATTCCATCAGCGCCAGAGAAAACGACTTCCTTGACCTCCTGGGAGAGAAACAACCCATAAAGAGCTAATGAGAGGTAGCGTGCCCAAGGGCGCCACTTGAAGAGGCCCCATGCTGCCACGAGGAACAGCAAGGAGGCCAGCGCGTAGGTGACGATACCGGTCCAATCAAGGGATGCCCCGATCCATGCGACGTGAATGTGGATCAGAAGGTAGACGGCGGCGGAAGTATTCAGTGCCATAAAAAGGCAAAGAATTAATGTGAACCACCGGCCGACGTTAACCATCGCGTTCATCTGGTTGTCAACGCTCGCTCAAGCGCGCTGGCCCAGGCGTCGCGGAGCGACTCCACAGCCGCGCTCACCACTACTCGGCTGTTGTATTGGATGCAGAATTCGCCGCGAGTAGCCGTGCCAATTTCTCGGGCCCGAAGTTGATATTGTGCCGCAATCGTGTGCAGGCGGGCAAGCAACTCGGGCGAAGTTGACACCACCGCGCGCGCCCCGCGTTCGCCGAAGAGGGCCCACTCAGCAGGCTCCTGCCCTTCGAGCGAGACCTCCGCCGAAAACCCTTCGCTTGCGAAGCAGCTTTCGGCGAGCGCCACCGCGAGCCCGCCGTCGCTGATATCGTGCGCTGACCTGAGAACACCCTCGCCGGCGAGCGCTACCAGGGTGTCGATCAGCCGTCTCTCGGCGGCCAGGTCGACGGCCGGCGGCGCGCCCGCCACCACGCCGCGAATCATCTTCGCATATTCGGACGACAAGAATTCGCCCCCAGTTGCAGATGAGGGGGCACCTGCAAGCTCCCCATCGAGGAGCACGATCACGTCGCCTTCAGCGCGGAACGCCATCCCCAGCGCGCGCGAAGCGTCTTCAAGCACGCCCAGGACGCCGAGGGTCGGCGTTGGAAAGATGGACTTGCCCAAGGTCTCGTTGTAGAAGCTGACGTTGCCGCCGGTGATGGGGACCTTCAGCGCGCCGCAGGCTTCCGCAATTCCATCCACGGTCTCGCTGAATTGCCACATGACCTCGGGCTTTTCCGGGTTACCAAAATTCAAGCAGTTCGTGGCGGCCCAGGGCCGCGCGCCGGAGCAGGCGACGTTCCGCGCGGCTTCCGCGACGGCGTGCATGGCTCCAACGCGCGGAGCGAGATAGCACCAGCGCCCGTTACCATCCACGCTGAGTGCCAGCGCGCGCTTCGTGCCCTTGATGCGCACCACTGCCGCGTCTCCGGCGCCCGGTCCCATCAGGGTGTTCGTCCGCACCATATGGTCATACTGTTCATAGATCCACCGCTTCGAGGCGATCGCGGGGGAGGCCAGCAGGCGCGTAAAGTTCTCGGTGAGGTCGGCGCCTTCGGCGGCGAATGCGGCGTGGCGTTCGCGGCCTTGCTTCTCGGCGCGCGCGGCCGGCGGCGCCATCGGACGCTGGTACACCGGCCCTTCCTCGGCCAGCGGGTGCGCGGGGATTTCCGCCGCCACGCGGCCGTGGTCGAGAACGCGCAGCAATCCGTTCTCTGTTACCCGGCCGATCTCCACCGCGTCGAGCCCCCACTTGCGGAAAACTTCCAGAACTTCTTGCTCGCGGCCGCGCTCGGCCACCAGCAGCATGCGTTCCTGCGACTCGCTCAGCATGATCTCGTAAGGAGTCATCGAGGTTTCGCGCTGCGGCACGCGCGCGAGATCGATTTCGATGCCGGTGCCGCCGCGGGATGCCATCTCGCAGGTTGAGCAGGTCAGCCCGGCCGCGCCCATGTCCTGGATGGCGACCACGGCGCCGGTCTTCATCGCCTCCAGGCACGCCTCGAGCAGCAGCTTCTCCATGAACGGGTCGCCCACCTGCACGTTGGGCCGCTTCTGTTTTGACTCCTCGGTGAATTCGGCCGAGGCCAGCAACGAAGCCCCGTGGATGCCGTCGCGGCCGGTCTTTGCGCCAACATAGATCACTGGATTCCCCACTCCGCGCGCGCGAGCGAAGAAGAGGTCTTCCTTTCTGGCGATGCCCAGCGCCAGCACGTTCACCAGCGGGTTCTGAGCGTAGCAGGGCTCGAACTGGACTTCGCCGCCAACGGTGGGCACGCCGAAGCAGTTGCCATAAAACGCGATGCCGCTGACCACGCCGTCGAGGATGCGGCGATTGCGCCGGATGGCCTCGGGGCTGGCGTGATCGTGCGCGACAATCGGCCCGAAGCGCAGCGCGTCGAGCACAGCGATGGGCCGGGCGCCCATGGTGAAGATGTCGCGCAGAATGCCGCCGACGCCGGTCGCGGCGCCCTGGAACGGTTCAACGTAGCTCGGGTGGTTATGCGACTCGATCTTGAATACAGCGCACAGGCCGTCGCCAATTTCGACCACACCGGCGTTCTCTCCCGGACCTTGCAGCACCTGCGGGCCGCGAGTGGGCAGGCGGCGCAGGTGGACCTTGCTCGACTTGTAGGAGCAGTGCTCGCTCCACATTACGCTGAAGATGCCCAGTTCAGTCAGGTTGGGCTCACGCCCCAGGATGGCCAGCACCCGAGCGTACTCTTCGGCCGTCAGGCCGTGGTCGGCGGCCAGCTCCGGCGTAACTTTTATTTCTGTTTCTAGCATCACTTTTGATGGTTCCTGTGCCGCAGAGCGCCGTCAAGCCGGAACCCACAATTTGCGGTTATGTACTGCCTTCCGCGGTAGAGGGCCCCTACAAAACTGCATGTCATGCCGGCGATTTTGTGGCTGGGATGCTCACCGTGCTAGGCGGAGACGCGCAGCGGATCGGAACTGGCCTGCCGCGTCAGGCTTTCCAACATGGAGCGGAAAACCACCAGGCCGTCCTCGGAGCCCAGCGCGGCTTCCACCGCACGCTCCGGATGCGGCATCAGGCCCAGCACATTGCCCTCGCGGTTGCGAATCCCCGCGATGTTGGTGAGCGAGCCGTTGGGATTAGCCGAGGGATGCTCGCGGCCTTCGGGCGTGACGTACCGGAAGACGATCTGACCGTTGCGCTCGAGCTCTCCGAGCGTGCCGCGGTCGCAGAAGTAGTTCCCCTCGGAGTGCGCGATCGGGAGCTTCAGCACCTGACCCGGCTGGGCGGCGGATGTAAAAGGAGTCTCCGTGGTCTCTACGCGGATGTGGACTTGGCGGCAGGAGAAGCGCAGCCCCGCGTTGCGCAGCATCGCGCCCGGAAGCAGTCCTGCCTCCAGCAGGATTTGAAAGCCGTTGCAGATGCCCAGCACCAGCCCGCCGCGGCGCGCAAACCGCTCAACCGCGCGCATCACCGGCGAGAACCGCGCGATCGCGCCCGTGCGCAGGTAATCGCCGTAGGAGAAGCCGCCCGGCAGCACCACGACGTCGTAGGGGTCCACCGCCTCCGATTGGTGCCACAGGAACTCGACCGGTTGGCCGAGAACTGTCCCGATGGCGTGATAGGCATCGTGATCGCAGTTCGACCCGGGGAAAACGATCACTCCAAATTTCATGGTCTGCGCGCTCCCCCTGCGTGCCGCATTCTACCACACCCATTACTTCGAAGGTCCGCTGTAATCACAAGCCCGGCCGGGCCCATATCTTAAGGGGTTGATCCGATTTTTGGACTCCGATGGCTTGGTCCCTACCGCCGCCGCGCGGGCTTGCTGCCTTTTCTAGCAGGCGCAGCTTTGCGACGGGGGTTGGCCGCCTTGGGGCGGGGGCGGGGCCTGGAGCGCTTAGGTGGCTTGGCGGCGGCTTTGGACTTGCTTGCAGCCACCTCCCGGCGACGCTGGGCGGCCCAGCCGGGCTTGTTGATCTGGCGCCCGCGAGCGATGCCCAAGGCATCGGCGGGAATATTTTCGGTGACGGTCGAGCCAGCGGCGATGTAGGCGCCGTCGCCCACCCGAATGGGAGCGACGAGTGCAGTGTCGCTGCCCACAAACACACCCTTGCCGATTGTCGTGGGGTTTTTGCTGACGCCGTCGTAGTTGCAGGTGATCGTGCCGGCGCCGATGTTGGTTTTGCTGCCGATTTTGGCGTCGCCGAGGTAGGTCAGGTGCATGGCTTTGGTGCCTTCGCCCAGCACGCTCTTTTTCACCTCGACGAAGTTGCCAACGCGCGCTCCGGCGAGCAAATGCGCGCCGTCGCGCAGGTGCGCGAACGGGCCAACCATCGTGCCTTCGGCTAAGCGGCTCGCGCTGACGACCGAGTGCGGTCTGACCGTGACGTTGTTGTCGAGCACGGCATCGCTCAGCACGCTGCCGGTGCGGATCACGCATCCCGCGCCGATCCGCGTTTTGCCCAGGAGTTGCACGCACGGCTCGATCACCGTGTCCGCGCCGACTTCCACCTCGGGGTCGATCAGCACGGTCTCCGGCAGTTGAATGGTGACGCCGGCGTCCAGCAAGGCGGCGCGCTTGCGCTCGCGCAGGACGCGGTCCACCTCGGCGAGTTCCGCGCGCGTGTTACAGCCCAGGATCTCCCGAGCGTCTGTGGCCACTTCGGCAAGCACAGTCCCGCCCCGTTGGTTTAGCAGGGCAATGGCGTCGGTCAGGTAGAGTTCCTTGTGGAAGTTATCGGGCCGCAGCTTGGTCAGGCAGGACCATAGGTTCCCGAGCGTGAAGCAGTAGATGCTGGAGTTGACCTCGTTGATGTCGCGCTGCGTGTCGTCGAGCGCGGATTGTTCGACGATGCCCGCCACCCTGTCATCCGGCTTCCGGATGATTCGCCCGTAGCCGGTGGGGTCGGCCAGATGCGCCGAAAGAATGGTGGCAGCGGCGCCGCCGGTCAGATGGGTCCGCACCAGCGCGCGCAAGGTTTCGGTGCGGATGAGCGGCGCGTCGCCTGGCACGACCACGGCGTATTTGGCGCGCTGGCCGATGGCCCTTCGTGCCACCAGCATGGCGTGGCCCGTGCCGCGCTGCGGCTGCTGCAGGACTGAGGTGACGCCGAGCGGCTCGACTGTCGCCTTCACGTCTTCCGCCTGATGGCCGACCACCGCAATCAGCTCCCGAGCGCCCAGCGGCCGGCACGCACGCACTACCTGCTCGATCAAGGTGCGGCCGCCGGCGCGGTGCAGCACCTTGGCTAGCCCTGAGCGCAGCCGCGTGCCCTTCCCGGCACCCAGGATGACGACCACAAAATCCGAAGCAGGCATGGGCGCTATTCTCGCCTCTCGCTTCGCTTTTGACAATGGAAACGCCATGTCACTTGGGGCCAATGGGACAATGGCGTTTTCCTCTCAAAGTGAACCGGCGGCTCGATGAGCCCAGGTTGATGCATCTGGCGACTGATTACCGATTGACACCGCCAATCTTGGGGTATACGTATTGTTAAACATCCTGATCCGGAAAGGCCCCGGAGGCAAGCCCATGAAGAAATGCCCCTTCTGCGCCGAAGAGATTCAAGACGAGGCAAGGATTTGCCGATGGTGCCATGCCGATCTGACGCAAACCACCATTCCTGTGCCGCCAGAGCCGGCCACCAGCGGCAAAGCCATCGCCAGCCTGGTTCTGGGCTTGCCGTTTGTTTTCTTTCCGACGGCAGTCTTGGCGATTGTTTTTGGTCACTGGTCGCGCTCCGAGATCCGCGAGAGCGCCGGGCGGTTAAAAGGTGCCGGGATGGCGCTGGCCGGGCTCATCCTCGGCTACATTGGCGTTGCTCTGGTGCCGATGCTGATTATCGCCGCGATCGCCATTCCGAATCTGCTGCGCGCCAAGATGGCCGCGAACGAGGCTTCTGCCGTAGGGTCGCTGCGTACGCTCAATGTGGCCGCGGTCAGCTATTCCTCGAGATACGGCCACCTTCCCGCCACGCTAGCAACCTTAGGGCCGCCAGCCCTAGGTGCTCCGAGCGAAAATGCCGGGGACCTCATCGATTCCGCGCTGGCCAGCGGAGCGAAGTCGGGCTACTTGTTCTCGTATCGAGCGTCGGCCTCGCATAACCGTGGGATCTATTATGCTTACACCATCAACGCCGACCCGGTAACCGCCGGCACCACTGGCCAGCGGCATTTTTTTACCGACCAGACGGGCGTGATTCGCGTCGAAAACAACGCCCCGGCGAACGAACACAGCCCGCCCATCTTGTAGAACACGGCTTCAGAAGTGCTGCCTGCGCGGTGATATAGGGTCATGGCACGCCGTCCCCAGTTGCGTTCTAAAGATAGGGTGATACCAGCGGGGTGAGGCGCCTAATCGCTGGCATGCAGCGTGGCGGAGGCAGGCACAGCGGCGGCGGTACGACCGAGTGTCGGCTCGGGTTCCACGGAAGTTTCGGTCCACAGTGAGGGGTCGGCTAACAGGCGCGTAACCAGTTGCGTATGCAGCGCGTGTCCGGCCTTGTGCGCCACCACGCTCGCCAGTAGCGGCCGGCCCACCAGCGCCAAGTCGCCGATCAGATCCAACGCTTTGTGTCGGCCGAACTCGTCGGGGAACCGCAGCTCGCCGTTCATAATTCCGTCGCGGGTCAACACGATGGCGTTTTCGAGCGAGCCGCCACGAATCAATCCGTTTGAGCGCAGGCGTTCCACATCGTCAAGAAAGCCGAAAGTGCGCGCCGGGGCCAGCAGGTGGCTGAAGGTTTCGCGGTTCACCTGCAACTCCACCTCCTGACGGCCGACCATGGGGTGCGCAAAGTCAATAAAGCAGCGCACGCGGAAGTCGTCGGAGGGATAGATCCCGATCCGCCGGTCCTGCCCCAATCTGGTGTCGCCCTCTGACACCTCCAGCGGCCGCAGCACCTTCAGATACCGGCGGCGGTGCCGAAGTTTCCGCAGCCCCGCTTCTTGCAGCAATCTAACAAACGGCTGCGAGGAGCCGTCCAAAATGGGCACTTCCAGAGCATCAAGCTCGATGTAAACGTTATCCACGCCGCAGGAATAGAGCGCCGCCAACAGGTGTTCGGTGGTGGAGAGCAGAACGCCCTTCTTCATCAAGCTAGTGGCGTAGCTGACTCGAGCGACGTTGCGCACGTGAGCTTCAATTTCAAAATTGTCCAGGTCCACCCGGCGAAAGACGATCCCGGTGTCCGGCGGTGCGGGTAGCAGGCGTAGTCGGCTCCGCACGGCCGTATGTAGGCCGATACCCTGTGTTTCGACGGACCTTTTAATCGTGGTCTGAAGGGGCATGGATGACCACTGGAATCTTAGCATTTTGGTGGCCTTCTGGCTCTTAGTTTAGTCCAATTAGATCAGTTAGTTAGAATATACAGATGCGGCCGAAGTATCAGCCAGTGTGGTAAAGACACAACAAAATCGGCCTTTGGCTGTGGACTTGCCGCCATGCTTGATATCTGGGATACGCTTTCATCTGAAGGACACGCCCAGTCGGCGGCAACTTGTGCCGCCAGCACCGACCGCGTAAAATAGGTTCGCCGCTGGGACTGGCAGAACAAAGCACATGGCCTCGCCTTTCAATATCCTCTCGAATGAGCTGCCGACCTTGCCTTGGTCTGAAACGCCGCCTAGCACGCACCCAAGGCCGCCCTGGCTTCGCGTCAGATTCTTTGGCGGGCCGAACTATCAGGAATTGAAGCGCATCATGCGCACGCTCAACCTGCACACGGTGTGCGAGAGCGCGCGTTGCCCGAACATGGGCGAGTGCTGGGAGCACCGCACGGCCACCTTCATGATCCTGGGCAACATCTGCACGCGCGCCTGTGGATTCTGCGCGGTGCCTTCGGGGAAACCGACCGGCCCGCCGGATGAAGCGGAGCCCGCGCGTGTGGCTGAAGCGGTCGAGAAGATGGGGCTGCGCTACGTGGTGGTGACCTCAGTGAACCGCGACGATCAGCCTGACGGTGGCGCGGCCATTTTCGCGCGCACGATCACCGAGATCCGGCAGCGAGTGCCGGGCTGCAAGGTCGAAGTGCTGATCCCGGACTTCCGCGGTGTTTGGCCTGCGCTGGAAACCGTGGTCGCCGCCCAGCCCGACGTGCTTAACCACAACACCGAGACCGTGCCGCGGCTCTATCGTCAGGTGCGCCGGGGCGCGGTGTACGAGCGGTCGCTCGAATTGCTGCGGCGCGCGAAAGAGCTTTCGCCGCAGATGCCGACAAAGACGGGCGTGATGCTCGGCTTGGGCGAGCAACGCGAGGAGGTTCTCGCCACGATGCGCGATCTTGTCGCGCAGGGCACCGACATTCTTACCCTGGGCCAGTATCTGCAACCCACCAAACAGCACCTGCCCGTCATTCGCTTCGTCCATCCGGATGAGTTCGCCGAGTACAAGCAACTGGGAGAGCGGATGGGCTTCAAGCACGTTGAGGCCGGCCCGCTGGTGCGCTCCTCGTATCACGCCTTCGAACAGGAACAAGCCGCGCGCTGCTGATTCGACATCCCCGTCTGTACAGCACGAGGGCCTCAGCAAGCGCGCCTGCTATCTATGAGGTCAGTTTCTAGCGGGATGCGGGCGCAGCTTCAGGCTCGCCCAAAGCAGCCAGCGCGGCGCGACTCAGTTCCCGGACCCGGGCCTGGCAGGCAAGGTCGCGCAGCTCAATTTTCTCTGCTGCATGGAAGCTTGCGGCGGCTTCTTGTTTGCGGTTGAGCTTAGCGTTGGTATCGCCGAGCAAAAGCTGAAACACGGGGTTCTGCGGGTACTGCGCGACCAGCGGCTCAAACACTGCGACCGCGCGCTCGTATTTCTGGTCGTAGTTGCGCAGGTTCTTGGCCAGGTAGAACCGGGCCTCGACCGCTGTGATCTCGCCCTTCTCCATGGCCAGCTCGAGCTGGCGCATGCCCTCTCGCTTACTGCCGCCTGGAATACCCATGAAGAAGCGCAGGATCTTGGCGATCGCGGAAAGCGTGTCGACGTAATAGTTGTAGAGCCCGAGACCGGTGTATGCGTCGGCCAGCTCCGGGTCAAGCTGCACAGCGCGCAAAAGGTGCTCGCGGGCCCGCACACCAGCGCGAGCCGTGCCGCGACGGTCGTCCCACAGCCCCAACAGCCGAGCCTTGAGTCCCCAGCCAATTCCCGCGTACAGGCGCATTTCGGCCGTGTCGTTCTGCTTCAAGCTTTGCTCGGCCAGCGCAATGCCTTTGTCGGTGAGCGCCAGGTAAGCGTCGTCTTCAGGCTGCCGCGCGCGATGCCAGGCGTCAATGGTGTTGTATTTGATTTCGCACGCCGCGCAGTAGATCTTCCACCACTGCGCGTTAGCCTCCAGGAGATAGCCCACCGGATAGTCGGGCTGCCGTTCCTCGATCCTGCGAAACATCTCCATGGCCGCGTCCGGGTCGCCGGAGTAGAGCAGGCGTAAGCCTTCGGTCGCCTCTGGCGGCAGATGGAGTTTTCCTTCGGCTCGCGCTGGCGCGGGTAACATGGCCCAGACAGCGAGAAGCAAGAGAAGCCGTGCAAATTGAAAGTTGAAGATAGAAGATTCGAGCGGAAGCGCGGAGGAGGTCTTAAGAGCGGGATTCACAAGCCACGAATCCCAAGTTGGGGTTTCTTCAGCCAGCCCAGAAGCCGCGCGGCGAAAACGTACATTACGAAGCATTCCAAGGCAAAGGGAGGAAAGCCCAGGTAGCCCGGCGCGGGCATCTCGAAGATCTTCCACTGCTGGAACAACGGGAAGATGTAGTGCCACTTCGCTGACGCCCAGTAATTCCAGAACTCCCAAAGCCAGCCGCACACCCAACCGGAGAGCAGCAAAGAAATGATCCGGCCGCGCTCTCCCCGCTCAAGGTCTGCAAGCAACGACGGCAGCCCCAAACGGCGATTGATCGGGTCGAGCAGGAAGATGAATCCCAACCAGACCGGCGTAAAAAGGTATGCCGCCGCGTGGCGCGGCACCAGCAGAGGCACGGTCAGCAAGACCGCGCCCAGCGCCATGCTCCAGCGCTCCACCGCCGCAGAGATTTTCCAAGGCCGGGCCGGGCGCGCAAACCCGACGTAGGACTGGATTAGATCCGCGGTGACAAAGATGGCCGGCGTGATGGTGGCGTACGACCAGGCATAGCCGAGACCGCTCGCCAACCGGTTCATTGGCAGGCCGTCGTAGGTCCAGTTCTCCAGGCGCAGGTTATAGGCTTCGAAGACTAACCACAGCGGCACCGAGAGCAGAGCTGTGCGCGCAAACTCGCGCGGCGCGTTGCGCAAGCGCGACTCCCCCTGCACCGCAAGCACCGCCGCGTCGGCCACCAGGATGTATGCCGTCCAGGCAATGGGAGTGAAAAACGTGGCCACCGGCTCGACACCGCGGAACATCAGCCACTCGGCGCAGACCAGCGCCAGCAACCCCAGCCAGCCGTGCACTGGCAGGGGTCCCTTGCGATTCCGCAGGAATTCGGCCACAAGGATGGCCGCAGTCGCAGCGGTGATGGCGACGCCGAGACTCACCATGACGCGGCCCATGGTAGCGCAGGTGGATGGATTTTTGGCAGCGCGAGGGCCATCTGCTATGCTTTGGCGTCTTTTTCGGAACCCCACGTGACGCACGACCTCGAACGCCCCGAAAAGCTGGAACGCGGCCTGGGCCTGAAGGAGGCCACGGCACTGAACATGATCGACATGGTGGGCATCGGGCCGTTCGTAACAATTTCCCTGGTGATTCAATATATGGGCGGCCCACAGTGCCTGCTGGCATGGGTGGCGGGCGCGCTTCTTTCCGTGCTGGACGGCTTTGTGTGGTCTGAGCTGGGCGCGGCTATGCCGCAGGCCGGGGGCAGCTACGTGTTTCTCCGCGAGGCCTACGGGCCCGGCCGCTGGGGACGCCTGATGTCGTTTCTGTTCATCTGGCAAACGATGATTCAGGCGCCGCTCGTGGTGGCCTCAGGCGCGATCGGCTTCGCGCAATATCTCACCTATCTAATGCCGCTGGGACGCTACCAGCAGAAGGCCGTTTCCGGTGCGCTGGTGATTGTGCTGATCTTCCTCCTCTATCGCCGCATCACAACGGTCGGCAAGATTTCGTTGTTCCTCTGGGCCGGGGTGATCGCGACGATCGTCTGGCTGATCTTCGGCGGAGCGACGCACTTCGACGCACGGCTGGCCTTCACCTACCCCGCAGGGGCTTGGGACCTCTCCTGGCTGTTTTTCGCCGGGCTCGGGCAAGCCACGGTAAAAACCATCTACACATATCTCGGCTACTACAACGTCTGTCATCTGGGTGGAGAAGTGCGCGAGCCGGAGCGCAACATCCCGCGCAGCATTTTCCTTTCGATTGGGGGAATCGCGGTCCTGTATCTGGCCATGCAGACCAGCATTCTGGGCGTCGTGCCGTGGCAGCAGGCCCAGGCATCGAATTTCATCGTGAGCACGTTCATCGAGATGCTCTACGGTCCTTTCTGGGCCAAGGTGGCCACGGGGATGATTCTGTGGATCGCGTTTGCCTCGCTGTTTTCCGTCCTTCTGGGTTACTCGCGTGTCCCCTACGCTGCGGCTGTAGACGGAAATTTTTTCTCCGTGTTCGGACAGCTCCACCCCACGCGGCGCTTCCCGCATGTTTCCCTGTTGGCGCTGGGCGCGGCCGGGTTTGTCTTCAGCCTGCTGTTCCGGCTGAGCGAGGTTATCAGCGCGGTTCTAGCCATGCGCATCCTGGTGCAGTTTGTGGGCCAGGCAATCGGTGTTATTGTGCTGCGCCGCCGCTGGCCTGCGGAGAGACTCCCGTTCAAAATGTGGCTTTTCCCGCTGCCAGCGGTGTTGGCTATTCTGGGGTGGATGGCCATCTTTCTCTCCACGGGACGCAAGCTGACCCTCGCGGCCCTGGGGGTGATGATGCTGGGCGTCCTGGCGTTCGGAATCCGGGCGCGCGCGCTTGGTGAGTGGCCGTTTGCGGAGACGGCGGGATGAAGAAAGGGTTCCAGCGGCACCTCGCAACTCGGATTGTTTTGGCGGGACTGGCTTGCGTGCCAGCGGCAGCGCCCTTGGTGGCGCAAAGTTTGCCGGAGGCGCTCGAAGCTATCGACCACGTGCGCGTCGCCACGCGCATCCTTTACGTCACCGCGCATCCCGACGACGAATCCTCGAGCGTGCTCACCTATCTCGCGCGGGGCCTGCATGCGGACGTGGCGCTGCTCTCCATCACTCGCGGCGAAGGCGGCCAGAATGCACTCGGCCCCGAGCAGGGCCCGCAGCTCGGCATCCTGCGCACCGAAGAGCTGCTTGCCGCCACGCGGGCCTATGGCGTCCGGCTCTACTTCACTCGCGCGCCCGACTTCGGCTACTCGAAGACTCCGGAAGGAACCCTGAAGGTCTGGGGCGACACGGCGCTCGAAGATATGGTACGCGTGATCCGCACATTTCGCCCGCACGTCGTCATCAATCACTGGGGCGGCGTGCGCACCGGCCACGGGCATCATCAGGCCGCCGGGATTTTGACGCCCAAGTCCGTTGCCGCCGCAGGTGATCCGAAGGCTTTTCCGGCACAACTGGCAGAAGGGCTGGACGCTTGGGAGCCGACACTGCTGCTGCAGCTTTCCCGGGGCGATGCTGTTGCCGGCTACCGTGTGCCATCGGATGAGATCTCCCCGATCTGGGGCAAGAGTTACGCCGAAATCGGCCGCGAAGGTTTTCTAAACCACCGGACGCAAGGCATCGCCGCTTTTCTCGGTTCGCCCTTCTTGCGTCGGCCCATCGCCCTTGTTAGACCGGATGGCACTTCTTTCGATCCCGCACTCCTGGCTAGACGACTCCCGGAAAGCGTGCCGAACCATCGCGGGGCGTCCGAAGCTGCGGATCGCTCGCTGTCCACAGCGCGCGAGGCTGCACTCCGGCTCGATTGGGCCGCGTCGGCAAAAGCGTTAGCCGCCGCAGGGCACAAGATAGACGAGGCGATCAAACTGCATGACCTGCCATCCGACTCTGCGGAGCCACGCTTGCGCTGGGATTTTGAGCGAGTGCGCGAACGGATTGATGCGGCGCTGGCGATGGCGGGGGCGCTGCACATCGAGGCCCAAGCTGACCGCAGCGAAGTTGTGGCCGGAGAGAGCTTCTCCGTTCACATGGAGGTGCGTCGCCGCGCGGATGTGTCAGGTGAATTCGGCAAGCCCAGCCTGGTTATGCCTCCGGGTTGGAGCGTGGCGAAGGAAGAGCCAGAAGCCGGCTCCGCCGTCCGTTTCACGGTCGCGATTCCTAAGGACGCACAGACTCCTCGTTCGCCCCACGACTGGATGTTACCGTGGCCGGCGCCGCTAGTGCAGGCACGCGTCCACGCCGTCGTCGAAGGGTATGCTTTCGATGTCGTCTCGCCTGTGACCGCCCAGCGCGCCACCTCCACTCGCCTGGACACCCTGCCGCTTACTTTGGCGCCGGCGGTGACCCTGGCGCTTGAGCCGCGGCAGTTCGTTCTGCCTGAGAAGCGGCCGCTCAGGTCCTCGGCGAAGCGACTCGAAGTCCTGGCGCGCGTGCATTATTACGGGGCTGGGGCCGCTAAGGTCACCGTGGGACTCGATGCGCCCCTGGGCTGGCAAACTTCGCCGCCGCAGGCGCTGGAGTTCACTGGCGCTGGCGACCAACTGGTGCGCTTCGCGGTTACGCCGCCCGCAAAAGTTGCGGCAGGCAACTACGCGCTCCCCCCCTGGGCGTCACGCGACGCCGAGAAATTCCGCACTTCGCTCGAGCCGCTGCCCACACTGCCAACGCGGCTGTGGAGCGAGCCCGCGGTCGTCACGGTGCACGCCTTCGATGTGGCCGTGCCGGAGGGACTGCGGGTCGGTTACGTCGCCGCTGAAAATGATCCCATTCCCGAGGCGCTGCGCCGGCTAGGCATCGACGTCGAATTGTTGGACCCCGTGGCGCTCGCTTTCAGCGATCTCCGCCGCTTCGACGCTATCGCCATCGGCATCCGCGCTTACGAATTGCGCGACGACTTGGCGCGCGCTAATCAGCGTTTACTGGATTACGCTGCTGCCGGCGGGACCCTGGTGGTGCAATACCAGCGTGAAAACGTCTGGAGCGCACTGAAGCCCGCGCCCTACCCCGCCAAGAT
>WNEZ01001379.1_pt1 | contig 20375 bp, 24 predicted proteins | sample 5400521 | NCBI WGS metagenome assembly WNEZ01 (sample SAMN13153339, study PRJNA577476) | soil metagenome | isolation source: 120 cm saprolite under Douglas fir tree site 2 hole 1 replicate 1 | place: USA:California | collected 2015-04-18 | reverse complement strand
ACGGCTGCCTGAAATCCATCGGCGGAAAGGGCCGCATTGATGAGCCCGATGCCGGCCGCCTCGGGCGCTTTGAGGCGAATGGACTCGAAGATCATCTCCGTCGCCCGGGCCCGCCCCACCAGGCGGGGCAGGCGCTGCGTCCCACCAGCACCCGGGATCAACCCCAGGTTGGTTTCCGTTTGACCGATCGTCGAGCGGCCGTCGTCGATCATCAGCCGGTAATCGCAGGCGAGCGCGAGCTCGCAGCCACCACCCAGCGCATGCCCGTTGATGGCCGCGATCAGCGGCTTCGGGAAGTGTTCGATTTCGGCGAATGCGGCCTGGCTCCGGCGGGACATCTGTGCGACACGCTCCAGCGTCGCGGGATTTTCGCGATCGAAACCGCCGTCGCCACCCATGGATTTGATATCCGCGCCGGCCATGAAATAGCGGTCGATCGCACTGGTCAGGACCACGACTCGCGTTGCATCGTCTTCTTTGACCTTGTTGAGGGCCGCGATCAACTCCTCCTGGAGCTCGGCGACCAACGCGTTGACCGGCGGCCGGTTCATGCGAATCGTCGTCACGAAGTCGGTCGTGGAAACGTCCAGCAGGCCGGCCATCAAAAGGTGAACAGGTCCAGGCCGCCGGTCACCGGCAGGGCTACCCCGGTGATATAGCCCGCAACCGGGGAGCACAGGAACGTGATCGCGTTCGCGATGTCCTCGGGCTCGCCAGGGCGGCGCAGGGCCACGCGCTTGATCATGCGTTCGTTCGTATCGGGACGGCCCATCTTGAAGGCCTCGGTGCCGATGATGCCCGGCACGATGGCATTGACCGTGATGTTGTAGCGGGCCCCCTCCAGCGCGAGTGTTCGTGCCAGGCCGACGAGCCCGGCCTTGGTCGTCGAGTAGCTCGCCTGGCCAAAGCCTCCCAGCGCGCCGGCGATCGAGGACATCATGATGATCCGGCCCCAGTTCCGTTGCTTCATGTGGGGCCAGACGGCCTTCGAGACATTGAACGCGCCCGTAAGGTTGACTTTGAGATCACGGTCCCAGAGGGCATCGACCTGGTTGTCGACCGTCCCCATGTGGTCAAGCGTCCCCGCGTTGTTCACGAGGATGTCCAGGCTGCCGAACTCGTTGACGACCTGGTCGACGACCTGCTTGACCTGCTCGCGATTGGTCACATCCATCTTCAGAGCCACGGAACGCCGGCCCATTTGCCTGATCTCATTCGAGGTCTTCTCCGAATACACGGCTTTTTGCGAGGCCATCACCTGCGAGAGCGCGCTCTGCGAGGCTTCGGCCATCTTCTCGAGCTCCGGGTCACTTTCGATCAGGATGTCCGTGACCACCACGTCGGCGCCGGCGAGGGCCAGCGCCAGGCAATCGGCCCGGCCCAGGCCGCGCGACCCGCCCGTCACCAGGGCGACTTTCCCCTTCAGATCGATCATGGCTAACTCGCCTTCCGGATCTGCGCCTTCGGTTGTTCGCGCGTGAGCGGACGCCGCTCGCCGGAGATCGCTCGGGAGATCACCAGCCGCTGGATCTCGGACGTCCCTTCCCAGATCTGGTAGATCTTGGCATCGCGCATCCATTTCTCGACGGGATACTCGCGGATGTAGCCGTTTCCGCCGAGGACCTGGACCGCGTCCACGGTGACCTGCATCGCCATATCGGCGCTGAACGCCTTCGCCATGCTCCCCTCGGCGCGCGTGAAGAGCATGTTGTTCTGCGCCATCCAGCCCGCCCGCCAGGTGAGCAGGCGCGCGGCGTCGATGTTGATCGCCATCTCGGCGAGCTTGAAGCCGATCCCCTCGTGTTTGATGATCGGCTTGCCGAAGGCCACGCGCTGCTGCGCGTAATCGAGGGCGTACTCGTACGCGGCGCGGGCGATGCCGATCGAGCCGGCGGCGACCGCGGGCCGCGAGTACTCGAGCATCTGCAGCGCACCCAATGCGCCAGGGCCGGCATCGGGATCACCGGGCTCGCCACCGAGCCGGTTCTCGGTCGGAACGAAGCAATCCTGGAGGATGACCTGCGCCGTGTGCGAGGCGCGCACGCCGAGCTTCTTTTCTTTCCGGCCCATGCTGAGGCCCTTATTGCCTTTCTCGACAACGAAGGCTGCGATGCCCGCGGCGCCGATGCTCGGATCGGTGTTGGCGAAGATCACGTGCAGGTCGGCGATGCCTCCGTTGGTAATGAATTGCTTGGTGCCGTTGATCACGTAACCACCGTCGAGTTTCTTGGCGGTGGTCGCGATCGCCATGGCATCGCTACCGGTGCCCGGTTCGGTGAGTCCCATGGCGCCGACCACCGGGCTCCTGGAACTGCAGAATTCGCGGATCCACTTTTGCTTCTGCGCCTCGCTGCCCATCGCGAGGATGGCGGCCGCGGCCAGCCCGGTGCCGGTAATGGCCACCGCGATGCCGGCGCAGCCCCAGTGCAGCTCCTCGGCGATCAGCATGTTAGAGATCATGTCGAGGCCGCCACCGCCGTAGGCTTCCGGCATTACCGCGACCGGCGTCAGCCCCACTTCGTGCGCCTTCTTCAAGACCGGCCAGGGAAACTCTTCGGTCTCGTCATAGTGCGGCGCCACGGGACGGATCTCCTTCTCGGCGAATTCGTGAGCGAGCGCTTTGATGTCTTCTTGCTCGGGGGTCAACGTAAAGTCAAGCGGCATGGGTAGTGCTCCTTTGTGGCGGGAACTCGGCCTCCGCCACACCTTTGTTCAAGACTCGTTCTCCGCGTTGATTGGTCACGACCAGGTTGATCACGACGCGTCGTGTTGCATCGTCTTTCGACGCGACGGTTCCAGAGCAGGTCACGTCATCGCCGGGTAGGACCATTCCGGCAAAGCGACCTTGCAGGCGCTTGAGTAACGAACGATCGCCCAGCCAGTCCGTCACCATTTGGTTGGCAAAGGCCATGGTGAGCATGCCGTGGGCGATCACCCCCGGCAGTCCGGCGGAGCGCGCGAAGCTCTCGTCCAGGTGGATCGGGTTGCGGTCGCCGGAGGCTTCCGCATACTGACGGATCTGTTCGACCGTTACATGCTTGGTCAATGCGGGCAGCGTCTGCCCCGGGGTGACGTGCTCGAAATCCAATGCACTCATCGTTTTCATGGCTTGCGGATGATGAAGAGCGCGGTGCCATCGGAGACCGCTCGGTCCTGCTCATCCGTAGCTTTGAGCTCGAACGTGACCAGCTCCATGTCGCCGCGTGTGTTGATCGCGGTCAGCCGCCCTGTCGTGCGGATGCGATCGCCTGGACGGACCGGCCGTTGAAAATTGAACTGCTGCTCGCCGTGCACCAGGTGCGCGACGTCCAGCGCCACCTCCCGGTCGGTCCAGAGCTGCCAGTAAGCGTCGAAGCCGTAGACCATGGCGTAGGTCGGCGGCGCGATCAGCTCGCCATCGTCCCGCACATCGCCCACGGCCGTCATGTAGTCGCGGATGGATTGCTCGGTGACCTGGAAGGGCGCCGTCTCGTAGCTCCGGCCGACCCAGCGCGAGTCCGTCACTAGGCCAACAGCCCCTGCAGTTTCATCGCCAGCCCCATGTCGCCCTTTACCTTGAGCTTCTGCTGCATGAACGCCGTCACGGGGTTCAATTTGCCGGTGGCGATGTTCATCCAGTCATCCGTCGAGGCGATCAGCGTGGTGTTGGGGCTCTGCGCCGGCCCCTGGGTGAGGGTCGGGGCGCCGTTGGCGATTTGCAGCGTCCACGATTCGCCACTCAGGTCGAACTGGTAGGTCGCGTTCAGACCCGCGGACTTCTCGGGATGCGACTTGATGCGATTCTCGATCTCCGTAAAAACTTCCCTGGCTTCAGGCATGTGTGCCTCCTTCTTGTTCTCGCGAGGTTGGGATCGATGCGGCGCCATTTAGGAACAGGCGGGCGCACGCCTGGGCAAGCGCGGCGGCGCTCATCGAGGGCTCGTCTTTGCGCTGAAAATGCTGCCAGTAGGCGAGCTGGGCCGCCATACCAAGCAGCGCGAACGCGGCCACGGCGGTTGCCCGCACGCCCAGGTCGTGCAGCGTCGGCTCGAAGGCGGCGGCGAGGGTCTGATACAGCTCGGTTTGGCGAGCTTCGAAGCTCTCGTCGATGCCAAGGCCCTCGATCGTCAGCCGGCGGATCAGCCCCGCGTACTCGTCGTAGAACTCGAAGTAGGCCGTGAGCCCGGCCTCGAGCCGCTGCCGAGCGTCGGCCTGATCGCGGCTGGCCCAGTAGATCCGCCGCCGCAGCAGGGTCGCCGTCTCGTCCTGCAGGGCCGCAAACACACCCTTCTTGTCGACGAAATACAGGTAGAACGCTCCCTGGGAAAGCCCGGCCGCTTGCACGACCGCACTAACGGTGGTGCCATGGTAGCCGTCACGCTCGAAGACCCGGCGGGCCGCCTCCAGCAACTCGCCGCGGCGAACCCACTGCCGCTCGGTCAGGGGCGAGTCGCTCGCGGTTCGACTACTGACTGACACGTCAGTCACCAGCCTAGCAGGTTCGTCGCTCCCTGTCTAGCGGATGATCACGAAGAACCGTTCGGTTGCCCTATCCGACTGGCTGGCGGCGGTCACGATCACAGCCTTGAGCGGGTCCACGTTGCCGGACATCGTGCTGCCGGACCCGAGGCCGGACTGCGCTCCGAGCGGAGATTTGCGGATCGCCTCCAGCAGCCTGGCGATGTCCACGTAGACGATGGCCGACGGTTTGGCCAGGGACGCGGCGCTGGCGGTCTTGTAGGTCGGGTCCGATGCGATGGTGGCCCCACCCTTGTGCGTATCGATGATCGCCTTGACCTCATCGGGGGTGGAGGCGAGGATGCCCATGCCGTCGAGCACCGCATACGAGGGCGCGAAGGCTTCCCCGGCCCCCAGCTGACCGAGCAGGGGGGACGTCCAGGAGGTGATCACCACGCCGCGATAGGTGCTCCTGGTGAGGTGGCTGGCCGGCGGCGCGGCCGCAGAACCGAAGCTGGAGCCAGCACCCGAGCCACCGAAGCTCGAGCCAGCCGCTCCCTCCGCCAGCGCTAGCAGCCTGGCGAAGAAGGCATTCATACTCTGCGCGTCATTGGTTCCCAGGAGGATGGCGCCGGCGGGCAGGCCGGTGTGGCCGAAGCCGACTTCCAGCCCCGCGTCGCCGGTGAGATGCGGCAAGACGCCGCTTGGGCCGGTCAGGCCAATCGCGTCGGTGCCGGCTTTCACAGACGCCTCATTGCCGGACTGGTCGAGCACCGTCTGGATGGTCTGCTTGAGGCTGGTGATGGCGAGGAAAGCCTCGCTGGTCTTGGGAATCCAGCTGACCACGGTGTCGGCCCGCCCCGCGTGCGCGAACGCGTCTCGGGTTGAGGGCGAAAGCTTCGATTGGTCGAGCTTCACCAGCACGTCGGCCAGGAGTCCGTTGCCATTCGCCGACACCGTGGCCCCAATTCCCTGCAGCGCGTCGACGTCGTTCATATTTTTCAGCGCCAGGCTGAGGGAGGGCGTCGTGGCTATCTCTTTCTTCACGTTGGCGACCAGCGACTTGCCATTGACATACAGGTAACCGAGCCGATCCGAAGGTAAGCCCGCGAGCGTGGCCTTGTAGTCACTCGAGTCGACCAGGCGGGCCGCGCGACCCTGGTCGGCGTCGATGATCTCGTGAATCTGAGCGCTCGTCGTGGCGAACACCACCACGTGGTCGACGAGGCTATAGGCAGCGGCCTGCCCAGATTGGTCTGTCGGCGTCCCGACAGAAATCGTGATGCCGCTGTATGTGTCGTCCTTCCATTGAAACTTCGTGCCGTACTTGCCCGCACGCAGCTTGGCCAACATGGCCCGCGCCTTCGTATCGTCGCGGGAGACGATATAGACGGCGGCCGGGCTGTTTTTCGCGCTGCTGAGGTCAAGTTTGGCGCTGACCCCAATCTGCGAGCCAAGCCAGGGCTTGATATCGCCGGTGAATGAGAGACCAGAGTCCTTGAACGCCTGGTCGAGCTTGTCGTCGATGGCCTTGTCGGTCTTGGTGTCAGGGAAGCTGTGCACCGCGCGCAGCAGGTTGACCTTCTGCGCAACGGAGGGATCGAGGTTCGCGACGACGATTGCGTCTTGGGTCGCGGGCACCATCTTCTCGACCGTGTTGTTCGGTTTGACCAGCAGCAACACCGCAGCCGCGCTGACGGCGGCAAGAGCGACGACCGCCGCCGCAGGAATCAGCAGACGTCGGTGATCGTGAAACCAGGACTGAGGCGCCTCGGAAGGAACGACGGGGACGGCCGGCGGGACCGCCTGCCCGGGATCGGGCTGGGGAGCCGGCGTCAGGTCGCCTTCGGTGCTCATCCGGGGGATGCCTCACAGCATCAACTCCCCCCGTTCGGGCAACTTGTTAGCTGCGCGCGCTCGTTGCCAGGGTGTTGCCGAAATGCAACCGGGCTAGCGCCTGCATCTCATCGGGAGAGAACCCCGTGCTTCGGCCAGACTGGTATTGCCCTTCTACCTCGCGGTGAATGGCCACCACCCGGGGATCGTCCTTGCGTACCTGGGCGGCGCCCTTCAGTCCCAGGGTGGTATTGACCCAGTACGCGATCCCGGCCAGACCCGACCGGTCGTTGACGGTGATCCCCAGTGGCCGGTCGAGAATATGTGCTGTGTCGAAAATGTTGTAGATCTCCTCGTTCTTGAGCAGGCCGTCGGCGTGGATGCCGGCGCTGGTCACGTTGAAGCCGGCCCCGGCGAACGGATAATTCGCCGGGAGCGGCGTCCCCAGCTGGTCGCGGAAATAGGCGGCCGCACGCGTGATCGCGGTGGGGTCGACACCGGGCGTCTCCCCGCGCAAGCCGATGTGGTCGATGACGAGGGCCTCGACCGGCGGGTTGCCGGTCCGCTCGCCGAAGCCGAAGAGCGAACCGTTCGCCGCGGCGCAGCCGTACAGCCAGGCCGTGACGGTGTTCACCTCGCCCCGGTGGAAGTCGTTGTGCCCGTGCCATTCCAGGTCCTCGGGCGCCACCCCGAGGCTGCCGGCGAAGAATTGCACGAGGCGGGGCACACCGCGGGGTAAGGCCGCCTCAGGCCATGGCAACCCGAAGCCCATCGTGTCGCAGAGCCGGAACTTGATCGGCACGCCGGCCCGCCGGGCCAGCTCTTGGAGCGAAGTGACCAGCGGCGCGACGAAGCCGTCCAGGTCGGCGCGGGTCAGATCCTCGAGGTGGCAGCGCGGACGGATGCCGGCATCGATCACGGCCGCGACGACCCGGGTGTAGTCCTCGGCTGCCCGGCGGCGCGTGCGGTTCATCTTCAGGTAGATGTGGTAATCGGAGGCCGACACCAGGATGCCCGTCTCCTTGACGCCGGTCGTCTCGACGGCCTTGAGATCGTCCAGCGAGGCGCGCATCCAGGTCGTCACCTCGGGACCCGGTCGTAGCTGGCAGGCAGCGATCGCCTCCCGGTCGACCGGCGTGTAGGCGAAGAACTCGGTCTGCCGGATCACCGGGCCGCCCAGCTGGTTCAGCAGGTCGTAGAGATCGACGATCTGCTCGATGGTGTACGGGGCCCGAGCCTGCTGGCCGTCGCGGAAGGTGGTGTCGGTGATCCAGATATCCGAGGGCAGGGCCTGCGGCACAGCATCCCCGTCGAAGCGGATCGGCGGGATGCGGGTGTACGGGAAGTCGTCGCGCAGCAGATTGGGCTCGGCGCGATCACGCACGCCTCATTGTATGCATATGTTGATTTGTATTGCAATCCATTGACTGCAACGATCGACTCACGTACGCTTGAGTCTGAACGTGATCGAGATCCAGGGGGAGCCCTACTTGAGCGCCGCCGAGGCGTGCGAGCTGCTCGGCGTCAAGCCGGCGACGCTCTACGCCTACGTTAGCCGCGGCGTCCTACAGAGCTACCGCCAGGGGATCAAGCGCGCTCGCCTCTACCGAAGCGCCGACCTCCAGCGGGTCCTGCACCTCCGCCCGAGCCGAGGCCATCGATCCCTCCCCCATTCGGCCGACTGGATGGGCGACCCCTAGGCCGGCACCATGTGTGTCGCGCCGCAGATGCGGCACTTCTCTTCACGCTCCCCACCTTCGGTTTTCCCCGTCGCCTTCCAGGGCCATCCCGACTTCTTGACGTGGCAAATGCACGGCTTGCCAGCAGTCTCCGTCCTCACCTGTCCCACCCGCGCCTCCTTTTGATCGGGCATCGTCTTATGCCGCGTTTACTATGCGCGGCATGAGGCGCATGTTCAAGCCCCGCGTCGCAAAAGGCCGGCTACCGAAACGTGCTGTAGTCGATTTCCTTCTTGCGCTCGAAGGCTTCCTCGCGCGTTTCGAACGTCTGGAAGTAGCCCCGGCCGTGCAGGACGTAGATCCCGTCGACATCATCGCGCGTCACCTTCAATTCGGGCAAGTCGATGTTGTAGACCTGGCCCGAATCGGTCGCGCGAAGACGGGGGGCTGCCATGGGCGGATTGTAAGCCGCCGCAAGCGGCTTAGGCGACGGTCACCTCGTCCATGAGGTAGACGTCCTGAACCGCGTTCAGCAGCTGGATGCCCTCGCTCATCGGCCGCATGAAGGCCTTGCGCCCGGTGATGAGGCCCGTGCCGCCGGCCCGCTTGTTGATCACGGCCGTCTTGACCGCTTCCTTCAGATCGCTTTCGCCCGATGAGGCGCCACCCGAGTTGATCAGGCCACTTCGGCCCATATAGCAGTTCGCCACCTGGTAGCGGGTGAGATCGATCGGATGGTCGGTCGTCAGCTTCTCGTAGACGGCTTTGGACGTCTTACCAAACTTCAACGCCTCGAAGCCGCGATTGGTCTCGGGCAATTTCTGCTTGATGATGTCCGCCTCGATGCTGACCCCCAGGTGATTCGCCTGCCCGGTGAGGTCGGCCGCCACTTCGTAGTTGACGCCATCTTTGATGAAGGCGGGATTGCGCACGTAGCACCAGAGCACCGTGGCCATCCCCAGCTCGTGCGCCTCGTGGAAGGCGGCCGAGATCTCCTGAATCTGCCGGTCCGCCTCGGGGGAGCCGAAATAGATCGTCGCTCCGAGTGCCACCGCCCCGAGTTCCGAGGCCTCCTTGACCGTGCCGAAGCGAATCTGGTCGTAGTGGTTGGGATAGGTCAGCAGCTCGTTGTGATTGATCTTGCAGATGAAAGGGATCTTGTGCGCGTACTTGCGCGCGACCGAGCCGAGGACGCCGAAGGTCGAGGCCACCGCGTTGCAGCCGCCCTCGACTGCCAGCTCGACAATCTTCTCGCCGTCGAAGTACGCCGGGTTGGCAGCGAACGACGCTCCGGCGGAGTGCTCGATGCCCTGGTCCACCGGCAGAATCGACAGATAACCGGTGGCCGCCAGACGCCCGTGGTCGAAGAGCGACTCGAGGCTGCGCAGCACGCGCGTCGGGCGGTCACTAGTCGCAAAGATGCGGGTGATGAAGTCTGGGCCGGGGAGGTGCAGCTGCGACTTCGGAATCGTTTTGCACTCATGCTCGAGCAAGTCCTGGGCGTCATTTCCCAGGATCGACTCGAGCTTGCTGAGCGACGTCGCGGTCGCGGTGGCCATCTGCTCCTCCTTTGGCGGAGTCTGTTCTTCAGTTTAGGCCTTGGCTCGCCCCTAAACTGAGTCTCGATGGTGACGTGGTGAACGGTCGCGTCGCCCGCCTCCTCGCCATCGGCGTGGCCACCGGACTGGCGGGCGGCCTGCTGGGCGTCGGTGGCGGCTTCGTCATGGTGCCCGCCATGGTCTACCTGATGAAGACGCCTCAGCGTGAAGCCAACGGCACATCGCTGGCGGTCATCGTGCCAGTGGCGATCGTTGGTGCGACGATCCTGGGAGGTGGACACCAGGTCGATCTCGAGGTCGGCATCGTCCTCGCGATCGCAGCCGTCGGCGGCGCGGTGGTCGGCGCACGCCTGACCCGCCGCGTTTCGGACATCGGCCTCCGTCGCGCGTTCGGCGTCGTGGCGGTCGCCGCCGGGATGGTGATGATCGCCGACTCCGTCCTCCGCGCGGTCGGCGGCAATGCGCACCTCGCGAGCGGCCTGCGCCCCACTGGAATTTCGCTCTGGCTTATGGCCCTCCTGGTGGGCGCAGTCGCCGGTGTGCTTAGTGGCCTGCTTGGCATCGGGGGTGGCGCCGTGATGGTGCCCGCCATGACCTTGCTCATGGGGCTGACTCAGCACGTTGCCCAGGGGACCTCGCTGCTGGTGATCATCCCGACGGCGATCTCAGGCTCGATCACGCATTTTCGGATGGGCAATATCCGGCTGGAGACGGCGGCCTGGCTCTCCGCCGGCGGCGTTGTTGGTGCGGCTGCCGGCGCATTCCTCGCGCTCGCAAGCCCGGACGCGCTTTTGCGCCTGCTCTTCGGCGGCTACCTGGCCTTCACCGGCCTTCGAATGCTGCAGGCGCCGAAGACGAAAGTCACGCAGCCTACAATGGCGAGTCGATGAGCCTGGTCGACTGGGCGGTCATCATCATGGGGGGCTGGACGGTGGCCATGATCGCCACCGGCCTGGTCCTGGCGCTGCGCCCCGGCGTCGGAGACCTTGCGTACGACACGCCGCTGGCCGGGCCGCTCGTTCTTCGGCAAGCCGCAGGCGTGATGCCGCGCCGAGCCTGGGGATTTCGCCCACCGGTCCACCACTCGCAGTACGACCCGGCACCGTGGCAGGTCCAAGCGCCTCGAACCGACGAGCACAGCGCGGACATCGTCGAGCGCGCCACCGACATCAAGCGCGAGCTTGGTAGTGAGCATCCGCCGTGGGAGCGGCTCGACCGCCAGGGTCTCTAGGGCCTACTCGCCGAGTTCGCGGCTGACCCGGTCGAGCACATCGAGCATCCGCCGCGAGGTGGCGTGCAGGCTCTCCTGGAGCAAGGTCAGCGCGTGGTGCGCATCGGCGAGGACGTCGGCCTCGCCGGTGAGGTCATCCGGCGTCTCGGCAAAGCGCGGCAAGACGTCCTCGAACAGCAACTGGAACCGCTGTTCCGCCAGCGCCAGGCAGGTCGCCAGCGTGACGATCTGGTCTTCAACCTGCGGATCGAGACCGCGGAGCGCCCGCCAGGCGGGCTCGGGAACCGCGCTGCTGCCGGGTGACGGCCCTGCCATCTCGACCATCATGCTAATGCGCGAATGATCGCAACCGCCGCCGACGGGACGCGCCTGCACTACATCGTCGCGGGAGCCGGTCCGCCACTGGTGCTGGTCGGCGGCAGGACCTCGACCATCGAGGGGGCCTGGTGGCGCTACATCCCGGCCCTTGCGCCGCGCTTCAAAGTGATCGCCCTTGACAATCGCGGCACCGGCGCTTCTGACAAACCCGACACGCCGTACAGCACGCAATTGATGGCGGAGGACGCGCTGACGGTGCTGCGCGATGCCGGCGAAGCATCGGCGCATTGGTTCGGGCTCTCGATGGGAGGGATGATTTTGCAGCAGCTCGCCCTCAACCATCCGGACGCGGTTCGCAGCGTGATCCTGGGCGCGACACACTGCGGCGGCGAGCGCCCGCCGGCGGCCAATGCCCCGGCGGTCGAGGGCCCGCTACGCCGCTATGCGAATCTCTACGATGCGGGCTTCATCGCGGAGCATCCCGAGTGGGTCGAAGCAGACGCGAAGCATTTCGGCAAGATGCCGCTCCACGCCATTGTCCGCCAGGACCAGGCGGTCAAGCAGCACAACCTCTGCGACCGGCTCGGCGAAATCCGCCAGCCGGTGCTGATCCTCCACGGGCGGCAGGATCGAATGGTGCCGCTTGCCCGCGCCGAACAACTGCAACGCGCACTGCCCAACGCCCGGCTCCGCGTGCTGGACCCGGGCGGTCACCAGGTCCATTCGGAACAATTCCCGACGGTGCTGCGACTGGTGCAGGACTTCGTCGAGGAGGTCGAGCGCCAGCGCGCTTAGGCGGCCCTCCAGGTCACCAGCTCGCGGCTGACCTGCTTGTGCAGCCGCCCCTCGACCGCCAGCGACTGACAATGCGCCAGCGTCTCCTGCAGGGCCAGGCGCTGCTGGAAGACGTTGCGCTGCATGATGCCCTGGAACAGCTCCCCCGCCAGCTGCCAGCCCGACTTCGGACCGCCACCGGCAAGGCGGACCAGGGCGGCTTTGCGCGCCTCGTGGTGCTCGATGATTTCCCTGATCCGGCTGCGATGATCGTAAAAGGGATCGCCATGGGCGGGCAGTACCGTTTCGACCTCGAGCCGGCGAATGCGTTCCAGCGAAGCGATGTAGTCATCCAGGGGATCAGCACCGGATTGTGGATGCAGGCCGATGTTCGGGCTGATCTTCGGCAGCAGGTGATCCCCCGAAAAGAGCACGCCGCGCGCCGGCCAATAGAAACAGCAGTGACCCGGCGAATGCCCCGGCGTCCAGATGACTTCGATCTCGCTGTCCTCGACGGGTAGCCGCTCGGCACCTTCCAGCAGCGTGTCCGGTTCGACCACCGAGACATATTCCCGAGCCGCCATCGATGCGCTCTTGAGGAACTCGGCCTCCTCCGGTGGCACGCCGTTCATGCTCAACCACTTCGCCACGTCGTAGACCAGGTCTTCGGCGCGCGCGTACCGCGGTTCCATCAGCGCGACCTCCAACCGGTGAATGACGAGCTCAGCGCCGGACCGGTCACGCAGCTCGCCGGCGAGACCAAAGTGATCAGGGTGGATGTGCGTGATCAGGATACGGTTGATCAGCTCGACGCGTACCTTCATTGCGGCCAGCTTCTGGTTCAGGACCTGCCGCGATTCGTCGGTCTGCAGTCCCGTATCGATGAGCGTGAACTGGTCGCCGTCGCGCAACAAGTAGACGTTCACGTGCTTGAGCTCGAACGGCATGGGGAGCTCCAGCCGAAAAATGCCGGGCGCGACTTCCACCGTGTGCACACAATACCCTGCTAAGCGCAGCCCGGCGTTGAGGGGTAGCGCTAGTCTTTCTTGGTCCAGTCGCTGTTCTGCCCAGGGAAGTCAAAGGGAAAGATCCGCTTCATCGGGTTGAGCCTGTCCCCGAGGGTTTCCGGCGCGAGCGGTTCGGATGGCTGGTCCTTCTTGGGCTTCTCGCGCTTTTGGCGTTTCAAACGCCTATCGAGTCTCACGCTTTCTCCGCGCTACGCGGCGGTCTGGACGGGCTCGTCGGGGCGGTTAGGGACGACTTTCTGCCCTTGGTCCTTAGTCGGCAGCGGCAGATGCACGGTGTCAGTTGCGATCAGGTCCAGGAAAGCGTCGACCACCCGTGGATCGAAGTGGCTACCCCGACCGGCTTTGATCTCTTCGAGAGCCTTGGCCAGGCCAAGGGACGGACGGTAGATGCGATCGGCCACCATGGCCTCGAAGGCATCGGCGACGGAGATGATGCGCGAACCCAGCGGGATGTCCTCGCCCTTGAGGCCCTTGGGGTAGCCGGTGCCGTCGAATTTTTCGTGGTGATGCCGGATCAGTGGGGCGACATGGTGCAGACCCTCGACCGGACCGATGATGTCGGCACCGATCTGTGGATGGCGGCGCATCCAGGCCATTTCGTCTTCCGTGAGCGCCATCGACTGCCGCAGGATCCGATCAGGGATCCCGATCTTGCCAACGTCATGGAGGATCGCGCCCAGACGCACCGCGGCCGACTCGTCGCGTGAGAGGCCCATCCGCTCGGCACAGGCGCCGGCCAGCTTGGCGAGCCGCTCCGAGTGCCCGCGCGTGTAGCTATCTTTCGCCTCGATCGCGTTGGCGAGGGCCATGTTGACCTCGGTCATCAGCTTGGCCTCAACGTCGCGACGGGTCACCAACTCCTGGTGGGCCGAGACGGCGCGGGCCATCACCGAGCCGACCACGGCGACGACTACAAAGAGGAACAGGCGCTGCAGGATGATGGCTCGTTCGTCCGCCACGGTGGCGAGGTAGGTGCCGGCCTGGAGTGGCGCGACGGCGCCCGCCGTGAGGTAGAGCGCGGCAACCAGCAGCGCGCAGAGCACGGAACCGCCGGCCCCGAAGCGCAGCGCCGACACGGTGATGACGAGGAAGAAGAGCACGGCGAATGGGCTGTCGTAGCCACCTGAGGCATAAGTGATCATCGTCGCCACCAGCATGTCGACACCGGTGGTTGCGTAGCTGAAGGCCTTCCCCGGGCGCTGATGCAGGAATAGCAGCAGCAGGGTCGTCAGGCAGACGACGCCCCAGGCCGCCAGGATGGCGTTGATCCGGCCCTGGTCATAGCCGGCCGCGGGGTTGAGGTTGTTGAGGATGACCGCGAAAATCAGCAGCGTCCAGCGGAACAGGCCGGTGAGCCGCTCATTGCTGAGGTTGATCAGACTCTCGGCTGGGTCCTGGGAGCGCTGCCAGCCCTTGCGCGTCGCATTGCGGGCGGCGGCCATTGCCGAAATTATCGGCCCGCTCTGTGACGGAGAGCGTTACAAACCGGTCGCATTCCATGGCGAGGACTGACCAACCTAGGCAGGTAGACGGACGCCGAGAAAATCTGACAGCACCTGCCTGACATCCTGGAAGCGGAGGAACGCCGTGTCGGCGTCGGCCAGGGCTGCGTCAACCGCGTCATAGGCGTCCCTCAGCGGCCCCACCAGGTCCGTGGTCGTGACCTGGACGCGTTCCGCATGGGCAGCGCGGAGCTGCTGGCCGATCGCCTGCGTGGACGCGCTGTAGTCCCGGGCGATGCCCTGCGCCTGCTGCAGCACCGCCTGGAGGTCATCGGGTGTCAGCGCTCGACCGGCATACTGTTGCTTCAGGCCCGCCGCCTGGATTGCCACCAGGGCTGCAGCCTCTCCGGCCCGGCTCATGTCGGCGCCAATGGCCGCCAGGTGTGCGACCGCATCGAGGTTGCGGCCGGCTGCAGGGATCCCGCCGACCAGGCGAAGCGCGGGATCATCCCGGGATCGCCGGCCGGCGTCGCTGAAGTCCAGTTCCGCCAGCCTGAGCCGGGCCGCCGCCGCCCGAAATTGGGCCGGATCGGCGGACTGGGCCGCGGCGGTCATGCCGGCCTGCGCCGCCATCAGTTCTTGACGGCCGCTGTCCAGCTGTTGGTACACGGTTGTGCCGGCGTAGCCGGTGTAGCCCATCACCGCCAGCACCGCGAGCACGACGATCGCGATCACGACGGCGCGGCCAGGGTGAGCCCTCATGCCCCCACCCTACCCTCCCCCGCAAGCGAGGGAGGGAAAAGAAAAGCGGGCGCCGCGGGCGCCCGCTTTCAATTGGCTGGGGTTGGCTCAGGCAGCTGCCCGATTGCCGGTCACCAACCGGACCAGGAAGAGCAGGATGACGGCGCCGATGAAGGCGGCGATGAAGCTGATGATCAATCCGCCGCTGCTGACGCCCAGCAGCGTCGACAAGAGCCACCCACCAAGGAAGGCGCCGATAACACCGACAACGACATCCATGAGGACTCCGTACCCGTGGCCGCTAACGACCCGCCCAGCCAGGGCTCCCGCGATACCGCCGATGATCAGGAACACGATGAGATGCATGCTTTCTTCCTCCTACGAACGCAACTTGGTACTGACATACTTGTACCCGGTTTCTACCTAACGTGTCAACCCCGCTATCACACAACAGGGTGGGTCTGCTAGCCGGCGAGCTGCTGATCGAGGCTCGCCGGAGCCCGGTTTTCAGCCGGCACCCCGGCAAAGAGGTCCCGCTCCAGGACCCCGGTGACCCACGGGTCAGGAAAGGCTCGCACAAACAGTTCCGGTGACGCGCCGGCGCGCACGGCGATCGACGTCGTGACGCTCACCACCGGGCTGGTCGTCGTCGGCCGGTAATAGAGCTTGGCCGGCAGGGCCGCGGATCCGCCGGCTGCCCGGCGAACGCGCGCGAAGGCCGACGCTGCGGCATCTGTGATGGCCGGCTGGGTGCCATCGGCGACCACCACGTGCGGACGGAGACTGGCCATAATGTCGGCTAGGAAGTCCGCGAGCACCGCCGCGGTGAGCTCGCTCGGCTTGTAGTCGAGCAGCACGAGGTCACGCACGCCCAGGCGGCGCACCCCCGGCAGTTGATCAGCTCCCTTCCAATCCCGAGCCCCAGCACAGACCAAGGTGACATCGGTGCCCAAGGCCGCGTAGTGGGCGAACGCGGTCCCGCAGAGGTCGGCGGCCTGGCTTGGATCCGCCACGACACCCAGCAGTCGAAAGGGCACATCGGATAATCGAGCGCGCACGACGATTCTTTCAAAAGGGGGCCCCGCTCCGGCGTGAAAGAGCGGGGAGAAAATAGCGGCTTGGGGGCCCCGCTCCGGCGTGAAAGAGCGGGGAGAAAATAGCGGCTTGGGGGCCCCGCTCCGGCGTGAAAAAGCGGGGAGAAAATAGCGGCTTGGGGGCCCCGCTCCGGCGTGAAAAAGCGGGGAGAAAGCGGCTTGGCTAAACGGCGGCGCGCGCGCTAGAAAGCAGCCGGTCGTAAGCGTGCTTGAGCTGCGGGTAGCGCAGGAAGATCAGGTGGGCGAATTCCTGGGTGAGCGCGCGTGGCGGCCGGATGAGGCGCATGCCCGCCTCGCTCAGCAACCGGTTGCCCTTCCGCCCATTGCAGCGCCGGCAGGCGATCACCTGGTTCTCCCAGCTGTTGGCGGCACCACCGCGGGATGTGGGAACGACGTGATCGACGGAAAGCTGCGAGGACGGCATCCCCTTGCCGCAGTACTGGCACGTGCCATCGTCGCGGAGGAGGAGGTTACGCCGGTTCGCCCGCAGCAGGCGGCGCGGGATCTGGATGTTGGATAGCAGCCGGACGATGACAACGTCCTGACCAAAGCAACGCCGCGCCATTGCTTGCTCGACCGCCTGCCGGGCAACGTCGTCAATGAAGGTGACGCGCTGCTTCGTCAGCAGGACGACCAGCCGCCGCTTACTGATCACATTCAGCGGCTGAAGTGAGGCGTTTAGCAGTAGGACGAGTTCGAACGACCTCCTGTTGTCGGGTTTTCGCCTTCGGGCGCCAATAATATAACTGAGTTTGTTCGGGTAGTTTTCGCCCCGGGGGCCCCCACCCTGTCCCTCCCCCACAGGCGGGGGAGGGAAATAGTGTTAGCTGGCGGCCTTGACCCGGCGATCGATCGGGACGTAGGTGACATCCTTCTCCCCCAGGTATTCGGCGCGCGGCCGGATCAACCGGTTGTCCGCGTACTGCTCGAGCACGTGCGCAGCCCAGCCGGCGATCCGGCTGACCGCGAACACCGGGGTGAACATGTCGATGGGGATCCCCATGGTGAAGTAGCAGGAGGCCGAGTAGAAGTCCACGTTGGCGTAGAGGTGCTTCTGCTGCATCACCACCTCCTCGAGCTTGCGCGAAATCTCGTACCAGCGAAGGTTGCCGATGTGTTCACCGAGCTCGCGCGACATCTCTCGCAAGTGGGTCGCCCTCGGGTCCTCGGTTCGGTAGACGCGGTGGCCGAAGCCCGAGATCTTCTGGTGCGCCGCGAGCCGCTCCGTGACATAGGCCTCCACGCGTGATGGCTCGCCGAGCTTCTGCAGCATCTTCATAACCTGCTCGTTGGCACCGCCGTGCAGCGGGCCCGCCAGCGCGCCGATCGCGGACACGATGGCGGAGTACATGTCGGCCAGGGTCGCCGCTGTCACCCGCGCCGCAAACGTTGAGGCGTTCAGCTCGTGGTCGGCGTGAAGAATCAAGGCGAGGTCCATCGCCCGGACAAACAATGGGTCGGGTTCGGCTCCGAAGAGCATCCGCAGGAAATTCTCGGCGTGGCTTCCGTCGGGCTCCGGTTCGACTGGCCTTCTACCTCGCCGGATCTGCTCGTAGGCGGCAACGATGGTCGCGGTCTGTGCCGTCACCCGCATCGCTTTGGCCACGTTCGCCTCGTGGGACGAGTCGTGTGCCTGGGGATCGTAGTAAGCGAGCGCCGACAGTGTCGTCCGCAGCGCGTCCATGGGGGTGGCCGTGCGCGGAAAGTCCTTCATCAGCGTCAGCACCTGGGTCGGCAGCGGTCGGTGTGACGCCAGCTCGGCACTGAATTGATGCAGCGCATCGCGGGTCGGCAGCGACCCGAACCAGAGCAGGTAGGTGGTCTCCTCGAACGAGGAGTTGCGGGCCAGGTCGTGGATATCGATGCCCCGGTAGGTCAGCTTGCCCTGCGCACCGATGATGTCGCAGATCGCGGAGTTCGCGGCGATGATGTCCTCGAGGCCAGCTTTGATGGTCGGCATAGGACCCAAGTATAAGAACCGCTCCTAGACTTAACGCCCGGTGCCCGAATGAGTTGGAAGTCAGCGGTCAACGATTCGGGGAAGGGCTACTACACGCTGCACACGCACGAGATCGGGTCCGTCCCGGTGCGATTGTTCCTTACCCCCAACCTGCTCGACCAGGTCGAGGAGTCGATCTATCCCCAGATCGTGAATGCGGCCAGCTTTCCCGGCGTCAAGCTGGTGGCGATCACGCCCGACGTTCACCACGGCTACGGGGTGCCGATCGGCACGGTCCTCCTGACTGATGCGCAGACGGGCGCTGTGGCCATGGGCCCTGTCGGTTTTGACATTGGTTGCGGGATGATGTCCGCCTCGAGTGACGTGCCGGTTAGCGCCGCGACGGCGGAGAATCGCCTGCGGTTCAACCGAGAGGTGACGCGGCGGGTGGCGCTTGGACCCGGCAAGGTGAGTCGCACGCGGCTCAAGGACCTGACGCTGAAGCAGTTCGAGGCGATCATTCGGGGCGGCGCCGCCTACTACGCGCAGCACTACGGCGAGCGTGTGGACCGGACGCGAACCGAGCGTGATCGTCTCCCCGTCGACGACTCGTGGCAGCCACCATGGGGCGGTCAGGGAGGCCCGGAGCGCGGCGTGCCGCAACTCGGCACGTTGGGTGGCGGCAATCACTTCATCGAACTGCAGGGCAACGTCGGCAGCGAGACGCTGTATGTCCAGCTGCACTCTGGCAGCCGCGGCTTCGGCCATGGGCTGGCGACGAACTATTTTCGGCTTGCCAAAGAGGAAAACCCCGCCATCAAGGCTCTCGACCTTGGCTACTTCACGCCGGAGTCGCCGCACTACCGCGACTATCTGAACGCGGTTGCGGCCGGCGGGAACTTCGCCATCGTGAACCGGCTTGTCATGTTCGAGCAGATCGCCATGGCCTTCGAGGAGGTCTTCGGCACGCCACTATCGCTGGTCTACGAGATCAGCCACAACCTGGTCCAGCGGGAGCACCATCCGGAGTTCGGTTGGGTCCACGTCCACCGCAAGGGAGCCACTCGCGCCTTCCCAGCCGGCTACGAGGACCCACAGGCTGGACATCCCATCCTCATCCCCGGCAGCAACCGGGACTCGAGCTTCATCCTGCGGGCCGCCGACCAGGCTCATGTCAGCGGCTACAGCGTCAACCACGGGTCAGGGCGCCGGATGTCACGCAACGCCGCCAGGAAAACTCTGAAACAAGACGAGGTCAATGCCGCTTATCGAGAGGCAGGCATCATCGTGAACATCGATGGCGTGGTCCCCATCGACGAGTCGAAGGACGTCTACAAGTCGTCGCGCGAGGTGGTCGAGGCCGTCACCCGAGCAGGCCTCGCAACGATCGAGCACGAGCTGGTGCCCCTCGCTTCGATCAAAGGAAACGAATAGGTCAGGGCAACAGCGAAACTGTCTGCGATTGGGACAGAAGACCACCGTCGCTGACCGTGATATTGATGGTGGATTCGGTGGTCTGAACTTCGAGCGCCCCTGATGAATCGGTCCCGGGTTGCACCAGCTGAAGGATGGACGCGGCGAGGCTCGAGCCCGTCAAAAGCCCGAGCGGCCGGCTGAATCCGGCGGCTCGACGAATGAGCGGACAGATGATGTACGTCCCTCGAGCGGTGCGCGTCACCTTCGGCGGATCGAGCATGAAGGTTCGTACCACGCGGTCGATGCGACCAGTGTTGAACTCGGTGTAGTACAAGTTGTCGGCGCTATCCAGGGCGATGCCTTGCGGCTGCTGGATCCCAGTGATGACATTGACCTGGTGTCCCTGGTCATCGAGCTCGTGGATCGCGTTGTCTCCGAGGGTATTGACGAAGACATGACCCGCCCGACCGACGAGCACGTCATCGGGTGTCGGCAAGGTCGCGAACCGAACCCGGGCGGGGTTGAGGACCCAGAGCGCGCCGCCCTCGTCGGCAACCAAGATCCGCCCGCGCGCGTCGACCGCGGCCCCGACCGGACGCACCATGCCGGTCGCGATCTCCGTCGCGGTCTTGCCGTCGGCTGTGACGCGCCAGACAACGCCGTTGGGACTGTCCGGCACGATGACGTTGCTCCCAGTCGCGAGGAGATTGCCCGAGGCATCGCGACCCGCGAGCACGGGACCGATGCCGTCGATGCCGTCGCGTCCCGTCCGGTTTGGAAACGCGTGCCACTGGATAACCGCGTGGGTTTGCGGATCGATTGCGACAACCCGGTTGCGACCCTGCTCCGCGACGAGGATGCGCCCATCGTCTTGCAGGACG
>WNEZ01001378.1_pt1 | contig 20382 bp, 20 predicted proteins | sample 5400521 | NCBI WGS metagenome assembly WNEZ01 (sample SAMN13153339, study PRJNA577476) | soil metagenome | isolation source: 120 cm saprolite under Douglas fir tree site 2 hole 1 replicate 1 | place: USA:California | collected 2015-04-18 | reverse complement strand
CCAGATCAGCTCCTTCAGCCGGACGAACTCCTCGGCGCGCCGGAACTGGGCGACCTGGAACACGCGGTGCTCGGCGTTGTCGAGCACTTCGATCGAGGTGGTGCGGCCCTCGTAGGCGTCCTGGATGATCGCGGTGGCCGCCTCGATCAGGCGCCGTAGCACCGCCTTGTCACGCACGATCTTGGCGTGATACTCGACGTTCGCGGCCGTCGGGACCACGTCGATGAGGCTCCCGAGGTACTCCATGCCCCCGGCGCGATCCAAGTCTCCCCGCCGCATCAGCTCGTCGCGCAGGGTGACGGGGTCGATCACGTCGCCCCGCTCGGTGAGCGCGATCATCGAACGGAACAGCAGCCGGTGCCCCTCGCGGTAGAACATCGTGTCGTCGAGCAGCTCGGCGGCCTTCAAGGCCGCGTCCTGATCGAGCAGCATGGCGCCGAGCACCGCCTGCTCCGCTTCGTTGCTCCACGGAGTCTGGCGGCCGGTGAACTCGGCGGCGCGCTCAGCCGATGAGACGGCGGGCGATGCGGACGTCATCCCAGGTCGGTTTCTTCCAGTTCGGGTTGCGAAGCAGGGCAGCCGGATGATAGGTCACGATCAAGGGAATACCGCGGAATCGGTGCACCAGGTTCCGTAGCGCCCCCAGAGACTGCTTGGTGTTGAGCAGCGTCTGCGCGGCCGTCCCGCCCATCGCGAGGATCACCTTCGGCTTCACGATGTCGATCTGGCGGAACAGGTATGGCACGCACGCTGCGATCTCATCGAATTGCGGCAGGCGGTTCTCGGGCGGCCGGCACTTGACCACATTGCAGATGAAGACCCGCTCGCGCGGCAGCTCGATCGCGCCGAGGATCTTGGTGAGCAGCTCGCCGGCCGGTCCCACGAACGGTCGTCCGGTTTCGTCTTCCACCCGTCCCGGCCCTTCCCCCACCACGACCAGCCGGGCATCCGCCGCCCCTTCCCCGGGCACCGTGTGCCGGCGGCCCTCGCACAGCCGGCACTTGGTGCAGGTCGCCACGAGCTGCGCGATCGCCTCGAGCGAGCCCGCTTGGGGCACCGGGTCGTTCGAGAACAGATCGCCGCCGGGAGGATCGTAGGAAAGGCCCGGCGGGGGGAGAGCGGAGTCTGACTGGGCAGGTCCGGCCTTGGTTTTCCCCGGGCTCGCGCCCGGGGTCAGTGCGGCATTACCCGGGGGCTCACCTGACCCCGGGCGCCCGCCCGGGGTGCCTGGGGTGCCGCCATCCGGTAAAATCACCGGATCGCCACCCAGCTGCCGCTGCTGTTCCAGGAATTCGCGCGCCAGTGCCCGCCCGTCGGTCACGTCAGCGATTGCTCCACCGCGTCGAGGATCTTGTCGGCCACGTCCCGCTTCGAAAGGAGCGGCAACTCGATCGGGTCACCGCTCCTCCTGATGATGGTGACGCGATTCGTGGTCACTTCGAATCCCGCGCCGGGCTCGTGCGCGTCGTTCAGGATGATCGCATCTAAATCCTTCTCCCGCAACTTGGCCTGCGCTCGAGCCAAGCCGTTTCCTCCCGCTTCCAGCGCGAACCCGACCATAACGCATTTCTTCGGGCGTTTGAGCGAGCCGAGGATGTCGGGGGTGGCTTCCAGCTCGAGGGTCAGACCGCCGTTCGCGCGCGGGCGCTTGGCGGCGGACGGCTCGGTGGGACGGTAGTCAGCCGGTGCGGCGGCCATGATGAGGAGGTCCGCCCGCGTCACCAACGCTTGCGTCGCGCGCTGCATCTCGGCCGTGGTTTCGACGCGATGGGCGGTCACGCCGAACGGCAGCGCCAGGTCGCTCGGTCCCGAGACCAGGACGACGTCCGCGCCGCGGGCATAGGCGGCCTCCGCCAGTGCGTAGCCCATGCGGCCGCTCGACGGGTTGGTGACGACGCGCACAGGGTCGAGGTGCTCCCGGGTAGGACCCGCCGTGACGACCACGTTCTTCCCCTGCCACGGCGCGCGCTGCTCGAGCAGCCGCTCCGCCGCCGCGAGGATCGCCTCGGGCTCGCTCATGCGGCCGGGACGGTCGCTCGGTCCCTCGGCCAGCGGGCCCGTCTCGGGGCCCACGAACTGCCAGCCGCGCGCGGCGAGCGTCTTAAGGTTGGCCCGCGTCGCGGGATGGGCGTACATCGCGTCGTTCATCGCGGGCGCCGCGAGCACCGGCCCGGTCCGGGCGAGCAACAAGGCGGTGAGCACATCGTCGGCGAGACCCATCGCAGCGCGAGCCAGCACGTTCGCAGTGGCCGGCGCCACGATCACGAGGTCCGGCTCTCGCGCGAGTCCGATGTGCGCGAGCGCCCGGTCCCGCTCCCACAGGGAGGTGAGGACCGGGCGCCCGGTGAGCGCCTCGAACGTGACCGGCCGGACGAACTCGGCGGCGGACGCGGTGAGGACCGTGTCGACCGTCGCTCCGGCCTCGGTGAGCCGCCGGGCGAGCGTGCAGCTCTTGTAGCACGCGATCCCGCCCGACACGCCGAGGACGACGTGCCGGCCGGCGAACGCCATCAGCCTTCCTGGCGCCGCCGCCGCACCAGCTTGTACGTCAGCCGGCCGCGTACCAGCTCGTCCAGCGCCCGCGTGGTGAGCTTCTCCTCGAAGTCCACCGAGCGATCGCGCGGGAACTCGTTCACGAAACGGGCGAACTTGGCGGCCACCAGCACGCCCAGGTACTTGTTCTGGGTCTGCGTGGCGACTTCGCTCGGGGTCACAATCCGCATCACCTGCTCCTTCCGGTAGACTGCTTCAGTTGGGCTGCCTCGCGCGTCAGCTGTCGCACGAAGTCCGACAGCAAGGTAGCCATGTCGCCGGGCGCGCGCTGCGCGACTCCGCGCTCCCCTCTCTGTACCAAGTCCATGACCTCCCGCACCGCCGTCTCGAGGTCGTCGTTCACGAGCACGCGGTCGTACACGTCCCCGATCTCGCGTCGCGCCGTCTCGACCTCGCGCGTAGCGATGTCGATCCGCTCCGACAGCTCCGCTTCCGACTCGGTGCGCCGCTTGCGCAGCCGCTCGATCAACACGCGCGGGGACGGCGGGATCACGAACAGCACGACCGATGCCGGACGGGGGTAGGCCTTCCGAACCTGTCGGGCCCCCGTCACTTCGACATCGAGCACCACATGCTTTCCGCCGCGCAGTACCCGCTCGACTTCGCTGCGCAGCGTGCCGTACAGCTCCCCCGCATACTCGGCCGACTCGAGGAACTCACCCGCCTCACGCCGCCGCTCGAACTCGTCGCGCGTGAGAAAATGATATGCCTCACCGTCCCGCTCGCCCGGCCTCGCCTTGCGTGTCGTGGCGGACACCGAGTACCCAAAGCTGTCGGCCGCCCGAGTCCGCAGCTCGCGCGCGATCGTCGTCTTGCCGCCCCCGGACGGGGCGGCGAGCACGACCACGCGCGGGGAGGTCGTCACTCCAGGTTGTCGAGCTGCTCGCGGAACTTCTCGAGCTCGCCTTTCATGGCGATCACGGTTTGCGCGATCCCGGCGTCGTTGGCCTTCGACCCGATGGTATTCACCTCGCGCAACAGCTCCTGCGCGAGGAACCCGAGCTGCTTCCCCACCGCCCCGTCGGTGGCGAGCGCCGCGCGACACGCCGCCAGGTGGGTCCGTAACCGCACGAGCTCCTCGGTGATGTCCACGCGGTCCGCCATCAGCGCGACCTCGACGGCGAGACGTTGCTCATCGATCTGCACACCCACCGCGAGCTCGGCCACCGCCTTTTTCAACCGCGCGAGCTCCGCCGTGAGCCGCTCGGGCGCCCGCTGCTCGATCGTCCCGGCACCCGTCTCGAGCGCCGCGAGCCTTCCTGCGAGCTCCGCCGCGAGCGCCGCTCCCTCGCGCGCCCGCATGCCGAGCAGCTCCTGGACGGCCCGCTCGGCGATCGGCTCGACCTCGCTCCAGTGTGCCGGGGCGCTGCCGTCCTGATGCGCGTTCAGCACGTCAGGCTGCCGGGCCACGAATGCGAGGTCCACCTCGCCCTTGAGCTTGAGGCGCTTCTTCAGCTCCTTCGCCGCCGCCACGAGCTGGCGCGCCCGCACCAGGTCCACCGCGACGGCCGCCTCGCGCTGTGGCGCCTCGATCCAGCGCGCCGAGACGGTCACATGGCCTCGCTCGAGCAGCTGACGCAGCCGCTCGCGCAGCGGTCCCTCGACCCCGCCGAGCTCGAACGGCAGCTTGAGCTGAGGATTGAAGTAGCGGTGGTTCACGCTGCGGATCTCGATCGAGAGCCGCCCGCCGAGGACCTTCCCTTCGGCCGAACCGAAACCCGTCATGCTCCGCGGCACAGACTTTAAACGTAGTTACACAAAGCACTTAGGTCAACTTCAGTTGGTGAACAACCAGCGCACGCCGTAGAACTGAAAGCGACGCGGGTAGTCGAACCCGGGGACGTAGCTGGCGCGCTGCAGGGTGACGTTGCGCTGGATCCAGAAGATGGTCACGCCCCCGATCCGCACCTCGACGTTCACGTCGCCGATCGTCACGCCGGGGAGGGTACGCAGCGCGCCCGCGCTGTCGAGGCCCGCGGTTCCGCGGCTCCACGATTCCATCGCCAGCTCGCCCCGCAACGCGAAGATCCCGCTCCGATACACCCGCCAGAACTTCGAATAGAACGTGAGTGAGACGCGCGTATGATAGGGCGGCTCGAAATCGTTTCCGCTGCGGACCAGCGGATCGAAGTACCACCCGGAGAGCTGGAGTCCCGGCAGCAGCCGGAGCCCGCCGTGCGCGGTGAAATAACGCGTGCGCTGCGTCGGGCTCAGGCGCAGGGGACCGGAGCTGTCGATCGCCGTGATCGCCACGGGGAAGCCGATCGGCGCGAACGGATCGCGGGTCGCGCCGCCCACCTCCAGGCTGATCCAGTCGCGATCCCAGCGCAGCGCGCCGGAAGCGTCCACGGTGCGCTGTCCCCCGTCGGTCGAATCGAGCGGCGCCCGCAGGTCGTGCGCCCACGCGAGGTCGCCCCGGAGCGAGAGCCCTGCCGGCAGAATCAGACCCGCGGCCAGATGGGCGCGATTGCCGGAGCGCCCGCGGCTGTATTCGGCGTGGCGCGCGTCGCCCGCGAGTGTAAGACCGGGAAACGGACTCCAGGCGCCGGTACCTTCGAACTGCCAGGGCCGGGCGTGGTCCAGCCTGCGGATCGCAAGCCCGAGGTGCGCGCGGGACCAGTTGTTCGTCACCTCGAGTGCGGCCTGCGACAGGCTGCGATCCGGCACCGCGGTATCGCGGCTCACGCTCGTTGTGGCGAGCGTCGCCTGGGCCGAAAGCCCGAGCCCGTCGTCACGGGCGGCGGCGAACAGCTGCAACATCCCGTCGCGCCGTTGGGGGTTCCAATCCGCCGTGCGGGGCCCCGGGCTGCGATGCCACCGTGAGCTCAAGGTCTGATACGAGACGCCGAACCGGGGGCTCGGTACGTACTCGGCCTTGAGCCACAGGTCCACGGCGTTGAAGGCCGTGCTCGAGCTGCCCTCGATCCCGTCGGTGTTGTTGTAATCGGCGACGAGCGAGAGGCCCAGTCCCGAGCGCCAGCGGCGGAGAAACGCACCGCGGTAGTTCGCCGTCTTCACCTCTCCCGTGGCGACCCCGACCTGCGATGCCGTTTCGGTGGAGCGTTGGCGCAGCGTGACGAGGTACACGCGGAGCGAGGCCGGCAGCACGATCACGTCGATGCGCTCGAGCGGCGCCAGCGAGATGCGGGCGGGGTCGGGGAACACCGAGTCGCGTCCGAGCGGCAGGTACGGGATGCCGTCCCAGTAGATCTCGAGCCCGGCCGCGCCGCGCCCCCCGTAGAACGCGATCTCCCCGGCGCCGAAGATGCCGCCGCGCGCGACGTACACGCCCGGGATATGGGCGAGCAGATCCGACAGCGTCTGGACGTTCGAGAGCACGAGCGAGTCGGCGTTGAACCTATAGAGTGTGCCGCGCGGCAGCGGCCCGACGGGGATCGCTTCGGGGAATACGGGGAGATAGCGCGGCAGCGTGTCGCGGGCGGTCGAATCGCGGGCGGTCGTGTCCCGGCGGGTCGTGGAGTCGCGCGGGACGGTGTCGCGGCGCGCCATGCTGTCGACCTGAGCGGCCGCTCCGGCCGCGACGAGCAGCAACGCGGCGGCGCTCGCGAGGCCGCGGGTCACGCCCCCGCGCGCTTGAGAATGAACTCGGTGAAGAGCCGGACGCCGACGGCCGTCGGACCCTTGGCCTGATGCGGCCCCTCGCCGTCGGTGTACGCGGTGCCCGCGATGTCGAGGTGCACCCACGGATACCCCTCAACGAATTCTCGCAGGAACCACCCGCCGGCGATCGACCCCGCACCGCGCCCGCCCGAGTTCTTCACATCGGCGATATCGGATTTGAGGAGGTCGCGGTACTCATCCCACAGCGGCAACGGCCAACAGCGCTCGCCGGCGCGCTCTCCCGCCTCACGCACTTCCGCCAGCAGGGCTTCATCGTTTCCCATCGCGCCGATCGCTACCTGGCCGAGCGCGACGACCACGGCGCCGGTGAGCGTCGCGATGTCGATGACCGCCGCCGGCTTGAAGCGCCGGACGTACGACAGCGCGTCGCACAGAATCAGGCGTCCCTCGGCGTCGGTGTTGATGATCTCGATGGTCTTGCCGAAATGGCTCTTCACGACATCGCCCGGTTTCACGGCGTGGCCGGAGGGGAGGTTTTCGGTGGCGGGAATGAGCCCCACGACATTGACCTTCGGCTTGAGTAGCCCGAGTGTCTCGAACGTGCCGAGCACCGCCGCCGCGCCGGACATGTCGAACTTCATGTCCTCCATGTTCTGCGCGGGCTTGATGGAAATGCCGCCGGAATCGAACGTCACGCCCTTGCCGACGAGCGCCACCGGGGGCGCGTCACCGGCGCCGCGATACTCGAGCACGATGAACCGCGGCTCCTGGTCGCTGCCCTGGGCGACGGCGAGCAGCGCCCCCATCCCTTCCTGCTGCAGCTTGGCCCGGTCGAACACGGTGAGCTTGAAGCCGTGCTGATCCGCCAGCTGCTTCGCCCGCTCCGCCAGGTAGCTGGGGGTGCACACGTTGCCGGGCAGCATCTGCAGCTGCCGGGTGAGCCGGTGCCCGGCCGCGACAGCGTCCCCGACGCGCTGGCCGGCCGCGACCTCTTTCATCTCCTTTGGATCGCACACAAGCGTGACGCCCTCGACCTCGGGCTTCGGCTCGTCGGGGGTGGCTTTGAGCTCGGTGAACGCCCAGGCGCCTTGCGCGGCGCCCTCGACCGCCGCCTGGCCCAGATCCCGGGCCGACACGCCGTTTCGCGCCTCGGGGGCGACGCCGAAGGCGAGCTGTTTAGCGCCAAGCGCCCGAGCCCGCTTGGCCGCGACGGCGGCTGCGCGCCGGATGGCGTTGCGGGTGACCTCGCCCGGCTTCCCCAGGCCGACCAGCAGGACGCGCTCCGACTTGGCGCCGGTCGGGTAGAGTAGCGTCGTCTCGTCGCGCTTTCCCTTGAAGTCGCCGCTGGTAATGACGCGCGCCACCACGCCGCCTGCCGCGCGGTCCAAGTCGGCGAGGGAGGTGGGAAGCGCGCTCCCCTGCGCCAGGGCGACGGCGAGGAGCGGCCCATCGACCTGGGCAAGCGGCGCGCTCGCGACAGTGCTGGTCATCTTAGACATGCTCGATTATGCACTCGGCAAAAGCCGAGGTCGAGACCTCGGTCGCACTGGCCATCAGTCGCGCGAGATCGTATGTGACGCGCCGCGACCGGATCGCCCCGCCGAGCCCACGCGCGATCGCCGTCGCCACATCATCCCACCCGAGCTCCTCGAACATCATGGCTCCCGAGAGGATCACGCTTCCCGGGTTCACTTTGTCCTGCCCCGCGTACTTAGGCGCGGTGCCGTGGGTCGCCTCGAACACGGCGAAGCCGTCGCCCACATTGCCGCCGGGGGCGAGTCCGAGCCCGCCCACCTGCGCCGCCGCGGCGTCCGAGAGCAGGTCGCCGTTCAAGTTGGGCGCGGCGATCACCGAGTACTCGTCGGGACGCAGCACGAGCTGGGCGAACATCGCGTCCGTGATCCGATCTTTGATGATCACCTTTCCCGCGTCCCGTTTCCCGTCTCCCGTGTCGGCCTCGGGGATGGTCTGCTCGCCGAACCGCTGTTTCGCGATCTCGTACCCCCACTCCCGGAACCCGCCCTCGGTGAACTTCATGATGTTGCCCTTGTGCACCAGTGTCACCGAGCGGCGACCGGCACGCAGCGCGTACTCGATCGCCTTCGCGACCAGGCGCTGGGAGCCGAATTTGGACATCGGCTTGATGCCGATCGCGCTCCCCGGGCGGATCTTGGCCGCGAACCGCTCGCTGAGAAACCCGATGACGGCATCGGCCTCTGGGCTGCCGGCCCGGTACTCGATCCCGGAGTACACATCCTCGATGTTCTCGCGGAAAATGACCACGTCGAGCTTCTGCGGCTCGCGCATCGGGCTGGGCACGCCTTCGAAGTAGCGCACCGGCCGGATGCAGGCGTACAGGTCGAGCAGCTGGCGCAGGGTGACGTTGAGGGATCGGATCCCCCCTCCGACAGGAGTCGTCAGCGGGCCCTTGATCGCCACACGGTGTGTCCGGATGGCGTCCAGCGTGGCATCGGGAAGCCAGTGCCCGACCTGCTTGAAGGCTTTCTCGCCCGCCAGCACCTCGAGCCAATCGATCTGGCGCTTGCCACCGGACACTTTCCGGACGGTGGCGTCGAACACGCGCCGGGCGGCACGCCAGATGTCGGGCCCGGTGCCGTCGCCTTCGATGAAGGGGATGATGGGGTGGGTCGGGACCACCCAACGACCGTCGCGGTATTCGATGCGCTCGCCCATGGCCAGGCAGTCTACATGGCCCGGGCGGGGTTGCGCCAGGCGAAACGTCGGCCGTACACTTGAGGCGATGCGTCGCACACCACGGCTGATCCTATTCACGCTGGCGGCGGCCTGCTGGCTCGCCGCGGGGCCGGGCGGTGCGACGCTGCAAGCCGTGTTGGCGTGCCGCCATCACGCTCTGCACCAATCGCACCCCGGCCACGGGGCGCCAACGGATGGGCCGTGCTTCTGCGGCCAGATGACCGGCAGCGCGGACCTCGCGCCGTCGGTGGCCGTGCCGGCGCCGCTGCTCGCGTCGCCCACGATCGCGATGCCGGAACAGGTCCTGATGTATCCGTCCGTCTTCCCGCTTCCCCCTTCCCCGTCGTTCAGCCCCACCCCTCCCCCTCCGAACGGCCTCGGCTGATTTAACGCCCTAGCCACCCACAATTCGGAGGATCTATGCGCAGTGCGCTTTGGAGCGCCCTGTTCTGCGGCGTTGGGATGAGCGCCGCCGCGCAGGAGCGGACCGTGACATTCGAAGAGCCGTCGCCCGTCGCCATCACCGGCTTCGCGGTCGGACGGGCCGACTACGATCGCGTCACCCGCAGCAACACGTTCACGGCCGGGAAGATCGGTGTGAGCTTCTTCAAGCCGGTGGGTGACGCCTATCTGTTCGCGCAGCTCACGACGGCGCTCGAAGACGGCGCGACGTCTACCGATATCGACAACCTGCTCGTCAGCTGGACACCGCACACCGCCAACAAATGGTCCCTGGCGATCGGCCGGTTCGACGCACCCATCGGCTTCGAGCGCGATGACGAGCCCCTCAATCTGATCCCCACCAATTCGTTCAACTTCATCCATGCCCGGCCCGGCAAGCTCACGGGCGTGCAGGTCCACTACACGGCGTCGTCGCGCGTCGACGTGTGGGGGGTGGTCGCCAACGGCTGGGACGTGACGGTGGACAACAATCGCGGCAAGACAGGGCTGGCCCGAATCCAGTGGATCCCGATCCCCTGGGTCACGCTCGCCGTCACCGGTGTGTACGGACCGGAGCGGGACTCGACGGACGCGAATCAGCGGTCCCTGTTCTCGAGCGACCTCACCATCGACCGGGGACGCCTGATCGTGGGCGCCGAGGCCAACTTCGGGCGGGAGCAGCAGAGCGGCGGCAATCCCTCGTGGCGCGGAGCGGCGGTCACGGCATTTCTGAAGGTGAGCCGCCAAGTCGGGTTGACCGCGCGGTACGATCAAATGGAAGACACCGACGGCCTGCTCACTGGGACGCCGCAGATCTTGCGCTCGGTCACCGTCGGTCCGATGTGGTACTTCTCGAACGCCCGCGAGGGGATGTTCAGCAACATCGAGCACACGCGGTTCCACCTTCCGCAGATCGCGTTGCGCGCCGCCGTCCGTGCGGACTGGTCGTCCGCCCCGTCCTTCACCGATGCCTCGGGCGCGCTGCAGAGCTCGAACACCAAGGCCGTGCTCGAGCTCGTCTACGTGTTCTAGGGGAGGGAGAGGCCATCCATGCTGTACGACTTGCGACGTGCGGATGTCCGCGTCAAATGGCTTGTGACGGGCCTACTCGCCACGTTGGGGCTGTCCTACGTGTTCGGGGCAGTCATGGTCGCGCTGTACGCGGGGTTCACGCCCCAGAGCGTGGCCACGACGTACGCGGGTCCGCAGATGTCGATGGTGATGCCGCCGGAAACGACTATGGTCGTGCAGCGTCCGATGGCGATGGCCGAGTTCGCCAAACCCGAGGTGCACACCGTCGACACCAAGTTGCTCATCCAGGACACCCACGTGCACGTCCCGATGTACGGGCTCATCGCCGCTGCCCTGAGCGTCGTGGTCGCCGGGCTCTCGTTGCCGCGACGCTGGGCGCTCGGCCTGATCGCGCTCCTGTTTGCCGCGCCCTGGCTCGACTTCGCCGGGATGTGGCTCACCAAGCTCGCCTCGCCGCGTTTTGCGATCGTGACCCTCGCCGGTGGCTGGGCGATGGGCGTCGCCTATCTCATCGTCGCGGCGTTGGCCATCCACCAGATGTGGTTGTCACACGAAAGGGCTGACTCATGAACTTCCTGATTCGCGCGGCGGCGATCGCCGCGCTGCTCCATATCACTCCCGTCGTCGTGCTGGTCAAGCGTCCCGACGCCGTGCAGGCGCTGCTGCCGGGGGCCGATGCCTACGTGGCCCGCGAGGTCCACTTGAGCGGCACAGACGCCCACCGACTGCACGAGGCCGTAGACTGGAGTCCCGATGACGGCGTGCTCGTGTTCTACGGGGGCACGGCGGGATCCACGTCGGTCGGTGCGCTCGAGTTCGTGCGTGTGGACACGCCTCACGGGCCGATCGAAGTGGCGGTGGGCTTCACGCCGCAGGGTGCCGTGCGCGGCGTCGTCGTCACGAAGGCGACGGTCGAGATGAAGCCCTGGGTGCTCGAGGCCGTGGCCGCCGGGCTCACCGACCACTACCGCGGGCTCAAGGCTGGGGGGGAGGCGCCGGCCGGCGCGGCCGGGATCGCGAGCCGGGCCGGGAATCTCGCCGTCTACGTGGCAGGCGAGGTGGACAAAGGCGTCGCCCGGGCTCTTGCGGCGTACGGGGCCTTCTACAATCATGTGAAGGCCTGACCGGCGGTGCGTCTGTGACCTTTTCCGCAACGGCGCGGGGTGGGAACACGGCTATATGGGCATGAGGCTTCCGTACGTTACTGTCACGGTGGCGGCGCTCCTGACGGCCGCCTGCCCGTACGACCATCTGCTCACGAGCAATGGCGGGATCGCGATCGGGGGCGGCGGGGGCGGTGGCACTGGTCCCGACGCGCTCGCCTTCACGGTCCAGCCCAGTAGCGCCACCGCGGGCAACATCATCACGCCGGCCATTCAAGTGCTGGTGCGGGACAGTCTCGGCATCCCGGACTCGGCCTTCGCGGGCACCATCACCATGAGCATCAGCGTAAATCCGGTCGGCGGCCGGTTGTCGGGCACGTTGGGCGTCGCGCCCGTCAACGGCATCGCGCTATTCGGCGATCTGGTGATCAACGCCTCGGGCGCAGGATATGTCCTCCAGGCTGCCGCACCGGGCGCCAAGTCGGCGTCCAGTAACTCGTTCACCATTTTCACCCAGTAAACCACGCGACTCGCGTCGCGGTCGGCTACCCCGCGGCGCGGCTCGCGTCGTTCCAGGCGATCTCGAAGGACCCGTTACAGCGGCGGCAGCGCATGGTGGCGGGGTGGCCTTCAAGCTGCGCGCGCTCGCGACAGTTGGGGCAAACGGCGTAGATCGCTCCCCAGGTCGCGGGGAAACGGGCCGTGTCCTTGGGCCTGGGGACGACGGACCAGCGCAGCGCCGGCTCAGACGAGAGCTGCAGCTGTCCCCGCGGCACCGAGAGCGGCTTTCCTCTGACGTCGAGTATGACCTCGCTGGACGTCAGCTTCAGGATGCGGTACCAGGCGCCTTTGCGAAGGGCGCACTTCACGTCCGCTTTCAGACGAGCCCATTGGAACGCTGCCGGCATGGGGCCACGACCTCGCTCGCGGGGACGCCCTTACGCTGGCGCCTCGTGCGCGAGCCGTCAATCCACGCGCTCGACCGCCTCGCGCTTGAGACCCGGCCACGCCTGGCACGCGCGGACCCAGGCCCGCTTGCTGGGCCCATCCAGGCTGCCGGCGTTCTCGTGCTTCAGCCACTCGATCAACCTGGCCGCCGAGTCGTGCGCGGCGACGCGGTGCTCTTCTCTCAGCCCCTCGCCGTCCCGCAACGACCAGCGACACAGGTGCGCCACGAGGCGCAACCGGATCGTGAGGTAGATGTCGATGTCCAGGCCGCGCGTGAGCCCGGGGGAGCCGCCGCGCTCTTCGGCGTGGCTCAAGAGCCAGCCGCGGAACGCCAGGTCCCGATCACCCGTGCGGGGAATCCGGAAGTCCTGGGGCTCGCCCCGAAGGCTCTCACCGCCGTAGGGGATCATGAACCGGCGTGTAGATCTCGAGCCGCACCAGGCGCCGCAGCTCGGCGAAGCCGGCCGTCGCTTCGCTCCAGGGTTTGTGGAGCACCACTTGCGAGGCTTCCTCGAGCTTTGCCTCGTACGTGTCGAGCGCCGCCCAATTGGGGAATTCCAGAATCACGAGATTGCTGTTCTCACCGGCGCCCGTGTACTGCGCGAGCTGCACGTGGGAGATCATCTGCTTGCGCCGCACCAGCTCGTCCAAGACCGGATCAGCGATGTCGGTGAGCGCCTTGTTATACGCCGCGGCCTTGCCGGGCAGCGCCTGATAGAAACCGACCCAATAGACGTGCCCGGGAGCGGCCTGGCCGGCGAGCGGGGTCGCCAGACTGATGATGGCGAGAAGAGACGAGAAGCCGGGCGCATCGAGGCGGGTTCCTGTCGTCCTAGGAAAGGACGAACATGGAGGCCGCTGCGCCCGACGGCAAGGAACGGTGTCTAGGGAGCGGAGAGACTCAGCCGATTGCCGTCGGCAAAGAGGATGTCGCTGGTCTGCCACACCAGCTTCATCTTCTCGAGCGGCGTGTCCCGCAGGCGCTGATGTGCGACCCGGAACGGATTGACCCGAACGATCCGTGCCGGCTCGCGTCGCGTTTGTCCGGGGGTGAGGGGCAGATCCACCTTGAGGTGGGCGCTGTAGATGGAGTCTCCGAACGTGTCGAGGAACGTGGCGTCACCCTGGAACGCGCGAATCGCCTTCTCCCCCTTGTTCTGATACGCGAAAGCCAGCGAGATGTAGTCCTCGTACTGCTCCGAGTCGGGGTTTCTCGGCAGGTAGGTTTTCTTCACGACCGTGACGACGAGCAGCGGCTCGAGCAGCTTCCTGACGCTGTCCTGCCGCGCCCGCTCCGCCGCGAGCGCCGCCGCGTCCACCTGAGCCTTCCGCGCCTGCTCCGCGTGCGCCCACGCCAGAATGTCCGTCATCGTCATGGTATCGTGCGGCGCTTTCACGGCGAATGTGCTGTCGGCCGCCACCGCCAGGAGAAGACGCGCGTCGGCGAGCGGCAGCCGGACGCTGTCGGCGGTCTTGAGAACGGAGTCAAAGCGGCCCACCGGGACGCGGGTGGCGCGAAACGCGTCCTCGCGGGATCGGCAGCCCGAGAGTACCGCGCCGAGCAGGCTGGCGCATACCAGGCTCGTGGTCCACGTGGATACGCGCATCACGGCTCCGATGGAAAGGACCAGAACGGACAGTCGATTCTCACAGGGTTACCCCTGGAGAGTCGTCCGGTGCCACGGGCGGCGATCAGAGTCGATAGCCGACGAGCGTACCCGTCGCGGTTCGGAGAAACAGCATGTTGGCGACATCATCCACCGCGTACACCGGCTCGCGCTCCTTGCCGAGATCCACGCGCGAGCGGGGCTGCGCGCTGTCCTTGTCGATCTGCAGCAGGACGTTGCCGTTCCCTTCGGGCGCCCGCGTCAGCATGAAGACCGATCCCGAGACGGTGAGCGACGCCTTGAAGCGCTTCGTGGCGAGCGCGGACGCCTGGTGCGAATAGCCTGCGAGCTGTGCCCCACCTTGGGAGTACGCCGTCGCGATCTGCCCGGTGAGGCGACGCGCGGTGGTGTCCGTGGCGTTGCGCGACGCCTGGGCGAAGGCGTCGCCGTACGCGGACGCCGCGGCGCCGTATAAGCCGGCGCGCACCGCGTTGATGCGGTAGAGCGCCCGCAGCAGTCCGGGGAGCTGGGGTGCCGGGTAATAGACCTGCTGCTTCACCTGACCGTCCCGCGCCACGACCACCAGGTTCTGCGGCGAGATGAGGACGAGCCCCGCGGGCCGGATCTCCATGGCCGTCGGGTCCTCACCGCCCTGCAGCTTGATCTCGCCCCCGAGCGCGCGGTACGTGCCCGCGGTACGATCCACCGCGTACAGCCGGTGGTCGTGACTTGCAAAGACATAGAGCGTCGCGCCTTCGACCACATGATGCAGGGAGTAGCCCGCGGCGTTGTAGTCGTCCGGATTTCCTCCCCACGGCTTGCCGCTCTCGATCGCGTCCTTGAACTTCTGCTCACCTGTGGCGAGATCGATGACGTTCACCTCGGCGTTCGTCGCCGGGTCGGGCCGCGAGATGTAGAGCAGACCCGCCGGCGTCAGCTCGGCGTAGGCGAGCTGGCCCTTGATCTTCACATCCTTCTTCAAACGGACCGTCGCCGTGGCGACGTCGAGCACGTTCACGAAGGTGCGCGACTCGGCGTCCACCGCGAGCACGGCGGAGCCACCGGTGATCAGAGCGTCGGTGACCGTCCCGCGCATCCGCAGCGGCTTGTCGGCGATCGTGGTCCCGTCTGCGTATCGGGCGACGTTGAGCCCCGTCTGCACGACTCCGTTCACGATGCGCACGTTGCCCGTTGCCTGATTGGCGGGCGGTGACTCCGGGAGAATGATGATCCCGTCGGGGTGCTGCACGATGCCGTGCACCCAGCCGTCGATGGTCGCGGGCTTGGACCACAGGGCCTGACCGTCGGCGAGGCGGTAGGCCATGAGCCGGTCGTCGAAGCCCACGTAGATGCGGTCGGTCTTGTCGAGCGACGGAAACAGCCGCACGTGGCGTGCGGGGTTGCCCGCGCGGGCGGTGGGCAAGGTCGCCGACCACCGCACCGCGCCCGAACGCGCATCCAGCGCACGTAGACCCATGAGCGTGTGGACGACGATCATGTCCGGCCCGGCCTGCAAGACCTCGAGCGCCGTGGCCTCGGAGGCTGCGCGCACGAGCCCCTGCATCAGGCCGCCCAAGCCCTTCTTTTTCGGTTCGGTCTGCTCGAACAGCCCGTCGTTCACCCAGCGCTGCTCCCCCGTCACCAGATCGTACAGCGCGACGACCGCAGGTCCGTTCGCGCGTCGCCCGTGCACCAATAGCGTGCCGCTCTGTGGCAGCACGCGCCGGGTGACGATCTGGGTCAGTCCCGGCCGTCGGGAATCGAACAGGACGGCGCCGGTGACCGGATCGAGGATCACCAGGAGACCGGGGCGGGCCGCCTCTACGAGCAGTGACCCTTCGACCAGGCGGACGCTGTCGGCCGGTAACCCGCCGAGGTCGGCCTTTTCCCACAGGACCTGACCGCGATCGATGTCGACTCCGGCGAGCGCCGCATCGGTCGAGACGAGCAGCGCGCCCGCCGGCGTCACCTGCTGCCAGCGCACGTCGCCCGTCAGCTTGAGCGTCCATGCCGCGGTGGTGCCGGTCGGACCGGCCGGGGGGCGGGCGGGAGCCGCGGCGGTCTGCGCAAGGGCGGCCGTGTGCACCAAGATGACGAGCGCAGGCACGACGAGCGTGCGACGAGCGAACCGGACGGCCATGGCGATCCCCCTGTGGACGGCGGTGGAAGGGCGGCCCCCATATCCCCCCACCTCACGCTGGAGCGCAAGAGCGGGCAACCGAATGGCTGTGTCCGGATTGGCACATGTATCGCTGGGGTCGTCAGTTACGCGCGGAGCTGCTGGTGTGCGCCGCCGCTTTGGCACCTGCATGGCGAGCACGATGTGCGGCGGGACCGGGCCGGGCTCGACGGGAGCAGTCAGTGGCCCACCCGCTCGATGCGGGCGAGCCAAATGTCCCCTTGGAATTCCCTGGTAGAAACGACCACCCGACGCCCGTCGGACGCCTCCCGCATCTGATCCACCGGCCGAGGAATGGTACCGACGCGCTCGATGCGGCCCGGGCCACGCAGACGATAGAGGGTGACGCTCTCTTGGGTCTCCCACACCGGGATCACGACGGAGCCGTCAGCGAGGAACGCGGCCTTGGCTACATATTCACCGAAAAACGTCGCCCAACGCACCGCGCGTCCGTCCGGCAACGAGATCACGTGGACGCGCATCGAGTCGTTCGTGGCGTTCCACCCGATGGTCACGAGCCGTCCGCCGTCGGGCGCAGCCGCCACCGAGATCACGTTCCCGTTGCGATCCGGCGTAGGGAGATCACGTGGCCGCGGTTCGCCGGGGCGTTGGACGCGAAGGCCATTCAAAGAGGGCGGAATCCAGACCCAACCGCCTCCCGCGAGCGGATCGAAGCTGACCACGGTGGAGTCTGCGATCGCAAACGTGGCGAGGCGCGCCCCTGTGCGCGCGTCCAGGGTCACGAAGCGGACTGCGCTGTCGGCGCGCTCGGCGTAGGAGAACGCCGCGCCGTCCGGCATCCAGCCGGCATCGTCGAAGGAGACTAATGCGCCACTCGGTGAGTGGGTCAGTACCGCGCGGCCGGCAAAGGACACGACGTCGATCACGTCCCGCTCACCGTCCAATCCCGGCCCGCGGTGGGCGACAAGTACCCGATCGCCGTCGGGAGATATGGCGCCCCAGGTCTGCGACGTGGAAGACAGCAGACGCCGTTGCCCGGCAAATCGCCCGTGCAGCGCGTCGGTTAGCTCCACCGCCCAGACGCTGTACTGGTTGGTCCCTTCGCCGTACACGACAGCGCCGCCGTCGGCGGTGACGTCGAAGCCTTCTTGAGATGTGACGAGCACTGTGTCGGGACGGCCTGCGAATGTGCCGCTGCGAGCGTCGATGGGCACGCGAACGACGGCCCACTGCCGCGAGCCCGGGCTGCGCAGCTGCAGCCAGAGCGCACCGCCCGCAGTGCGCGGGCGTAAATAGTCCGGCGGCGCGCCGAACCATCTGAACCGATCTCGGACGCGCCCGCGTCGGTCCACGATGCGCCACTCGGCGTTCCCCTCCACCGACGTCTGGACGACCATCCAGTGCCCGCCTGCCAGAGGGACCACCGCCGGGAGCCTCACATCCTCGATCTGCATGCTGTCACGATGATCGCCTTCCAGCGTCGTCATCCAGGCCCACACTGTTCTGTCGCGGCCTTGCCATGGCGTCACGACCAGGGAGTCGCCATCTGGGAAGAACGTCGCGATAACGATCCCCAGATAGCGTGGAGCCCCGTGCAACGTGGATACGATATAGCTCCCGAAGCGCGAGGCGATGGTCCCCACAAAGATCAAAAAGCGACGATCGGGGCTCCACCAGATGCTGTACAGCGCCGTGGCGCCGTCGATAATACGGCGGCTCTCCCCACCACCCACGTCCTGAATCTCGATTCCGTAGGAGCAGGTGGCGCCGGTGCAGCGCTTGACCACGTACGCCAACTGCTTGCCGTCCGCGGAGATCGCCGGAGTTGTTGCGTTCCCCGTGAACGTGAGCTGGGAACGGTCGAGCGCGACGAAGGCGGGGCCTTTTCGGCTTGCGGCCGCGCGCACCCCGAGCCAGAGGCCTGCCCCGATGGCGAGCGCGCCCACGATGCCGGCCGCGACGACGACGCGGCGGCGCCGTCCACCCGCGGTTGGCTCGGCCGGCGATGCCGCGAGCGCCGCTGCGAACTCCGCCGCGCCCCCGAACCGATCCGCTGGCACCTTCGCCAGCGCCTTGGCGACCGCGGCGTCGATGCCCTCCGGGACGGTGTCCCGCACGGTCCGGATCCGCGTCGGCCGCTCCGTGAGCAACTTCGCGATCACCGCCTGGACCGTCGGCCCCGTGTGCGGTGGCTCCCCCGCCAGCATCTCGTAGACCACCGCCGCAAGAGAGTAGACATCGGAGCGGGCATCGAGCTCCCGGCCCCCCGTTGCCTGCTCCGGGCTCATGTACTGCGGCGTGCCGAGCGACAGGCCGCTCTCGGTGAGGCGCGGGCCCCCCGCATCCCGCACTGCCAGCGCGATCCCGAAGTCCGCCACTACCGCCTCTCCCTCGTGCAGCAGGATGTTCTCCGGCTTGATGTCGCGGTGAATCACCCCGTGACGGTGGGCGTAGTCCAGGGCGCTCGCGACCTGCGTCGCGATGCGCACCGTCTCTTCGATGGAGAGCTGCTGCTCGCGCGTGAGCTTGTTACGCAGCGACTCGCCCCGCACGTAGGGCAGCACATACCACACGAACCCCTCGCTCTCGCCCGAGTCGATGAGGGTGAGGATGTGGGGGTGGTCGAGCCGGGCGCTGATGCTGATCTCTCGGAGGAACCGCTCGGCGCCGAGAACCGCCGCGAGTTCCGGGCGCAAGACCTTGAGCGCAACGTCGCGATCGTGCCTCAGGTCCCGGGCGAGATAGACCGTGGCCATCCCGCCAGCGCCGAGCTGGCGCTCGATCGCGTAGCGGCCGGCGAGGGCCGCGGTCAGGCGGATCGTCTCGTTCATCCGAAGGCCGGGTAACCGTTACAACATGCGGACCACCCACCCGCCACGCCAGCTTCCGGGTCAGCTTCAGTGATTGCGGTGCTGGAAAGCCCGAGGAGAGAGTCGAACTCTCACGGGGTTGCCCCGAGAGATGCCGAAGCGACAGCGAACCCCGGTCGCCGGACGTAGCTCTCTTGAAAACAGGACGGCCGGCGTCGCTGAACGCCGGCCGCGTGCCCGTTACAACCTTTAGCCCTCGACCTACTGACGGACATTCCCGAAGTCAACGAAGCTGGCACTGGACCCCGCGGTGACGGTGAACGTATACCCGACGCCGGTTAGGCATGCGGTGCCCTGCGGAGGGAAGGTCTGGCGCCAACCGGTCTGCACGACCTCGCAGACCGTATAGGTGCCGGGTGCGAGACCAGTGAAGGCGTAACGCCCTGTAGTGGCGTCGGTGAGCGCCGTTGCCGTGGCCGTGCCGCTGAGCTCGACAACCCAGTTCCCAAGGGCGGGTGACCCAGCGATGGCTTCGAACACCGTCCCATCAATCGACAAGGTGCTTACGGGTGGCGGTGGAGGCGGAGGGGTTGGATCGCACCCTCTATTCTCGTCCTCGTCGTCTACGTCCTCATGCTCTACATCTTCATGCTCTACGTCTTCATGCTCTGCGTCCTCAGCCTCCTCCGCATCCTTGCGAACAGTGTCGTTGGCGCATAGGTCGCCTTGCGAGGACCCGGATTGTGTTTGAGAGGCGCCCGTCAGGAACGGCGTGACCACCAAAGCGAGGAGCACGATGAGTACGCGCATGGAGCCCTCCAAGGTTCAGGAGCTGAGGAGGGCGCCGCGGCCTCAGCAGGCCTACCCTTGGAGGTTCGCGCCGGAGCGGCTGAGCAATCTGTGTCGTGCGTCACGGGGGTCGCGTACATCAGAGGTGGGCATGGAACTTACGCGCCGTGTTGCGACCGCCGGATGGCTGCGACAACGCAACTTGTGGTCTTGCCCAGTGGCCGACGAGAGAGTCGAACTCTTACGGGGTTGCCCGCGCGGGATTTTGGGACCTACGCTGCGCCCGCAGACGCCGCCACAGCGTCGTCCGGCTGATGCCCAGCCGACGGGCCGCCTCCGCAAGGCGGCCGCCCGTCTGTCGGAGCGTCTGGTGGATGGCGTCGCGCTCGCGTTCGGTCAAGGTCCCGCCGTTCGCGTGGGGTACCACGATCATCTCTCCCAGGACCTGCGCGTCCGCTTGCAACGGCACGACGTCCCCGCCCCGGGCATCCAGCACCGCTCGGACCAATCCGCTGTCGATGGACGGCGTGATCGTCGCCGGCGGCAACGTTGCCTGCGCGGCCTGGTTGACGTACAGCACATCGCCGCGGGCTCCGAAAATCACCGCCGCTTCGTCCCGCGCATCGAGCACCGCGCGAACAATGGGCGGCAGGCGCTGGACG
>WNEZ01005976.1_pt1 | contig 20393 bp, 20 predicted proteins | sample 5400521 | NCBI WGS metagenome assembly WNEZ01 (sample SAMN13153339, study PRJNA577476) | soil metagenome | isolation source: 120 cm saprolite under Douglas fir tree site 2 hole 1 replicate 1 | place: USA:California | collected 2015-04-18 | reverse complement strand
TCGACTTTCACATCGACGAGGGCGAGACGCTGGGCCTGGTGGGGGAGAGCGGCTGCGGGAAGACCACCACCGCCCGCTGCATCTTGAGAGCGATCGAGCCGACCGCCGGCGAGATCTTCATGCGACTCAGCGGAGGCTCGGTGGTCGAGATGGGCGGGCTACGCCCCGCGGAGCTGCGCGCGCTCCGTCGCGAGATGCAGATGATCTTCCAGGATCCGTTCACCTCGCTCAACCCGCGCATGACCCTGCTCGACCTCGTCGGGGAGCCGCTGCTGGTCCACGGCATGAAGAGCCGGCGGGAGCGCGAGGAGCGCGTCGCGGAGCTCCTGCGGCGGGTCGGGTTGCGCCCGGAGTACATGCGGCGATTCCCCCACGCCTTCAGCGGCGGCGAGCGCCAGCGCATCGGCATCGCGCGGGCCCTGGCCCTGCAGCCACGCCTGGTGGTGGCGGACGAGCCGGTCTCGGCGCTCGACGTCTCGGTGCAGGCGCAGATCCTGAATCTGTTGTTCGACCTGCAGGCCGAGTTTCGGCTGACCTATCTCTTCGTGGCGCACGACCTGAGCGTCGTGCGCTACATCAGCAATCGCGTGGCCGTGATGTACGTGGGGCGCATGGTGGAGCTGGCGGAGACCGAGGAGCTCTTCACGACCCCCAAGCATCCCTACACGGCGGCGCTCCTGTCCGCGGTGCCCGAGCCGGACCCGCGCCTGCGCTCGCGGCGCATCGTCCTGCAGGGCGAGGTGGCGAATCCGGCCGCTCCCCCTTCGGGCTGCTATTTCCACCCGCGCTGCCCGCACGCGGTCGACGTGTGCCGGACCCAGACGCCCGCCTGGCACGAGATTTCCCCGGGTCACTTCGTCGGCTGCCATCGCGCCCACGAGCTCCAGCTCGCCGGCGTGGAGTGATGACTCGGCTCAGGCCACGTCGCGCTGGCGCGCGGCGTTGTAGTTGGCGTCGTACCACCAGTCGAGGTACGCGCCGTACGTGATGGGCGGGTAGCGCGGCGGGTCGCCGGGTCCCTGGCAGGTCGGCAGGCACGCGATCTCGGTGTCGAGATGCGGCCCCATGAAATAGGGGATCGCGTAGCGCGGACGGCCCACCGGCGGCAGGGCGCGGTGCGCGGTGGACTTGAACCGGTGATTCGTCCAGCGCTGCATCATGTCGCCCGAGTTCACCGCGAAGGAGCCGGGCACGTACGGCACGTCGACCCACGCGCCGTCCGGCATCCGCACCTGGAGGCCGGGCACCTCGCTCTGGGCGAGCAGGGTCAGGAAGTTGGCGTCCGTGTGCGGCGCGATACCGAACTGGTTGGCCTCGGCCGCCACCGGCGGATAGTGGGTCAGCCGGAAGCTGAACTGGCTCTCGGCGAAGGCGCCGTCGAAGGCGCCGGGTGGCAGGTCGAGCGCCGTCGCGCAGAGCGGCAGGATCTTCCGACCCAGCGCGTCCACGGCGTCGGTGTAGGCGAGCAGCTTGACGAAGAACGCTTCGTTCAGGTCGGGCTTGTCGTTGGCGTTCACGTCCGAGGTCCACACCGCGTAGCGCCCGAGCATCATGTAGCCGTTGTTGTGCTCGTTCATGCGCAGGGCGAGCTTGGCGTCCATGGGCTGGGCGTGGAAGCGCCGGGCCTCCGCGAACGTGTCGTCGATCAAGGCCTGCGGAATCCCGTGGTTCACGACGACGAAGAAGCCGACGTCCCGCAGGGCGCGGTCGAGCTCGGCCGCCGCGGCGGTTGATGCGCCGGGCTGGCCAGCGAGGTACGGGCCGAGATCGATCACCGGGATCATGACGATGAGATAGCACCGTCCGATGGCTTTGACAACGAAGGCATTAGGGAGTTACGGTGCCCGCGCACGGAGGTGAGCTATGGCCCACGGCAGGTTCAAGGTCCTCGACAGCGACATCCACATCATCGAGCCCCCCGATCTCTGGCCGCGGTACATCGATCCCGCCTTCCGAGACCGCGCGCCGCGGGGCCTCACGGAAGACGAGGGCGACTTGCGTCTCGCGCTCGATGGCAAGCCCTGGGGTCGGGTGGCGATCGACGCGGATCGCAGCCGCCGCCGTCAGGGGCGTAACCATGCCCTGAACCAGGAACGCTGGCGGCCGTTCGCGGAGCGGGGATGGACGTCCAAGGTTCAGCTCGAGGCGATGGATATCGAGGGCATCGACGTCGCCGTGGTCTATCCCTCGCGGGGCCTCTTCGCCCTGACCATCCCGGACATGGAGCCGAGGCTCGCCGCCGCCATGGCGCGCGCCTACAACGACTGGCTCTACGAGTTCTGCCAGGAGAACCCTGAACGCCTGCTCGGCGCGGGCATGATCTCCCCGTTCGACGTCAACGACGCCGTGGCGGAGGCTCAGCGCTGCGTGCGGGAGTTCGGCTTCCGGGCGATGTTCCTGCGGCCGAACGAGGTGAACGGCAGGAACTGGCACGATCCGTACTACGAGCCGCTGTGGGCCGCGCTCGAGGAACTTGAAGTTCCGCTGGGGTTCCACGAGGGGTCGGGCTCGCAGCTGCGGCAGGTGGGTGAGCAGTTCGGCGCCAACACGATGCTGAAGCACATCTATTCCCATCCGGTCGAGCAGATGCTCACCGCCGGTGCCTTCTGCGCGGGCGGCATCCTAGAGCGCCATCCCCGGCTGCGCGTGGCCTTCCTCGAGGGCAACTGCGGCTGGGTGCCCTTCCTGCTCTGGCGCATGGACGAGCACTGGGAGTGGCTCGGCGACGTCTATGCCCGCGAGCTGACGATGGCCCCCAGCGCGTACTTCAAGCGGCAGTGCTTCGTGTCGGTGGAGTGCGACGAGGAGCCGGTGAAGCACGTCATCGACGCCATCGGCGACGACCGGATCGTCTTCTCGACGGACTTCCCGCACGGCGACTCGAAGTTCCCGAGGGCGGTGGAGTCGTTCTTGAAGCTGCCGATCTCCGAGCAGAGCAAGCGCAAGATTCTCTGGGACAACTGTGCCGCGTATTACGGGCTTCCCGCCTGACCCGAGGAGGAGGGTGCGCGATGACGACGTACAAGCTCATCTCAGCCGATTCCCACATCGTCGAGCCGCCGGACCTGTACACGAACCGGATCGAGCCGAGGTTCAAAGACCGAGCGCCCCGGATGGAGCGGATGGAAACCCCCACGGGACGCAAGTACGACGCCTGGTTCATCGACGGCCAGCAGGTCGGCACCCTGGGCGCCGTGATGCAGGCGGGACAACGGTTCGAGGATCCGTCCCAGATCGACTTCCTGGGCATGTGGGAAGACGTCAGGCTCGGCGCCTACGATCCGCAGGCGATGATCAAAGAGAACGAGATGGATGGTGTGTGGGGCGCGTGCCTGCAGCCGAGCCAGGGTCTCTTCTGGTACCGCCTCCCGGACAGCGCCCTGCTCTCCGCGATCTGCCGCGTCTACAACGACTGGATCGCGGACTTCTGCAAGCCGTATCCCGATCGCCTCAAGGGCATCGCCATGCTCAACGTGGACGATGTCGAGGAGGCCTCGCAGGAGCTGGAACGCTGCGCGAAGCTCGGCCTGGTCGGAGCGTTCATCCCCGTCTCTCCGCTGGCCGATCGACCTTATCGTCACCCGATCTACGAGCGCCTCTGGTGGACCGCGCAAGACGTCGAGCTGCCGCTTCTCCTGCACATCGGCACGCCGCGCGGCGGCATCCCGGGCTGCGAGTTCACCATGAACCTCGGCGACCTCACCGGGGCCGGCCGGTCCACCACGGACTACTGGGTGCGCTATTCCCTGTCGGCCATGATCTTCGCGGGCGTCTTCGATCGGTGTCCCCGGTTGAAGGTCGGCTCCGTCGAGCACGAGGCATCGTGGATTCCTCACTGGCTCAAGCAAATGGACTTCACGTATCGGGAGCGGCCGGTGTTCACGCGGGGATGGAAGTCGCGCGAGGGGCTCCTGCCGAGCGACTACTGGCGCCGTAACATGTTCGTGGAGTTCATGGAAGACGACCTCGGCATCCAGCTGCGCGACACGATCGGCGTCGACAACATGCTCTGGGGAAGCGACTTCCCGCATGCCGAATCGACCTGGCCGAAGTCCCGGGACTTCCTGAACCGCATCTTCGCTGGAGTTCCCGAGGAGGACTTGCGCAAGGTCACCTCGGAGAACGCCGCGCGGCTCTTCGGCTTCAAGGTGAGCTAGCGCTCTGGATCCGAGTCCGCGCGACAGGATGGACGGGTTCGTGCCGGTGACCCGGGTGTCCGAGCTGTCGGCGGGCGCGATGAAGTGGGTGGTCATCGACCGTGAGCGCGTGCTCATCGCGCACGTCGACGGCGCTTTTTACGCGCTCCGTGATTGCTGTGGCCATCTGGGGGCGCCACTCTCGACGGGGACGCTGGTGGGCTATGTTATCGAGTGCCCGCTGCACTACGCGTGCTTCGACGTGCGCACGGGCAAGCTGCTGAGCGGGCCTGTCGCCGCGGACGTGGCCAGCTACCAGGTGCGGGTCGACGGGGACACGGTGTACGTGAAGCGATAGGCGCCATGGCGACGGCGCCGGGGGGGCGAGCCTTCCCTGTGTCCACGGCATTCTCCTTTGTCGGTCCGGTCGGTCACTCCTCGGCTCACCGGGTGTCGCCGTCGAGGGGCTCACCATCGATGTCGATGAAGACGATCGGCTCCGCGCCGTCCGCCCGTTGCACCCAGATCGCGGAGGCCACGGCACCCGTCTGGCTGTTGAGTCCCTGCCAGACACCGCCCGTCGGCGGCCGATCGCGTCGACTGCGCGTGACCTCGCGCTTGTATTCCGCGAACCCTTCGTGCCCGAGTGCCTCGACGACGTCGAGAGGCTGCGCCGCCCACGCGTGCTCGTTCTCTGACCACTGCATCTTGCCGTGCTGGCGAAGCTCGTTCAGGTGTTGGAGATCTCCCACGGTCCCCCTCATCGTGCGCCTCCTTTCCACCTCTCCAGAGGCCGGCCGCCTATCGACGCCGACCGCCATACTCTTCAGATACCGCGGTTCGGTTACCGCGTTGTGACGACTCGATCACCAGGTCGTGACTTCCCACGGCGCATCGCTCGTCCTTCGCGCCCGGAAACGGCAGCAATAGACTTGCCAGTCGGCCGACACGAGATGGCGGCGCACGCAAGTGCGCGAGGACAAGGATTCTCTCGGAGCGCGGCGGATGCAGGGCCCGCGAGGCTTTGCGCGCCCCTGCCGGGAAAACGGTCACGCTCGCTCAGGCTCTGCTCAAGCGAGACGCAGAGAGTGGAGATCGCTGGCGCGTGTGGCCGTCGAGGGCGCGAGTGAGTCAATCCGCCACACCGAAGGCGCGTCACGAAGCGCATGGCTCCGAGATCCTTCGCAGTTCGGCTCGTCCGCTTTCCGCCTTCCCAGCCGCGGCGTCTTCTGATCGTCTAGACACTGCCCGCCAGCGCGGCATTTTTTCGGGCTCGGCCGTGCCGCCACGTCGATTCGCCCGGTGACCGCGACGGCTCGTGTGCCAAACGCGTCTGTCTGCACTGAATTCCAGAGGAGGAGCGGGAATGCCCGCACGTCACAGGCCCGGATGTTCTGAGTTGACCTCGTGAAGGCCGCGCGCCCGCCGGCCGGGATGCGCGTCGCGCCCGCGAGATCGTGGGCGGCTCCGCGCCGATGCGAGAGATGTTCGACACGGTCGCGCGCGTTCCTTTTCGACGAGCACTACGTGGACGTCTCCACCGGAGAGCTGTACCGCTTCCCGCCGGAGGCGCTGATGCAGGGCTCGTCGCCGGTGATTCGGAAGGGAAGCCTCAGAGCCGCGCGACTGGTGCAGATCAGCAAGAACCCGTACATCACCACGTTCCAGGCGCGCCTGCTGGCCTGCGAGCACAACGTTCAGCCCAACTTCTAGCGACCGCTCGACTGCAACTGCCCGACCGCGTGGCGTGGGAGGAGCGAGGCTCCTCCCACGCGCTGCGCGCCTACGCCGTCGGGCGAGCCACGAAGCCGTAGCGCGCGTTCGTGCGCGCGCCGCCCGCGGCGAGGTACTCCGCTTTGATCGCGACGATCTTGTCGGCGGTGATGCCGTGGGCAGTCTTGGGGCGCAGACCATAGAGGCGCGCCGAGTTGCCGCCGAAGACGGCGCGCTTCACGGGGCCGTCGGCGGGCCCCAGCGGCTTGAAGCCGTGTTTCTTCTGCATGTCCTCCGGGATCTCGAGCCGGCGCAACGCCTCGATCTGCCACTGGGGCGAGCCGTACCAGAGCGAATCGGTGCCCCAGATGACACGGTCGGAGCCGAGACCCTTCACCAGCGTGCCGATGAAGGCCGCGGCAAAGCGCGGGTTCGCGACGGCGCACGTCGCGAACGCGGTCCCCACCTCGCCGTAGACGTTCTTCACGCCGAGCTTGCTCGGAATCTCGGCCAGGTCGGTCGCCCACTTGATGCGACCGGTCTGCTCGAACTCGGCGAGCACGGCGTCGGGCTTCTCCATGAAGGGACGGAGCGCCCCGTGGTACATGACGAAGTTGATCCTGGGCCAGTCCTTGGCCGCCTTGCCGACGTCCTTGACCGTCGCGTATTCCCAGACCCCGGGCCAGGACGTCTCGTAGTCGGCCGGCAGGAGCCCCTTGTGAATGCAAACGGTCGTGATGCCGGACTTCACGGCCTTCTCGTAGAAGGGGTACATGAGCTTGTCGTCGTCCAGCCACCAGTACGAGCCCAGCTTGGAGGGGAACAGCGGGTCGCCGATGGTGTAACCCTTCCAGCTGTCGGGCTTGAGCGTCGTGATCGCGCGGTCCACCTCCTCCATCCACCCCTGCTTCTTGGGCGTGAACACGGCGTGGCCCAGGAGGCGCCGGGCACCGGCGATCTTGTTGATGGACGCGCGGGCGGCGGCGATCTGGTCGTTGGTCAGGAGATCCCAGCTCGGGTCGTCGAAGGGCGCGCCCGAGAGCAGCGCCACCTTGGTGTCGCTGTCGACGAAAATCTCCTTGACGTAGTTCTCGAACTTGTACCGGGCGAGCGTGTTCTCGCCCCACAGCTGCGGGTTCCAGTTCTGCTTGGCGTACTTGGCCAGGTCGAGCAGCCCTTCCTGCTTGAAGTCGTCGCGGACGAAGTGCGTCTGGGCGTCCACGATGAACTGGCCGGAGAGCGCCTGGGCCCGCATGTCGGCGACGCCCGGCGTGGCCGCTTCCGCGCGGCTCACCTCGAACACGGGGCCGAACACGTCGTTCATGGCGAGGAAGGCCGCGGCCATGCCGGCGCTCGAGGCCAGGAACTGACGGCGGTTCAGCCCGTGTCGCGGGGCCAGATCGCCGGCGAGCTCTTTCACCCGCGCCTCTACGCGGCGCTGCTCTCGGGTCTGGGGCAGGGGGTTGTACTCGCCGTTCGACACGATCTGGGTGGGCACCGGGCCTCGGTAGGCGGCCACCTCGGCCGGCGCCGTGCGCTTCAGCTCCTCGTCACTGAGGTAGTGCGGCATCGCTCTCCTCCTTCTGCCTCGAAGGCTGCAGGGTGGGGTCAAGGATGACCTTGCCGAGCGGCTCGTTCGTTTCGACGAGACGGTGAGCCGCCGCCGCGTCTCGGAGCGGCAGGATGCGGTCGATGAGGACTCTGAGCGCCCCGGCGCTGGCCAATCGAAGTGAGCGCTCCAGGTCTTCTCGGCGCTCTGCGCCCAGCCCGCTGATGACCCGAAGACGTTGCTGGTAGAGGCGCTTCACGTCGAGGGTGACGAGCCCGCCGCCATGAGCGCCAACCGTCACGAGTCGGCCTCCCGGCGCGAGACCGTTGAACGCGCCCGGCCACAGGGCAGGATCGGCAATGTTTTCGAAGACCACGTCCACTCCGCGACCTTCCGTGATCCGCATGACCTCCCGCTCGAGATCATGCCGGCGGTAATTCACCCCGAAATCGGCACCGAGAGACACGGCGGCCTGGACACGCTGGTCCGTGCCGGCGGCCGCGACCACGTGAGCCCCCAGCGTCTTCGCGACTTGCACAAGACAACTGCCCAGGCCGCCGGCGGCGCCCATGACCAGCGCCCAGTCTCCGTTCTTGAGATCAGCCAGATAGCACTCGCCGAAGGCCAGGGGGAAATGTCGCGCGATGACCGTCGCGTGGGCGAAGGAAAGCCCCTTGGGAACGGGTACACAGTTGACGGCGGGGATCTTCAAATACTCCGCATATCCACCCCAGCACTGGACCCCGAGCATCCTTCGCCTCGTACAGCGGCCGTGGTTTCCGTCTGTGCAGTCCTGGCAGCTCCCACAGCCGACACCGCCGAAGATGGCGACACGGTCGTTGGCCTTCGCCTGGTCGACGCCGGGGCCCACGTCAACGACAATTCCTGACGGGTCATTGCCCAGGACGAGGGGCAAGGTCACACCGTAGTTTCCGCCGTCCTGCCGGACCTGCAAGTCAAGCGTGCGGTTGACGGATACCGCGTGAACCCTGACGAGAACCTCGCCGGGGCCGGGAACCGGAGTGGGAACGTCCTCCCAGCTCAAGATCTCGGGGCCGCCGAACTCCCTGATGACGATGGCTTTCAGCGCTGCTCCTTCCCGCGAGGCTCGCCCTCCAGGCGAGCGGCCGATCGTCAAGTACGATACATCAAGCGGCGATGCTACGATCGGCGGCGCGTGCTCGAGCTCATGATCCCCGGTGACGACGAGAAACGCGGGCAGGGCAACCCATGACGGGTTTTGGCATCGGCGCGTCGGTCAAGCGGCGCGAGGATCTGCGGCTGCTGACCGGCCGGGGACGCTACGCGGAAGACTGCAATGCGGCGGGCCAGGTCTACGCCGCGTTCGTGCGCTCACCGCATGCACACGCTGACGTGGTCGCGATCGACGCAGCCCCCGCGCGGGCGGTCGCCGGCGTGCTCGACGTGTTCACCGGACACGACCTCATCGCGGGCGGTGTCGGGACGATCCCAACGCTGATCGCCGAGCGCGGCGGCGGCATCCGGAACCGCGACGGCTCGCCCTTCGCGGAGCCGGCGTGGTATCCGCTCGCGACCGACCGCGTGTGCCACGTCGGTGAGCCGGTCGCGATCGTGATCGGGGCAACGCCGGCGGCGACGCAGGACGGGGCCCAGGCCGTCGCGGTGCGGTACCTCCGGCGGCTCGCGGTCGTCGACGCCGTCGCGGCCCTCGCCGAGGGCGCGCCATCGCTGCACGCCGGCGTCGCGCGTAACCGCGCCTACGACTGGGAGTGCGGCGACGCCGAGGCGACCGCGCGCGCCATCGCCACGGCCGCGCACGTCACGCGGCTCGCGCTCGTCGACAACCGGCTCGTCACCTGCTTCATGGAGCCCCGCGCGGCGCTCGCCGAGTGGGATGCCGGCGCCGGGCGCTACACGCTTCACGCCGGACTTCAGAGCGTGCATCAACTGGCGATGAATCTCGCGCGCGTCCTCGGTGTCGCGGCCGAGCACGTGCGGTGCGTGACCGGCGACGTCGGCGGCGGCTTCGGCTCCAAGATCCAGGTCTACCCCGAGTATGTCGCCCTCGCGTGGGCGGCGCGCCAGGTTGGCCGCCCCGTGAAGTGGGTCTCGAGCCGGTCCGAAGGGTTTGTCAGCGACGTCCAGTCGCGCGACCACGCGCTGACCGGCGAGTTGGCGCTCGATGCGACGGGACGCATCACCGCGCTGCGCGTGCGGTCGACGTCGAACCTCGGCGCCTACGTCGCTCCGAGCATCCCGATATCGACCCTCTCCAACATGGAGCGGATGATTTCGGGGCTCTACGCCATTCCCGCGATCCATCTCCGGGTCGAGGGCGCGCTCACCAACACCGTGCCGATCAACGTCTATCGCGGCGTCGGGCGCATCGAGTGCGTCTACACGGTGGAGCGGCTGATCGATCGCGCCGCGCGCGAGACCGAGCGCGACCCGGCCGCGCTCCGGCGCGCCAACATGGTGCGGACGTTCCCGTATCGAACGGCGACGGGCGCGGTCTACGATTCGGGCGACTATGTCGCCCGGCTCGACGAGGCGATCGCGCTTGGCGATGCCGCCGGCCTCCCGGCGCGGCGCGCCGAGGCAGCGCGGCGAGGCAAGCTGCGGGGCATCGGCCTCGGGCCCTACATCGAAGGCACCGGCGGCGTGCCGCAGGAGTTCGCCGAGGTGCGCGTGCTACCGACGGGGATCGTCGAGGTGCCGATCGGCAGCATCTCGCAGGGCCAGGGCCACGAGACCGTCTTCGCCCAGGTGGTCGCCGAGCGGCTCGGTGTCCCGTTCGAGACGGTGCGCATCGTCATGGGCGACACTGACCGTGTCGCGAAGGGCGTCGGCACGTTCGCCTCGCGCTCGATGGTCAGGGCGGGCAGCGCGGCGGTCGAAGCCTCAGAATCCGTCATCGCCGCCGGCAAGGAGATGGCGGCGCATCTCCTCGAGGCCGCCGTGGCCGACATCGAATATCGCGACGGCGCGTTCGGTGTCGTCGGCACTGACCGGTCGATCTCCATCTTCGAAGCCGCGCGCGCCGCCGCTGCCGGCAAGCTGCCGCAGGCGCTCGGCACCACACTCGGCGCCGCCAGGATGCACGAGAACCCCGCGTTCGCGTTCGCCAACGGCTGCGAGGTATGCGAGCTCGAGGTCGACCCGGAGACCGGCGCGGTCGAGATCGTCGCGTTGACCATGGTCGACGACTCGGGCCGCTCGGTGAACCCGATGATCGTGCACGGCCAGATGCACGGCGCGGTGGCTCAAGGCATCGGTCAGGCGCTGATCGAGCGGTGCGTCTACGACCCGGAGAGCGGACAGTTGCTGTCCGGCTCGTTCCTGGACTACGCCATCCCGCGCGCCGACGACCTGCCCGCGATATCGGTCACCAGCCGCGACGTGCCGAGCCCGACGAATCCGCTCGGCGTCAAGGGCGCCGGCGAGGGCGGCACGGTCGGCGCGCCGGGCGCCGTCATCCACGCGATCCTGGATGCGCTGGCGCCGGTGGGGGTGACGCACATCGACATGCCCGCCACGCCCGAGCGAGTGTGGCGGGCGATCCGGGAGGCACGGTGATCGCCTCGGCGGACGTCGTCGTCGTCGGCTCCGGCGCCTTCGGCGCGAGCGTGGCGTATCACCTGGCGCGCCGCGGCGCCCGCGTGGCGGTGCTCGAGCGCTCCAGGCTCGCCTCGCAGACCTCGCCGCGCGCCGCCGGGCTGTCGAGCCAGGTTCGCGCGACCCCGGCGCTCACGCGGCTCGCCCAGCGCGCGGTGGTGAAGCTCGCGGCGTTCACCGACGAGACCGGCCAGCCCCTCCGCTTCACCCAGAGCGGCGCGCTGAAGATCGCGCGCACCGAGCCTGATGCCGAGCAGCTCTCGCGCGAGGTCGCGCGGGGCAACGCCGCCGGCGTCGAGATCGACTTCGTGTCCGTCGCCGAGGCGCGGCGGCGGCTGCCGATCCTGGGTGAGCGCGGCATCCTCGCCGTCACGTGGAGCCCGACCGACTGCAACGTCGAGCCGTCGGAGTTGCCGATCGGCTATTGCCGGGCGGCGGAGAAGCTCGGGGCCGTGCTGCTCCCGCACACGCCGGCCACGGGCTTCGACATCGGCCGGCGGAGTGTGGAGGGCGTCCGGACGCCGCGCGGCACGATCGCCACGCGCGCCGTGGTGGACGCCGCCGGCGCGTGGGCGCGACTCGTCGCCGTAGGGCTCGGCGCGGCGCTGCCGGTCGTGCCGACGCGCCATCAGCTCCTGATCACCGAGCCGATTCCGGGGGTCGGGCCCGAGTTCCCGATCGCTCGCGTGATCGACGCCAACGTCTACGTGCGGCACGAACGCGGCGGGCTCATGCTGGGCGGGTACGAGCCCGACCCCGTGCAGCTCGACGCCGCGACACTGCCGCCGTCGTTCGATGTCGCCGAGCTGCCTCTGGACATCGAGGTGCTGTGGCGGCTCGCGCGCAGCGTGAGCGAGCAGTTCCCGATCTTCCAGGATCCGACGATCCGCGTCGCCGAGCACCGCGGCGGGCTGCCGACGCTCACTCGGCGAGGCGATGGCCGAGTGGATCCTCGACGGGGCGCCGGCGCTCGATCTCTCCGAGATCTCCACCGCGCGCTTCGCCGGGTACCTCCCCGACGAGATCGAGCTGCGCGAGCGATGTCGACGAGCCTACGCGACGCACTACCGCACGGGTGGCGACGTCTCAGCCGCTTCGTGAGTCTGTGGTAGCGTCTGCCCGATCGTCGAGCGCCGGCCGATGTCCGAATCCTGTCGCCGGACCAGGGAGGACGTGCATGCAGATCTCCCGGAGGAGCTTTCTCACCGCGGGCGGCGTGCTCATCGTGGGCCTCGGACTCGACGGCCTCGGGCTGGCGCAGGCCCAGACCGTGCCGGACGCCGATCGCTTCCTCGGCAAGCCGCTGGTCCCGGACGCGGTCGACTCGTTCCTGGCCGTGCACGCCGACGGCTCGGTGACGGTCTTCGTCGGCAAGGTGGACATCGGTACGGGCGGGCGCATCGCCATGCGCCAGATCGTCGGCGAGGAGCTCGACGTCCCGCTCGAGCGCATCGCAATGATCGAGGGCGACACCGCGCTCACGCCCAATCAGGGCGCGACCGCGGGCAGCTACGGCATCGCCCGCGGTGGCGCTCAGCTCCGCCAGGCGGCGGCCACCGCGCGTCAGGCGCTCCTCGCCCAGGCGGCCCAGCGCCTCAATCGGCCGGCGGGAGATCTGCAGATTACTGACGGCGTCGTGAGCGCGAAGGATGGCAGCGCCTCGGTCAGCTACGGCGACCTCCTCGGCGATCGCGCGTTCAATGTGACGATCGATATCAAGGCGCCGCTGAAATCGCACGAGCGCTTCCGCTTCATCGGCAAGTCGCTGCCGCGCCCCGACGTGCCGGCGAAGGTGACGGGCCACCACCGCTATCTGCACGACCTCACGCTGCCCGGCATGCTCCACGCCCGCGTGATCCGTCCACCCGCGCTCGGCGCCACCCTCGTGTCCGTGGACGAGTCGTCCATCGCCGGCGTCGGCGGCGCACGCGTCGTGCGGATCCAGAGCTTCCTGGCCGTCATGGCCGAGCGCGAGTGGGACGCGGTGCGGGCCGCCCGCGCGCTCCAGACGAAGTGGACCGCGGGCACCGGGCTGCCCGACCAGGGCAAGGAGTTCGACTCGATGCGGGCCAGCCGCGTCGTCCGCGACCAGGAGATCGCGAAGCGAGGCGATCTCTCGGCGTTGAGCGCGCCGCCGGCGGGGACGCGGCCGCTCGCGGCCTCGTACCGCTGGCCCATCCAGACCCACGGCTCCATCGGGCCCTCGTGCGGCGTGGCCGACGTGCGCGCCGATCGCGTCACGGTCTGGAGCTCGTCTCAGAACACGCACGGGTTTCAGGCCACGTGCGCCCGCGTGCTGGGACTCGAGCGCGAGCGCGTGCGCGTGATCTACATGGACGGCGCGGGCTCGTACGGCCCCAACGGCGCCGACGACGCGGCCATCGAGGCGGTGCTGCTCTCGAGGGCGGTGGGCCGGCCCGTCCGCGTGCAGTGGAGTCGTCAGGAAGAGCACGGCCTGGACCCGAAGGGCCCCGCCCAGCTCCTCGAGCTGCGCGCCGCCGTCGATCCGGATGGCCAGGTCGCGGCGTGGGAGACGCAGGCGTGGCTGCCGCTCGCCACCGCCAACTTGCCCAATATCCCGCTCCTCTCCGTGGACGCCGCGGGCATCCAGCAGACGCCGGGGAGATCGACGGGGCTGATCTACCAGAACATCGATCCGCCTTACACGATGCCGAACGTCAACGCCGTCGTGCACTGGATTCCCGACGCACCGCTCCGCACGTCGGCCATCCGCGCGCCCGGGAAGATTGCCAACACCTTCGCGGTGGAGTCGTTCGTGGACGAGATCGCGGCGCTGGCCCGCGTCGATCCTGTCGAGTTCCGCCTGCGTCGTCTCATCAACCCGCGCGGCGTCGAAGTGCTGCGCCGGACGGCGGCGCGCCTGGGCTGGCAGCCCCGGCCGTCACCGCGCCCCGTCGATGCGCGCACGGCCGTGCTCACGGGCCGCGGCATCGCCTACGTCCACTACAAGCACGAGGAGACGCTGGTGGCCATGGGCATGGAGGTGGCGGTGGAGCGAGCCACCGGACGCATCCGCGTGACGCGGGTGGTATGCGCTCAGGATTGCGGGCTCATGATCAACCCGGCGTGCGTGCAGAGCCAGCTCGAGGGGAACATCATCCAGACGCTTTCCCGCACTCTGCATGAGGAGGTCGTCTACGACCGTGACGGCGTGACCACCGTCGACTGGGGCTCGTACCCGATTCTCACCTTTCCCGAGGTGCCGGCACTCGAGTTCGAGTTGATCCAGCGGCTGGACCAGCCGCCGCTCGGCGTGGGCGAGGCGGCGTCGACGCCGGTCCCCGCGGCGCTCGCCAACGCTGTCTTCGACGCTACCGGTGTGCGGCTGCGGACCGTCCCGTTCCGGGCGGAGCGAGTGAAGGCGGCGCTGGCGCGGGGCTGATCGAGCGGCTCAGGCGTCGCCGGCGAGTGTCACCGTTTTTACAGGAGCCCCGCCCGACAGGTACACGCGGGCCACGCGCGGTCCGACGGTGGTGGCGACGTGGTGGAGCCCGAGGCCATGCTGCTTGGCCACCTCGGCGGCGGTGATCTCGGCGTCGCCCTGGCGGCCGATGATCACGACCTCGTCGCCGACGCGCGCCTCCAACACCTCGGTCAGGTCGATCCGCGTGTGCTCGAGCGAGGGGCCGGCGACGATGGGGACGGCGCGCCCGCGCACGAGCACCCGCCCGGCGTGGAGCCAGGAGAGGCCGTCGGCCGAGCCGATCGGGATCACGCCGAGCCGCATGGACGCCGTCACCGGGAACGGCGCCAGCTCGGCGAAGCGCTCGCGCGGTGTCAGCTCCTTGAGTGCGATGACACGCGTGGTGAGGGCCCGGAGCGTCGGCCGCAGCGGGACCGGTGACGTCTCGCCGGGGAACGTGATGCCGTAGAGCATCCGTCCAGGATCGACGGCGTTGAGGTACGTCTGGGGGAACCTCAGCACAAAGGGCGAGGCGGCGAGCAACCGGATCGGCACCCGCAGACCTCGCGCCTCCAGCTCGTCGACCACCGCGGTGAATCGTCCGAGCTGCCACTCGGCGTAGGCGGGGTCGGCACCGGAGGGCGCGTGCGGGTGGGCGCAGAGCCCGGCCAGGCGCAGGTGCGGCAGCTCCAGCATGGCGGCGACAGTCTTCACCGCCTGCTCGGCCGGCACTCCCAGCCGCTCGAGCCCGACATCGACCTTGACGAACACGTCGCACGGCCCCGTGGCCGCCTCGGCATACGCCCGAGCTGCGTCGAGATCGACGAGCGTCGGGATGAGGGAGTGGGCGATGGCGTCCGGCGCGGCCTCGGGCAGCGAGTTAGGGTATACGAGGATGGGCGTGGCGATCCCGCGCCGGCGGAGGCGGATACCCTCCGCGAGATCCGCAACCGCCAGGGCGTCGGCCCCATTCGCGACGAAGGCGGCCCCCAGCTCGGCGGCGCCGTGGCCGTAGCCGTCGGCCTTCACCACGGCGAAGATTTTCCGGCCCGGGCCCACCATCTGGCGCACCGCACGGACGTTCGCGGCGGCGGCATCGAGGTCGATCTCGAGGGTGGTCGGCCGGGGCGGGCGAGACGGCGGCGTGGCAGTCATGGCAGCTCCTCATCAGGGAGGATACTCGGATGCTGCGACTGGGCATAGCCTGCGTGGGCCTGTTCGTGCTAACGTCCGGCGCCATGGCCACTGAAATCACTCCTGCCGTGCGATCCGAGCTGGCTCCGACGGGCAAGCTCCGGATCGGACTGAACCATGGAAACTTCCTGCTCGTCACGCCCGGCTCGTCGGGGACGGATCCTCGCGGCGTGGCATCGGATCTCGGGCGGGAGCTCGGCCGGCGGCTGGGCGTGCCCGTGGAGTTCATCCGCTTCGACACTGCCGGCAAGCTGGGCGACGCGGTGCGGACCGGCGCCTGGGACGTTGCCTTTCTCGGGGCCGAGCCGCAGCGTGCGGCTGACATCGCGTTCACCGCCGCCTACCTGGAGATCCCGGCGACGTATATCGTGCCGGCCGGATCGCCGATCCGCTCGGTCGCCGACGTGGACCGGGAGGGTGTGCGCATCGCGGTGACCGAGCAGAGCGCCTACGGCTTGTTCCTGAGCCGCAACGTGAGGCACGCACGTCTGGTGCTCACCAAAGGCCCCGCGCTCGAGGTGTTCGTCGCCGAGAAGCTCGAAGCGCTGGCCGGGCTCAGACCGGCGCTCCTCACCGACGTCAAGAAGCTTCCGGGCGCCCGGGTGCTCGACGGTCAGTTCACGGCGGTCCAGCAGGCGATCGGCACCCCGAAGGCGCGTGACGCCGGCGCGAAGTTCCTACGCGCGTTCGTCGAGGAGGTGAAGGTCTCGGGCCTGGTGGCCGAGGCGATCGCGAAAAACGCCGTCCAGGGCGTCTCGGTCGCGCCGCCCGCGCCGCAATAGGGTGATTCGCTCCTGAGCCTTGGCGCGGTCCTCAAGACGCTGGCGCGGTCCTAAAGACGATAGACGCGGGCCGCGGTGTCGTGGAACAGCTTGGCCTTCTCCGCCGCCGAAAAGCCCGACGTCAGGCGCTTGAACGAGTTCCACAGCACCGTGTAGCTGCAGCTTGCCTTGTCCACCGGGAAGTTCGACTCGAACATGCAGCGATCGACGCCGAACTTTTCGATGGTGAACTCGTAGTAATGCCGAGTGGCGTCGGCGAGCTCCTGGCTTCCCGGCGGGCGCGGCCGCTCGTGCCAGCCGAAGCCGTTGATCTCCATGTTGATCCCGCCGAGCTTGGCGACGACGTTCGGGCAGGTGGCGAGCTCACTGATGGACTTGCGCCACTCCGCGAAGATGTCCTTGGCTCGGCCGGCGTAGGGGCCGATGCCGAGCGGCCCGCCGAAATGATTGAGGATGATCGTGGTGCCGGGAAACGCGCGCGCCAGCGAGGTGACGTCCGGGATCTGGTGATGGTAGAGCCACGCCTCGAACGTCAGCTTCCGCGGCGCCAGATGGGCGAACCCCGTCCGGAAGTCGTCGCGCAGCAACAGGCCGGCCCCGGGCTTGGTGCGGTGACTGGGCACGGACTCGTTCGAGTCCCAGGCCGCTCCCAATCGAATGCCGCGGAACCGGCCGCCGCCCGCGGCCATCTGCGCGTCGAGCACGGCGGCCACGGCATCGCCGAGGCGTAGACTGGCCGTGCCGATGATCCCCGCGGCGATGCGCGTCTTGCCGTAGAGGCCGGAGGCGCTCATCGCCGCAACTCCGTTCACGAACTCGGTCTCGCCGACGGGTCGCAGGGCCTCCGGACCGGCGTTCTTGAACATCGCCCCGCACTCGATGAACACGGTGGACACGACGTTATGGCCGGCGCCGACGTCGGCCACGATCTCATCGAGCAGGTACCGTGGGGCGACGCGGGCGGGCTGCAGGTCCCAGAGATGATGGTGCGGGTCGCAGATGGGCAGGTCGGGGTCCAGCGGGTCTTCGACCGTCAACGCGAGCCAGTCGTGATTCTTCGATCGTACCGTCATGGCGGGGTTCTCCCTTCGTTGCGTCCCTGTCGGCGACGCGGCCGTCCCCGAGTATAATCGCTGACGCGTGCAGGTGGCGCGCAGGAGGCACACCATGGCGCTGGGGACGTCGTCGCAGGAGAGGATTCGACCGGTGACCGGGACGCACGTGGTCCGCGTGCAGCACGAGGGCATCGTGACCGCGGACGCGGAGCGGTCGAAGGATTTCTACTGCCGCGTGCTGGGATTCCAGGTGCTGCCGCGCCCGGCGCTCTCGGCCGGCGGCTACTGGCTCGGCACACCGGGCATCTTTCCGCAGATCCACATCATCCAATCGGAGCTGGTGCCGCCGGGGCCGGGCGCGCCGATCAGCCCTCGCGCCCGTCACACCTGCTTCGAGGTGGCCGACTACGACGCGATGAAGGCCACGCTGGAGCGCGAGGGGATCAAGTACATCGAGAACACCCAGCCGGGCGGACGCATCCAGATGCTGTGTAACGACCCCGACGGCAACACACTGGAGTTCCAGCCGACGACCGTGTGATCGCGGACGAGATCCTGCGGAATTTCCAGGGCCTCACCCGCGGGGACATGAGCGCATGCCTCGCGTCCGCCGCTCTAGTCGCGAGGCGAGGTCAGGGTGCTGCGCTCCTCCAGCGGCACGAAGAAGTCACCGCTAGGAGTTGTCTCGGCGCCCTGCCACTTCAGAAACACCGGCTCCGGGCTCCGCTGACAGGATACGACGCACACGTTTTTGCCCTGGACGATCTGCATCGTTGGATCGACACACTCGTGGTCAAGTTGGAACTTGCCGGCCAGGTCGTCGATCAGCTCCGCGACCGGCTTGGTCGCTTGGTCTGCCATTTGTACTCGCGCTGGTAGTAGTCGATCGAGTACTTGCGGCCGGCGAGGAGCTCTCGAACGGTGCGAGCCTTGCCGTCGATCTCGCGGGAGGGGCGTTGGTCGGCAGTCATGGCATAGATTCTTCCTGGGATCGCCACGGCCCTCCCAGCGCCCAGGTCCCCGGCGTCGCGACGGCACGGCGGAGATCATCCAGAATCGGTAGGAGGAAGGGCCGAAGCACGCTCAGGATCTCGGTTCCCGGATCCGATCCCACCGTCAGGCCCGCGCGCCGGGCGAAGGCGCGCACCTGGGGAGGGCGCGACGAGTTCTCCCAGTAGGCACGAGTCAGCCCGATCGGCTCTTCCGCCGGAACGGGTGTGCGTCGCCGCGCGAAGGTCCGGCGCAGCGCCTCCGCCAGGGTCGCCCGGTGGAACTCGAAGCGGCTCGCCAGATGATGCAGGTCGAAGAAATCCTTGATCCGGCTGTTGCGGTCGCCGAGCACGACGATGGCCTCGAGCTTCTCGGCGATCACAGCCTCCGGCGGGTACGCGAGGATCGTGGGCGATTGGAAGTCCAGCAGCGCCGGGTATGCGCAGGGCTGCGGTGGCGGCCAGACCGAGTCTCCGAGGCCCAAGTCGATCTGCAGCGTCAGTCGCGCAGTGCCGCAACGGGCTGGAAGATCCACCCGGGTGCCCGCGTACTCGTCCTCGGGTCTGATCGCCTCGATCCGGAGGGCTGAGGGATCGAACACCACCGCATCGGCCTCAACCTGTGTCGAGCAGATCGTCTCGATGTCCGTCCGGATCGCCGTGAAGGAGCCGTCCCCTTTGCGGAGCAGGTCGAGGTCGCGCGTCGCCCGATAGGGCTGATCGGACCACATCCGAAGGAGCATGGCCCCCTTGAGCACGAACCGCGCTCGCGCGCTGGAGACCCCGAGCCGGTACAGGAAGCGCTCGAAGCAGAAGCTGGTGAGGAGGGTCTGGTAGTCGTCGCCGGTCTGTCGGGCTCGGTTGAGCAGCCGGGCGGCGACGGAGGCCGGCAGGTTCAGCTTCTGCTTCATGCGATTGCGTCCAGGTAGGGCTGCATCACGCGCGTGACGCGGCAGATCCGGGCGAAGCGCGCGAGCTCCGTCGCTCCGCCACGGTGGCGGCGGCTGAAGTCTCGCAGGGCCTCGACCGCGACGTCGATTCCGACCTTGTTGCGGTACTTGAAACTGTCCGCGACCGTCTTCGCAGCCGAGTACAGGCGGACGTCGACCCCCTCGATCCGGTGGGTCTCGATGCCTTCCGCGAGGGCCGGGCCCGAGAAGCGCGTCACCCGCAGACGCGGGTAGTCGAGCCGCGGCTTGCGGGCTTTCTCGGGCAGGGCGATCCACACCTCGGCCGGCGCCTGCGTCGTCAGCTCGTGAAAGCGCAGCGCCGTGAGCAGGCAGATCACGCCGCTCGGGACCCGCTTCGCAACCTGGGCGAGCGCGTGCTCGGCGGTGTGGGGGTGATTGCTCGCGGCGTAGATCCCGCGAGCGTGACGCTCGACCTTGCCTTTGCGGACGAGGTCGTACATCCGCCGGCGAGGGATACCGTGCGCCTCGAGGTCGGCCAGCCTGACGACCCCGAGCCTGCGGATGACCTGGAGCGCTTTGCGCTCGGCATTGGACGCCATGACACGAAGGATACAAAGTGTCGGGGTTTATGTGCAACTCCCGACGTTATGCAACCTCGGTCGAGACCCGGACATCCTCCGGATGCTGGCGGAGGTCACGGGCGGGCGGTCCCGAACCCGCTCGGCACGTGAAGGCTTCCGCAAGCCGGTCCCGCGCAGGAAAGACACGCGCCCGCTCGTGGGTGCGGGCTGCTACAGCGACGACGTCAACCTGCCCGTACGGTCCCACAGTGTTTCGTGCGCATAGAGGCGCGACGCGCCTACGGCCTCGTTGCGCCCTGATGAGCACGAATCCAGCGGACGATGAGATCCGCCAGCTCGCGCTCGCGGTTCTGGAAGCCGTGGCGAGCGCCCGAGACCACGGTGCCGGTGAACGAGGGGGCGCGCGACGCGTTCCGCCGAAGGGCATCGATCACGTCCTGCGGCCCGCGGTCCAGATACTCG
>WNEZ01005715.1_pt1 | contig 20405 bp, 24 predicted proteins | sample 5400521 | NCBI WGS metagenome assembly WNEZ01 (sample SAMN13153339, study PRJNA577476) | soil metagenome | isolation source: 120 cm saprolite under Douglas fir tree site 2 hole 1 replicate 1 | place: USA:California | collected 2015-04-18 | reverse complement strand
GCCGCGCTCGAGGTCGTCTCGGTGTTCAACGCGGCGGCGGCCACGGTCGGCGAGGAGACGATCCTGCTGCTGCGTGTTGGGGAGCGTCCTCGGGCCATGACCGGCCTCCTGCCCGCCACGGCAAGAACCCTGGACCCAACTGCCCCGGAGAAGGGGCTGCAGTCGCTCCCCACTGGGATGCTCGGCGAGAACGCAATCGGACTCGCCTTCCTGGACCCCGGCGCAGAGCCTCCCCAGGTAGTCGTGGCCTATGTTCGCAAGGATCTCCCCGGCGTCGATCTCCGCGACCCTCGGACCATCCGGGTCCGCATGCCCTCCGTCAAGCCGGGAGGCGCCGAAGAAGTCAGGGATTACCTGACGCAAATATCGCATCTCCGAGTAGCGCGGAGCACCGATGGTGCGCACTTCGAGGTCGACCCTTTGCCCGCGGTGTGCCCGGTCGATTCGTTCGAGGAGTACGGATGTGAAGACCCGCGCGCAACGCTAATCGATGGCGTTTGGCATATCACGTATGTTTCGGTGGGCCAACTAGGAATAACCACCAGCCGGCTGACGACGACCGACTTCCGGTCGTTCCAGCGCTGCGGAATCATGTTCCTGCCCGACCACAAGGACGTGGTGTTGTTCCCAGGCCGGGTGAGAGGCCGTTACATCGCGCTGACCCGGCCTATGCCGGCGTCGTTCAACCGCGTGCTCGGGATCTGGATCGCGTTCTCTGACGACATGGTGAGCTGGGGCGGGCACCGGCCACTCGCGTTGCCTCGCAGGGGCATGTGGGACGCTCTCCGTACGGGCGCGGGCGCGGTTCCATTCCGTGTGCCCGAGGGCTGGCTTGAGCTCTACCACGGCGTGAACGTCGATGGCCAATATGCGATGGGCGCCCTGCTTCTGGACGCCGAAGACCCCAGCCGAGTCATCGGCCGCTCGCCGGAGCCCATCCTTGTGCCGAAGGAGGACTACGAACTGTCGGGTTTTTACAACAACACCGTTTTCTCTTGCGGCCACGTCCCGCTCGACGACCGAGGGGAGCGGATCCGGATGTACTACGGTTCCGCCGACAGCTGCATGGCCGGCGCCGATTTCGACGTCAAGGAGATCGTCGACTCACTAATGCAGTGTTGAGGCAGCTCGCGGCCCTGACGCGACGGCTGCCGGCGGCCGGGCCACGGGCACTGGCGGTCGCGGTGTACTCCGGCTCAAAGGGCGAACTCTTCGATGCGCGCGAGAGCGGGGTGGAGGGGGTTGCTTGCGTGGACGACGCCGCCCGTGCCTGTGTCCTTTTGTGCAGGCTCTGGGCGGTCACCGGCAATGTGGCGGTCCGTTCTTGGGCGGAAGGCCTGCTGGACTTCGTGCTTTGGATGCACGAAGCCGACGGCCGCTGGCATAACTTCATCTATGACTGGAACGGCGCCCGGAACAGCGAGGGGCCAACTTCGGTCGCCGGGATCAACTTCTGGCAGGCACGCGCAATCTTCGCGCTAGCCGAGGCCGCCCTGCTCCTCGACAACGGAGCGGCTCGAGGCGTTCTCGCCGAAGGCCTTGCCGCGGCTTCAGCGGGCTCAGCCCCGCCAGACGTCCGAGCTCTCCATGCCCTGACGGCATTAGCCGTTTTGCATCGCGCCCCCGACCCATCGCTCTATTCGCGCCTTGCCGTCTGGTGCGAGGAGCTCGCCGGATGCCGCGTGGACGGGATGCTGATGAACTCGCCCGACGAGCGTGGCCGACCGCATCTGTGGGGCCACGCCCAGGAGGCGGCATTTATCGACGCGGCCGTCCCGCTCGACCGGCAGGATCTGCGTCAGGTCGCGGTCAGCAGCGCCAATGCAGTGTTTACGGAGGTCATCGAATCTGGCTTCGACCTCCCGCATGTCCACGCCTACGACGTGCAATCGGCCGTCTTCGTTATGGACCGGCTCGCGGCGGGGACCGGGCAGCAGAGGTACAGGGAGTTGGCGCAAAAGGCCCGGAGCTGGTTCGATGGCCGGAATCCTGCTCAGGTGGTCATATACGACCGCGCGATTGGCCGAGTCGCGGACGGGCTTGACGACGGGAGGCTGAACGATCGCTCAGGGGCCGAGGCGAATATCTCGGCGGGCCTGGCGCTATCTGATGATCCGCTGGTGCTGTCCACCGCCGGCGGCTGGACAGGGCACAGCGGGTAGTCGGCAGCCGGGTCCGACGGCAGGGTCATGTCGTTGCCTCGAGGGCAAAAGTTGGCTGACTTAGATTGGCCAATGCTCGATTCGTGATCCTGGTCATGAAAAATTGCTTCCGCGCCGTGATGAGTGATGACAATCCACCAACCGTCCTCCGCTCCAGCGCCCGTCGATCGCATCGCAGTGACTGAGCAAGGCACTCACGATCAGGTCGGGCATACGCCCAAGGCTTTTTGCGATTCTTAGTATTTGAGGTCGGGGCGAGGCACTGAACCGGGCTCGGCCGCAGTATGGAGAGACATGGGCGAAGGTCAGCCGCTTCGACCGGGGACTTGGAAGATCGACGCGCTCCACTCCCAGGTGATGGTGAGCGTGTGGCACTTCAACGTAGCCAACCTCCGGGCCAAGTTCCCGGGGGTCAGCGGCCAATTGGAACTTGACGCCGATGATCCGCTCCAGTCGACATTGCAGGTCGAGATCGAGGCTGCCTCTGTCAGCACCGGTCACCCTCGCCAAGAGGAGTTCATGCGTTCTGAGCCGTGGCTCGACGCCGAGCACTATGCGCTGATCACTTTCTCGGGGAGAGAAATCGCGCCCCGCGATGGCGGCTACACCATCACTGGGGAACTAACCCTCAAAGGAGTGATCCGCAGCGTCGAGATCCCCTTCGACTTTCACGGCGTTGTCAGCGACCCGTGGGGATTGCGGGCTGGTTTCAGTTCGCAGTTCACCGTCGACCGCCGTGACTTTGGCATAACGTGGAATCGGATTTTCGACTGGGGCCTGATGTCCAGCCATGAATTGACTTTCACCCTCGACATCGAACTGGCGTACCCGGACTCGACACTCGCCCAAGCGCCCCAGCAGTTGGAGTAAACCCTCGGCCCACAGCCTCGCAATCCCCCAAGCGACGCGGCCGGTTCTTGGCGTTGGCCTTATTGGCCGCCCAGGGTGCAACGGGGCACTATGCAAGCAGTCCCCATCGCTCGGCCGAACACGAGGTAGATGGATAATGGGTTCAAGCCCGCAGGGGCGGACCGCGACACTAAAAGACGAGGAGGTGCTGGCCCTACCCTAGCCCCCGGACCCAAGGATTGAGGGACGTGTTCCCGTTCGAGAGGTTCACTGAGCGAGCGAAGAAGGTTCTGGCTCTCGCGCAGGAAGAAGCAGAAAAGTCCCACCACAGCTACATCGGCACGGAGCACGTCCTGCTCGGGCTACTGCGAGAGGGCGACGGGATAGCAGCCAAAGTCCTCAACAATCTTGGCGTCGAGATCGACAGGGTCCGCCAGACGTTGGAGTCCCTGCTCGGCCGAGACAAAGGGCTCACCGTCCTTCAGCAGATCATCCCCACCTCGCGCGTCAAGAAGGTGATCGAGATCTCCTTTGAAGAGGCGCGCCGGTTGGGCCACAACTATGTCGGCAGCGAGCACCTGCTACTTGGCCTCCTGACCGAGGGGGAAGGCATCGCCGCCCACATTCTCGAGAATCTCGGGGCCACGTTGGACAAGGTCCGGGTCGAGATCGAGCGCCTGCGCCAGGGCTCCATCGAGGAGGAGTCGGAACCAGCGACCAAAAAGGCCTCGAAGACGCCGCTTCTGGACCAGTTCGGGCGTGACCTCACCGAACTCGCTCGCAAGAACGCGCTCGACCCCGTGATCGGTCGCGAGGCCGAGATCGAGCGCGTGATCCAAATTCTCAGCCGCCGGACCAAGAACAACCCCGCCCTGGTCGGCGAGGCTGGTGTCGGCAAGACGGCGATCGCCGAGGGCCTGGCCCAGCTGATCAACATCGGCAACGTGCCCGAGTCGCTGCAGCACAAGCGGGTGCTCACGCTCGACACGGGCGCTTTGGTCGCCGGCACCAAGTACCGCGGTGAGTTCGAGGAGCGCCTGAAGCGGATCCTTGACGAGATCCGCTCGTCCCGTGAGGTCGTCCTCTTCATCGACGAGCTTCACACCCTGGTCGGTGCTGGCGCCGCCGAGGGCGCGATCGACGCCGCCAGCATCCTGAAGCCGGCTCTCGCCCGGGGCGAGATCCAGTGCATTGGGGCGACCACACTCAACGAGTACCGCAAGTACATCGAGAAGGACGCCGCCTTGGAGCGCCGCTTCCAGCCAGTCTTCGTCGACCAACCCACCATGCTGGAAACGATCGACATCCTGCAGGGTGTCAAGTCGCTTTATGAGAAGCACCACCGGGTCACCATCACCGACGCCGCCATCCGGGCGGCGGCCGTTATGAGCGACCGCTACGTTGCCGACCGGGCGCTTCCCGACAAGGCGATCGACCTCATCGACGAGGGGTCGGCTCGCGTGCGCATGAAGCTGACCACGACCCCCGGCGAGTTGAAGGACCTCCAGAGGGAGATCAAGAAACTGAAGGCCGAGACGGAGGACGCTATCGCGCACCTGGGGTATGAGACTGCCGCCGCCATGCGCGACAAGGAGAAGAAGCTCAAGGAGACGTACGCCGAGAAGGAGTCCGCCTGGCGCGACAAGCTGGGCGAGATTGTCCCCGAGGTGGGCGAGGAGGACATCGCCCAGATCGTGGCGGCCTGGACCGGCGTGCCCGTCTCACGGCTGGTCGAGGAGGAGACCTCGCGCCTGCTCCGGATGGACGAGGAGCTGCACAAGCGGATGGTCGGCCAGGACGAGGCGATCCTCACCGTCTCGCAAGCGGTGCGCCGCGCACGCGCGGGGCTCAAAGATCCCAGAAGGCCGATCGGCTCCTTCATTTTCCTGGGACCCACCGGCGTAGGCAAAACCGAGCTGGCGCGCGCGCTCGCGGAGTACATGTTCGGTTCCGAGGATGCGCTGATCAAGCTCGACATGTCGGAGTTCATGGAGCGCCACACCACCGCGCGACTGGTGGGGTCACCGCCGGGCTATGTCGGCTACGACGAGGGCGGTCAGCTCACGGAAGCCGTGCGCCGGCGGCCTTACTCGGTGATCCTTTTCGACGAGATCGAGAAGGCGCATCCCGAGGTGTTCAACATGCTTTTGCAGATCCTCGAGGATGGGAGGCTCAGCGACGCGAAGGGCAAGGCCGTCAACTTCGCGAACACCGTGATCATCATGACCTCCAACCTGGGCATCCGCGATGTCAACCAGGCAGGGACCTCATTTGGTTTCCAGCCCGCGGTTGTGGACGAGTCCGATGAGGTGGAAAGGCGCCACAAGAACACGAAAGAGAAGATCGACGAGGAATTGAAGCGGATGTTCCGCCCTGAGTTTCTCAATCGAGTTGACGCCGTGGTCGTCTTCAAGAGTCTGACCACTGGGCAGATCCGGCAGATCGTCGATCTCCAGCTCCAGCGGCTCGGCAAGCATCTGATTGAGCTGCAGATAATGATCGAGGTCACCGACGCGGCCAAGGACCTTCTCGCCAAGGAGGGCTACGATCGGATCTACGGTGCCCGCCCGCTGCGTCGGGTGATCACGAGCCGGATCGAGGATCAGCTCTCCGAGGAGCTGCTTCGGGGCCGAATCTCACGCGGGGATACGGTGGTGGTCGACCGCAGTCCCGGGGGCGGCTTGACGTTCCACGCCGAGTCGCGCGGTAAAGAGGCCGCTTCAGAAGATTCCCGACCTCCGAACGGCGCTCCGGCTTAGACTGACCGTCCCCCTCGTCAAGCCCGGTCACGGCGGGCCAACGGCCATTTCGATCCACGGCATCGACCACGACCATTTGATAAGGATTTCCTAGCTTTGACGGGTGAGGGCAGGGCCCCTAGAGAGGTTCTCAAAGTTGCTGCCTGTGGGGCACACATATTCGTCGGTGGGTTGGCTACCCGGAGTGGTGGTAGCTAGCCGCTAGGATCACCGGCGGATGTTGTTTGCGTTCGCCTATTCGGTTCTGCGCCTACTGCTCGACCTCGTCGATGTGCGCTTGCGGGTTCGCGACCCTGAGGCAGAGTTGTTGCTTCTTCGCCACCAGCTGCGAGTCGTTCGCCGTCAAGTGAAGCGGCCGCAGCTCGACGTGGCTGACCGGGCGATCATGGCCGCGCTGAGCCACCGAGTAAAGCGGGCAGCTTGGGTCGGGATGCTGGTCCAGCCCGAGACGGTGCTCGGCTGGCATCGCCAACTTGTGCGCAGAAAGTGGGCGGCCTTTGGCCGCCGGCGAAGTCCGGGCCGACCAGGTCTCGATCCAGAGCTTCAGACGCTGATTCTGGAGATGGCCAAGGACAACCCGAAATGGGGCTGCGTCCGCGTCCGCGGCGAGTTGCTCAAGCTCGGTCACTTGGTTTCCGCAACTGCGATCCGCAAGTTGCTGCGCCGGAACCGGATCGGTCCGACGCTGCGGAGATCGCGCCTGACCTGGAAGGCGTTCTTGCGAGTCCAGGCTTCGGCGATCGTGCTCACCGACTTCTTCAGCGTCGACACCGTATTCCTGAAGCGGCTCTACGTCCTCTTATATATGGAGCTGGCCACCAGGAGGGTGATCTGGTTCGCGGTCACCGATCGGCCGGACGCATGTTGGATCAGCCAGCAGGCGAGGAACGTGTGCTGGGAACTCGGCGGGATCGGAGTCGAAGCCCGCTTCCTGGTCCACGATCACGACGCCAAGTACGGCGGCAGCTCGGACCTTGTCTTTCGGGCGGAAGGCATCGAGGTGATCAGGACGCCGATTGCGGCGCCCAAGGCCAACGCGCACATGGAGCGGCAGATTGGTTCGACTCGGCGCGAGTGCCTGGACTGGATCCTGATCATCAACCGCCGCCATCTCGAGCGGGTCCTTGCCCAGTGGTTCGAGCACTACAACCTGGCTCGTCCCCATCGGGCTCTTGGGTTGCGGGCCCCGATCACGCGCTCCGATTCGGTGCGGACAGCAGGCCTGGTTACGTGCACCGAGCGGCTGGGCGGCTTGTTGCGCGAGTACGCGCGGGAGCCGGCGCCGGCCGCAGCCTGAACCCCCAGCTGATCTGCCAACACCATGGGACGCCTGGCCCTGCGGTGTACGGCCAAGATGCTCACCCTCCTAGGAGCGCGTACCCGAGACCTGGTGACGATCGAGCCCAGCGACGAGGATTGGTACGCAACCTGCTCTGGCTCGACGCTCGAAAATGCCTGCTACTTGCCCACGCCGGCACGCTGTTCTCGGTTTTCGTTCCGGACATCCGCAAGGCCGACCTGGTGCCGATCGGCCCATCCGTCGTCGGCTTCATTCACAACGAGCTCGAGGCCGAGAGGTTCCCGCTAGACCGTTTGGGCGCTCTAGATTCCCGCTCCATCGCCTTGGCCAAGACCGAGAGCCGAACGGTGCTCGGCTATATGATTGACGCGCTTCTGCGAATACGCGGTCGACGACGCTGGCGGCCTGGCCCGCTGCGATGCCCGGGAGTTGAACCGTGAGCTTAGGCGAGAATTGCACCTTTCCCGCCGGCCTCCCGGGTACTGGTCCCGATCGAACTGGCTGGCGGATCCCGCGACCGGCCACAGCTTACGGTCGTCGATTGACCTCGTACGAATTTGTGTGCCCCTCACGCGATCGCGCGCAAGGTGGGCATTGGGCGCGTGCTCGCGGAGGTGCTCGCTGATCGCAAGGCCGCGGAAATCCGGCGATTGCAGGCTGAGGGAAGACGGGTGGCGATGGTCGGCGACGGCATCAACGACGCGCCCGCGCTCGCTCAGGCTGATATCGGGATGGCGATCGGCACTGGCACCGACGTAGCGATCGAATCGTCAGACATCACGCTCATCTCCGGCGCGCTCACGGGCGTGGTCACGGCGATCCAACTCAGCCGGGCCACAATGCGAAACATCCGCCAGAATCTGTCGTTCGCGTTCGCATACAACGTGGTCGGCATCCCGATCGCTGCCGGCGTTCTCTACCCGTTCTTGGGCTTACGGTTGAGCCCAATGATCGCGGCGGCCGCGATGGCGATGAGTTCGCTTTCTGTGGTTTCCAACGCGAACCGCCTTCGCGGGTTCAGGTCGAAGCCGGTTCTAGCCAGAGCCGTCGGTACTTCAGCGGCGGAGCCCAGAGTCGAGGTCGGTGCGGATGATGCACGGCCCATGCTAGAAAGTGCCCAATGGGGCGAAGGAGACGTGATGAGCGAGAAAACCACCGTCATCGATCCCGTGTGCGGAATGACGGTTGATACCGCGACCGCAGAGTACAGGTCCTTCCACGACGGCAAGGCCTATTACTTCTGCGCGGCCGGCTGCAAAGCTAGCTTCGACAGGGACCCCGCGAAGTTCACCGGCACCGGTGCGAACGGTGGGCACGAGGGCCACTAGTCCAATAGGTCGTTACTCTGCCAAGCCGCCTAGCGTTCCGTCATGGTGAATGGGAACTAAGGTCGTCATAGTGCTGGGAACCCTTTTGTTCACAGCGGCGTGCCAGCTGCCCGGCTCGACCTCAAGCTGCAATTCACAGATCGATTGGGTCAATTTCATTCAGGTTGGGTCAACCCAATACGTTGCGGGCCCGCAATCTCCCACCGTTCTTCAAGAGAGCGACCTGGGCCTTGTCTACGCTCACGTCAAGTTCAAGGTGAGCGGGAATATCTGCGACCCCAACTACCGGCTGAAGGATGGGGACGCGGCGTTCCTGGATTCCGGAACGCCCATCTATCAGGTTAGCGGCCACCCAACTAGCGACCAACTCGCCGCGCGATTCAACGGCAGCATAGTGATCTACCGCGCAATGACACCGGCATCGTAGGGAGAAGCCCCTTAGTTCGCTGATCCACCCCGCTCTCTACTGTCAAGCCTCGACCGGCATTACCGTGGCCATGGAAGATCCGGGCGACCCGGTCTCACTGGGATCTCTAGAGCCACATTGAAAATCAGTGGGTTGCCAGCGGCTTGACCACCGCGACCTTGGAAGGCATTCGCTTAAACCAACCCGAAGCCAAGTAACCAAAGCGGCCCAGGGCTGGTGTCAACTTGCTGTCACCGCCGTAGTAACGTCCCGCCGAGCTCAGGAACAGGCCGGCGAAGACTAGCGGGTAGATGATCGCGGCTCCGATATCGGTTGAGCCGGGGTGGTAGGGTCCCCCGAACCCCTCGGCAGTCGACCAGATAATTAGTGAGAGCAGCACACCGACAACCGATGTGAGGTTGGTGAACGCGCCCACGATTAGGGCGATCGCGATCGCAGTCTCACCTACGGCAGTTGCATACGCGAAAACCGTCGGGTCGACGCCGACGGTGTTGGTCCAGAAGACTATCCAGTGGTGGATCGGCCACGGCTGGCCAGCCTGAGCGCCGCTCAGGTAGGTCGTGAAGTTATTGACGAAGTCGGGCTGCCACTTGAACCAGGCGTCTACGCCCCAGACGATGCCAAACAGGATGCGGAGAAGGCCGATGCCGTTGAGGCGCCACTGCGCAAGCGGACCCGGCTCCACATCGTTGGTCACCATCTCAATTTCCTCCTTGTTGGAATCGGTGTTCACAACGGCAGGCTAGGCACGTACTGGATACTGGCATAGGGTCTCCGGGCCCATGACGAGCGGGCAGAGTGGCACTCGGTGTCTGCAGATCTGACTCCTACGCTGGCCTCAGACCAAAGGAGGTTGAACGAAATGATGTGGGGTTATGCGGACGGCGGGAGCTGGCTCTGGATGGCGGCAATGATGATCGTGTTCTGGGGCGGAGTCATCGCACTTGCCGTGGTTGCGATTCGGGCATTCACAGGACCCAAGGGCGGTGACCAGGCGATGGACCTTCTCCGGCGGCGGCTCGCTGGTGGCGATATCACCCAAGAGGAGTTCGAGAAGACGCGCAAGGCGTTGCAGGGTTAGCAGCAGTGCGCCTACGAACTCTGCTCCCCGTAGGCGCGGATACGCGGGCTGGGAGTCCGGAGTGCAGCGATCACCGCGCCTACGAGCGCGATAGCTGCAGGGATTAGGGCGAAGGAAAGCGCGCTTCCCAACGCCGGTCGCAATGCTACTGCTCCTGACCGTCGTGCTCGCTTATCTCAATCCTCTTCGCCGTGTCCCTTGCCGGACCGCGCCGCCTCCAGCGCCTCGCGAGCCTCGGGGATCAGCCAACGCAGCAGGATGACTGCGGCGAAGTACTCAACCCACCACAATCCGGTGATCGCGTTGATCGCAGCGCCGATCAATGTGACTCCGGCTAGGTAGGCGCAGGTGGCAGACTCGGCAATGTCGGCGCGCAAGGCTGCACTCTGGATGGTCCGGTTGGCCGCGCGTTTTCGAGCCGCGAGCCAGGGCATGACGACCACCGCCGCTGCTGACACTCCCACGCCTAACCACGACCTTTTTGGCTCGATGCTGAGTACGAATCCGGCGACTGATGTCAGTGCGACATATGCGCAGAGAAGGATTAGGAGGGCGGCCGAGATCCAAATCGCTCGCTTCTCCACGGCGTCAACTCGCGCGTCGCTCCCGCCAGCCGCCTCCACGCGCAGTCGCCAGAGCAGAGTCGCTCCGCTCAGCAGCTCGATCAGGCTATCGGCTCCGAACGCGGTCAGTAGCACACTTCGGGCAGCCACCCCAGCCCCAATCGCAAGCACCGCTTCGACCGCCATCCACGCGACCGTGAACGCCTCCAGGCGAACGCCTCTGCGTATCGCTGTTGTTCGGAGCGCTAGGTCAGACACGCTCAGGCTCGCGGTAGTTCGGGCAGAGCTCGATCTGCCAGCCGTGAACACCCAGAAGTCGTTCGGCCGCGGCCAGTAGTTCCACCACCTCTGGAGCGGCGATGCGGTAGTAAACCTGGCGACCGTCAGGGCGATCCGCGACGAGCCCGCAATCCTTGAGGCAGGCGAGATGACCCGAGATGTTGGCCTGGGAACCTCCGATCGCCTGGACCAGGTCCGTCACACGAAGCTCGCCCGGGGCAAGGCGGCGGAGGATCTCCAGCCGGGTCCGGTCTGAAAAACCGCGAAAAAGCTTGGCCGCCAGCACGGTCTCGTCTGTGGCTGTGGTTGACACGAAGACGATCTTATCGCCTTGCGCCGATTACATCGTTAGCAAACGATGAGTAGACGGCTCTTGACTAGCAATTGGCTGCGCGAGACGAACCTAACGAGGGTGCCGTAGATGGTGAGAGGCCTACCCTCTCTATGGTCAGCCCTTCGCCGCAGCGGCGCGAGGTGAACGGTGCCGCGAGAGTGGCGTTCTGCGTCTTCCCTCGAGGGCAAGCTCGGCGAGCCGAACGTGAGGATGGTTGTGGTGCATCAAATGCTCCGCCTCCTCATGGCAGGGAGTGCAGTTCTCGACCTGGATAGTCGTGTGTCCGATTCCGAAGTCAGCGCAGAGTCTCTCCTCAACGGCGCGCATGACGCGCTCCGAGTCAGGGAGAGACTGGTCCCCGACCACGATGTGACAGCTGCACGCGACGTTCTCGGCTGAGATTGACCAGATATGTAGGTCGTGCATTGATTGCACGCCCTCGGTGCCCCGGATCGCCGAAGCAATGCCTTGCGAACTGACACCACGCGGAGTTCCCTCCAAGAGGATGTTCACGGTCTCGGTGACGATCTTCAGCGCATTCCATCCGATTAGAGCTGCGATCAGTATCGAGACGAGGGGATCGATGAATGTCCAGCCGGTAAAGAGTATTACCGCGCCGGCGATGATCACCCCGACCGACGCGACGAGATCGCCGAGTGCGTGGAGAACCGCGGCTCGGATGTTGAGGTTCCTGCCCTGCCCACGCATGCTGAATGCTACGTAGCCGTTAACGGCCACCCCTACCAGCGCTGAAATGATCACGATTCCGCCCTGAACCGGTTCTGGATGGGCCAGGCGCTGCACCGCTTCGTATGCGATCACGAAAACGAGGACGATCAGCGTCGCCCCATTTGCAGTCGCAGCAAGGATGCCGGCCCGGTGGTAGCCGAAGCTGCGTTTGTCGTCCGCCGGACGCTTGGTTTGCTCGACCGCAAACCAGGCCAGACCCAGGGCCAGGATGTCGGTTGTCACGTGTCCGGCGTCGGAGAACAGCGCGAGCGAGTGGGACAGAACGGCCCCGGTCAGTTCAACCGCGAGGATGATAAAGGTGAGGAGGAGCGCTTTCCGGAGGCGGCCACTGATGACGGCCTCCAGGTGCTCACCATACTGCTCCGCCCCAGTCGTCTCTGCCGATGCCGTGGCCATGCTGCGGGATCTTAACGAGGCGGGATGCGGTACAGCCCTTTTGTCGCATCTCGAGTGGGAGGTGGCGCCGTCGCTTCCCGCATCCGCACCAAAACGAGCAATCCCGAGACTCCTGTCAAGGCGGCCACAGTCATGATGGCCGCAGGAAAGCCGGCCGCATCGGCGATGGTGCCGGCCACGATCGCACCTACCGCATAGCCAGAATCGCGCCACAGCCGATAGATCCCGATCGAAGTCGCACGGTCGGGAATCCGGGCTGCATCGCCGATAGCGGCGAGCAGGGTCGGATATACGAGGGCGGTGCCGGCGCCCAGCACGATGCTGTCCGCGACCCACCAACCGAATCTAGGGATGAGCACGAAGCCGGCGATCGCCAGCGCTTGTAGGAGCATGCCGGCCACAATCAGGCGCTTGCGGCCCAGGTGGTCGCTGATCCAGCCGGTGCCCAGCTGTCCGGCGCCCCAAACCGCCGGGTAGGTGCCAGCTAGGACTGCAATTTCGCGAAGCCCAAGCCCGTGAGCTGCAAAGAAGAGTGGCAGTAGAGCCCATGCCATGCCATCGTTGAGGTTGTTCACCATGCCGGCCTGGCATGCGCTTGACATCGTCCGGTCACGGAAGCTGACGCCGAGCACCAGCCTGCGCACCGATGGCGTTGGCATCGCACCCGCGGATTCGAGTTCTACATGCCCGGTCGTCTCGCGGGCGAACCATGAGAGCAGCAGACCACACACCGCGAGACCTCCGGCGAGCAAGTAGGGAACCGGTCGGATGCCATAGCTCGCCGCGAGGAATCCAGCGACCGCCGCCGCCGCCGACACGCCAAGGTAGCCGGAAGCTTCGTTCAAGCCCAGGGCGAATCCGCGTCGCCGAGGTCCGACGAGATCGATCTTCATGTTCACCGTCGTGGACCAGGCCAGGCCCTGATTGATGCCCAGCAGCACATTGGCAAACACCACCCAGCCCCATGAGGGCGCGAAGATGATCAGCACTGGAACCGGAAGCGCTGCCGCCCATCCTGCGAGCAAGACTCGGCGACGGCCAAACCGGTCGGCAAGACGTCCCGCGATGAAGTTACTGGCGGCTTTGACCAGGCCGAAGCTGATCAGGAAGGACAGGATCGCGACCCGGCTGGCCAGATGAAAATCGTGTCCGGCAAGCGGTGCCAAGGTGGAGCGCTCGACACCTACCACTCCCCCGACGAAAGCGTTGATCGCCACCAATAGCGCGAACTGTCGCCAGTTCGCGCGCAGGCCGAGTTGGATGACCTGGGTTGCCTTCATACGCGGGCCGCCCTAGGCGACAGCGCAGCGGTTGGCTCCCGCCTCCAACTCGCTTGGATCCTCGGGAAGTTCTCCGCGCTCGTTGAGCTCGACGATGCGGGTGTGGTTCGGTGGATTTGGCGGGATCCGCGCCACGACGGCGTCGACGAATGCTTCCGAGTCGAGCCTGGCGAGGGCCACCGTTTCGCGAATTTTTCCGACCGTCGTCACCAGCACGCGGCCATCGAAGGGAATTGGCTCAGACACATGGCCCGGTAGCACCTGAGCTGCCTCAGGCAGCTCGACAAGGCGGCGGACCGACATGTGAAGAAGACGCGCGCGTGAGACCAACTCCTGGCCGGTACCGCCCTCGAGGTCAGGCCGGCCGACGCTGTTTAGAAACAATGTGTCGCCCGTGAACGCGGCGGCGCTGTCGAGCAGGTAGGTGGTGCTCTCCTCTGTATGACCAGGGGTGCGCATGGCAACCAGCGCCGTCGAGCCGAAGGTGATCCGTTCGCCGTCGGCCACAGGTCGGAATGGATACTGAGCGCGGTCTTGGGTTGGCAGCAAGAGCGCGGCGCCCTCAAGGTGGGCCAGCCGCCTCGACCGCGACAGATGGTCAGCGTGAATGTGGCTGTCGGCCACCGCCACCAGCCGCCATCCGCGCTCACGAAGTAAACGGATGTAGACGTCGGGATCGACCGAAGCGTCGATGACGACCGCCTCGGACTGCGATTCCACGATGTAGGAGAGGCATCCCTTTCCAGTCCTCCGGACCTGCACGACCTCGCAGCCAGAAATCGTGGTTTGGGCGGTGTTCCACGCGAGTGACCAGGCGCGCATCCCGCCTTCGAGCGTCATTGCTTGCACTCCACGGGCTTTCAGCAGGCCAGTTGCTTTGGCGGCGGTCGCGCCCATCCCACAGACGGTGACTACTGGTCCGGGTGGGAAATCGAGGTCGGCAAGCCGACCCAAGTTCCCGGAATTCACGGCATCGTACGCATCGATCGCCACGCTGCCCGGGATCGACCACTCCCGGTCCGGCGGCATACGGATGTCGACAACCGTTACGGGTTGCCCTGCAGCCAGAAGCTCCTGGAGTTCCGCAGTCGAGATGCTGTTGGCTGGCACGGTGTTGACGCCTAGCCTTCGAGGAGCCGCCTGGTCTTCTTGTAATCGTCTTGGGTGATCTCGCCCGCGGCCAGGCGCCGCTTCAGCACTTCGAGGGCGCTGGTGGAGTTACCCGCGAGCGGTCCGCTGATGGCCCTCACCGCGAACACGACCAGCACGACCAGCGCGCCAGTGATAACGAGCATCACGAGGCCCATCACGATCCACATCCAGCCGCTCATGTCGTAGCCGTCAAAACCCATCATCTGATCCACCCTCGGCTCAAGTTCCCAGCGCTGCCCGTGTATTTTCCGCGGACCGCGAGCACTTGTCAAGAAATCAATTGAATAGCTGACAAAGGCCCAACCGGCGGGCATAATGCGAGCTGATGCCGGATCGCGGGGTCAAAGTGGAGCTCTTCGACCAGTTCGCCCGGGTCGCTCAGGCGCTCGCGAGCGGGCGCCGCGTCGAGATCGTCGACGTGCTGACCAATGGTGATCGGACGGTCGAGGAACTGGCTCGACAGGTCAGCCTGTCGACCGCCAATACCAGCCAGCACCTCCAGGTGTTGAAGGAAGCAGGACTTGTCGCCGCCTCGCGCGAGGGCAACCGGGTGCGCTACCGGCTCGCCTCGCCGGCTGTCTATCAATTCTGGGTAGGGCTCCGTTCGCTGGCCGCGGAAAGACTGCCCGGCGTCGAGGGCCTTGTCGAGGCGTATCTCGGGTCACGAGATGGTCTCGAACCGATGAACCGGGAAGACCTGTTGGCGCGGCTGAAGGCGGGTGAGCCTCTGGTGGTCCTCGATGTGCGTCCTGCGGATGAATATCGGGCGGCGCACATCCTGGGCGCTGTGTCGATCCCGCTTGATGAACTCGAGGAAAGGCTGCGAGAGTTGCCGCAAGAGGGCCAGATCGTTGCGTACTGTCGCGGTCCCTACTGCGCCTTAGCGCCGGAGGCTGTTCGCGTACTGCTCGCTCACGGTTACGCTGCCAGGCACCTCACCGACGGCTTGCCGGAATGGGCAGCTGCCGGTGGGCCCACACGGGGAGGGAACAATGGCTGACATTCTCGAGCTGGTCGACCTGGAAGCGCTGCGCAAAGAAGTGCGCGAGAAGTATCGCGAAGTCGCCAAGGACCCCAAGGCTGATTATCACTTCCATACCGGCCGCCCCCACGCGATTCGACTCGGCTATCTTGCGACGCCGCTCGACCAGCTTCCCGATTACGCCTGCGAAGCTTTCGCCGGCGTAGGAAATCCTTTCTTTTGGGGTGGGCCCAAGCCCGGTGAGAGGGTTGTCGATCTCGGATCCGGAGCCGGTATGGATTCGTTCCTGGCGGCGCTCTGGGTGGGCGCCGAAGGAAAGGTGATTGGAGTCGACATGACTCCCGAGATGCTGGATCGGAGCCGGTCAATGGCAGCCAGGTTGGGACTGAACAATGTCGAGTTTCGCGAGGGCCTGATCGAAGATCTGCCCCTCGAGGATGGCTGGGCGGACGTCGTCATCTCAAATGGGGTCATCAACCTCTGCCCAGACAAGATCGGCGTCTATCGTCAGATCTTTCGGGTGCTCAAGCCGGGAGGCCGGATGACGGTGGCGGACATCTGCCTTGAGCGTCCGGTCCCTGAGGAGGCGCTTCGTGACATCGATCTCTGGACGGGTTGAATCGCGGGTGCCCTGCCGTGCGCAGGGTGGGAGACGGTGATCGGCGGCGCCGGGCTGATCGACATCGAGTTGGCCAATCCGCTGGACACATTCGCCGGCGCGCGCGGTGAGCAAAGCGCTCGCGAGTTCGGCACGCTCGGCTACTCGATTCGAGCCCGACGTCCAGCGTGAGCGACTGCTGCACGCCGAAGGGTTACCGACAGATCTTCAGCGAGAAAAACGCTACCGGAGAAGCGAAGCGGTATCGCCGAAAGGGCCTCGATGGGACTTCTAGGCGAATCTTTGATTTCATCAGAGAGCGCGGCATCGAAGGCAAGACGCTTCTCGAGGTGGGCGGTGGCATCGGAGCCATCGAGATCGAGCTGCTCAAGGCCGGTATGGCGCGAGCCACAAATGTTGAGCTGACACCTACCTATGAATTGGCGGCGGGCGAACTGCTCGTCGAAGCCGGCTTGGCCAACCTAGTGGAGCGAAGGGTCATGGACTTCACCGAGGCGGGGCCTGAAATTGAAACCGCCGATATCGTCGTCATGAATCGTGTCATCTGCTGCTATCCGAATATGCCCAAACTGGCGGCCGCGGCAGCCGATCGCGCCAAGGGCATGCTGGTCATGAGCTTTCCTAACCGCCGCTGGTGGACTCGCCTTGGTCTAACCGTTGCCAACTTTGGTTTTCGAGTAATCAGGTTGCAGTTCAGAGTTTTCCTGCACCCGCCATTGCTGATTTTGGCTGCCGTTGAGCAGCGCGGATTCAAGACCAGGCTCAACCGGTCAGGCCTGCTGTGGCAGGTGGTCGCGCTTGAGAGGGCTGCCTGAATCAGCGGTCCGGGTTGCCGAAAGGGTGAGAAAGTCATCGATGAGTTCGCGGTCGTCCACGGTACGGATGCGGATTACCTCTGTCATTTCGGGTCGGGATGCTGCGGGCCGGGGCCGGCGCCCCAGCGGTAGCATCTAGCCGACACGATGGCCCGACTGCTCGCGCGCTTCGCCGCCATCGGTGCCAGGCCAGGTGATACCGAGCACGAGCGATTGCAGCGCGGGCTCCTTGTCGGGCTGTCCCTGTTTATCAGCGTTCTCGCCATCTTCTGGGGGCTCGCCTACATCCAATTCGGGGAACCGCTCGGCGGGGCGATACCACTCACCTACACGGTCCTCTCGCTTCTGACCATCGTCATGTTGACCATGACGCGCCGATACGACGTCTTCCGATTCACACAGCTCAGCCTCATGCTCGCTCTCCCTTTCGCCCTCATGGTCGTGCTGGGCGGCTTCGTTCCCTCGAGCGTCGTTGTTCTGTGGGCGTTCTTTGCGCCGCTCGGCGCCCTCACCTTCGCCAGCCACCGTGAAGCGCTCCGATGGTTTGTCGCATACCTTGTCTTGATCCTCGTCGTCGGTATCTTCGGCGGAACGCTGCGCAGTGCGAACAACCTGCCTGGCGGTCTCGTTCGCGCGATGTTCATCATCAACATCACAGCTGTCTCAATCGTGGTGTTCGTCGCCCTCTACGCCTTCGTGCGTGAGCGCGACCGGGCCTTCGCAGCAGTACACCGTCTCTTCGGCCAGTACCTCTCACCGCAGATCGTGCATTCGCTACTTTCCGATCCAGGTCGCGCCGCCCTCGGCGGTGAGAACCGCGAGGTAACGGCGCTTTTCGCCGACCTCGCCGGGTTCACCCCGTTCACCGAAAGTCGGCCGCCCCGCGAGACGGTCCTCGCGCTCAATCGCTACTTCAGTGCGGTGGTGCCGGTGGTCTTCGCCAACGGCGGCACAATCATCCAATTCGCTGGAGACGCGATCGTTGCTGTCTGGAACGCACCAGTCGAGCAGCCGCGCCACGCTCTCGCCGCTGCCCGGACGGCTCTGGCGATGCAGGGCGCGTGCCGCGCTGGTAGGCAACATCGGGAGCGAGGAACTGCGCAACTACGTCGCTCATGGTGACGCTGTAAATCTCGCCGCCCGGCTGCAGACGGGTGCGATCCCCGGTCAGGTCGTGGTCTCGGCGCCGACGTATGCGCTCATACGCGACCTGGCGACGGTCCGCCCACTCGGGAGGTTCGCGGTCAAGGGCAAAAGCGAAGAGGTCGAAGCGTTCGTCCTTGAGCACCTGGCGGATTCATAAGCCTGTAAACGTGCTCCGGACACTCGACCGAAGGCCAGGGTGATGGCGACGAGGGCGGCGCCGGTCGCGATCCTGTCGTCTCTTCGAAATCACCTGGCACAGATTGCCGTCCGGCCTCAAGAGTAAAGAACCCGTCGCCCTCTAGCCAGCGATTCGAGCACCAACCCCGGACGTGGTTCAGACCAGCTCATTTGCTCGTATGAGCTCTGTAGGTACCTGACGACCGCCTCCGTCTCACCCGCCAGTGGCGAAAAGAATGCGGAGTGCGTCGCCGCAAATCGTTTGATCGCCTCCAAGGCGACGCGCCGGCCCTTGGTTGTCAGCAAGACGCTGTTGGCACGCCGGTCGCCCGGCGACGCCTTACGGGTGACATACCGCTTTAGCTCAAGCGAATTGAGCGACTGAGAAGCAGTCATCCGGTCAACCTTCGCCACCTCCGCCAACATGGCTTGGGTCACGGGACGCCCTTCCTCGGTGAAGCGAAGAACGTTTGCCAAGATGACGGCCTGCGTGCTGGGGAGCTTCAGATCCAGGAGCGCCAAGGTCAGGTGGCGTCGCCAGAGCTTGGAGACCTGCCACAGCAAGAAGCCCGGAATCGTCTCGGCCTCGGCGCCGAGCTTGAGCTCAAAGTCCTGCACCAATTGTAAGTTTACTGACGGTATGTGTGGCGAGCCCACAAGCCGGGTCTCGTGAGCGTCGCCTTCCGGCTATTGGCAGTCACGGTCGCGATCAACGGCCTCCTCGCTGGCGCGAGCTTCGACGTCGCCGCCGTCAAACTGCCGACGCGCCATCGGATCGGACCGGTTGCCTACGCCAACTTTGCTCGCGGTAACGACCTGGGAAATGGCTTGGTTGTCTACCCGGCTTCGGGCATCTCGGCTGCGCTGCTCGTCTTCGTCACGACGATCACCATTTACTTCGCCGACGGATCTTTCGCCGTGATGGTGCCGCTGCTGCTGGCCTATGCTGGCACGGTAGCCCACTCAGCCTGCACAGGAAGGGCCGCGCCGATCATGATCAGCCTCCGACGGACGACGGACGAGAAGGCTGTACTGGCAGCGAAGCTGGACCGGTTCGCATTTTGGCACGCGCTTCGCGCGGTATTTCAGATCGCGACGTTTGTGGGTTTGTTGTGGGCCTTGGTCCCGGCCTCCCGACAGGTCTAGGCGGCGACCGGCCGGCCGAGCCCTGAATGTCCCGATATTCGGTTGATGTCTTCATCCATGTGCTGGGCGCGAGCGCCGTCTTCGTCGGCTATGGCACCCTGCTGTTCGCGGTTGTGGCCATGCGGCGGGCCACCAGATCCGAGCAGGTGAGGGCGATCACGTCGACGCTGCTGTCCACGCGAAGGATCGGACTTGAACGGGTTTCGGTCATCGACGTGATCGTGATCGCCGGCGTTCTCGTGATCGCCCTGACCGGACTAGACATGGCTCTAACGTTCCAACTCCTCCGGGCGCCATGGATCGATGTCGCCATTGGTAGCTTCTTGGTGCTAGCACCAATCGGCCCGCTATTGATCAATCCGCGACTGCATGGAATCGCAGATACAGCTGACGGCGAGGCAAGCGGGCCAATCTCGAACGCCCTTCGCGCGCGCACGCGCGACACGCTGTTGGTGGCGGCGATGGGCGGATCGATGGGCATCTTGATTGGGCTGGTCTTCCTGATGACAAACAAGCCCGCGCTGATCATGTCGATCGCGGCTATTGCGGTCTGTGCTGGAGCTGGCATTGCACTCTCGTGGGCATTTGCTCGAAGCTCTGATGAGCCTTGAATCGCCTATGACGAAGGTCCCCGGTTCGAGTCGGTGACGGACGTGATATCCTGGTAACCGGATATGAGTCGGGCTGTTCTTCTACGCGCTAATGCGACCGCAACTGCTCGATTCTTCCGGGTTCTCGGGGATCCGACCCGGCTGAAGATCCTTGAGCTCCTCACGGCGGGACAGCGGCCGGTAGGGGAGCTCGTGGCGCTTGTGGGTCAGCCCCAGCCGCGGGTCAGCACACACCTGGCTTGCCTGCGG
>WNEZ01001375.1_pt1 | contig 20413 bp, 19 predicted proteins | sample 5400521 | NCBI WGS metagenome assembly WNEZ01 (sample SAMN13153339, study PRJNA577476) | soil metagenome | isolation source: 120 cm saprolite under Douglas fir tree site 2 hole 1 replicate 1 | place: USA:California | collected 2015-04-18 | reverse complement strand
CTTTTCGGCGCCGAGTACGACCGCGCTTCCCGCCAACTCCCCGTAATCGGCGAGCAGAAGGACATCCGCTACTACTCATCCCCCGCGAAGAGCGTCCTCAACGGGCCAGAAACCACCGGGATGGGATTCTGGTCCATAAACCCCTACATCGGCTGCGCGTTCGGTTGCGCCTATTGCTACGCGCGCTACACCCACCGCTACGTCATGGAGCGCGCGGCCACCGACGAAAAAATGACCGACGTACTCGGCGAGGCGTATAACAGGCTGCCGCCATGGCTAGCCTTCGAGCGGAACATTTTTGTGAAGCGAAACGCGCCTGAGGTTCTGAGTCGCACGCTCCGGTTCGGAAGCGACCGCCACCTCAAGCTGCTCGAGGGCGAGACGATCGTGATCGGCACCGCCACCGATCCGTACCAGCCAGCCGAGCGAAGATTCCGGGTCACGCGGGGAATTCTCGAGGTGCTCGCGGAGCATCCGGGACTGAGCGTGGTGATCATCACGAAGAGTCCACTCATCACACGCGACATCGATCTGCTCTCGCGGATCAATCGTCTTTCGAGCCTCACCGTTCACATCTCGCTTATCACCCTCGACCGCGAGTTGGCGCGACGGATCGAGCCGCGTTCACCAACGCCGGAGTCCAGGGTGCGCGCTCTGACGCGCCTTCGCGAAGCGGGAATCGATGCGGGAATCAACTGCATGCCGGTCCTGCCCGGCATCACTGACAACCCGTCCGATCTGGAGGCGCTGGTGAAGCGGGTCTCTGAAGCCGGCGCGACCTACGTCGGTGCGTGCGCGGTGAGACTCCAATCCGAGGCGAGAAAGCGGTACCTGCCCTTCATCGAGCAGGAATTTCCGCACCTGGCGGAGAGGTACCGCAATACCTACGGGAACAGCTCGAACGCCGGCGAAAAATACCGCGAAGGTCTGGCTCGCTTTTTCGAGAAGCTGTGCGCGAAGTACGGAGTGCGGGGCTGGTCGAGGCGGGACCAAGAAGAAGGGGACGAGTCGCCTGATTCGGCGCTCGTCCCCAATGTGCAGCTGTCCTTCGAGATATAACTAAGGGCCGGCGGCGCGAGCCGCCAGCTATGCGTTACTTCGCTACTGCCTTCTTCTTGGCGACGTGGTGAGCGGCCTTCTTCATTTCCTTCGCCTCGGTCTTCGTGCTCTCGCCTTCCGCCTTCGCTTCGGAAGCCATTCCGCCCGAAGTCCCGCTCATGCCCGATTTACCCATCGGCGGGTTGTCATTCGGGCCAAACCCAATATTCATCGCGGTGAGCAACGCGGCTGCGTTATTGGCGGAGTTGAACTTCTTGGCGCAGGTAGCGATAGCGCGACGCGTCTGCGGGCCGTAATGGCCGTCGACGTTCGTCACCCCGCAACCTTGATCACGCAGCTCCTGCTGCAGCGCCAGGAACTGGATCTTCCCGAGTCCAGCCTGAGCAGAAGCCAGGGCTGGGGCGGCGATTAAAGCGATTACAGCGATGGACTTCTTCATCTTCGATGCCTCCGATCAGGGATGGTCTCTACGGTTCTACTATACAGTACAGAGTTTATACAGTACAGAGATGTAGCAGCGCTGCAAGGTCTACGCCGAGGGCGAGATTAGCAGCGGTGAAATGGACAAAAAAAACGCCCGGCTCGCAAGGAGTCGGGCGTTTTTATTTCAAACAAATCAGCTCTAGCGGAGCGCCTGGATGATCAGGGCGCCAACCGCGAGGAGTGCCACGCCGATTGCGATTGCCGAAACGGGCGTGATCGTGACCTGCTGCTTCCACCAGCTGGTGGCGGTGCCAGGAGTGTCAGGCAGAGACGCCATGATACGCTGCTGGACGTGCACCGGCGTGACCCGGCGGCGGAGCATCTCGCTCTCGGCGTTTATGCGGGTCCACAGCTCGACCTTCGATTTTCCCTCTACCTCACTTGCGCGCATCGCGTCTACCTCACCGTCAAGCCAGTCGTGCAGTAATGTGTGACCAGGTACTCCGGTAATCGGAACCTCCCGATCGTACATCTGCTCGGCGGGCTTTTCTTTTCTTTGAATGGGCTCTCTGCCCGTGATTCTCTCGTTGCTCTCGAAACCAGCTTCATCGCGCATCATGCGTACTTCTCCTCGAGCAGTTGTTGGAGGGCCTCTCGCGCTCGATGCACTCGCATCTTTAAAGCGCCAACGGTCGTTTCCAGTAACAGCGCCATCTCCTCGTACGATCTCCCTTCCACGTGCTTCATCACGAACGCTTCACGCAGCGAGGGAGCAAGTCTGGCCAGAGCAAACTGCAGATCCGTACGCAGCTCGTTGCGATCCATCTCTTCTTCCGGCGTCGAGTACGTCGAGGGCTGATCGTCCTCGTCGTAGCTCACGTGCGTTCGCCGAATGTTCTTCAGCCAATCCTTGCACGAATTAGCGACGATTCGAAACACCCAAGCGTCAAATCTGCCGCGAACTTCGCCCAAATGCTGATAGGCTTTAATAAAAGACTGTTGAAGTATGTCTTCCGCCACATCCGGACTTCCGGTCATTCCAAGTGCATGTCGGTACAAGGGATCGCTATACCGGGTTATCAGCACCCCGAACGAATCCTTTGAACCCGCCAGAACCTTGGCAATAATCTCCTGATCAGCATCGATCAGCGGCGCCGCAGCATCCGGCGTCGAGTCCGCCGCACCCAGCGTTTGAGCAGTCTGATTTTGCAGCGGTGTGGCTGTCATCTTCACCTGCCTAATGTAATCCCTTTGCGTGGCCCTATATAGACCCAACTGGCGCGGGGATAACACCTTATCACCGATACGACGTTTTGACGATCAACGGCTCGTGGAAGCAACCGAGTTTGACCGAGCCGCCCCATTTTTTCGGAGCCTTATCATATAGAGGTGCTCGAGGGCGATATCGCGATGATAATGCCGCCCCTCCCGGTCGCTGTCTGCGCGGTACCGCCGGTATCGCTGGCTGAAATGGGACACCTTTCCGTCCGCTGACGCCTTGGTCAACAGCGACAGGAGCGTTTCGGGTGCGAGGTGGCCTTCGGAATTGAAGCTGACGAGGGCGTGCGTCGCCGTCGTGGCCGAAAGGAGCGCCGAAAAGAGCTTCTGAACCCGTCGCCCGTGCGACCATTGGCTGCGCCCCTCCTCACCCGCTAGAAGTCCGACCTTCCCGCGAATCGCTGGCACCGACTCCGTCCAGCCACGCGCCAGGATCTCCGGGATATGGTAGTACGCAACGTATTGCCGCGAGTTGTAGGGAGGATCGATGTAGAGAAGGTCCACGTCACCGATCGATTTCGCCGCTTCGATGGCATCCATGAGATGCGCCTGGGCTGGCTGGGATCCTTTGACGGGGACCTCCGGAACTATACCGAATGCCCGCCGCGCGTTCGGCTGCCACCGTTTCATGTACGACGCATACACGCCGGCAGTGTTGGCGACCTTGTCCGCGCCCTCGATAATCGCCGCCAGCAACAAATAGTAGCTGTCCTCTCCAACCACCCCCGCCTTTCGCCAACTTTCCAGCTGCTCGCGTGCGGCGTCGATTCGTCCGGCGTTATCCGGGGTGAAGTACATCCTTCCCTTGCTCTCTACGCCGCCTGTCGGGGAGAAGTGCCGGCTGATGAAGCCTAGCTGCGGCGGCAGGGAAGTCAGTTCCGCGGCCATATCGTCGAGCGAAGGATCTCGGCGATCGGCGACGACGTAAGCGCGCTGGAACACATAAGACGACATGAGAAGATCGCTCGAGTGGACGCGCCACCCTTTTCCCTTCAGTGCGCGGCTCACGCTTGCGGTTCCCGCGAACGCGTCGTGAACCGACCCGACGCCAATCCGACTCCGCTTCAGGGTGCGGAGGATGAAAGGGAGAAGCCTGGTTTTATTTCCGATGTAGCGCATGATGCAAAGAGGGCGAGGTTGTTGGCCTCGCCCTCCGAAACCGTGTCAGCTCGATACTACGGGCAAGTAGTGGTCAACACTGTCTGCGGATTCGAAGGAATGGCAAAACCGTACGCGGTGTTGAGCGCATCGGCCGCCGCATTCGCCATTTCCTGATAACCTTGCACGTTCGGATGCACTCCGTCGAGACTTACGTACTGTCCATAAGGCCTCACGCAGCTCAGCAGACTCACGATGCTGAATGCACCGCGACGGGTGACCCACTGCGCCCACACCGTGCTGAGATCCAGGTAAGCCCACCCGTTGGCCTGGGCCACTGAACTGATGTGGGCATTCATCCCGTCGATCACACCGTTTACCACTTGAAGATCCGCGGGCGTGAGAATGTTGTCCTGCGCCCCAGGCGTGTCCGCGCAGCTCAACGTTTGCGGCTGTCCTGTAGCCTGCGCGGCACCAACCGCGTTCAGAACCTTGATCGGAACGAAGATCGAGTTTGCGCTGCCCTGACAATCGGCCGCGATGATGACGCCGAAAGACTGGAAAGCAGTGCGATCCGCATATAGCTCGTCTCCAGTACGCAATGAGACGAACCCATTCGCCTTCGGAAGTCCGACGAGCAACCCTTTTGCGCCAGTCTTCTTGACGCTGTCGATGAGCGCATCGTACACGGGTTGCCACACGGTATTCGGAACGAATGTGCCTTGCGCCGCCGCGCCGCGATATCCCGCCTTCGGAAAGAGTAATCCCGAGACTACCCCAAGAACTTCGTTCGCCCCGAGCTCCACCGAGACCAGCGTCGGCTTCTGCTGCATCATCGCCGTGACCTGAGAGGTCTTCGGCGGCAGGACGAGCCGATATTGACGGCGGCGTTTCACACCCTCGACCGATGCGGTCTCCGGCGTCACATAAAGCGCATCGTAGGTATTCGCGCCGTCGATGGCGACATCATTCGTCGGAAGCGTGACAGCGCCGAACGAAGTACAAGCCGTGTCGGGTATGCTGGTGGTCTGACTTGCGGCCGCGCTGATTCCGCTTAAACGCCTACTGAGTTGCAGCGGAGCGATCAACGGCGAGAAGCAACCAGGAGGCGCAACGAGTGGCTGCGTATACTGTGCGAATGCCTGGTGCGTGAGAAGCCTGGTCCAATCCTGCTGCTGGCTGAAATAAACGACACCGTCCGACTGAACACCCATGCTGAGGCTCGTCCCGATCGCTACGTAGTGTGCGAAGGCGCCCTGGCCGGCGGGACCCGTAGTTCTGTCATCGCTGCAGGCAGCGAGAACGACGAGAGCGACAGCACCAGCAGAGATCGACCAGTTACGCTTCATAACTTCTCCTCGGGGGTGAACACGACCTAGCGGAGGCGGGGCCATAAACAAGCGGCTGATAATATCTGTAATCACCGAAAGGTGCGCCACCCCAGAGTTCGAATCGATTCGCCATGCTCATCGAGTTTCGGGGGAGGAAATCTCACGTTGCCGGGCACGCTCGGACGAAGGCCTGTTCGAGGATCTGCATCCGCGCCTTCGAGAACTTCGGCCACAGTACGCACTAGCCCGCACGGTACGCTCGCTGTCTCGAGCAAATCGATCCAATGCTGCGCATCCATCTCACGCACGCGACTGCCCAGCGCAGACACGAGACGGTCCCGATTTTTCACACGCCCCGCGTTCGTCCGCAGCGCATCATCTTCGGTCAGATCGTGAAGGCCAAGCGCATTCGCGCACGCACGCCATTGTCCGTCGCTTCCGACCGCAATCACGAACGGCCTGTCCGCCGCATCGAACAATTGGTACGGAACAAGATTCGGATGCGCGTTTCCCCACCTCTTTGCATCTGTCCCCGAAACGAGGACGTTTTGCGCCACGTTCACGAGGGCCGCTCTCGCGCTGTCGGCGAGTGAAATATTGATCCGACGCTTTTTAGCTGGGACTGAACCAGTGGCACGGTCCAGAGCGACGCCGAGTATCGCAATCGCCGCATCTTTCCCGGCGATGACATCGGCGAGAGCGATTCCGACCTTCATCGGCGATCCATCCCTCTCACCGGTGATCGCCATCCAGCCACACTCGGCCTGCATCACGAAATCGTATCCCGGTCGCGTGCTCTCCGCTCCGAATCCGGAGATTGTGCACCAGATGAGATCGCGATTCTGCTCGAGGAGCTCCTTTGGGTCGAGGCCGAGCCGTCCGAGGGCGCCGGAAAGAAAGTTGTCGAGCACCACGTCGGCGCCTGTGATGAGATCCAGGACGATCGCGCGATCGCGGACGTTAGAGAGGTCGGCGGCGATGCTTTTCTTGTTCCTGTTGACGGCCAGGAAGTACGCGCTCTGACGGTCCGCGTCGAACGGAGGCCCCCAGCCCCGCGTCTCATCCCCATCGCCCGGTCGCTCGACTTTGATGACGTCGGCACCCATATCTCCGAGCATCATTGAACAAACCGGACCGGCCAGCACCCTGGTCAAGTCGAGTACCTTTAGCTTCATTTTGGCAATTATGTAGGGTTACTGTCCCTTGTATGCTATATTACTGGCCTTATAAGAAGCTAAGAACCCGCATTCATGACCCGCATGGAACGTGGATCATACCACCTTGTTTTAGTGACGAAAAATCATATACTTAGCGCCGTTCAGCCCCGCTGGACTTAAAGCCCTACTTCTGTGATTTCATACCCCGTCAGCCCGCCTCTTTTTGCTGACCGGAGCCCATAAATGCCTGATAGAGAAAAACCAACCGCAGTTGCTACTCTACCAGCACCTGCCTCAGCCGCCGGCACACCCGGATCACCCGCTACGCCTGGCGCACCTGCCGCACCCGGCACGCCCGGCGCGCCATTGGTCCCGCCCAAGCGGAGCCCGGGTCATCGCGGGGCTGATGTAAAAGATACCGTCGCCGAGATGGCGGCAAAGGCGCACGAGATCAGCCTGGAGGCGGGCAGCAAGATGGCCGCTGCCATGAAGGACGTCGTTGGCGCCGCCGCTGGCCTGACCGGACTCGTGCTCGAGAGCGCGCGCGATCTTCTTCAGTACATGGTTCGTCGTGGCCAGATGACCCAGGAGGAAGCCGACAAGCTGATGCGCGAAGTCGAATCTTCTCACGCGAAGAGAAAGCCGTTCACGCCTCCCCCGCACGTCGCGACGAAGACGACGGGTCCAAAAGCTGAGGCTTCGCATCCCGCGCACACCACGCATGCTGCGCATACGCATACCGCGCACAGTCATACCACGCCGGCTCGACACGTGACGGCTCCGGTCAAGCACGCGGCGAAGCACGCCTCAGCTGCCAAGAAGCCGGCCGCGAAAAAGCCGACGATGAAGCCAGCTGCCAAGAAGCACACAGTCAAATCCGCGACCAAGTCCAAGCACAAAGCTTCAGGCAAGACCGCGAAAAAAAGGTAGAAAGTGGTCATCCCGCGCGGCGATGCAGTCGCGCTCGCCTGTGCACTGATACAAATCGATTCCAGAAATCCCACCCTCGCTCCGGACTCGCCGGGCGAGGGTGATTGCGCTCGTACCCTCGCGTCGATTCTCGATGACTGGGGATTCTCGGTCCAATTGATGGAAAGCGTCGCCGGACGGCCCAATGTGGTCGCCCGAATCGGACAGCGCGACGCGCCCGCTCTCATGCTGAACGGCCATCTCGACGTCGTCGGGGTCGAAGGAATGGTTCACGAGCCTTTTAGCGGCGAGGTCCGTGGCCATCGCATCTATGGTCGTGGCTCCGCCGACATGAAAGGCGGTGTCGCAGCGATGTGCGCCGCTGCCGTCACCGGCGCGCGACCAGATTCTGGTCGCCAGATCCTCATTGCCGCCGTCGTCGACGAGGAGTACGAGAGCCTCGGCATGCGCGCGCTGCTCGCCGACGGGATCCACGCTGACGCCGCTATCATAACGGAGCCCACGAGGCTGGCGATCTGCCCCGCTCATCGAGGCTTCGTGTGGATCGATGTAGTTCTGACGGGAAGGGCGGCGCACGGAAGCCGGTATGACATTGGAATCGACGCCGTCACCCACGCCGGTCTCCTTCTGGCGGAGCTGGAAAGGCTGGAGCGGACCCGCGAGTCGGGGCGCCACCACAAACTGCTCGGCCGCGGCTCGCTACATGCCTCGAAGATCAACGGCGGAGTCGGAATGTCCACCTATCCTGAAACCTGCAATCTGGCGATCGAGCGACGCACGCTTCCCGGCGAAACAACCGAGAAAGCGCTGAAGGAAATCACCGACGCGTGCGCCAGGGTGCGCTCGAGACACCCTCAGTTCGACGCGCGAGTTACATTGACTACTGCACAGCTCCCGAGCGATGTGTCGGTTGACTCGCCGGTCGTGAAGAGGCTGCGTGGCGCACTCGAGCGCGAGGAGCTGCCAGTGAAGATCGAAGGCCTTTCAGCGTGGACCGACGCCGCGCTTCTAAATGCAGCGGGGATTCCCACGATCTGTTTTGGTCCGGGCGACATCGCGCTGGCCCATGCGGCGCAGGAGTTCGTGCCAGTCGAAGAGATAGATCTCGCCACCCGGGTGTTGACGCGGGTCGTCCGCGAATGGTGTGACGAGACTGCCTCGTCCAGATAGAGGAGGCTGTTCAGTGGCGCAGTTGACTCACAAGCAGTACGACGTTCTCGAACGCGCAATCACCAATGGCAAGCGCATCGCCGCTTTCCGGCGCGGAACGGAGTACGTCGTCCTTCCCACCAGATTGCGCATGATCAGCGGGCGCGAAGCAGTCGAAGCGACTCACCCAACCACCGGAGACGAGATCACACTCTATCTCGACGAGTTGGACAGCTTCGAGGTCGTGAAATGACGCGCGCCAAATCCGGCGACCTCGTGGCGATCTACGCCGATGAGTCGTGCATCGGGAACGGGCGCGAAGGCGATAATCCGGGAGGGGCTGGCGGCTTGATTGAGTGGCTTCATCCCAAATCCAACAAGGTCACACGCTGCGATTACTGGATTTCGGAGCCCGCGACCACCAACAACCGGATGGCCCTGCGGTCCGTAATCGAGGCGTTTCAAGAGATTTCCCGCCGCGGCAACTCTTACCGCGTCTTGTTCACCAGCGACTCGAAGTACATCGTCGAGGGGATGAACGAGTGGCTTCCTAACTGGAAGGCACGCGACTGGAAGAAAAAAGGCGGACCAATCCTGAATCTGGAGCTTTGGAAGGAAGCAGATGAAGTCGTGTCGGATCACGAAGTTCAATGGAGATGGGTGCGCGGACACAACGGGCAACCGCAGAATGAGTACGCGAATTTCCTGGCGACACGAGCCGCCGCGGAACAATCAGATTCCAGCGGGTTACGGGAATCTGAGTTCGACAGCTGGTTGGCAGCGCAGAAGGCGGGAACCGTCGACTTGAAGAACATGGCTCCCTTCCCCGATCTTCAGTCATTCCAGCCGAGCAAGCGAGCATGGACGACCTAGACCGACTCTTTCAGCGCCTTGTTCACAACATCAGGAACGGACACGCCGAGTACCTGAGCGTGCCGTTCACGGTGCAGGAACTTTACGACACGCTCGTCCCGTATCGCCACTATCGCCGCGACCTCGGCATCGAAACAAATCAGGACTACGAAGCCGCACTAACTCGGCTACTCTCAGGTGAAAAGGGTTACGTCCGTGCCGATCAGTCGATGCAGGACCGGCTCAAGAAAGAGATGGCGTCGCCGCACGCCGACGTTGGAGCCTTTCGCGACTACGCCGAGACGAGAATCTCCCTGGCACCCGATGCGCTGCAGAAACTCGGAGTCGCGATCCCGTCGCAAAACGCCGGTGGCTACTCGATCGGCCAGGCGGGGAACGGCAACGGCGGCGCTCCCGGAGACGCGACTACGTCATTCGTCGCACCCGGAATCTCGACAATGGACGCGGCCGTAGGATGCAAATTCTGCGGAGGCACTTTGCCTGAAGGCCGTACCGCGATTTACTGTCCGCACTGCGGACAGAACCTTGCCGCGAAGCACTGCGCGGGATGCGGGGCCGAGCTCGATCCCGTCTGGAAGTTCTGTGTCAACTGCGGCAAAAAGGCGTAGAACATTGGCGGGTGCTCAATAACTGAACGGGATCCGAGATCTGAGAACGGCAAACTGCGAACTGAACGGGATCCGAGATCTGAGAAGCGTAGACACCAGGTTTTGGTAACTGCGCTGCGACATATCTGGGTGGCGTACGGTACAGGCGGTGGGTTGTAATAGGAGGCGCGCTCGACTCGGTCGAAGCGCAGTGACTACCTCCTGAGATCTGTGCCTCTGACATCTCGGATCCCGTTCATTGCAGTTGCCAGAGCGTATCCGATCACCAGGCTGCGAGCGGGTATATTGAAGTCGCTATGACCGAACCATCAAACCGCCCGGGTGTTGTCTTCCTCTCCGCCGTCCGAACCCCATTCGGCACCTTCGGCGGAAAGCTCAAGGATTTCTCACCCGTCGACCTCGCCGTTCACGCCTCGAAGAGTGCGATTGAGCGCGCGGGAATCACCGCGACCGATGTCGATCAGACGATCTTCGGCAACGTCCTCTACACGACCAACGATTCCATCTACTTCGCCCGCCACGTCGCGCTCAAGTCGGGGTGTCGCCAGGAAACCTCAGCGCTCACGCTCAACCGCCTGTGCGGATCTGGTTTTCAGGCTGTAGTAAGTGGAGCGCAGGAAATCATCCTCGGCGACGCCAAGATCTGTCTGGTTGGGGGAGCCGAATCGATGTCGCAGGCGCCGCACGTCATTCGGGGGATCAGATGGGGCACGCCATTCGGCAAGGCGCCGCCGATGGAGGACGTATTGTGGGAAGGACTCACCGATTCCTACGTCGGGCTTGGAATGGCGGAGACCGCGGAGAACCTGGCTGAGAGATACAAGCTGGATCGCGGATGCGTGGACGAGTTCGCGCTCAGATCGCAGCAGCTCTCGAAGGCGGCGTGGGACGAAGGCGTATTCAAGGATGAAGTTGTTCCGGTCCCGATCCCCAATCCAAAGACTGGAAAGATCGAGGAGCTGGCAATCGACGAGCACATGCGGCCAGACACGACGTTGGAGAAGCTGAGCACCCTCAAGCCAGTGTTCCGAAAAGGCGGCGTTGTGACCGCTGGAAATGCGTCCGGCATCGGCGATGGGGCCGGCGCGATGGTAATCGCGAGTGAGAAGTTTGCGCGTGAGCGCAAGCTCGAGCCGCTTGGAAGACTCGTATCGTGGAGTGTTGTCGGCGTGGATCCGGCGGTGATGGGAATCGGGCCGGTTCCGGCTTCGAAGGCAGCGCTGGCAAAGGCCGGATTGACGATGAAAGACATGGATCTGATCGAGGTCAACGAGGCGTTCGCGGCGCAGACCTGCGCCGTCGAGCGCGAGTTGTCCCTCCCCCGTGATCGCCTCAACGTGCACGGTGGCGCCATTGCGCTGAGCCATCCGCTCGCCGCGTCCGGGGCGAGGATCACGGCCCACCTACTGCATGCGTTGCGTGCTCAAGGCAAACGATACGGACTGGGCAGCGCGTGCATCGGCGGCGGCCAGGGAATCGCGATCGTAGTGGAATCCATTCAATAGACTGCGCTGGGTCGCAGCGAACGAGGAAAATCATGAAGCCACTGTTCAGAATATTCGGATTGGCATCGGTCGCCGTATTTGCGGCTGCTTGCGCGTCAGTTGGCGGCGGCACGGGCGGCACCGTGACGAACGGCGGCGCCGGTCCGACAACCGAACCCACGTCACCCTCCGTCATCTGGCCGGTCAAGACTCGGGAGCACGTCGACCTCTGGCTGCATGGATTCGCGATGCTTCAGGAGGACACGACGTTTGTGCCTTTCTTCAAGCGCGGATACAGCACCGACATGATCGTTCTCAAGAACAGGGCGAATGTCGTCTCGCAGCTGGATGCCAACCGCGACAAGCTTCGCGCGCGGCTCGCGCTCAACCCGCAGCTCGTCAACGCCCAATTCGTACCGCTCTCGTTCCCGACGTGGGCCGATCTTACCCAGACCGTCGACCTGTTCGTCCGCGCGGGTGGCGATCCGCGTGCCGCGTCATCGCAGCAGCAGGCTGGTGCGATCGCCTTTCTCGCCGCCTACTTTCCAACCGGAGCTGACCGGGACTGGCTGCGCCTCTTTGTGCAGTCGCTCAACGACGAGAGCACCCGCTTCTACCACTCTTACTGGACCCAGCAGGAGCGCGAGCGCAGCAACGTGCTCGATCTCGTCGATACGCTTTGGCAGCGGACCTATCGGCCGCGGATGCAGCGATTCCTCAACAACACTCAGCAGGCGCAGGGAAGCGTTCTGCTGTCGCTGCCGCTTGACGGTGAAGGTCGGTCGGTGACTAGCGGCAAGCAGTCGAACATCATCACAGTCACCTTTCCGGAGCGGCCGAGCGATGCGGTGGAAGCGGTCTACGTGATCGCGCACGAGGCGGTTTCGGGGATCGCCAGCACCGCCGTGTCCGACAACATCACTCCCGAGCAGCGCCGTGCCGGACTCGGCGAGCGCTATCAGAGCGCGGCGGCGGTGCGCGCCGGAGCGCTTCTGATTCAGCGCACGTCGCCGGAGATTCTCGACGGCTACATGCGCTACTATTTGAAGTCCGTGAACCGGCCAGCGGGCACGAGCGTGCAAGGAACGTTCACAGCGACTTTCGGGCTCCCCGACACCATTCGTGACGCCCTGATCCGGCAGCTGGACGTCGTACTCGGGGGGATTTAAGCAGATATAATTCTGCATGGCCGATGAGAAGCCTCCACTGCCCGCTCCCGCCCGGCAGACTCTGTTGGATCGTCAGGCGCTCGAGCGCGTGCTCGCGCGGGCGGCGGAGCTTCAGGGCGCGAGCGCGCTTCCGGATTCCAGCGATCTGATCAGCGAGAGTCAGCTCCTCGACATCGGAAACGAAGTCGGGCTGAATCCGTCGACCATCAACCAGGCGCTTGCCGAGGAAAGAACGCGGATCAACGTCCCCGAGGAGCGCGGGATTGTCGCGCAGATCTCGGGGGCCGGATTTGCGACCGCTACGAGGACCGTTCCCGGAACTCCGCGCGACGTTCTCGCGACGATCGACGCCTGGATGCTGCGCGATGAGTGTCTTCAGGTGCAACGCCGTTTCGCGGACCGAATCACCTGGGAGCCGCAGCGGGGACTTTTCGGCAAGCTCAGACGCACCGTCAACGTCAGTGGCCGCGGCTACTATTTGATGGATGCGGGCCAGGTGTCCGCGACGGTGATGCCCGTCGATTCCACCCGCGTCGTCGTCAGACTCGACGCCGACATTCACGCCAGCAGAGCACGACGTGTTGGAATCGGCGGGTTCCTGGCGGCGATGGGAGCCGCCGCGAGCGGAATCGTCGGCCTCGGGCTCATCGTCGCCCACATTCCGCTCTTCATCGCCGCCGGCTCGGCCGTGCTCCCGTTTGCCGGCGGCACCTTCGCGGCGTACAAGGTCGCGCGGACACATCGCGGTGTTCTCTCCAGCGTGCAGCTCGCGCTGGAGCAGATCCTCGACCGGCTCGAGCACGGCGAGTTCGAAAGGCCCGGCGGGCTGCTGGGTGTGATCTCTTCGCGAGCGCGGTTACCGAAAGGATAGATTAGAGCGTCATCGCTCGAGAGGTTGGCCGCTCGATGAAGAATATCACGAAGGTCGGCGTGCTTGGCGGAGGCCTGATGGGAAGCGGTATCGCCCAGGTCTCGGCTGCGGCAGGATTTCCGACGATTGTCCGCGAAGTCTCCGATGCCCTGTGTGCCAAATCGCTGCAGTCCATCGAGAAATCGCTTGCCAAGGGCATCGAGCGCGGCAAAGTCACCGAAGCGGAGCGCGATAAAACGCTCGGTAATCTTCGGTTCGTCACGGAACTGAAGGAGCTGGCGGACTCCGACCTTTTCATCGAGGCCGTGGTCGAGGATCTCGAGGTCAAGAACAGCCTCTGGTCCCAGCTCGATCAGATCGCGCGGCCCGATGCGATCTTCGCTTCGAACACCTCGAGCCTGACGATCATCGCCATGGCCGCCGCGAGCGGGCGGCCCGACCGAATGCTGGGCATCCACTTCTTCAACCCGGTGCCGCTGATGAAGCTGGTGGAGGTCGTCCGCACGATCACGACAAGCGAGGAAACGGAACAGCGCTCTCTGGATTTCGTGCGGGCTCTGGGAAAGGAGCCGATACGGGCGAAGGACAGCTCCGGATTTGTCGTGAATCTGCTTCTGATTCCGTATATGATCGATGCGATCAAGGCGCTGGAATCGAACGTCGCCTCAGTCGAAGACATCGACAAGGGAATGCAGCTGGGCGCCGGACACCCGATGGGCCCGTTCACGCTCCTCGACTTCGTGGGCCTAGATACCGTTTATAAAATTGCCGAGATCATGTTCACGGAGTATCGGGAGAGCAGGTACGCTCCACCGCCTTTGCTCAAGCGAATGGTGCTAGCCGGCATGCTCGGCAAGAAATCGGGGAAGGGATTTTACGATTACTCGTTGTCGCCGCCGCGACCGAGTAGCCTCGGATTGTGAGTCTTCCGGGATTCCGCGGTTATTTTCGCGAGGACGAGCTCGCGCGCGCCGTCTATTCCGAGGCGGCGGGTATCGGGCGCGCGATTCCGGCCGCGGTTGCGGTTCCTGTTGATGCGGAGGATGTCGTCGTCCTCGTGAAGTGGGCGGCCGAGTCGGGGACGAGCCTCATCCCGCGCGGGTCGGGAAGCAGCATGTCGGGCGGCGCCATTGGAACGGGAGTCGTCGTCGATCTCTCGCGCATCAACCACCTTGGTCGAATCGATGAGAGGGACCGGATCGTCTGGGCGGAGCCGGGAGTCATCTGGTCGGCTCTCGATGTGGCCGCGAGGAGAAAGGGCTTGCGATTTCCCGTGGATCCATCGAGCGGGCAATTCTGCACGCTGGGCGGAATGGTGGCGACCAACGCATCAGGTGCTCACACCCTCCGCTACGGCGCGACCCGTGCCTGGGTGAACGCGATCGACTGCGTCTTCGCCGACGGAGATCGCGCCATGATCACCCGCGGCGAGCCGGCGCCGAAGAGAATCGAAGCAATCAATCGCTTCATGCGCGAAGTCCACGGCGAGATCGTCGCGAGCGACAAGCGACGACCGATCATGCATCTGGGGGTCCGCAAGGAATCGTCGGGATATGCAATTCACGATTACTCGACGAAAGCCGACCTGGTGGATCTTCTCGTCGGGAGCGAGGGAACGCTGGCGATCATTGTCGGGATTCAGCTCATGCTTTCTCCGGTTCCCGCGGCGACAAGCAGCGTGCTCGGATCCTTTCCGTCGCTCGAAGCGGCGACGGCGGCGGCGACCAAAGCGGTTGAAGCAGGAGCCAGCGCCTGCGAGCTGCTCGACAGAACCTTCCTCGCGTATGCCGCTTCGGGCCGGAGCGCCGACGAAAAATTGCGACAGAGGATGGAGGGAACGGCGGCGATCCTGCTGGCGGAAGTCGAAGCGGACAGTGCGGACGCGGCGGCAGCGGGAGCGCAGAAACTCGCGAAGGCGTTCAGCGATTCCGGAGCCAGGGACGTCGACGTCGCGCTGACACCAGAGGCGGAACACGATCTCTGGGAGCTGCGGCACGCGGCAAGTCCGATCCTCTCCGGGCTCGAGAATTCGGCGTCGATGCAATTCATCGAGGATGGCGCCGTTCCGCTGCCGAAGCTTCCGGACTACGTCCAGGGTGTGAGGAAGGCGCTCGCCGAGCGCGAAGTGAGCGGAGTGATCTTCGGTCATGCGGGCGATGCTCACGTGCACGTGAACCCATTGATCGACGTGAGGCAGCCGGACTGGCGCGATAAGGTCTCGGGCCTGCTCGATGATGTGGTCAAACTCACCGCGCGCCTCGGGGGCACACTTACCGGGGAGCACGGTGACGGGCGAATCAGGACTCCGCTGCTCGATCGTGTCTGGCACAAGGACGCGATCCGCGCCTTTGCCCTCGTCAAGAAGGCCTTCGATCCGGCGAACATCTTCAACGCAGGAGTGAAGGTTCCGCTCCCGAATCAGAAGGCGATCACCGACATCAAGTACGATCCCTTGCTTCCTCCACTACCCGACCGGGCACGAGCGGCACTCGACGACATGGTGAAAGACCGAGCGTACGATCGGTTCCGGCTGTCGCTGATCGGCGGATCGCCTTAGTTTTCTGCCGCTCGCCGCGGTTCATAGCGAAGTAGATAAGCCCGCAGCCAACAGCCGGTCCGCCGACAGCCCCCGGCCGGTAGTCTTCAGTGGCAGTTTCCTTTACCCGAAAATACTCTTGTACTATACGGAGCCAGTAGTAACCCTCCTCGCCCGTCCGGTCTTTCTCGAGCCAGACCACCTGAACGTCCGCTGGCTCGGAGAGAGCACCGATGGCGAGAGACTCGCGGAGTTTGCCGGCCGTCTCTGCTACATGAGTCAGAAGAATCCGGCCAACCGGGCGACGCGCGAGTACCTCGAGAACATCAAGAAGCAGGGACATGGAAGCGTTCTCGAGCACGCGAACTATTCTCTACTGCTCGAGGGCGTGAGTCGCTCGCTGACCCACGAGCTCGTCCGGCATCGCGCCGGCTTTGCCTATAGCCAGCTCAGTCAGCGCTACGTCGACGAGTCGGAGGCCAACTTCGTCGTCCCTCCGGCGATCGTCGGGGACGAGGCTCTCGAAAATGAATGGCGGGCCCAGGTCGACGTGGCGCAGAAAAGCTACGTTCGACTCGTCGAGCACCTGATGGAGCGTTATGGATGGGTCGCTGACAAGGTCCACCGCCGGAAGATGTCGAGAGAGGCCGCGAGAGGAGTTCTTCCCAACTCCACCGAGACGAAAATCGTCGTGACCGCCAACGCGCGAGCCTGGAGAACGATGCTGGAGCTTCGCGCGAGCGAGGGAGCCGAGCTGGAGATCCGCCGCTGCGCCATCGCCATGCTCAAGCTTCTCTCGAAAGAGACTCCGGCCTTCTTCTCGGACTTCGAGCTCTATCAGGCAGAAGATCGGCGAGAGGCGGCGCGCATCGTCTACCACAAAGTCTGAGAAGAAAGAAAAAGGCCAACTGAAGACTATCGGCCCGGGCTCTGGGGGCATGCCCGCTTTTGGCTGCGGGCTCGGTGCGATGCCACAGGAAAGTCTGCTATGCCCCGCGGGAAAGAAATTCGAAGAAGCCAGGGAAAAAAGTCGGTGGGGCAAAAAAATCCTGGAGCCTCCAAAAAAAAATTCTTGGCAAGAATTTTTCTTTCCAAAACGCGGAATAATTATTGCGCCATATGGTCCGCGTTTATATACTCGTGATCAATGATTCGATCGTGTGAGTTTTCGTAGGGTGTCGATGACTCTTATCGGACTCGCCTACAATCAAAAACCTGAGCCAACAGAGCTCACCAGCCCGGTATCAGAGGGCGGCCGTCAGGAAGACGGGGAGCTTCCGCGCCCCGATGAAGAGCCTCCCAGTAGAATCCTCGACCTCTCGATCACGGAGCTAATCGCCCGCGATGAGTTCGCCGAGTGGGACAGCCCGGCCACGATCGCCGCCGTTGAATCCGCTCTCTCCCACCTCGGAAAAGTCGTTCGCCTCGAGGCAAACGAAGATTTTCCGGAGAGGCTCCGGCAGGCGAGGCCCGATATCGTCTTCAACATCGCCGAAGGATTTCACGGGGTGAACCGCGAAGGCCACGTTCCAGCGATCTGCGAGTTTTACGGAATCCCATATTCCGGAAGCGATCCCTTCACTCTCACGCTCTGCCTCGACAAAGCGAGAACGAAGGAGACCCTCGCCTTTCACGGGATCCCGACGCCGAAGTTCCTTCTCGTCGAGAAGCTCGCCGACCTCTATCGGGTGGCGGAGAAGCTGACGCTGCCGCTTTTCGTGAAACCGGTCCACGAAGGTTCCTCGAAGGGAATCACCGACAGCAACCTTTGCCGGGACCGCGACCAGCTATTCCGCCAGACTGAGTTCCTGCTCGAGAACTATCGGCAGCCGGTTCTCGTCGAGGAATTTCTGCCGGGCAAGGAGTTCACGTGCGCGGTCCTCGGCAACGGCGACGAGGCGATGGTACTGCCCCTGGTCGCGATGAATTTCGAATCGCTTCCCAAGGGCGCGCTTCCGATTTACAGCTTCGACGCGAAATTCGTCTGGGATCGTCCCGAGAATCCGCTCGACATTTTCCAGTGTCCGGCGCGTATCACGAGAGAGCTTCAGGCGTCTATTGAGCGAGTAACGCTCGACGCGTTCCGTGTGCTTGGTTGCAGAGACTGGGCAAGAATCGATGTCCGCCTCGATGCCGACGGAAGGCCGAACGTGCTGGAAGTGAATCCGCTGCCGGGAATTCTTCCCGATCCAGCGGATAATTCGTGTCTGCCGAAAGCCGCGCGAGCGGCGGGGATCGGCTATGAAGAGCTCATTCAGAATTGTCTGAAATACGCTGCGGCGCGGCAGGGAGTCGATCTCAATCACTCCCTCTCGCGGCCCGGCGGAGCTCAGGACGCACCAGCGCTCGCCGCCAGCGGATCGGCGTGACCGATACCACGCGGAGGAACACGCGATGAAAATAGCCTTGTTGTTCGATGGCCTTTCTGCGCTCGGGAAAACTCCGGAGGTCCAGCTGCTCGATTCGATCGAAGCGGTGGAGAGCGCGCTGCTCGATTGGGCAACCGAGGTCGTGCGCGTGCCCGTGAGCAACGACGGCCGTTGGGTCGAGCGTGTTCGAAAGGGAAAATTCGATTTGATCTTCAATCTCGTCGAAGGCATCGACGGAGAGGCCGTGTACGAGCCAATGGTCATTTCGGTGCTGGAGCTCCTTGGAATTCCTTTCACGGGCAGCTCCAGCTGGACGACCGGCCTCACTTTGAGAAAGAACGTCGTCAACGGAGTTCTCGATCGTGCCGGACTGCCGGTCCCGCGCTGGGTTCACGTGCGCCGTGGTGAAGAGATCACGAGCGTCGGGTTCCCGGCGATCTGCAAGCCGGTCGCCGAGGATGCCTCCGTGGGGATCGAGCAGCGCTCCGTGGTCAGAAGCATGCGCGCGCTCTCGGCTAGGATCGAGGCGATGTTCGAGGGATGGGACGAGGTGCTGGTTCAGCGCTTCATCCCTGGTCGCGAGGTAAACGTCGGCATCCTCGGCGACGAGGTCATGCCGATCGCGGAAATCGATTTCGCCCAGATGCCGAGGGGGATGTGGCACATCGTCTCTTATCGATCCAAGTGGGAAACGGGAAGCGATGAGGATCTAGGCGCGAAGCCGAATTGTCCCGCCGATCTTTCCGACGACCTTGCCAACGAGCTCACCGCGATCGCCCGCGCCGCCTGGAGCGTGGTCGGTGGAGAGGGATACGGTCGCTGCGATTTCCGCATCGATCAATCGGGCCGCCCCTGGCTGCTCGAGGTGAACGCGAATCCAGACATCTCGCCGACCGCCGGACTCGCGCGCATGGCTGGCGTCGCGACTATCGGCTACTCCGACCTGATCCGACGGATCTGCGACCACGCGCTCGCAAAGCGTGGAGAGAACTACACGGAGCGCTGGGTGAAGACGCTCAGGCTGTCCGGCCTGGGTGGCAACGAAGTTCCGGTCATCTACAACGCCCCTCACGGGGCCGGAGTGGTGCACGCATGAGCGATTGGCAACAGATCATCAAGGATCAGAGCATCTCGAGTCTGGAGAAGCTGGCGGACAAGTTCGGCCACGACGTCATCGACGTCGAAGCGCTGAAGCCGGCTTTCGACAACTTCCAGATGCGAATCACTCCCGCTGCTCTCGAGCAGATCAAGGAAGTGGGCGATCCGATGTGGCAGCAATATGTGCCAACGGTCGAGGAGCTCGACGTGGTCGACGGGGTCATCGATTCGCTCGATGAGGACGGCGACTCACCGGTTCCGAACATCACGCACCGGTATCCGGACCGCGCATTGTTTCTCGTCAGTCCGATATGTGCTACCTACTGCCGGTTCTGCACGCGGCGTCGCAAGGTCGGCGATCCGGAGAAGATCCCGCTCAATCAGTACGATTCGGCATTCCAGTATCTCCGCGAGCACACCGAGATACGCGATGTCATCATGAGTGGTGGCGATCCGATGATGCTGAGCGATCGGAGACTGGAGTACCTCTTCCAACAGCTCCGGGCGATCCCGCACATCGAGATCATCCGGATCGGGAGTCGCATTACTTCGCATCTGCCGGAACGAATCACACCGGAGTTCTGCGAGATGGTGCAGAAGTACCACCCCATCTTCATGAACACGCACTTCAATCACCCGAGCGAGCTGACGCCGGCTGCCGTCGCCTCGCTGGATCGCCTGTCGAGAGCCGGAGTCTCGCTCGGCTGCCAGACGGTGCTGCTCAAAGGCGTCAACGACGACCCCAAGGTGATGATGAAACTGATGCACGAGCTGCTGAAAGCGCGGGTGCGACCCTACTACCTATATATGGCGGACCAGGTGGCGGGTGGAGAGCATTTCCGCACGACGGTGCAGAAGGGTCTCGAGATCATGCAGGCGCTGCGCGGATGGACTTCGGGTATGGCCGTACCGCAATTCGTGATCGACTCTCCCGGTGGCGGCGGAAAGGTGCCGCTGCTGCCCGAGTACCTCGAATCCAT
>WNEZ01002650.1_pt1 | contig 20414 bp, 21 predicted proteins | sample 5400521 | NCBI WGS metagenome assembly WNEZ01 (sample SAMN13153339, study PRJNA577476) | soil metagenome | isolation source: 120 cm saprolite under Douglas fir tree site 2 hole 1 replicate 1 | place: USA:California | collected 2015-04-18 | reverse complement strand
CTCGAAGCCGACATGCGCCGCGACGTCCCAGAGATTTCCGAGATCCTCACGCACATCGAAAGCGAGCCCGCCACCATCGAGACGCCGGAAGAGTTAGTCAGCGACGCCGAACTCGAGCACCGCCTGAAAGCCGACGCCGCCGAATTCCCCGAAATCCTTGATATGCACGACATCGTCATCAAACGCGTCCGCGGACGCCTCTACGTCTCCTGCCACTGCACCCTCTCCGACAATCTTTCACTAGCGCGCGTACACGAAATCCAAACCGATCTAGAAATCCGCTTCAAGCAGGACGCCCCCGAACTCTTCCGCGTTCTGATCCACCCCGAACCCGATACGGATAACCGCAGGTGACTATGATCTCAGCCCGTGCAGTCTGGTCCGACGGCGAACGTTATGTCGGCGAGGCCTCGTCCAGCCAGGCCATCGCCATCGACACCGCCACCGACAAAACCGCGAACTCTCCGATGGAACTCGTTCTAATCGGCCTCTGCGGATGCACCGCCTCCGACGTCGTCGGCATACTTCGGAAGAAGCGTGAGCCGTTCACGGGCCTCGAAGTTCATGCCCAAGCCGAGCGCGCCGCCGGGTATCCCGCTGTCTACACCAAGATCAAACTGATTTATCGTGTGAGAGGCAAGGTATCGCGCAAGGCAGTCGAAGATGCGGTCCGGCTCTCAAAAGAGAAGTATTGCTCGGTCTCCGCCATGCTCGAGAAAACCGCCACCATCAGCACCGAGATCGAGATGGTAGACGGCTAGCACTGGCATTCCCAACGATCTCCAGCGAGAATGGAAGTCGAGACTCTGGCAGTCGTCTGACAAACTCTGATTGGTGGCGCAGCGTTTTGACGCTGCTATAAAGCATTCATTCCCGTCAGGGCTCCAAGGTTTGCTGAAAGACGCCATGTGCGACTCTGTTTTGAAAGGGCGCGGCTTCAAGCCGCGCCGTAAGCGCCGAAAAATCAGTCCCGGCTTTAGCCGCTGAGGTAGTACGCACTCGGCAAAGGTGTGTTTTTCAGCAAACGGTGTAGCCCCGTGGTGCCTGAATCAGTTTTTAACTAACCTGCTCGATTAGGAATTTCCCCTTGCCTCCTCGAAGCGCGCCAAACAGACGGAAGAAGAAGACCACCGGCCTGCGCTATTGGATGCTGTGTGTCCTCGAAAAATGCGACCGCGTCTCCGCCGACTTCAGCGCAGATCCCGTGCACGATCTGCGCGTCGCCCTCCGCCGCTGCCGTTCCATGGCCGACGGCCTGCTCGGCCTCGACCCCGACCCCGAATGGAAAGGCATGAAGAAAGCCGGCCGCGCGCTGTTCCGCAGCCTAGGCGACCTCCGCGACGTCCAGGTGATGATGGAGTGGATCGACAAGCTTCATCCCGCCGATGCAAGTGCGAAGCCCGAAAATGTGGCGCGGGCGCCCTCGCCCGCGCTGCCGCAATCGGAACATCACTCTGGGAGTATCGAAGACGTCGCAGCCACGAATGGCCAGAATCAGAGCACCCGAGACCCGGCAGCCCAAGCCCTGCGCGAGATCCTCACTCAGCGCGAGACCCAGCACAAGCACCAGGCAAAATCCGCGCTCGACGACTTCGATCGCAAGCAATGGCGCCAATGGAGCAAGTCTCTCCCTCAACGCGCCGCCCGCTTCCGCCCCGGAAGCCCGCTGTTCAAGCACCTCGCCCTCGAACGCTGGACCGAAGCTCGCAAACTCCACGACCGCGCTCTGCGCAACCGCTCCCAAATTGCCCTGCACACCCTGCGCATCGGCATCAAGCGCTTTCGCTACATCGTCGAAAATTTCCTTCCCGAACAACACAAAGCCTGGAGCAACGACCTCAAGAAAGTTCAGGACCTGCTCGGCGAAGTCCATGACCTCGACGTTCTCTGGAACACCGCCGTCGAGTGCCAAGTCTTTCCTAACGCCGAAGCGAAGAAACGCTGGCAGGCAAAGATTCTCGAAGAGAGGGCCAAGAGAGTAGCAGGTTATCACCGCAAAATGGTGGGACCCGATTCGCTCTGGCAGGTTTGGCGCGCCGCGCTACCACAAGGCAAACAGATTCAGGAGCTTGCCACACGCCGCATGAAGCTCTGGGCGAATGCCCTCGATCCCGACTTCGCGCATTCCGGGCACGTCGCCCGGCTGGCGCTAGAACTCTACGACGGTCTCGGCAAAGCGAGGCTGCTCAACTTAGACGACGGGACGGACGTACGCTTCAGCCTGTGGGCAGCCGCGCTACTCCACGATGTCGGCAAATCCAAGAAGAAGAAAGGACATTACAAGGCCTCGCAACGCCTCATCGAAGATCACGGAGTTCCTCTCGGATGGAAACCCGCAATCCTTCATCGCGCCGCAGTCGTTGCCCGCTTCCATCAGGGTGCGTTGCCATCCAGGAGCCACAAAGCCTTGCGCGATCTTCTGCCCAATGAACAGAAAACAATCATCCAACTGGCCGCCGTCCTGCGGCTGGCGAATGCTTTGGATTCCTCGCACGATGGGAGCATCGGCCGCGTGCGGATCGAAGCCGAACTAGATCGCAAGCGACGCACCGACGGATTCTTGCGAAAGCCCGCGAGTGATTTGTGTAAGAACGAAGCGGTTGTCATCGACGCAAGTGGATACAGGTCAACCAGTCCCATAGCTCGAACGGTCGCCGCAGAGCGTTATCTCCTGGAAACTGTCCTGCGGCGGCCGGTGCTGGTGAAAGCGATGAAGAGCATTCCTGCCAAGCGGGGCAGGGGCGTCGTGCGGCACAGGACGCCCTGATGTCGGGTAGCGGTACCTACAGCGGCAGCGAAAAAAAATAATGCGCCGGAACCTTCCGGCGCATGATGCTGCAAGTATTGCAAAGTCCTTCAGTAGCCCATCGAGCCTTTCTGGGGCGCAACATCCTTCGAGGTCATGTCGAACGTGAGCAAGAAGCCGTTCGTGCCCTTGAACTCGTAGGCCTTGGGGCCCTCCTTGTACGTTTCCAACTCGTTGGGCATCATGATGAAGCCGTCGTTGCGCGGCGTGCCCCAGTACTTTACATTCTTCAGCACCGCGGGTTCGTCGGTCATCCCTTGAAAACGCTTCAGCTTGACCTCAGCCGTCTTGCCGCCGTTGAGGGTGGCGTGCGCCTGATCTTTGTCGAACGTCCAGGTGTCGATATCGCCTTCAGCTGTCTGAAACGACTTCCATTTCACAGGGAATACGTGGCTGACGATCTCCCCGAGGGCCTGCCGCTGTTCTGCCGTCGTGCCTTTATCAAACGTGGCTACAACCCAATCCATCTGGCCTTGCGAAAAGTCTCCACCCAGATCGCCGCTCAGCCAGAATTTTGCGCCCGCCAGGTCGGTGTTGCCGTAATGGCCCTTGTTGACTTTGTAGGCATTGTTGAACTTGCAGTAGTGTTCGGTCTTCCCGCCCTCGTGGTGCGCTGCGGGAAAGTATGCACCGGTCGCAAGCGCAGTGCAAGGGCTGTGCAACTAACGTCGGGGTTCTCTGAACTGGTAGCTTCCCTGACACTTTTTTTGGCGCGTGCTCCGAATTACAACGTAAGCATCTATGACTCACGCTCAACTGGTTGAAAAGGCGGTGCGGTGGCTGCGGCACTACCGCTGCGGCGTTGTACTTTCCGAGCAAGCCTGCGTCAGCGGCGAGATGCCCGACGCCCTCGGCTGGAAGCGTGCCTGCCACTCCGTGCTGGTCGAATGCAAGGTGACGCGGGCGGATTTCCTGGCCGACCGCGCTAAGCCCTTTCGCCTGAAGCCGGAGCAGGGAGTCGGCAGCGAGCGCTATTACCTCACGGCTGCGGGCATCGTGCGCCGCGAAGAATTGCCGGCAGGCTGGGGATTGCTGGAAAGCCGGGGCCGTGGCGTGGAAATGGTCCATCCGTCGGCCAAGAACCTGCGCACCGCCACTGGCTTCCGTTACGAGATGAATCTTCTCCTGGCCAGCCTGGCGAGGGTGCAGGTGCGTATCGAACCCCAAACCATCACCGACTTCCTGAAGTGGAAGAACCGCATGGCGGAATACAACCGGGGCACGCTGCCCGAAGGATTGAGGGCTGCCGAGGAGGAAGGGAACGTCTTCCTCGAACCTGAGCTGCCGTGCTGAGTGGTAAACCGGTCCGACCGGTAGGACCAATTTGTATAGCTAAAAGATAACAATCGACTGGGAGGCGATTTAAGCCCCGTTGGCCGGAGGAATGACCTGGACTCCACCCCACCTGTTACTTTCGATCTGGGGGCTCCCGAACGCGATTAAATGGCATTGTAGAGAGGCTCCTCAATCCCGTTTGCGGGTCGCGGCGATCCACCGTTTCGCATTCGTAAGTATATCTAGCAGATAATAAACGACTTAGTCAAAATTGGATTGAGCACGTCCAGACTCTCGTGGATGTCTGCGTCCAGCCGTTGTCTACCCCTTGGCTGACGTGGTCCCGACTGACTCGAGCGGAGTACCTCCCAGCGTAGGCGAGCCGTGCTCTCATCCAAGCCACAGAGGTTCGGGACAAAAAGAAAACCGGGCTGGTTGGCCCGGTCTCTCATGGCGTCGAGTTGGATGCGGTTACATCGCAGCACGGCGCGACTGGCGCTAAGGTTGCTTTTCTGGTTGGGTTAGGACCAGTCCGGTTGCCCGGCTGTGCTTCCTCAGGCCAGTCCACAGATCGTCGGTTCAGGTCGAAGATCCGAGAAGCGGAGGAAACAGACAGTTGCAGGAGTGCAAACCGCATGCCAATGGTGCCTTAAAGTTAAAACCCCTCAAGTCATAGTTAAGTGAATGATTATGAACCGGTTGCCTAGTGATTGGATTGGCCTGTCTTCTTCCTGGAATGCGAGCGGCCGCGCCGGGACGGGGGCGCATGAGTAAAGTCTTGCATAAGTTGCACGGAATTGTGTGCACCCCAACGTGCAGAATCCTGCATCTTGACCACACCTACCCCCTGTGGGATGGTTCCTCCTCGCGGTAGAGATCGGGGATGAGCCTGGGGCAGCGCGAACCGCAACCTCGACAAGAACAACCACGAAGGTGGATTCCTCACGCACAACAAAACCTGAAGGAGATTCGTTAGGACCGGGCTTCCGCCCGGCGGACAGCCGAGGGCGGCTGTCCCCACATCAGGCCCTCACAGCTCGCGGCGGCCTTCCATGGCCTTCAGCATGGTGATCTCGTCGGTGTACTCGATGTCGCTTCCTACTGGAATGCCCATCGCGATGCGCGTCACTTTCACGCCCACGCGCTTCAGTTGCTGCGAGAGGTAAGTCGCGGTGGCTTCACCTTCGACCGTGGGATTCGTCGCGATGATGACTTCGTCGACATTGCCGGCGTCCACGCGAGTGATGAGATTTGAAATCCGCAACTGTTCGGGACCGATCCCATGCAGCGGGGAGATCGCGCCGTGCAGGACGTGGAAGACGCCGTTGAAGTGCTTGGTCTTTTCGATGGCGGCGATGTTGGTGGGTTCCTCGACCACGCAAACCAGACGCTGGTTGCGGGTGGCGCTGGTGCAGTAGACGCAGGGGTCGACGTCGGTGATGTTATTGCAGACCGAGCACAGGCGGAGATTGGCCTTTACGTCACGCACGGCGGTGGCAAGGGCGTCGGCGTCTTCGTCGCTGGAGCGCAGGATGTAGAAGGCCAGGCGCTGCGCGCTCTTCGCGCCTACGCCGGGGAGCTTCTTCAGCTCGTCGATCAGGCGCGACATGGGTTCCGCAAACTTGGACATTCTTCGTTCCCTTTCAATCGGCTTCTCATTCTGAGCGAAGCGAAGAACCTATGCAATTTGCCGGCAGCGAGAGGGTGCATAGGTCCTTCGCTCCGCTCAGCATGACAAGAGCCCTAGAGCCCGCTTAGGCCGAGGCCGCCGAGCATTCCACCCACCGTCGACTGCATCTGTGCGTCGACCTTGCGGGCGGCTTCGTTGATCGCGGCCAGGACCAGGTCCTGCAGCATTTCTACGTCGCCAGACTTCACCGCTTCGGGATCGATGCGCAGGCTGAGTAGTTGCTTGCGTCCGTCCATTTTGGCTGTAACTGTGCCGCCGCCGGAGGTCGCTTCAACGACCGTCTCCTGCATTTTCTTCTGCAGGGTCTCGTACTGCGACTTGGCCTTGGACATCAGGTCTTGCAGGTTGAATCCACCCATTGATTCCTCTCACTTCGGACCTCAGACCTCAGACTTTGGACCTCAGACCTCAGGGCCAACGAGAGGTGGCAAGGGGCTAAGGTCCGACGTCTGAGGTCCGAAGTCTGAGCTTCACCGCTTCTCTTTGTAGTCAATCACCGTGCGAATTTCGGCGCCGAATTTCTCTCGCATTCTCTGCACCACGGGATCCTGTTCGGCGCGATTGCGGCCGCCGATGGTCGGGCCGTTGGATCGTGCAGCCGCGCCGTTGCCTTTTCCATTTTGCGATGTGACGGCGGCGCCGGGAACGACCCTCAGCTTGACTGCCCGGCCTAAGGCTCCACTGGCTGAGGCGATGGCCAGGCGTCGGGCTTCGGCGCCCAGTGACATATCGACTACCGTTTGTGACTCGGCAACTTTGATGATGAGTTCGTTTCCCTGGACGCTCCACTCGCCGGCCTCGAGCATGGAGATCAGGATGCGCTGGTTGCCATCGGCGAGGGCTTGCAGGACAGCTCTTTGCACGTTGTCGATCGACGTGAGCGACGTGGTCGAGACCGCAGTCGCTTGCGCTGGCGCGACGGATGGTTCGGCTTGCGGCTGAGGCTCCGGCGGCGAACTGATTTCAGGATTGGGCGCGTTCTCGGGTAAATTCGCGGGTGCAGCAGCGCCCATAATGACGGGCGCGTTTGTTGCGGCGACAATTCGCGGGCCACTGGCCGGAGCAGGGTCCGCGGTGGCTTCCTGCCTCGGAGTGCCTTTACGGGCGGAGTCGGCGGCGAAGGGTGAAACGTTTGGACGCGCGCCGGGAGTCGTTTCACCGCGGCGCGGATCGGCGGAGCCGCTTGTGCCGCCAACAATCGAAGGTCTCGCGGGAGTTCTGGGGGCGCTTCCGGCCGGAGACGCGGCCACATCGCTCAACAATTGTTCGATCGGCAGCAGGCGCTGGGCATGCGCCATCTTCAGCAAGCCAAGTTCGAGGTGGAAGCGCTGTTCGTGCTTGTATCCCAGTTCGCCGTGAGTGCGCAGCATGATCTGCAAATGGCGCGTCAGGTCTTCTTCGCCGAAAAGCTCGGCTACGCGGGCGACGCGCTCGCGCTCTTCGCTGGAAATCTGCAGCAGGGAAGAGTCCTTGCCGGCGACCTTGGCGACCGTGGCGTTGCGCAGGAAGCGAACCATCTGGCGGGCGAAGTGGGTAGGGCTGTGGCCTTCACTGATCAGATGGTCGACCTGGCGGAGAACTTCATCGCTCTTGCTTTGGGCGATAGCCTGCATCACTTGTTCGAGAATGTGCGCGGGGGCTGCGCCCACCAGGTTGCGGACTGAGTCGGCGGTGAGCTTACCGCTGGAAGAAGCGATGGCCTGGTCGAGAATCGAGAGGGCATCGCGCATGGAGCCGTCGCCGGCTTCGGCTAGCAGGGCAAGAGCGGCGGCGTCGGCCTCGAGTTTTTCGCGGGTGACCAGATCGCGGAGCTGGCCGACGATGTCGTCGAACTTGACGGCGCGGAAGCTGAAGTGCTGGCAGCGCGAGCGGATCGTCTGAGGAATGTCTTCGGGCTGCGTTGTCGCCAGCATGAAGACGATGTGGTCGGGCGGTTCCTCCAGCGTTTTGAGCAGGGCATTGAAGGCGGCGTCGGTGATCTGATGGGCTTCGTCGAGGATGTAAATCTTGAAGCGGTCGCGCGCGGGGCGGTAGCGTGCGCCTTCCCGCAGTTCGCGGATTTCGTCGATGCCGCGGTTGGTGGCAGCGTCGATCTCGATGACGTCGACGGAGTTTCCGGCGCGGATCTCGGTGCAGGATTCACAAATCCCGCAGGGCTCGGGGACGGGCTTATCTTTCGAGCGGCAGTTCAGGGCCATGGCCAGAATGCGCGCAACCGTGGTCTTGCCGATACCGCGGTGTCCGCTGAAGATGTAGCCGTGGGCGGAGCGTCCCTGTTCGATGGCGTTCTGCAGGGTGCGGGTGACGTGCTCTTGTCCGATGACTTCGGAGAACTTCTGGGGACGGTATTTACGCGCCAGGACGGTGTAGCTCATGAGCCGGAAGAGACGATTATACGTGATGAGTCGCCGGGCTTGCGGGGACAAAAGCCTGAATCGCAGAGTACGCGGAGAAAGGCCCTCAGAGATCGCGGAGAAGTGCGCCGGATTGCTCTTGGCTGATGGCTGAGTGCTGATAGCTGAGAGCTGGCTTTCTGGGCTTGCGAAGGCGCGTCGCACGCGATACGCTTGTCCGTCATCCGTACAGAGCCGGCTGCGACCAGGGCTCCGGCTGGCGCAAAAGGAGCGTTTTCATGCAATTGAAAATCACGAGCAAGACGGTGGATGGGATTCTAGTTCTGCAGTGCAGTGGCCGGATCGTATTTGGCGAGGAATCGGCGCTGTTGCGGGATACGGTGAAGAAGGCGATGCCGGACTACAAGCGCATCGTGCTGAACCTGGGCGAGGTGAACTACATCGATTCGGGCGGCTTGGGAACGCTGGTGGCCCTGCACACGACGGCGAGCATGGCGGGCGGGACGATCAAACTCGCGAATCTTACCAAGCGTGTCGGCGATCTGCTGCAGGTTACCAAGTTGCTGACGGTATTTGAGGTGCACAACTCGGAGTATGAGGCCCTCGAGGCATTCCGCCAGGCAGCCTAATAAACTTCCGGGGGCGTACCGCGTAGGCGCCCGTCTCCTTTCGAATCGCGGCGCGAATGTCAGTGAAGCGAAAAGGCCGAGGCTCCGCGTCACGAAAATCCAAGAATTTGTCCAAGACGGCGGACGTGCGCTTGCGGATCGAGCGCGCGATTCGCATGATTCCGCGCGGCAAAGTTTCGACCTACGGAGCGGTGGCTCATGGTGCGGGATTTCCCGGCGCGGCCCGTCAGGTAGCGGCGATCTTGCGGCGAGGCTTTGGCCTGCCCTGGCAGCGTGTGCTGGGGTCAGGCGGCGAAATCAAGCTGACGGGGGACTCGGCGATCGAGCAACGGTTGCGACTGGAGGCGGAGGGCGTGCGCTTTCGCGGGCGGCGGGTGGATCTCAAGGCGCATGAATTCAGGTTTGGGCGAGTCGGGCGAGCGAAGAAACTGAAATAACGATTTGGTAAGCCCAGATTTGAGAGCCTAGGTTTGTAGCGGTAAATGGTCTAGACGGTAGCCCGCATCGAGGTCTCCTTCACAAACCTCTCCGCCAGCTTCAGACGTCTCGAAGGTATGACGGCGCACAGGGCATCGGAATTATTGGTGCGCGACATGAGACCGTCGCCGATGGCTTCGAGCGCGGCCGAGGAGTGGCCGAGTACGGCGAGCAGGTATTTCTGGGCAATCGGTCTATCTGCGGGATGGATCAGGTCCCACCACCGCCGGATCGATTCCTGGACCTCCGCTTCACTCTTTTCACCGACGACCAGAGCGTCTATAAGCCTATAGACCTTGCTCTTGATTGCCTGATACGAAACCGATATTTCCTGGGGCATGGGGGATCCTGGTAATGCTTTAGCATTACGCCGTGCAATCCTCCAACCAAATCGTGAACCCTAGGAAACACAAGGCATTAGCCGATTTTCCACTTCCGGGTGCACTTCCATGAAGCGGATAAGCGCAGGGCTGAATATGGATTCTGGAAGCGTGCGACCGAAGATCGCTAATTCTAGGCTGAGAGGAGCCCGGCAAGCGTTGAAGGCGAACCTATCTCGCCAGTGAAGGCTGCGCCTTCCCGCTCCCATGCATGATTCTGTAGCGCCGGCCTCTGGCCGGCTGTCGCGTGGGCGTCCCGCCCAGGCTGTGAGGGCGGGACGCCCTCACGACAGCCGCCGGGACGGCGGCGCTACGACGGCTTAACGACTAACTCGCAGGGTACAATGTTCCGCTCTATTCAACACAAGTGTGCGGAGGCGCGATGCAACGACTGGCGTGGATGTGGATTCTGACATTCGTCCTGCTACTTTCCCTGCCCGTAAAGGCACAGAGTTCACCCTCGTCCCAAGGAACCTGGCAAGCGGGGGATACCAACGACCGCATGTTCTTTCCCCGCGACATGCTCTGGGGATGGGCGCAGTTTGACCTGGCTCCTCCGCACAACGAGATCGATCCCAACCTCTGCGCCGGCAACGCTGGGGACTACGGTGGGGTCAACGCGCCCTGCAGCCTGTTCGCGCGCTACATGCTGTCGGGCATCCTGGAAGTCCGGCCCTTCGGCCGCAGCCCCCTTCGACGTTTCATGCTGTTCGGGGCGCCGGCATTCCTGTTCGGCAAGACGATCCCCAAGACGCTCTACACGTGGTCTTTTGATCCTATTGGTGTCGAGCACTCGTGGGGGGCGGGCATTTATATCGGTAAGGGATTTGAATTCCGCGTTACTCAGCATTTCCTGTTCGACCGTCTGGGCTCGCGGAACAGGAATCTCGGCACGGCGGACTTGGGTAATAACGGTCCCTGGGGACGCTACATGACGGTGGGTGTGAGGAAGACCTTTGGAACGCGACGTTGGTGAGACTATGCCGCGGTTGCCGGCACGGCTTGGCGACGCACTCGCTGAACCAGCCAGATTACCAGAGCAACAAACAGCCCGAGCACGGCCAAGGGCGTGAGACAGATCAGCATGATCCAGCCGCGGCCACCCATTGACGTCACATCACCGCCAACGCTGCTCTCCGGATCGCGCCGGAGCTGGCCGCCAAAAACTGTCGCGTCTCCGTCAACTTTCACGTCCTTTGTGAGGCGCAGGTCTCCGGCAAAGGCAGTGACATCACCCGAGACCTGTGCGTGATCTTCGATTGCGATGCTGCCGCCGAACGCAGTCACGTCTCCCGCCACCAGACCGCGCACATGAATGCTGCAACCAAAGCAGGTGAGGTCTCCCACTTCGTCGCTGGGACCCACGTTGATGGTGTGTCCGAACTGGGTGTAACTGGGATTGTCTTTGGCCAATGCTGTGACCGACAAAGCCAGACACGACACGGCGAGCCACAGCAAGAACGCGCCCAGTACTAAGAAAGCATAGCGGCGTCCGCGATACATCACGAGGACCTCCTTACCTCAATTGGAGTTGGAAAGGGAATTATGGCACAACTGGGGCACAAGAATCTGGACTTTAGTTCATCGCAATAGTTCATCGTAATTCTCTATAATTGAAAGTTTCCTAAGTGCGCCGGCATCTTGTCGGCTGTCCTGGGGGCGTCCCGCCCTCGAGTCGGCGGGCGAGACGCCCACCGGACAGCCGCCGAGACGGCGGCGCTACTGAAGACAACTCCAGGGCACAGGACTCCAAAGGAGGAGGTTCGATGGCAGGTTCTTATAACGGCGTGGCCGTGCCGTCCGACGGCAAGCAGATCGGTTACGCAGGTGGCAGGTATGCCGTTCCCGACAATCCCATCATCCCATTCATCGAAGGAGACGGAACTGGCCGCGATATCTGGAAAGCGTCTCTGCGCGTGTTCAACGCCGCCGTCGAGAAGGCCTATGGGGGCAAGCGCCGCGCCGTCTGGTATGAAGTCTTCGCTGGAGAAAAGGCCAAAGCCAAGTTCGACACCTGGCTGCCCGACGACACAGTCGACGCCGTTCGCGAATTCCGCGTTGCCATCAAGGGCCCGCTGACTACGCCTGTTGGAGGCGGGATCCGCTCCCTCAACGTTGCGCTGCGGCAGATTCTCGATCTCTACTCTTGCGTGCGTCCCGTGAAGTACTACAAGGGCGTCCCCTCGCCGGTGAAGCATCCCGAGCGTATGGACGTCGTAATTTTCCGCGAGAATACCGAGGATGTCTATGCCGGCATCGAGTGGGAGCAGGGAACTGCCGAGTGCGCGAGGCTGATCGAGTTTCTCAACAAGGACATGCTTAAAGGCGGGAAGAAGCAAATCCGTCTAGACTCCGGAGTCGGCATCAAGCCGATGTCCGTCACCGGCACCAAACGCCTGGTGCGCATGGCAATTCAGCACGCTCTCGAAAGCGGGCGCAAGACAGTAACGCTGGTGCACAAGGGCAACATCCAGAAATTTACCGAAGGCGCCTTTCGGAAGTGGGGATACGAACTCGCCACCGAAGAATTTCGCGACAACGTTGTCACCGAGCGCGAGAGCTGGATTCTCGACAACAAGGACAAGAATCCCGCGATCAGCATCGCGCAGAACGCCGAACTGGTCGAGCCGGGAATGGAGTTCGCTCCGCCCGCGTTCCGCCAATCGGTGGAGCAGGAGGTTAAAGACATCCTCGACCACATCTACGCCACTCACGGCCGTGGCGAGTGGAAGAAGAAGATCATGATCAACGACCGCATCGCCGACTCGATCTTCCAGCAGGTAGTCACGCGAGCCGACGAATATTCCGTGCTGGCGACGCCAAATCTGAATGGAGACTACATTTCCGACGCCTGCGCCGCGCAAGTCGGCGGCCTGGGCATCGCTCCCGGAGCCAACATCGGGGACGGCTACGCCATCTTTGAAGCCACGCACGGCACCGCTCCCAAGTACGCCGACAAAGACGTAATCAATCCCGGATCTGTAATTCTTTCTGGGGTGATGCTGTTTCGCTTCCTGGGGTGGAACGAAGCTGCCGATCTGATCGAGCACAGCATGGAAAGCACAATTCTGCAGAAGAAAGTAACTTACGACTTTGAACGACTCATGGAAGGCGCAACCAAAGTGAAGACCAGCGAGTTTGCTGGACACATCATCGAGAACATGGGCGCCGGCGTATTGAGCGCGGTTTAGGGATTCATAAACCACCAAGGACACTAAGGTACACAAAGGAAGTCCCAACAATTTCGGCTTTCCTTGTTGGTACTTCGTGTCCTTGGTGGTTCATAGATTTGTTTCTACGGAAAGGACTCATTCATGCGCAAGAAAGTCACCATCGTCGGTTCCGGCAACGTAGGCGCGACTGCGGCTCACTGGATCGCCTCGAAGGAACTGGCCGACGTCGTCCTCATCGACATCATCGAAGGCGTCCCGCAAGGCAAGGCTCTCGACCTGCTCGAAGCCATGCCCATCGAAAAGCGCGACTCCTACGTTACTGGCACCAACGACTACAAGGACACTGCCAACTCCGACATCGTGGTTGTCACCGCCGGCATCCCCCGCAAGCCCGGCATGAGCCGCGACGACCTGCTCAACACCAACTACAACATCATGAAGGCCGTGGTCGGCGAAGTGGTGAAGTATTCTCCCAACTGCATCCTGATTATCGTCTCGAATCCTCTGGATGCCATGGCACAGACCGCTTACAAGCTCAGCGGATTCCCTCGTGAGCGCGTCATTGGCATGGCCGGCGTCCTCGACTCCGCGCGCTTCCGCGCTTTCATCGCTGCCGAACTCAACGTGAGCGTCGAGAACGTGACGGCCTTCGTCCTCGGAGGCCACGGCGATACCATGGTTCCTCTCCCACGCTATTCCACAGTGGCAGGCATCCCGATCACTGAGTTGATAGAGAAGTCGAGGCTCGAGGCCCTGGTGCAGCGCACCCGCGACGGCGGTGCCGAAATCGTGAAGTACCTCAAGACGGGATCGGCTTACTACGCGCCTTCCGCCGCGGCGACTGAGATGGTGGAGGCGATCCTCAAAGACAAGAAGAAGATTCTGCCCTGCGCCGCTTATTTGCAGGGTGAGTATGGGATCAACGGCCTCTATGTAGGCGTCCCGGTGAAGCTCGGAGCGAAGGGGATCGAGCAGATCATTGAAATCAAACTGACGCCGGAAGAGAAAGTCGGCTTAGACAAGAGCGCGGCGGCGGTGAAGGAGTTAGTGGGAGTGATCGGGGTGTAAGAGCTCGGATCGCGGGACGGCTCTACCGATCGTCCTAAGATCTTGTTCTCTGTCGTTTGCCGGAACAGCAAAAGGTCGCCCACCGCATCAGCTCGCCGGTTGCCGTTTGTGACTGTTTAAGAGAACGATGGCAACGCAGCAAACGGGGCTCAATAGCAGGTAGCCAAGGAGAAACGCATCTGCGGAATTAGCCGCTAGCCTCCTCACGGCGAATTCTGCAGGACATTGGATCAACGTTACTGCAATTCCAAGAACAAGACCAAGGTTAAGATTTAACGGGACGCTTCGTAAGCGGAATATGCTCGTTCCAATCCAGGTTAGTAGAAGAAAGGTCACCGCCAGAACAAGACTGAAAACCAAGAACTCCAGGGTCAGTTCCCAATAGGCAAGATTTAACTTCCCAATGCGGTCCGGGTCGACATCATGCAACAAATAAACAGCAACAGCGTTCGTGAACATCGCTGCTACAAAGATTCCGAGGAAAAACCTGGAAGCCAACCGCCACATGGAAATCTCGCCGAGAGTATACGCTGAGGGCGGGTGAACCGGTGAACCCGCCTTTGTCTCTTAAGGATCACCCCGAAGCAACGCTTCTTGGGATCGAGTTGTCCTTTCGCAGTTTGACCATGGACACTGACCATGGTACAAATAGCACATGAAGGAAATCGCCATCTCCGTGTTCAAAGCCAAGTGCCTCGGCATCCTCGAAGAGGTTCGCAAGACCCGGAAGCCCATTCGCGTGACCCGCTTCGGAAAGCCCGTGGCCGAAGTTATGCCTCCTACTCCGGAGGCACGCCCGAAACGTTGGCTGGGGTCCATGGCCGGAACGATGAAGATCGTAGGAGACATTGTCGGCCCAACCGGCAGCCTCGATGACTGGGAAGCCTGGCGGGAATGAAGTTACTTCTGGATACCCATATCTGGCTTTGGAGTATAGGTGAGCCTCACCGATTGTCTCGGCGTGTCGCCAAAGAATTGGATAATCAAGAAAATCAACTTTGCCTTTCGCCAGTCAGTATCTGGGAAGCGCTCCTACTCTGGCGCAAAGGCCGGATCAGAATATCCGGCGATTTCTCGAGTTGGCTCGAGGGAGCGTTGCAAACTGTCCCGCTCACTGAAGCGCCTCTCACATTTGAAGTCGGAAAGGCGCTTTCCACGATCAATCTGCCACATGCCGATCCCGCCGATTTATTCCTTGCGGCGTCGGCAAAGGCTTTCGGGCTAACTCTCGTCACCGCCGATCGCCATTTAATAAAGGCTGAGGGAATCTCGGTGCTCGCGAATTGAACTAGCTACACCTTCTCGATCGCCAGCTTCTTCACCGCCACATCCTTGTTCGGCCGATCGTTCCGGCCGCGCGGCAGGGCAGTGATCTTGTCCACCACATCCTGGCCCTCGACGACCTCGCCGAAAATCGTGTGCTTTCCTGTCAGCCAGGTCGTCGGCGCTACCGTGATGAAGAACTGGCTTCCGTTCGTGTTTGGCCCGGCATTCGCCATCGCAAGCTTGCCGGGTTTGTCGAACTTGTGTGGCGAGCCTTTGGTCTCGTCCTCGAACTGGTATCCCGGCCCACCCATGCCTGTGCCTTGGGGATCGCCACCCTGAATCATGAAGTCGGGAATTACGCGATGAAAGATCGTCCCGTCGTACAGTCGGTCTTTGGATTTCTTGTGCGTGTTGGGATGCGTCCACTCGCGCTTGCCCTCGGCGAGTTCCACAAAGTTCGCGACCGTTTTGGGTGCGTCTTTCTCGAAGAGGCGGCAGACAATGTTTCCTTCGCTGGTTTCAAACGTCGCGTAAAGTCCAGGTTGGCGTGCCATGAGAATCCTTTCGTAGAACCGTCGTTGGTCGTTGGTCGTTAGTCGTTGGCAAGAACCCGGCGTCATTCTGAGCGCAGCCGCTTTTCAGGCGAAGCGAAGAATCTTGCGCGGATCGCCACTTGCTCTAGAAGAGAACCGCTTCTCAGTTCGGGTTTGTCGGCGTCTTCTTCGTCGCCGTTGCCGGTTTCTTCATCGTGGTTCCCGGCTTCGCAGGGCTCGCCGTCGCCGCTCCTCGCACGATGCTGATGTGCTTGATCTTCACCGGACGAAATGGCTTGTCGCTGGCGGGATCGACGGCCATCCGCGCAATCTGCTTCACCAGCGCGACACTGGCGTCATCGCACTGGCCGAAGATCGTATGTTTCCCGTTAAGGTGGGGCGTCGGCACTTCGGTGATGAAGAACTGCGAACCATTGGTGGCCGGCCCCGAATTCGCCATGGCCAGCCGTCCGGGACGATCAAACATCAGCGTCGGCACAATCTCATCTTCGAATTTGTAGCCGGGATCGCCCGTCCCGTTGCCGGCCGGATCGCCTCCCTGGATCATGAAGTTCGGAATCACGCGATGGAAGATGGTTCCATCGTAGAGCGGCACTCCGTGCTTCGTGCTGCCGCTAACCGGATTCTTCCAGTCCTTGGTCCCCTTTGCGAGGCCAGTGAAGTTCGCCACCGTCTCCGGCGTTTGCTTCTCGAACAGCGTACAGCGCAGCGTGCCTGCAGTCGTATCGAAAACCGCTGTCGGGTTAGCAGACGCAGTAGAAGCAGCGCGTGTCGCCTGGCGCTTGGCGGTGCCGCCGCTGGGCTTGGCAGTCGCACTTGGCTTGGTTGCGGGCACCGCTCCAGTGCCCGAGTTTTCCTGTGCCCCAGCGGTAAATGCAATTAGAAAAACAAAGGTCAGAATCGCGAACGTATTGCGCATGGAAGCTCCTCAGAATTGTGCAAATCGAGAAACGTGAAGTTGCATTGTACGACAGCGGAACTACCCGCCGCTCGGTCCGGCTGCGAGTCCAAGGCTACTGCGCGGTACCTTTCGCAGGGCCGGCCTGCATTTCGTGGCTCACGCGCTCAACCTCGCGAAACACCAGCAGCAGATTCCCACCCAGAATCTTGTGGATGTCTTCCGCGCTGTAGCCGCGATCGACCAGCGCCTGCGTAATCTTTGGCAGATCGGCTGCGGAATCGATGCCCTGCGGCGTGGCGCCACTGACTCCATCAAAGTCGGATCCCAAGCCGACGTGGTCGACGCCGGCAACTTTGGCGATGTGATCGATATGGTCAATCAACGATTTCAGCGGAGGACGCGGGATCTTCGCCGTCCACTCCCGATCAATGCGGTCGATGTCCACGTAGCGAACCGCTTTGCCTTCCCCCTTCATTTGATCGACGTACGCTTTCACCGCAGCCTCGTGCTCCTTTCGCTGAGCCCGGGACGCATCCCAGTAGTTCTGATCGATGAAGCCGTTGAAGAAATTGACTTGCACCACGCCGCCATTCTTTGCCACCGCGCGCAGCATGTCATCGGTCATGTTCCGGGGAGCGTTGACCAGCGCCCGCGCCGACGAGTGCGACGCGATGACTGGCGCCTTCGTAGTCGCGATAGTGTCCCAGAAAGTCTTGTCGGCTACGTGAGAGATGTCGACCATCATGCCCAGCCGGTTCATCTCTAATACGATTTGTTTACCGAAGTCGGTGAGCCCGTTGTGATGCTGCACCTTGGGATCATCGACGTCTCCTGAGGAATCGGCCCACTCGTTCGTGTTCGACCACGAAAGCGTCATGTAGCGCACGCCGAGCCGGTAATAGTCGCGCAGCAGATGGATGTCGTTCTGGATCGAGTGTCCGCCCTCGATGCCCATGAGTGCCGCGAGTTTGTGCTGCTGGTGCGCGCGTTCAATGTCGGCGACGGAGAACGCCATCATCATCCGGTCGGGATGACGCGCAGCCTGCTCGTAGACGGAGTCGATCAGGTCGAAGGTGTGCTGCGCGAAGTGTCCCTGATTGGTTTCGGGCTCGACCCAGATGGAAAAGAATTCCGCGCCCAGATTTCCACGACGCGCTTTGTCCAGACTGATGTGGCCTATGTCGTTGGGATCAGTGGAACCGATGTCGAAGTTTTCGTCGAGGAAGCGTTGCGGGGTGTCGGCGTGCGTATCCACGATCAGGGCGGAGTTGTGGATGGAGCGGGCTTTCGCGCTGATGGCTGAGTCATCGCTTGAAGAGGGCTTTGCCGGGGCTTGGGCCAGGGTGAGTGAGGTGACGATCAGAACAGGGAAGTGCAGCCAGCGTCGGAAATGGGTCATAGGTGGTTGGCCGCGGAGTTCGCGGACAAGCCACAGATTGTATAAGTTTGCGCGGAGAAGAAGAAAGCGCGATCAGCAACGTGGTGTCTAAATTCATCAACCACAAAGGACACGAAGTCACACGAAGGTGTGAATCCAGAGGTTTCCTTGGTGGTTAATCAGGAGACTACCGGGCGCAAAGCGGCCAGCGCCTGAGTGATGCAGACTCCCAGCGGTTGGTCGGTATCGATTACCGACTTGGGCCGAGTAATTGCTTCGAAGCGCGACTTCACCTCCAGATAGAGCCGGAAGTCACGATTGCCGGCGGGATGTGCGCTGATGGCAGGCTGCTGCTCGATTCGGCTCTTCGTGGTTGCTTCTGGGCAAACGCACTCCAGGATGCGCCAGGGCTGATGCAGGCAAGCGGCAATTGTCAGCACGTTTTCGATTTGATAGCGCCGCGAGAAGGGTCGGCCATCGAGGAAGATGAAGCGCCCCGGATCTCTTTCCAGCAGATAGGCAGCGGTGTCGAGGATTATTTGCACGCAGAAATCATCCTGCCGGGAAGAGTATTCGATCTCTTCGGAGGGAAAGATCGCGTGGCGGACTTCATCTTTGCTGAGCACGCGTCCCGATGTGCGTGTCGCAAGTTCACGTGCCAGCGTAGTCTTGCCGGTGCCGGGAAGTCCGGCCATTAGAACAATCATCGGTGGAGTGAATCGTAACGGAAATTATATCGCCCGGAGACCATAATGTGGAAGACCCACTGCCGGCGCTCTTCTTCCGGCTCTACCAGGCCGAGGGCCTTCATGTAGTAGAGGTAGTGTTCCATCCAGCGAACCTGCTCCTTGGTCATGCCGCGGCGTTGCAGGTCCACGGTGAGGCCAGCGAGATGAGACGAGGCGGTATCACCGTCTGCAGGGGCTGCATTCCGGTTGTGGCGGCGAAGACGCTTCTGGACCTTCACCGTCCGCACTGCAGAGTTCACCTGGATCTGCTGATGAAAGCGATGGTAATAGGCTTGACTGAGGTCTTCGACGAAGTCGCGCGTCCACGGACGGCAGTAGCGCCGCGAAGGATCAAGCCGCGGATCGAAGCGCAGGGCTTCGCCGGTTCGAATCGGCAGCAGCGCTCCACTTGCCTTCAGGGCTTCGAGCTCGTCGTCATCCTGAATACGGGGTAGTTCCAGTCGATCTACTTCCGCGTTTTGCAGCAGCAAGGAGTCATGCGAGGGGCGGAACATCGGATTCCATCGCAGCGAGCGGAAATGCCGACGGTGACGAATCGGCCGGTGCAGATTGGTCGCACTCGCGCCGAAGGCCACGCCGCATAGGCAGGCCAGCAAAGAAAGCACGACGAATTGGCGCTTTACGGTCGCTCTCACAATAGAGTCTCGGCTGCTTCCATACATGCTCTCGCGGGCAAGTGCGGCTATTCTAAGCCATGCTGTCAAGCGGTCCAATCGCAATGTGCGGTTCGACCGTTACAGACGTACTATGCAACTGGCCCCTTTCGACTGGTTACTGCTGGTTACTCTCCCGCTGAATTCTTATGGGCCCAGACTACAAGTGGCACGTGGGGGGCCATCCTCGCGGGACGCGCAGATACAACTTATGTGCGCCGCGAACAACAGGTTGGCGGAAAGTAGATGCCGAGCAACTGTTGACTGTTGCTGTCGAAATGACAAAAATTAGCGCCGGAAAAGGTCACCCAGAGCTTGTTTCATGACCTCGCCCCCGACTTCGGAAATGGAGCGGGTCAGCGGGATATCCTTGGGGCAGACCTCCACGCAGTTCTGCGCATAGCCGCATTCCTGGATGCCGCCATCGCCCATCAGCGCCGCCAGGCGCTCGCGCTTGAGCTCCTTGCCGGTCGGATGCGTGTTGAACAGACGTACCTGCGAGATGGCGGCAGCGCCAACGAAGCCCGTGTCCTCATTGAACTGCGGACAGGCTTCCATGCAACAGCAGCACGAAATACAGCGCGAGAGCGGATAGGCTTGTTCCTGTTCCTGCGGACTGATGCGCCGACCGGCGCCCAGATCGTACGAACCGTCGATGGGAACCCACGCCTTCACCGCTTTGAGATTCTCAAAAAGTACACTGCGATCAGTAGCCAGATCGCGCACGACGGGGAACTTGGACAACGGTTCGAGCTTGACGGGCTGCTCAAGATTGTCGATCAAGGCCGAGCAAGCCATGCGTGCGCGTCCGTTGATGAGCATGGCGCACGATCCGCAGACTTCCTCGAGGCAGTTGGAATCGTAAGTGATCGGTGTCGTCGCCTTGCCCTCGCGGGTGACGGGGTTGGCGGAGATCTCCATCAGGGACGAGATCACGTTCATGCCGGGATGCCAGGCGAGTTCGAACTCCTCCCAGTAGGACTTGGAAGTTGGAGTGTTCTGGCGCTTGATTTTGATGATTACGGATTTCTTGTCAGCCATTCGCTCTTAGCCTTAAATTC
>WNEZ01003989.1_pt1 | contig 20418 bp, 19 predicted proteins | sample 5400521 | NCBI WGS metagenome assembly WNEZ01 (sample SAMN13153339, study PRJNA577476) | soil metagenome | isolation source: 120 cm saprolite under Douglas fir tree site 2 hole 1 replicate 1 | place: USA:California | collected 2015-04-18 | reverse complement strand
ATTCCAGAAAGGCGCGCGAATTGCGCGCGTCGCGCAATGCGCTGGTGGCCACGACGCGAACCGAATCCGCACCGTTCTGCTGTACGGCGCGATGGAAGCGGCGTAAAACTTTGACCGTTTCCGCAATCGCCTCAGGAGTGAGAAACCCGGTGCGGAACACGCCGTCGCCCAGACGCGTGACCTGGCGGTCTTCGTGAATCTCGCGCAGACGCCGTCCCGAAAGGCGCGAGATTTTCAAACGCACGGAGTTCGACCCGATATCGACCGCGGCTAAGGTTGGCATCGCGAGGCCAACAGTGTACAGCGTGGTGCAAGCGCGGCGATCAGCCGCACCCCAAAGCTCTGGGAAGATGCGGATGCACTGTACCCGCCTGCTTCACCGTTTGCGGTTGACACTAGCCACCTCGGAGGTATAAGTATCTTGCAATTTCGTTGGGGCTCCTCGACACATCTAGAAGGAGGACGTATGAATCTGTTGACCCTTATTGGGAGCGCAGCCGTAGACTACCGCTTCCGTGCGAAGTTTCTGAAAGACCCCGTCTCAACCGCTCGGGCCTATGGTTTTCAACTGACAAAGTTTGATGCATACATGCTGAACCAAGTGTTTACCCCTGAATTGTCGGCCTCTTTGGAGGAAAAGTTCGGTGAGTTGGAACAGGTCTTGTATCAGAATCTTAGCGGTTCGGTTCAAGCCATGTGGCCTGGCTTTTGCATGAAGCCGTGCGGCTGGTCTCTCATGCCACCCGAGTTCCACGGGGCAGAGGACTACGAGAATCCGGATGACCAGCGTCAGGAAAGAGTGTCACACAGACCAGAACCTGCCCTTGCAGCGGATTAGAGCTGTCTAATCGGCATCGTGAGGCTCGATCACGACGAATCGGGCCTCTTTTTTTACCCGAGTATGACATGGCAACGGGTGGTTCGGTCCGCAACGGAGCGAGGTCTGCAAACAGCGGCTTGACGTAGCAATAACCATGTCGGGACAGCCAGCCCCGCTGTCCAGGCGAGTCTGCCCGGCAAATCTGTTCTGTGAGCAGACTTCGGCGCAGCTCCGTTTGCTATGCTACGCGGATGCCTCGAGCCTTTCTGATCGATACCGATGTTGCTTCGGATGATGCCGTGGCTCTCATCATGGCGCTCCGCGCCCCCGAAGTCCGCGTGGTCGCAATTACCACGGTGGCCTCTGCGGAGTGAACGTCCCGGTGTATTGCGGGGCGGAAAAGCCATTGCTGCGCGTCCATCAGAGCGCGACCTGGTTTCATGGCCGTGACGGGCTGGGAGATCACAACTATCCCCCACCCCGCCTGTCTCCCGGAGAGTCGCATGCCGTCGACGCCATGATCGCGGTCATCGAAGCCAACCCTGGGCTCGTCGTCGTCACCTTGGGACCACTCACCAATCTTGCCCAGGCGCTGGCGCGCAAGCCGGCGATTGCCAGCAAGGTTGGCCGCTGCGTGGTTATGGGAGGTGCTCCTTGCTGTGAAGGCAACGTGACCCCTGCGGCCGAATACAACATCTGGGTCGATCCCGAAGCGGCTCGGATTGTTCTGCTCAGCGGCCTCCCCGTCGAATTGGTAGGTTGGCAAACCTGCCGCGGAGAATCGGTTCTCAACCAGTCCGATATCGAGCTTGTTCTGGGATTCGACAATCAACTCGCCCGCTTTGCCGTCGAGTGCAACAGCCGTGCCCGCGAGGCCTACAAAGAGCAGACGGGGGAAGATGGCATCTCACTCCCGGATCCGGTTGCCATGAGCATTGCCCTCGACCCGACGATTGGAACCCAGTGGAGCGAGCATTATGTGGATGTGGAGACGCACAGCGAACTGACGCGAGGCATGACGGTTGTCGATCGCCTGAATGTTGCTGCCGATGAGCGCAATCAAGGCGTGTGGAAGGACGTCCTGCGCCAGGGACGCAAAACCAAGGTTTGCTGGACCATCGACACGAAACGCTGGAAGGAAGCTCTCTGTGCGGCGCTGCGCTAGCGCTGTTCAGGCCACTGCGGCTGCGGCCTTGGAACTCTGCCGCGACGGGCGGCGGCCCATGGCAGTAACCGAAACCGGCTTCTTCACCGTCAGAGACGCTTGTGTTTCCGTCAAGGTATTAACCGCCTGGCGGAACTTGGCCCGGGTGACGTTGGCCAGCGCAGCAACCAGGGCCGAATCCTGTACGCCCCCGAAGAGTTTTTCTGCACCCTGCGCCAGTTGCGCCCAGTCATGCCAGTCACCGATGAGGCCCTGCAGGTGCTTGAGTTGTGCCACCAGCCGGACGGCTTCCGTGTCCTTGCCTGCCAGTTCCGCGATATAGCGGGCTCGCTTGCCAACGATCCTGAACCGGTGCAAGGTTTTCGCCGTTACCGCGCCGTGGTCGAGTTCGAGTGCAGCGAACTTTTGCAGCGCCAGGCTGCCGGGGTCGGCGTTTTTAGGAATTTCGAGGACGCTGGCCGCACGTTTCAGCCGCTTGCGCACGTCCGCGACCATTTTCTTGTCCAAGAGCTTGACCAGCTTCTTTTCCCGGCTGGCGCGTTCTTCGGCCAGCGTCCTCATCAGTTGCGATTTGCGCATCGGCTCCTGCGGAATTTTCAGGCTGCGCAAAGCCGCAGTCTGCGCGTCCAGATCGCGTACCCACCCGGCCGCTTTTCGCAAGCGGGCGAGCAACTTCAAAAGCTTCTTGTCATTGCGACTGCGTTTCTTGGCCAGATCTGCCACCAACACTTCCACGCGCCGGCTGGAGGTACGAAACTTATGAACATTTTCCGCGGCCGGCTTGCTGGCGAGCTTCGATAATTGGCGGCTGAGCTTGCGGAAGGTGGCGCGAATATGTTCTTGTTCTAGCAGCATACGGTCATAACCATGGGGTCTGAAAAATACAGCCTCATCCTGGGAAATGCAAACCGCGGGAGACTGGCAAGAGCTTCTACCGGGCAGCGACGAAGCTGTTATTTTAACACTGCTGTAACACGATTCTGCTAGTTTCCCCCTTGATGGCAAATCGAGCCTTAGGAGCGCCTGGTCTGACTGGCCCGCAACCCGTTCCGACAGAAGCAGTTGCAGCTGGCTCCGCGGCTCAGGCCGAGTCCCTGATCACGGCTGGGGACAGCCGCGTGGCCGACCGCGTTTTCTATTTTGCCATGTTCGCGTGCGCCTCATCAGTGATCGCCATAGTCGGCCTGATTGTTTACGAACTAGTTACTAAATCCAACCTGTCCTGGCACGCCTTCGGCTTGAAATTCTTTTTCCGCAGCGAGTGGGACCCGGTCAACGACCAATTCGGCGCCCTCCCCTTCGTCTATGGCACGATTGTGTCTTCCGCGCTGGCCTTGCTCATCGCTGTGCCACTTGCGGTTGGAGTGGCGGTCTACATCACGGAAATGTCACCGCGCTGGTTGCGCGGCGGGCTGGCTTTCACTACCGAGCTACTGGCCGCGATTCCCAGCGTGATCTACGGATTGTGGGCGATCTTCGTCCTGGTGCCCCTGCTGCGCCAATACTTGCAACCCTGGCTGGCAAAATATCTGGGCTGGACCACACTGTTTGAAGGCCCTCCCTACGGCATCGGCATGCTGGCTGCGGGAATCATCCTGGCGATCATGGTGGTTCCGATTATTTCCTCGATCACCCGCGAGGTGATGACCGCGGTTCCGCAACAGCAGAGGGAAGCGGTTCTCGCGCTCGGCGCCACCCGCTGGGAAATGATCCGCACCGGCGTGCTTCGCAACGCCCGTGCCGGCATCGCGGGCGGCGTAATTCTTGGTCTGGGCCGCGCCCTGGGCGAAACCATGGCGGTCACTATGGTGATCGGCAATCGTCCGGAGATCGCGAAGTCACTTTTTGCTCCCGGCTACACCATGGCCAGCGTGATCGCGAACGAGTTCAGTGAGGCCACGGGCGATCTTTACCTCAGCGCGCTAGTCGAAGTAGGGTTGGCACTATTTATCGTGACCATCATCGTCAACATCCTGGCCCAGTTCCTGGTGTGGACGGTAACTCGGGGAACGCCTGCGAGGGGCAATGCCTGAGACAACGACCAAGATCATGCTCCCCGCTGATTTTGCTGATGCGCCCATCAGCATCTATCGGCGTAGCCTGAACTTCCTCGTCACCTGCGCGGCGATCGGGGCCGTGGTCCTGGTGTTGCTGCCGCTGGGAGCTGTGTTCGGCTATCTGCTGTACCGGGGCATCGGTTCGATTAACTGGGCGTTCCTGACACAGATTCCCAAGCCGCCCGGCGAAGCTGGGGGAGGCATGGCGAATGCCATTGCCGGATCGGTCTACATTCTCCTTATCGCCAGCACTTTCGGTGTGCCGCTCGGGATCGGTGCCGGAATTTACCTCTCCGAATACGGTCGCGGCACCCGCTTCGGCAACGTGATCCGATTCACCGCCGACGTGCTCAATGGCGTACCCTCGATTATCGTGGGCATCGTGGCGTACGGTCTGGTGGTGCTCAGCCAGGGACATTTTTCCGCCCTGGCGGGTGGTGTGGCCCTGGCCATCATGATGGTTCCCACCATTACCCGGACAACTGAGGAGATGTTGTTGCTGGTGCCGCAAATCGTGCGCGAGGCGGCTTACGGTCTGGGAGTTTCAAAGTGGCGCACCACGCTTTCGATTACACTTCGCACCGCCACTTCGGGCGTGATCACCGGCGTGATGCTGGCCTTCGCCCGGGTGGCCGGAGAAACCGCTCCGTTACTGTTCACCGCCTTCGGCAATCAGTACTGGAACTGGAAAATGAACCAGCCCACGGCCGCCTTGTCGCTGCAGATTTTTACTTACGCGATTTCGCCGTTCGATGAGTGGCATCGCCAGGCGTGGGCGGGAGCGTTGATCCTGATCGTGTTGATTGTGGCTTCGGTCGGCGCCGTGCGACTGGTAGCCAATCGGGGTATGCTTAAGGGGGCGAACTGAACGATGGGTGTGGGCATCCAAGTCGACAAGCTGAACGCCTGGTTCGGTAAGACCCAGGCTCTGCAGGACATCAACATGACGGTCGCGGCCAACCATGCCACCGCCGTGATTGGACCGTCCGGCTGCGGGAAGTCTACTTTCGTGCGCTGCCTGAACCGCATGCACGAGACGATTCCAGAAGCCCGCGCCACGGGCCGGGTGCGCATCGGCGAAATGGACGTCTACAACGGAACTTCAGCCGTGCAGATTCGCCGCCGCATCGGAATGGTGTTCCAGAAGGCCAACCCGTTTCCCACGATGTCTATCTATGACAACGTAGCGGCCGGATTGACGCTCAATGGCTTCCATGACCGCAAGCGCCTGGACGAAATCGTTGAACGCTCGCTGCGGCTCTCTGCCCTCTGGGATGAAGTCAAGGACACCGCGCGCAAGAAGTCGGGCGCCAGCCTCTCCGGAGGCCAGCAGCAGCGTCTGTGCATCGCCCGCGCCATAGCCGTCGAGCCCCAGGTCCTGCTTATGGACGAGCCCTGCTCGGCGCTCGATCCCATTTCCACCGGCAAGATCGAAGAACTAATTTTCCAGCTCAAGGAACGGTTTACTATTGTGATCGTAACTCATAACATGCAGCAAGCTTCCCGGGTTGCGGAATTCACCGGGTTCTTTCTGCTGGGCAAGCTGATCGAGTTCGATAAGACTGAGAAGATTTTCACCACCCCGTCCGACAAACGGACGGAAGACTACATCACAGGCAGGTTTGGATAATGGCGCGCACCCGATTTCTGCAGGGACTGGATGACCTCCGGGCACGTTTGCTTCGGATGGGCGGATTGGCCGAGCAGGCGGTGGATCGCGCTTGCCAGGCCTATATTGATCGCGACCTGACCCGTTGCCGCATGGTGCTGGAGGGCGAAACTCAAATCAACATCGCCGAGCGAGAAATTGACGAGCTGGCCTTCGACCTTCTGGCGATGCAACAGCCCATGGCCGTTGACCTCCGCTTCATTCTCGCCGTGACTAAGATCAACGCCGATCTCGAACGGGTAGGCGATCAGGCGGTCAATATCGCGGAGCGCGTGATGGACATGGTCGATCTTCCCAAAGCCGACCTACCAGTAGACATCCCGCGCATGACCGCCGCAGTTTCCGCCATGGTGCGCCGCGCTCTCGAGTCATTTATCGAAGGCAAAGCCGAACTGGCACAGGCTGTCCTCGAAATGGACAACGTGGTCGATCGCATGAAGGACGAAGCATTCATCGTGCTAGTGAAGACCATGAATGAGCGTCCGGATGTGACTCGTCAGGCGCTGGACGCGCTGCTGGTAGCCCGCAATCTGGAGCGGGTCGCCGACCACGCCACCAACATCGCCGAAGATGTGATCTTCTGGGTGCGCGGAGCCGATGTCCGGCACAACGTGACGCCAGAACCACCCGTCCAGCAAGAAGCCACAGACACCCACTAAAGCAACCGGGCACCCGCCCGTGAACCGCCAAGTAGGTACCGGAGGGACCGATGACAGTAGCCCGCCACTTCCAGTGGCGGGTTCCCTTGCGGGAGAATCCGCGTGCCGTTAGGCACGCCTGAAACGAAATGGCGACTGTCACGGGGCGCATTTCAGACGTCCCTACGGGACGGAAATCATTCGCGAGCCACCCGGCGCTGAAGCGCCGGGCTACTATCAGGCGCCCCTCCGGGGCGCTAAGAAATCATCACCGTCCCACTGCTCTTTCCTTTTCCTCATGCCGATGCTAAAAGTTCTGCAGATTCTTCCGGAGGCATCTTGAAGCTCTTCTTCACCATCTGCCTGCTGCTCTCTACTGTCCCTTTGTCCGCTCAGGACTCATCCGCGCCGCGTCAGATCCCCCTACCCAGCAGCAAGGTGCTGAACACACCCTCGCCCGGATGGATCGGCTCGGTGAACAGCTTTCCGGCGACCATCGCGCTCAGTCCGGACGGCCACTACGCCGCGCTTTTAAACAACGGGTACGGTACGCAACAGTCGCAGGCGCAGCAATCGATCGCGATTCTCGATCTCCAGTCGAACCAGTTGATGGATTTTCCCGACGCCCGCCTCGCCGCAAGGGCCCGGCAGACCTACTTCCTCGGATTGGCATTCAGTTCGGATGGCAGCCATCTCTACGCCTCCGTCGCCTCCCTGACCGACGCCGTGGGAGCGAAGCCAGGCAATACCGGCAACGGAATCGCGGTTTACAAATTTGAACAGGGAAAGGTGACGGCCGAGCGTTTTATCAGCGATCCCTTATCCCGCTGGCTTGGCGGTGGTGTCCGGGCAGGGAAGTGAGAAGCTGCTGGTTGCCAATGATCTTTCCGACACCGTGGTGCTGCTTGACTCCACCGATGGTCATGTTCTACAGCAGTTCGACCTGAGCACGCACCAGATGATCCCGGCTTCGTTCCCTTACACCGTGGTCGCCACCCACGACGGGGGGCATGCCTGGTGCAGTCTTTGGAACGCCTCCAACGTGGTCGAACTGGATCTGGTTTCTGGCCGTGTAGCGCGCTGGATCTCGCTCTTGCAGCCGAAGTCAGAAACCTTGCCCGGCTCCCATCCAACCGCCATGCTGCTTAGCCCCGACGAGAAATTGCTCTACGTGGCTTTATCCAATGCAGATGCGGTGGCGGTGGTCGAGACTGTGTCGGGAAAAGTGCTTCATCTTTCCTCCACCAACCTTCCCCGGCAGGAACACGCCGGAACCTATCCCAACGCGCTGGCGCAATCGGCGGACGGCCAGCGACTGTTTGTCGCGGACGCCTCGCTGGACGCGATCGCGGTTTTCGATACCGCAACTCTGACAAAACCCGGAATCTCGTTTCCGTTGCCTTCCGAAGCGATCGGCTTCATTCCCACGGACTGGTATCCCAGCGCTCTGGCCACCGCCGGCGACGATCTTCTGATCGCCACGGCGAAGGGTCAGGGCACCGGACCCGACAGTGGCAGGAACACGCTGAAGAATGAACGCGCGCATCATGGCCACCCCTACATCCCCACACTGATGTACGGCTCGCTTTCCCGCCTGAACTTCCTTGCTGCGGAAAAAGATTTTCCCAAGCTGACGCAACGGGTCGAAGAAAGCAATCTTCTGCTTTCCGATCCCGGGAAGATCAAATTCCAGTCAGACTCCAACCCGATTCGACATGTGATCTACATTCTCAAGGAGAACCGCACCTACGATCAGATACTCGGCGACTTGAAAGTTAAAGACATGAAAATCGGCAACGGCGACCCGTCGCTGACCATGTATGGAGTCGACGTCACGCCCAACGAGCACAAACTGGCGCTGCAGTTCGGCGTGCTGGATAATTTCTACGACAGTGGTGAAGTTTCCGGCGACGGCCACGACTGGTCGAATGCCGCGATTACCAGCGACTACAACGAGAAGACCTGGCAGATCGTCTACCGCGGCCAGGAGCGCACCTACGACTACCAGGGTACGGTGGCCGATGAATTTCCGCTGGAGTTGGGCGAGCCCGACGTCGACGCGCCCGCCACGGGTTACATCTGGGACAACCTCGCGAGCCATGGCGTGACCTACCGCGATTACGGTGAATTCGTGGCGGGAATCTGGTGCACGGCGGCGAAGAAAGCGGCTTCGCCTCAGAAGGGCACGCCGTCTCCCTACAGCGCGGAGTGCGATCGGCATGTGGTCAACAAGGGCGACCCGCTCCCGTCCAACGTCGGCCAGCCTCACGGCTCACCCAGTCCGTGGCCCTGGGCTGTGCCGCTGTTGAAGCGCATGAAACCGACCAAAGCGGCTCTGCGTGATCACTTCAGTCCGAATTATCCCGACTTCAATACCGAATATCCCGACCAGCTTCGCGCCGACGAGTTCCTGAACGAGTTCGATGATTTCGTTCGCGCCCGCAAGGAGGGCAGGGGAACCGAACTGCCCGCATTCGTTCTGCTCTATCTTCCAGACGATCACACTCACGGCACAACCGCGGGCAAGCCTAGTCCGGCCGCGTCGGTGGCGGACAATGACCTGGCTGTCGGGCGGGTGGTGGAAGCGGTGTCGCACAGTTCGTACTGGGATGACACGGCAATTTTCATCATCGAAGACGACGCTCAGGACGGCGTCGATCACGTGGACGCGCATCGCTCGATCGCGTTCGAGATCAGCAAGTTTTCGCCAGGTTCGCCGGAACAACCGTCCGTAGACAGCCGCTTCTACACCACGGTGAACATGGTCCACACCATCGAGACGCTTCTGGGTTTGCCGCCGATGAATCAGAACGATGCTTATGCCCCGGTGATGGCGCCGTTGTTCGCGGGCCCAGGCAATCAGCCGCCATTCACGGCAGACTGGAGCAACCGCGATAACGGGCTCATTTATCGGACAAACCCAGCCAAGGGCCATGGCGCCGCGGAGTCGGCGAAGATGAACTTCTCCCGCCCCGATGCGATCAACACCGCGGTGCTGAACGAAATCCTCTGGCGCGACCGCATGGGAAACACTGCGATGCCGGCGCCTAAACACACGGTATTCCCGCAAAAACGGGCTGCGGAGAAGGACTGAGGAGCTTGTGTGGGGACGGGTCTCTGACCCGTCCCTACACAAGCCATACTATTTCGCCGCCGCGGCTCCGGAATCCACGTCCGCGAAGGAAAACGCCAGCGATACGTTGGGATATTCCTTGCCTGCAACCTCCACGTAGGGATACACGAAATAGTTCAGTGGAGGGCCGTCCTGCGCCGGGTTCAGACGCAGATCGCGTCCCATGGTGAACTCGACCCGGTTTACGTCGTGCGCTCCGAAGAAGTAGTCACGTTTTTCCTGATGCTTCCATGCCTCGGAGATATCCACCGGAACCCATCCGTGTTGCGGCTCGAAGAAATCGGCCCAGCAGTGATAGCCGGCAATCTCCCCCAAATGCTGGTCGGGCGGCAGGGGAAAGCCTATTTCAAAGCGCGCCGGAATGCCTTGCGAACGGGACATTGCGATAAACAAGGAATGAAAGTCGGTGCAGTTGCCCTTTTTGGCTTCGCAGGCGTAGAGCACGTCCCCGTGTCCCCAGCCGGTGCCGGTCTTGTCGTAGCGCATGGTGGTAAAGACGTAGTCGTAAATGGCGCGCGCCTTGTCGAGCGGCGTGGTCTTACCCTCGGTCACCTTCACCGCCAGCTCTGCGGGAAGGCCGCTGACGGGAACCAGCTTGTCGGGTTGCAGGTATTGCTTGCGGTCGCGCTCCTTGAGCTGAACTTCCGCGAGATGCGGTCGGGCTACTCCCAGAGTCAGGCGCTGATGGCGGACAACGTCGTAGACGAATTCAAAGCGCACGTCGGCCTGTCTCGCTTCGGATGTCTGGGCGTAATACATTTCGTTTCCGAACCTCGACTCGCGCGTCTTCCTAAACCCCAGGTCGCCCCTCCCTGAGATCACCTTTACTTCCTGGAACTCATCCGAGTGCGGCGCAGGAATCCACACTCGTAAGCGCTCGCCGGCAGGCACGTCCTTGACGGTGAAGCTATATTGAAATGCAAAGTGGCGCGTCTCCTGGGCCGGGACGACACAAACTGTAGCAAAAAGAAACGAGAGCAATAGCAATTGCTTCCGCAGCATACGCAGTGTCCTTTTCGATGTTTGAGAACTAAGCATTGAGGATCAGGAAACGACACTCGGGCGTTTTAGGAAAGGCGCCGTCAAGTAAAGCCGCATCGCGGATCGCATAGGAAGGCGTTAATTCTAATTCAGAGCCCATGAGGGTGCCCACATAGAACTAAAGATGCTCTCAGTGCTCTTCTCCCTTAAAGACTGTAACCGCAAAGATCGCAAAGTTAACGCAAAGATCGCAGAGCGGTGGCCCTTTCACAAGCGGCGCTCAGTTAGAATCCAATCGTGGCTTTCGCCATTCAATGCCGCGACCTGCGCAAGACCTACGATGGCACGGTCGAGGCCGTCCGCGGGCTGAGTCTGGAAATCCAGGCCGGGGAGTGTTTTGGCCTGCTCGGTCCCAACGGAGCAGGGAAGACCACCACCATCGAAATTCTGGAGGGCCTGCTCGTGCCCACTTCCGGCGAGGTCACGATTCTGGGCCATACCTGGAAGGAAAATCCGCGCCAGTTGCGCGAGTGGCTGGGGATCTCGCTGCAGGAGACGCGGCTCTCTGAAAAACTTACGGTGCGAGAAACCATCAACCTGTTTGCCAGTTTCTATCGCGAGCCTCGCTCCTCGGACGAAGTGCTGCGGCAAATGCAGCTGGAAGAGAAGACTGACGCCTGGGTAGGCAAACTGTCGGGAGGTCAGCGGCAACGCCTGGCGGTGGCGACCGCTTTGGTAGGCAATCCCAAGGTTCTCTTTCTGGATGAACCCACCACTGGGCTCGACCCCCAAAGCCGACGCCAGCTTTGGGACATCATTCGCGGTTTCCAGCGAGCCGGAGGCACGGTGCTGCTGACCACGCACTACATGGACGAAGCCGAGCGCCTGTGCGACCGCCTGGCTATCGTGGATCACGGCCAGGTCATTGCCGAAGGCACGCCGGCTGACCTGATCGATCGCCTGGGTGGTCATCACATGGTCGAATTCCAGGTGAGCGGCAATTCCGATGGCGCCGCTATCGATAGCTGGCGTGGGCTGCCAGGGGTCGAGTCCGTCCGCCATGATAACGGCCTGGTCTGTCTTAACGTCCGCGAACCGCACCTGACCATTCCGGCGCTGCTGGATGCAGTCAAGAAGCAAGGCGAGCAGCTCGTGCATCTGACCACTCGCCAGGCCAGCCTGGAAGATGTCTTCGTACGCCTGACCGGCCGACATTTGAGGGAAGAATGAAGATCCACCACGATACGTGTAGGGGCGGGTCTCCGACCCGCCCGAGTCGAGCGCAGCTCGACAGTTTTGAGTCATGCGCCCAGGAGGCCCGTCCGTGACCGCAGCACAAACAACCCCATCCCCTGCTGCCGTGGCCCAGCGCAACGGACGCTGGTCGGGTTTTCTGCATCTACTGGGAGCTCGCCTGCTGGAACTCAGGCGCGAGCCCGAGGTCATCTTCTGGGTCTTTGGGTTTCCCGTCCTGCTGGCGCTCGGGCTCGGCATCGCCTTCCGCAATAAACCCGCCGGCGTTACCTCGGTGGCTATCGTTGCCAGCCCTGGCGCGCAGCAAGCCCTGGCGGCCCTGGAAAGCTCGCCTCGCAATTCGTCGATTCGCGCCGACCTGGTCGATGAGACCCAGGCGCTGCAGGGGTTCCGTCTGGGAAAGTACGATTTGGTGATCATGTCCGACGGCAAGGACGGCTTTCAGTATCGCTACGATCCCGCCCGCCCGGAAAGCGTGCTTTCCCGAGCCGAGGTCGACGATGCGCTGCAATCCGGCGCGGGACGGAAGGATCCTGTGCCTACTTCCGCAGTTACCTCCAGCGAGCCGGGGTCGCGTTACATCGATTTTCTGATCCCCGGCCTGCTGGGAATGAACTTGATGAACTCCGGCATGTGGGGCATTGGCTTTGCGCTGGTAGACATGCGCCAGCGCAAGCTGCTGAAGCGTTTTGTGGCTACGCCCATGCGCCGCAGCGACTTTCTGCTGGCCCTCACCAGCAGCCGGCTAGTGTTGATGGTGATAGAAATCGCCCTGCTGCTCGGCTTCGGCGTGCTGGTCTTTCACATGCGGGTGCTGGGTTCGATGTTCAACATTCTGCTTTTTGCCACCATCGGCGCTATCACCTTCGGAGGCCTCGGGTTGCTCACCGCCAGCCGGGCCCAGAAACTGGAAAGCGTCAGCGGGCTGATGAATCTCGTCATGATGCCGATGTGGATTTTTTCCGGCGTGTTCTTCTCCTCCGAGCGTTTCCCGGCCATGCTGCAGCCCTTGATCAGGTTGCTGCCCCTGACTGCGCTGAACGATGCGCTGCGGGCCACGATTTTGCAGGGCGCGTCCCTTGGAACTCAGGCTGGACGCCTGTTGATTCTGGTTTTGTGGGCGGTCATTTCGTTTGCCCTGGCCCTGCGCTGGTTTCGCTGGACTTAAATAAAGGCTCTCAATTTCACTACTTACGAGCCCCTGGGCTGACGCTTCCGTGGTAGAATCTGACTAAGCTCTTAGACAAACTGCTGGCCACACAGTCGTAGATTAAGGCCACATCAAACTTCGGTGAGTAACACAGAGCGGGGATAAGCGCCAATGTTGCTCCAGCCGCGGGCCTCGGCAACCCCGTAATCGCGAGCTCCGCGGATAACCGTTCCGGAGTTCCGTTAACAGTTCTTTCTGCCACTTCGCGTCGGGTCCAGCTTTCGTCACTGTTGCTTGCTGAGGTCAGGGCCGGCATGAAGGTACTCGAACGTCACGCCACTTACGGTCCCTTTCTGGAGCGTCTGCGTTTCGCTCCGGTCCGCGTCCTTTTGCTCGATTACGACGGGACGCTGGCTCCGTTTGTTGTCGATCGCACTCTGGCTTTACCTTATCCCGAAGTGCCGCCGTTGATCGTGCGCATCATGGCCCAGGGAACCCGGGTGGTGCTGATCAGCGGGCGCCCGGTGCGGGAATTGCTTCTGCTCAGCGGAATTTCGCCGCAGCCGGAAGTCTGGGGCAGCCACGGCCTGGAGCGGCTCATGGCCGACGGCCGCTACCAGGTCAGCTCGGTGCCGGCGCATCAGGACTATCTGCTCGCGGCCGCGGCGCTCCTGCGGGATGCCGGACTGGAGAATCAGACGGAAATCAAACCGGGCGGAGTCGCGGTGCACTGGCGGGGGCTGGATCCGGCAAAGGCGGAGAAGCTGGCCAAGGAGATTCCACGGCTGTGGAAGGCTCTGCTCGACCGGGCTCCGCTGCGGTTGCTCGAGTTTGACGGCGGTCTCGAAATTCGTGTGGCCGGCCCAGGCAAAGGGGATGCCGTGCGCGCCATCCTAAAGGAAGCAGGGCCGGGAGCGGCGGTCGCCTATTTGGGTGACGACCAGACCGATGAAGATGCATTCCATGCCCTTAAGGGCGGCGGACTGACAGTTTTGGTTCGTCCTCAGTCCCGGCCAACCGCAGCCGATGTTTGGCTGCAACCACCTCACGAGCTGCTGCAGTTTTTCCAGGAGTGGCTCCGCGCTTCAGGAGGGCAAGGATGATGGATATTAAAGGACGCGTGATCAATGTTTCGAACCGCTTGCCCATCCTCATTCGCAAATATGCGGGCGGGGCAAGGGTGGAACGAAGTTCCGGCGGACTAGCCACCGCCCTCGAAGCGGGCTGGCGCGACCAACCCGGCGTCTGGATCGGATGGGCCGGCACTTCACCGGGCCAGCACGTCGAGTCGTTGCTGACCAGAGCCTCGCGGAATCGCTCCTATACGCTGCGCGCGGTCTCGCTCACCGAAGAAGAGATTGCAAAGTTTTACTCCGGATTCGCCAATGAAATCATCTGGCCTCTGTTCCACGACATGCCCTCGCGCTGCAATTTCGATCCCGAATACTGGGAAATTTATCAGCAAGTGAATCGCAAGTTCGGGAACGTTGTGGCAGAGACCGCGCGGGAAGACGACTTTGTCTGGGTTCACGACTACCACCTGATGCTGACCGCCGATGCCATGAGGCGCGCCGGAGTGCGCGCCCCCATGGGGTTTTTTCTGCACATTCCCTTTCCCTCGCCCGATATTTTCGAAAAACTTCCCTGGAAGAAGCCCATCCTGAAGTCATTGCTGGAATTTGACGTGGTCGGATTCCAGAGCGACCACGACCGCTCGAATTTCGTGAGCTGTCTGCAGCGCTTCTTTCCCGAAGTGACCGCCGAGCGCGACGGCAACTCGCATATTCGAGTCAGTCTGGAAGGCAGGAGAACGGTAGTGGGCACGTTTCCCATCGGCATTGACTTCGACGAATTCGCGGAACAGGCGGCGCGTCCCGAGATCGCCGAGCACTCCGCCGAGATCAGAAGGCGACTGTCGGGCGACGTTCTGGTCCTGGGAGTCGATCGGCTGGACTACACCAAGGGTATTCCCGAGCGCTTGAAGTCCTTCCGGCTCCTGCTGCGTCGTTCCCCGGAGTTGCGCGGCCACATTACCCTGGTGCAGGTAGTGGTGCCCAGCCGCGAGGAAATTCCCAATTACAAGCATTTGCGCCGCGAAGTAGAGTTGCTGGTCAGCCAGACCAACGGTGAGTTCACCCAGCCGGGATGGGTTCCCGTCCACTACATCCACCGCAACCTGGGCCGGGACGAGCTTCTGGCTTACTATCGCGCGGCCGACATTGGGTTAGTCACTCCGATGAAGGACGGAATGAATCTGGTGGCGAAGGAATTCTGCGCCGCCCAGCTTGATGAGCGCGGTGTTCTTATCGTCAGCGAATTCGCCGGCGCTGGTCCGGAGTTACGCTACGGCGCTATCCTGGTCAATCCCAATGATTTTTCCGAAGTGGCCCAGGCCTTGCACGATGCCGCCCTCATGTCAGCGGAGGAGAAGCGCAACCGCATGCGCCTGCTGCGGCAGATTGTGAAAGACCACAACGTGCACCGCTGGATCCGCTCCTTCCTGCAGGCCGTCACGTCCAGCGGCGCGGGCTCACGCGGCAATGGGGGCGATTCCGGATCACGACCGGCAACGAAGCGACAGTCCGACGAAACCCTGCCCGGGGTCGCACTGGTGGCCGCCGCCCTCTCTCCCCATTCTCGACCGCGCTACCATATCGGCAAGGATGCAAAGCTCCGCGCCATGAGCAGCGCCGCAGGCGAGCACTAGGTTTTGGTTCAAATTGGGCGTCTGAGAACTGACGACTAGATACTGACAACTGATTATTCCAACTGCTTCCCTTTGGTCTCGGGCAGCTGCGTCGCCACGATAGAGGACAGCAGAAACGACGCCCCGCACAAATAGAACGCCCAGCCCAGGCCCTTCGCCTGCCCGACGCGTCCGATTACAAATGGCGCGATTGAACTCATGGCGCGGGCGCCGTTGTACGTGAAACCGAGGCCGCGGGCACGAACCGCAGTGGGGAAGATTTCGCTTCCGATGATTCCCGAGCCGGAGAAGAATCCCGTGCCGAAAAACGCCAACAGCGTTCCCAGTACCATCAGAGCCCAGGGAGCTCTCGCTGAGGCATAAACCGGTACTAAAAGTGCCGCCACGAACGTATATAAACTAAAGGACTTCCGGCGTCCTAAAGAATCCGCAACCCAGCCAAAGCTGGCGTATCCCGGAAACATTCCCGCCAGGTTCAGCACCACCAGTAGCGTGGTTGTGCTCATGATCCCGAAGCCGCGTCCGCCCTGGTCCACGGGAAGCGAGAGATATGGCGGGATCCAGGTGAACAGTCCCCACCAGGCAAACATGCCGAAGAAGTTCATGAACAGCAGGGCGAAGGTCTGGTTCAGATACGGCGGGCGAAAGATCCGAATGAATCCCGCCTGGGTGTCTCCATCATGAGTCCCGGAAACACGGCTCGCCGCCGCCGCGTAGCGTTCCCGCCACAGCTCCGACTCGGGCACGCCCCGCCGAATCCACAACACCACCAGAGCCGGAAAAATGCCAACAAAGAACGCCGTCCTCCAGTTGGCGTAATGCAGCACGACGCCGGACACCAGCGCCGCCAGGGCATAGCCAATCGCCCACGAGCTCTGCACGATTGAAATTGCCTTGGCGCGCAGTTCCGTCGGCCATGTCTCAGCCACCAGGGTTGCCCCGGTGTTCCATTCTCCGCCCATGCCCAGCCCCAGGATGAAACGGAAGACGGCGAGCATTACGACCGAAGTCGCAAGGCCGGACGCGAACGAACAAATCGAGTAGGTCAGGATGCTCAGCATCAGGGCGCGCTTGCGGCCCACGCGGTCGGCAATGAATCCGAAGGCCACGCCGCCCATGCCGGACGCCAGCAGGGTCAGGCTATTGAGCAGGCCCGCCGTGCCCTTGCTCATGCCCAGATCGCGCATGACGTGCGCCAGCACGAGCGCGTACAGCATGGCGTCAAAGGCATCCAGCATCCAGCCCAGCGCGGCCGCAACCAGAGTGCGGCGTTGCGCCGAAGTGATCTGGGAGAAGGTCGAAGCGAGGCCCGTTGCCATGCGACGGATTGTCAAGTCTTGGCGGGCGATTGGCAATTGCAAATGTTGATTAGAGCTGGCTACGGCGGGAAGACTGCTCAGTTTTTCCTCGCTCCGAGTGTGCACGCGCAGGTGCCTGTTTTGACATTAGTTCTTACGCAGTTCTTGCCTTTCGGCAATCGACTCTCTGATAACTTTGAGCGAGGAATTCAGGAACGAGCTGAGGCGATCTTGCGTATGAAACTTCACCGCTCGCGTTATTGCTTTATTTTCCTCATATGGTTCGTGGCGCCCTGTTTTGCCCACCATATGGCGGTTGTGGTGGACAAAGACAACAAGGTGGAAAATGTTACTTCAGTCCATCTGGCAAAGATGCTTCGAGGTGAAATTAGGAAGTGGCCGGACGGAAGGGACGTGGTGCTTGTCTTCCACAAAGCCTCCAGCGGCGAAAGGGCCACCCTGGAGCGACTGATGAAGATCTCGGAGAGTGAGCTGCAGCCGTTGATTTCCGCACGCAGGAATTTCGTAAGGGTCGTAGGTTCTGATACGGATGTAATCGATCTAGTGGGAGCGACGCCGGGAGGAGTGGGCCTGGTGGACGTGCGTTCAATCAGCGGCAGCATCAACGTTGTGAAGGTAGACGGCAAACTTCCGACCGAGAATGGCTATCTGCCCCACTAGATGAATGCCCTTTCGCTTCTGTGTGCACAGGCCCCAGCACTCGGTGTCCCGCCTTAGTGGAAATAGAGCACTCCTCCTTTAGGATAACGGAGCGAACGCTTGAGGAAGAGCGAAAGCGGCCCAGGCGACGGATGAGATGACGGGCCTGTTTAGTCGATCCGACTGCTCTTCACTGCGATCAAAAGTTGATTAGAGTAGATGATTCACGACTCGGTAACGAGCTTGTGTTAAGTGCCCGCCTGAGCTACGATTCGATCCTTCCCCGATTCGGCCCTGTACATCAATCTCAGAAACTGTCGCAGACGACGGTGGCGCGATTCCGGAGGGCAGGATGAAATACAAGGCTATTGTATTAGACGACGACCCTCAAGCGGGGACCTTAATCGCTACACTGCTTAAATCCAGGAAATTCGAGGCTCACTGCTACACCGACGCCGAAAGCCTTCTGGCGGAAGTTTTCGGTGCAGGCTTGCCTCTTAAAGATGTGCCGGACCTGTTGGTGGTGGATCGGCAGCTGAAACCGAATAAGATGCAGGGTCTGGAGTTCATTAATGAGCTTGCCCGAAAAGATGTGCCATGCGAAATATTGCTCATTTCTGGCAGTTTGACAAACGAAGATGTCGAGGAAGCTCTTGAATGCGGTTGGGGGGCGTGGTTGCCCAAACCTTTCACGTCGAATAACTATGCGGCAGAACGGATGGAGCGCTTGGCTGAAATAGGGAAGAGGCGCCGTCTCCACAGGATGAAGGGCCAACATAGAACAGCGGATCTTAGCCGTCGCGAGCGACCAGTGTTTCTCAGTTATTCTCATCACAACGAAAAGCTGGCTACTGGGCTCCGGCGTGCCCTCGAGACCGAGCATATCCTTGTGTGGTATGCACGTGATATGTTGAGAGCCGGCGACAAATTTAATCCTCTCATAGAGTCAGCAGTTAACAAGGCAAGGGTTTTTCTTCCTTTGATTACAGACAGCTACGTCGATTCACGGTCGTGTGCCCGCGAGTTAGAGCAGTTTCGTCATCGCATGGAAAGTGATCGCCAGTCGCAGCTCTTGATACTGCCAGTGCTTTACAAACTATCACCCGACAAGCGGGGTGATCGTGTAGTGCGGCCTATTTTTAAAAAGTACCACCATCTAGACATTTCGTCGCAGTCCGCCGAGAGACTGCCCGAGCTGTCTTCGCGAATCCAACACTTCCTGGGAGGAAAGGATCTCACGAAGAAGAGACCACCCACGGGACAGGCCCTGCCCGTTCCGCCAGAACGAATTGCGAAATTATGACACGAGCACGGATTATGATCTGCGATTCACGGGATCTGGCAACATAAGTTAGGAAATGGTACTTGCATTGATCAGGGACCCCGACCGAATAAGCTATCGTCGGGAGGGCTCGTTTTCTTGGTCATGCACTACGGTCGCCTTGAAAACCACCGCCCTGACGGGGCGGAACCCACACTCACGGCGAGCTTCGGTAGCCCAATTTCAGCCTGAGCCCAGCCCTCGGAAGTATCGTCGCGCTTTGTTCACGTCTTTGCCTATCTGCTCGCGCAGCGCTTCCACCGACGGAAATTTGATCTCGTCGCGCAGCCGTAGCAGAAAATGAATTTCGACGTCGGTTTCCGGCGTAAGCTCGATGGGATGGAAGTTCAGCAGATGACTTTCGACCGCAAATGACTCCGCCCCGAACGTGGGACGACCGCCCACGTTGGTCACAGAATCGAAACACTCCTCACCCACGCGAGTACGCGTGACGTAAACTCCGTCCCTGGGCACGAATTCTTCGTAACGGCTCAGGTTGATGGTGGGAACCGTGTACCTGGTGCCGTATCCGCGCCCCCGGCCAGGAGTCGAAAGCATGCTGAACGGATGTCCCAGCAGGTGCCGCGCCCGGCTGATTCGGCCCTCGCTCAACAAGGCGCGCACCCGGCTGCTGGAGACAGTTTCGCCACGCAGTTTCATCTCCGGATAGACGATGACCTTGAAACCCATTTCGCGGCCCAGCTCGGCCAGCACGTCCACATTGCCCGCTGCTTTGTGGCCAAAATGAAAGTTGTAACCTTCGTGTACTTCACGCGCACGAAGCTTTTTTTTCAATATCTTTTCCGCAAACTGGCGCGGCGTCATCAAGGAAAGATCACGCCCGAAGGGGAGGAGCAGCACTGCATCCAGACCGCTGGCCTCCAGCAAGCGCAGTTTCTCCGGTGTGGATGCGGCTCGAACGTGACTGCCATCGCTTTGGCGCCCTGTTGGCGGGCCCGAGTCACGATCTCGCGCAGCACGTGGGTGTGAGCCCGGTGCACGCCATCAAAATTACCGATGCTGACCAGCGTGGGTCCGTAGTCCGGGGGAACGTCTTCGAGTTTGTGGAAGACTTGCATCTTAAAGAGCTTTTAACCGCAAAGGACGCAAAGAAAATCCGCGAAGTTCGCCAAGAAAGTCGCTGAGCTGCTCTTTGCGTTCTTTGCGACCTTTGCGGTTAAAATTGCTTTTTTCCTCTAAATCTCAAATTCCAGCTTCATCCCGTCATACGAGAGCTGCACATGCCCAGGCAACGACGCATTTGTCGCCTCATGCGGCAGATCGTGGCAAATATGGGTGAAGAATGCCCGCCGGGGCTTCACCCGTTCTACAATGCGCAGCGAATTTTCTACCGTCGAATGCGTGGGATGAGGCTTGTGCCGTAGCGCGTCCAAAAACAGGATGTCGAGATTCCGTAGTTGCTGAAAGGATGCCTCGGGTATCACACTGTGATCCGTCAGGTAGGCCGCTGAGCCAAAGCGAAAGCCATAGATTTCAGTTTCCCCGTGGATTACCGTCACCGGGTCAAATTGTGCGCCGAACAATTCCAGGGGTCCGTCCATCGG
>WNEZ01010741.1_pt1 | contig 20419 bp, 20 predicted proteins | sample 5400521 | NCBI WGS metagenome assembly WNEZ01 (sample SAMN13153339, study PRJNA577476) | soil metagenome | isolation source: 120 cm saprolite under Douglas fir tree site 2 hole 1 replicate 1 | place: USA:California | collected 2015-04-18 | reverse complement strand
GGGCGGGAGCTTGGCGGCGAGCCGCGCGTGGAGCGACCAGTACTCGACCGGGACGAACGCCTGGATCTCGCGCTCCCGATCGACGATCAGCCGCACCGCCACCGACTGCACGCGCCCCGCCGAGAGGCCACGCTGGACCTTTTCCCAGAGCAACGGTGAGAGGCTGTAGCCGACCAGGCGATCGAGCACGCGCCGCGCCTGCTGGGCGTCGACCTTCTTCAGGTCGATCTTGCCCGGCTGCAGGAACGCGGCCTTGACTGCGCGCTCGGTGATCTCGTTGAACGTGATGCGGAACACGTTCTTCTTGGCGACGTCGAGCTCTTCGGCGAGGTGCCAGCCGATCGCCTCGCCTTCGCGGTCGGGGTCGGTGGCGACGTACAGCGCGTCGACCTTCTCGGCAGCCTTCTTCAGGTCGTCGAGGATCTTCTTCTTGGCCGGCGAGACCACGTACTTCGGCTTGAAGTTCTTCTTGGGGTCGACGCCGAGCTGCGACTTCGGCAAGTCCCGGACGTGGCCCATCGAAGCTTTGACGATGTACTTCGAGTCCAGATACTTCTGGATCGTCTTCACCTTCGTGGGCGACTCCACGACGACCAGCGACCGTTTCGCCACCTACGTTCTCCTCGCGCGCGTCTCGAGCGAGACCCACCGCTGTCCCGCAAGCTGCCGGGCCCATCCGCCCAGCTCGAGGGTCACGAGCAGCGCCGCTGCCCGCGCGGGAGTGATCCCGGCGCGCGCAATGAGCTGCTCGATGTGCTGCGGCTCATCGGGAGCCAGCAACTGGAGCATTCGACCCTCGTCGTTCTCGGGCGCGTGCTGCTCGCCCATCGGCGCCGACGACCCGCGTACGGCGCGGCGCCACTGTTCTGGCAATTCTGACACGATGTCCTGCCAGCATGTAACGAGTTTAGCACCGTCCTGTATGAGGCGATTGGTGCCGACGCTCGTCGGCGACGTGATTCGGCCAGGAACGGCGAAGGTTTCGCGACCGAGATCGCCGGCGAATCCCGCCGTGATGAGGGCGCCGCTCCGCTCGGCGGCCTCGACGACGACGACGCCGAGCGCCAGCCCGGCGAGCGTGCGGTTGCGCGCGGGAAAGTGGCCCGCCAGCGCGGGCATGCCCGGCGGGAACTGCGACAGGATCGCGCCTTGCGACTCGATGGCGCGCGCGAGCGGGGCGTTCTCGCGCGGGTATATCACATCGACGCCACCGCCGAGCACGGCCAGGGTGCGTCCGCCCGCCGCCAAGGCACTCCGGTGCGCGGCGGTATCGATCCCGCGCGCGAGGCCGCTCACGATCGTCACGCCCCGCGCGGCCAGATCGGACGCGAGCCGCTCGGTCGCCGCGATCCCGTACGGCGTGGACCGACGCGAGCCGACGATCGCGACGGCGAGCGCGTCGTCCGGGTGAAGCTCACCCCGCACGAAGAGCGCGGGCGCCGAGGGCATCGCGCCCAGCAGCGCGGGGTAGCGGGGGTCTCCGGGGCGAAGCTCAATCATCGGCGTCGCGCGTCGCGGGTCTTCAGTATAGCGAAGCGCTCGGGCTCGCCAGAGAGCCAGAACGGATACGGCGCGAGACCCTACCGCCGCGCGGCGGCGTGCGTCACGATCAGGGAGCGGGCCATCGTGGCCGCCTCGGACTTCGGATACTCGCCGACGACGCGCTGCCACGCCTGCTGCGCGCGAGACACGTCGCTCAGGCGGAGGTAGCAGAGGCCGATCTTCAGCAGCGCGTCGGGCGCCTTCCCCGGACCGCGCTCGAACACCTTCTCGAACTCGAGGAGCGCTTGACGGTAGTCGCGCTGGGCCCAGTACGCTTCGCCGATCCAGTACTGGGCATTCCCGGCCAGCGGGTGTTTCGGATACTTCGCGGTACTCTTGCTCCGGATTGCCGCCGGCCTTCGGAGCCGGCTTCGACGGCGTGACGGTCGGCGCGGGCGCTGGAGATACCCGCGGCCGCTCGACCGCCGCGGTGGACGGCGGCACTGGAGCCGGCACCATCACCGCGGGAGGCGGCGGCGCCGGTGCCGGGGGTGGCGACACCGCTGCCGGAGCCGGCGGCATCGGCGCCGGGACTGGCGTCATCACGGCTGGAGCTGGGGGTATCGGCGCCGGGACCGGAGACATCACTGCTGGGGCGGACGGCATGGGCGCGGGGACCGGCGACGTCACCGTCGGAGGCGCGGTCGCCGCGCCGGGCGGAGCCACGAGGCCCTCGACCTTCGTCCGCGTCGCGGCGAGCGCCGTGTCGACCGCGTCGGCGCGCCTGGTGAGCCGCGTGATCTCGTCGCCAAGCGCCCTGACGTCGAGAGTCTGGAGTTGCGACGTGACATTGGCGAGATCACGGGTCGTGACTTCCCGAGCGACACGCATCTCGGCCAGCTCCGAGCGGAGCCGGCCGACGTCTGATTCGAGTCGGTCCACCGCGCGCCGACTCGCGCAGCCGCTCGCGAGAAGCGCCATCGCGGCCAACACGCAGAGGCCTCGGCTCATCCGCGCCGACCGTAGCACGCGGCAGAAAACGATGTCAACGGCTCAGCGCGATCTCGACTCGAGCGATCGGAGGACGATGACGTCGACCGCCTCGCCGGCGGCGATCGTCGTGTCGGGAGCGACGACCGCGAGCCCGTCGGCGAGCACCATGGAGCGAAGAATCGCCGAGCCCTGGTCACCGGTGAGGCGCGCGCCATAGCCCCGCGCGTCGGCCGTCAGCGTGACGCGAAGATAACCGCGCCGCGACCCGGGATTCGCGATCGGCTCGAGTGCCTGCGCCCGAAGCCGAGGACGGTCGATCACGTCCACGCCCTGCAGCCGACGCAGGGCCGGGCGCACGAAGAGCTCGAAAGTCACCATCGCCGAGACGGGATTGCCGGGCAGCCCGAAGACCGGCCGTCCGCCGCGGGTACCGAACGTGATGGGCTTACCCGGACGCATCGACACTTGCCACAGATGGAGCTCGGCGCCGCTTCGCTCGAGCGCCTCGCGGACCAGATCGAGCTCCCCGACCGACACTCCCGCGGACGTCACGAGCACGTCGGCGGACGCGAGGCCCCAGCGCACACGCTCGGTGATGGCCTCGAGCTGGTCGGGGGCGACACCGAGATTGACGGGCTCGGCTCCCGCCTCGATCACCTGCGCCATCAGCGAGTACGTGTTGGTGTTCGGGATCTGGGCCGGCCCGGGCTGGGTCCCGAGGTCCGCGATCTCGTTGCCGGTCGAGAGGATCGCGACGCGCGGGCGGCGATAGACGCGCACCTGCGAGTATCCGAGGGTCGCCAGGAGGCCCACTTCCGCCGCGCCGACCACGCCACCGGGCTTGACGACGACGTCGCCCATTCGGACATCTTCACCCGCGTGGCGGACGTAGGCGCCCGGGGCGACGCGCCCGCGGACCGTGACCCGCGCGCCGTCGGTGGCGACGTCCTCCTGCGGTACGACGGCGTCGGCGCCTTCGGGAAGCGGTGCGCCGGTGAAGATGCGCATCGACTCCCCGGCTCGCAGCGAGCGGGACGGCATCGCGCCGGCGATGATCCGGCCGACGACGGCGAGCTCGACGGGCTCCCCGTTCGTGTCCTGGGCTCGGACGGCGTAGCCGTCCATCGACGAGTTCGGCCAGGGCGGGATCGTCGCTCGCGAGACGATGGGCTCGGCGAGCACGCGCCCGAGTGACGCCATGATCTCGACCCGCTCGACCCCCAAGGGCGCTATGCGTGAAAGAATTCCTTCGCGCGCGTCCTCAACCGTCAGCACACGGCTACTTTACTACACGCGCCGTGCGCCGGGGCCGGGTCGGGGGATGCCCCCCGCGACCTGCGCGCGAACACTGCACGAGGTGAAACCACTAGTCTGCGGTTCCGGCAACCGTACCTACACAGGTCGCGGGGAGCATCCCCCGACCGGCCCCGGCACACGGCGCGGAGAGGCTAGTGGCCGGTGTGAGGAAGGTTGAGAACGGGCTTGAATTGAGCGAAGAACCAGCGGCGGCTCAAGACGAATAGAGCCAGAAATCCGGCGGTGATCGCGAGGTCGCGCAGGGTGAACGGCAGTCGCGCGCTCGACGAGACCGACGGGAACACGACGAACACCCGCTCGAGGAAGATCGCCACCAGACCGAAGACCGCCACGACGACGAGCGGCGCGTGCCGCTGCGGGGGCCGGCCCGTGAGGCGCTTGAGCAGATACACGAACGGGATCAGCCAGCCCACGACGAGCACCACCCACGCCAACGTCAGCCACGGCTGGACGAAGACTCGCTGGACGAAGAATCGAGTCTCGACCGGCACGTTGCCGTACCAGATCACGATGTACTGCGACCAGAAGAAGTACATCCACATGATCGACATCGCGAACTGCAGCTTGGCGACGTCCTGGACCGCGGCGGGCGGGATCGAGGCGCGCCCGCGAGCGTTGGTCCGGATCGTGAGGATCGCCAGCAGGCAGAACGCGGTGTAGAGCGTGCTGACGGCGAAGTAGCCGCCGAAGAGACCGCTGTACCACTTCGGGTCCAGCGACATCACGAGGTCGAATCCCCAGAGGGAGACCGTCACGAGCCACAGCACCAGGAGAATGACCGCCACGCGGTTGCGATGCGCGCGCTCCCGCTCGTCGTCCGGCGGGATGGCATCGCGCAGGAGCGCCCGCACGAAGGCGAAGCACACGCCGAAGAGGACCGCCGCGCACGCGTACGTCCGCAGCCAGAAGAACGGCACGTTGAGCCAGCCGGCCTTGGCCGGGATCGGCGTCGTGACCCACGGATAGAGGACGGTCTGGCCGGCGTAGAGCACGAGAAGCAGGACGAACGAGATCGGCAGGAACCCGGCGGTCGTCAGCGCGATACGCCGCACGCTCGGGGACCAGCGCGCTTCGGTGACCTGCATCATGCCCGCGATCGCCGGCCCGGTCACGGCGAGACCGGACCAGAAGACGAGGTTCACCAGATAGATCGACCAGACCTGCGGCGCGTCGGCGGAGTTCGCGCCGACCAGGAACACGACCGCGCCGAGCGCGGCCACGAGACTCCAGAAGACGGTCATTTCTGGGCGATGGACCGCAGGAAGTTCACGATGTGCCACGCCTCGTGCGTCGACAGCGCCTCGCCATACGCGGGCATGACCGCGCCGCCGACGACGATGTAGCTGTGCCAGTAGCCGTCGGTGCGCTGCTTCTGGAGCTCGCCGTTCGTCAAGTCCGGGGTCGGGATGAACTTCGTCGCGACGAGCCCGGTCGTGCCCCCCTTCCCCTCGGGGCCGTGGCACGGCACGCAGAAGGTCGCGAAGCGCTCCTTGCCGACCGCGACGGAGGCCTCGGACGCCTTGACCGGATTCGGCTGCTTGGCCGCGACGTCGCGCTGGTCCTTCGGGATGATCAGGTCGCCGCCGCGCGGGACCACGCCCGCCGGCATCGAGAACACGCGCTCGCCCGGGACGATCCGGGGGGTCTGCGTCATGTTGTCGTTCCAGCGCACGACGATGGCGGTGCCCCAGGCCCCGGCCGCGACTCCGACCACCAGCAACATCAGAATGAAAACGTATTTCATGGGCGGGTCATCGCGATTTCACTTCTTCGGCGCCGGCGGCGCGCAGGAGCTCGTGGACGGAGGCGGCACGCTCGGGGGCGCAATGCACGGCCACGCCGAAGCGGTCGTTGGTGAAGCGTGGATCGTACGTCGCGCTCGGTCGGATGCGCGGCAGCCCCCCGAGTACCACCATGCCGATGACCGTCGCGAACCCACTGAAGAGCACCATCAGCTCGAACGCGATGATGAAGAAGGGCGGCAGGGACGCCCCGCTGATGCCGCCGGGTACGAGCTGGAGATACTTGCCACCGGTGACCTGTCCCCACACGAGCGAGCTCCAGATCGTCAGCAGGAAGGCCGAGGCGATCCCGGTGAGCCCGCCGATCAAGGTGAACAGGCGCACCCGGCTGACCGGCCGGTCGCGCTCGAGCACTTCCTCGATCTCGTGGACGGGCAGCGGCGTGTAGACCGTGAGGTCGTGGTAGCCGCGCGCCCGCAGGTCCTCGAGGGCCCGCACCGTCGTGTCCACGTGGGCGAAGACGCCGAGGACCGTCTCAGTGGCCATGGGCCCTGTCCCGGATCGGCTGCGGGATCGTCTCCTTGACCTCGACGATCGAGAGCGACGGCATCACCTTGATGAAGCCGAGGAACAGGAGGAAGAAGAAGGAAAAGCTGCCGATGACGATCATGGTGTCGGTCGGGCTCGGATAGTAGATGCCCCACGTGTACGGATAGAAGTCGTGGCCGAGCGACGGGACGATGATGTTGAAGCGCTCGAACCACATCCCGATCAGCACCAGGATGGACACGACGTAGAGCACGACCGGGCTCGTGCGGGCGCGCTTCCAGAAGAGGACCAGTGGTGCCACGCAGTTGCAGAAGTACATGGTCCACAGCGCCCAGGCGTACGTCGCCGTCACCTTCCAGAAGAGCGACGCCTTCTCGATGTGCTCGCCGCTGTAGAGCGAGGTGAAGATCTCGCACAGGTAGAAGTAGGTCAGGACGAGGCCGGTGACGAGGATCAGCTTGCCCATCGCGTCCAGGTGCTTTTCCTGGATGTACGCGTGCAGATGAAAGAAGTGCCGCATCGGCAGGATCAGCACCAGCACCATCGCGAATCCCGAAAAGATCGCGCCGTCGACGAAGAACGGCGCGAAGAGCGTCGAGTGCCAGCCCGGGACCAGCGCCATCGCGAAGTCCCAGGACACGACGCTGTGGACGGAGAGCACGAGCGGCGTCGCCAGCGCCGCCAGCAGCCCGTACGCGCGCCGGTAGTGACGCCACTGCGTGTCGGAGCCTTCCCAGCCCAGCGCCAGCATCCCGAAGATCCGCCGGCGCCATCCGGTCGACGCGTCGCGCAGGGCGGCGATGTCCGGAACGAGGCCGACGATGAAGAAGACGGTGCTGACCGAGAGGTAGGTCGAGATCGCGAACACGTCCCAGACGAGCGGCGATCGGAAATTCGGCCAGAGGAAGCGCTGATTCGGGTACGGCAGCAGGAAGTACGCGAACCACATGCGCCCGGCGTGGATCAGCGGGAACAGCCCGGCGGTCATGACCGCGAAGATCGTCATCGCCTCCGCGCCGCGGTAAATCGAGGTCCGCCAGCGGGCACGGAAGAGATACAGGATCGCCGAGATCAGCGTGCCGGCGTGGCCGATACCGATCCAGAACACGAACGTGGTGATGTACATCGCCCACATCTGGGGCACGCGCTTGCCGGCCATGCCCATGCCCCACCAGACCTGCCCCGTCCAGGCGACGAAGAACCCGGCGAGCAAGAGCGCCACGAAGCACATCCAGGCGAAGTAGAGGTTGCCCGGCGGCTCCAGGGTGCGGAGGACGTCGCGGTTGACGTCGGCGAACGTGGGGGCCGTGGTCCGGCCGTCGCTCATCGGCTCACGCGTGCCCGCGAACGACCTTGCGGAGATAGGTGATGGAAGGCCGGGTGCCGACCTCCTCGAGGACGTGGTAGGCCCGCGGCGAGAGGGTCAGCTTCGTGGCCGTGCTCCCCGCGTCCTTAAGGTTGCCGAACGTGATGGCCTGCGTCGGACACGTCTGCTGGCACGCGGTCTGGATGTCGCCGTCCCGAACCGCGCGCTTCTCGTCGCGCGCCCGATCCTTGCCCGCGATGATGCGTTGCAGACACATCGTGCACTTCTCCATCACGCCGAGCTGGCGGACGGTGACGTCCGGGTTCAGCTGGACCTCGAGGGGCGCCGGGAACTCGTACTGGAACCAGTTGAACCGGCGCACGTGGTACGGGCAGTTGTTGCCGCAGTAGCGGGTCCCGACGCAGCGGTTGTAGACCTGTCCGTTGAGCCCTTCTTCCGTCCGGTACGCCGCGTACACGGGACAGACGGGCTCGCACGGCGCGACCTCGCAGTGCTGGCAGAGCATCGGCAGGAAGAGGTTCGTCGGGTGCTCCGGCTTGCCTTCCGCCCAGCGCTCGAGGCGGAGCCAGTGGAGCTGACGACCGTAGGCCGCCGACGCTTTGCCCACCACCGGCACGTTGTTCTCGGCCTGGCACGAGACCACGCACGCCTGGCAGCCCACGCACGCGTCGACATCGATCGTCATGCCCCAGCGTGGACCCGGATACTTCTGGTCCTCGTACATGGTGAGCGGCGGCGCCTCGGCGCCACGACCGCGCAGCGCCTGCTCGCGGGCCGCACCGAGGTCAACGTGCTGCGCCAGCTCGCGGTCATCCTGGTCGTGCGTCGCCTGGAGCACGGCGAGCGGACGCCGCGTGCCCAGCTTCGTCAGGGTCACCTTCACGCTCATGAACGCGAGCCCGCCGGAAGTTGGATCGGACGCCGCCGGCATGATGTCCATCGGGTTTACTGAGCGGGGGTCGGCGGCGACGTAGCGTGGGCGCTGATAGGGCGTGTAGCGGTGGCCCATCGGAATCGCGACCGTGGAAGGATGGAGTGTCGGGGAAATGTACGCGGGCAGCTCGAGAGTGCCCTGCGGCGACTTCACCGCGATCATGTCGCCCCGCTCGACGCCGAGCTTGCGCGCGGTTTCCGTCGAGATCTCGACCCACGCGTCCCACACCGCCTGCGTCATCGTGTCCGGCGCTTCCTGGAGCCAAGAGCTGACGGCGCTCCGCCCGTCGTAGAACCTGAGGGACGGATAGGCGAGAAGCGTCAGACCGCCCCCGTCGCCCTCGAGCTTTGCCGGAGTGGGCTCGCCACTGCTGATCTTGAGTGTGACCGCGGCCGGAGCCGCGTCGCCGAAGAGGCCGCCTCGCCTGAGCGCCCCTTCAAGATCTCCCTTAACCAGTGGAGCCCAAGTGGTCTTTACGTATTGCTCGAAGGTCGGCCACGGGATCGGCCCTTTCCCTTCCTCGGCCCCGAGCGCGGCGCGCCCGATGCGAAGGAGCGTGTCGCCCATCGGCCGCGAATCGCGGACCGGCGACATCGTCGGCTGGAGGAAGCCGAGCACGCCCTCGCGCGGCGAGTAGTCGCCCCACGACTCGAGCCAGTGCGTGTCCGGCAAGACGACGTGCGCCAGCTCGCTGGTCTGATCGGGCACGTTCGCAAAGCTGACGACCAGCGCCACCTTGCGGACGGCGTCGGCGAGCTTGAGCCCCGACGGCAGGGTGAAGGCTGGATTGACCCCAGGGCCCAGGATGAGGATCTCGACCTCGCCACCCGCCATCGCGCCGGCCAGCGCCGCGACCTCCGAGTACGGGGTGACCTTGCCGTAAGCCGAGTCGGCGCCGAACCGCACGGTCTTGCCGACGTTACCCGCCGCCGCGTTCAGGAGATTGATCGCGATCTGCGTCTGGGTCGCGTTGGTGCCGGTGACGGAGACGCCGCCGCCGACGGCGAGCCCGGGCTTGGCGTGGGCGAACGTCGTCGCGATGTGCTTGATCGTCTCGACACCGACTCCGCTCTCTTCCGCGGCGCGCTTTACGTCGACCGAGGCGACCGCCTCGCCGAAGCGGCGATCCGCCATCCCCTCGTCCACCATCACGCGGAGAATCGCGAGCGCGAGCATCCCCTCCGTTCCGGGGGCGTTCCGGACCCACTCATCCGCGTTCGACGCCGTCAGCGACTGCCGGGGCTCGACGTGGATGAACGTGCCGGCGCGTCCGTCCCTGAACGAATGCATGCGCGCGAACGTCCGCGCGTAGTTCACGTTCGAGAGCCAGGTCTCGATGAAGTCGGCGCCGAAGGACAGAACGACCTCGGCGTCCTCGAACGCGTAGTACGGGATCGCGTCCCGATTGAACGTGATCCGGTTCGCGGCCCGGATCGACTCGTAGGCGAAGGGCTCCAGGGTCACCCGCGGGCGGGCGCCGAGCGCCTGAATCCAGCGGTCGAGCAGCCCGCCCAGGCTTCCGTTCTCGAGCTGTGTCACGACCGCGACCGCCCGGCCCTTGCCACTGGTCCTGAGCGCGCCGATCCGATCGGCAACGAGCTTTCCGGCCGCGTCCCATGTCGCGGGCTTGAATCCCCCGCTCCCTTCGCGGACCATTGGGCCCGCGATCCGATCGGGATGATAGAGGCCCTCCGCGCATGCAGAGCGCGCCCGCGTTGACGGGATGGTCGGGATTCCCCTCGAGCTTGACGACGCGCCCCTCGCGATTGCGCGCGACGACGCCGCACCCCGCCGGGCATTCGCGGCACACGGTAGCGAACCACGAGGCGACGCCCGGCACGATCTGCTCGTTCGGCACGACCAGCGGCCAAATCGTCTCGCTGGCCTGCTGGCAACCGCCGGTCGCAGCGGCCGCGCCGGACGCCGAGACGATCTTGAAGAAGTCGCGTCGGTTCATCTACCGGGTTTTCCGGCCCGCAGCCGACAGGAGATGGTGAATGACGGACACCGGTGGCTCCATTTTATCGACCGCTCCAGCCCGGATCCGACCGAGGGTGGCGAGTGACAGACACACGCGGCTCCGTTTCATCGACCGCTCCAGCCCGGATCCGACCGAGGGTGGCGAGTGACAGACACACGCGGCTCCGTTTCAATGGTGACAGGTCACGCAGTCGAGCGGGGCGTGCTTGTCGGCCGTCGCGTTCTGCTGGCGATGGCATTCGACGCACCAGCCCATCGTCAAGGGCGGCGGCGCGGGCGTGAAGCCCACGAGGTGTAGCAGGTCGACCGTCAGCCGCGGCCCGGTCTCGGCCGCGAAGGTCGTCATCGTCTCGACCGGGCCGTGGCACGTCTGGCACTTGAGGCCCGTGCGGATATGCGCCTTGTGCGGAAAGTAGGTGAACTCCGGAAGCTTGTTCACGCGCACCCAGGGGATCGGCTCTTTCTTCGCGAAGTACTCGGCGATCTTCTTGACCTCCGGCAGAGCCGCGCCGGCGATCTTGTGACACCCCATGCAGCGCTCGACGGACGGGAGTCCCGCGTACTCCGATCGCCGCGCTTCGCTGTGACAGTACTGGCAGTCGATCTTATACGTGCCGGCATGGACGTTGTGCGGAAAGTTGATGGGCTGCGCCGAGGGCTTCGCGGCGGCGGCCGGCTGGCGGCTCCACGACGAGATCGCCAGGAAGACCAGAACGGCTAGGAGCGCCGCGCCAAGTGCGCCTACTCCTGCCTTGGCCGTCATCGACAGTCGATCGCCCTCCGGCAGATTCTAGAATGCTCGTGAACGCTATCACGTGGTCCCGGCGGCCGTCAATCTATTCGCGTGGTTCGAGCGGTGGAAGGGCGTGCGGGCGACGCCGCGGCGGCGCGCCGGCTCAGCCGGCGGCCAGCGTCTCGGCCGCGGCTCGCGCGGCCAGCGCGATGTCCGCGTCCGTGTGCGCCAGGGAAACGAAGGCCGCCTCGAATTGCGACGGCGCGAGAAAGATGCCGCGCTCGAGCATCCCGTGGAAGTAGCGCGCGTAGCGCTTGGTGTCGGAGCGCTTGGCCGAGGCGTAGTCGGTCACATTGCCGTCGCAGAAGAAGCCCGTCAGCATCGATCCCACGCGGTTGACCGTCAGCGGGACTCCGGCGCGCTCGGCACCGCTTCGCAATCCCCGCTCGAGCTCGCCACCGAGCGCGTCGAGGCGCCGGTACACGTCGCGGTCGCGAAGGCGCGCCAGGGTCGCCAGCCCCGCCGCGACGGCGAGAGGATTCCCCGACAAGGTTCCGGCCTGGTAGACGGGGCCGAGCGGCGCCACGTGGCTCATCAACTGCCGCGATCCGCCGTACGCGCCCACGGGGAGCCCGCCGCCGATGACCTTGCCGAGACACGTGAGGTCGGGGCGCACGCCGTAGAGCTCCTGCGCGCCGCCGTACGCGACGCGGAATCCGGTGATGACCTCGTCGAAGATCAACACGGCGTCGTGAGCCTGTGTGATCGCGCGAAGCCCCTCGAGGAATCCCGGGCGCGGCGGTACGACCCCCATGTTCCCCGCCACCGGCTCGACGATGACCGCCGCGATCTCCCGACCGCGCTCACGGAAGATCGACGCGACGGCATCGAGGTCGTTGAAGGGCGCGGTCACGGTCAGTTGCGCGAGCGGCCCGGGCACTCCGGCGCTATCGGGAATCGAGAAGGTCGCGCCTCCGGAGCCGGCCTTCACCAGGAGGCTGTCGGCGTGACCGTGATAGCAGCCGTCGAATTTCAGCAAGAGCTGGCGGCCCGTCGCGCCCCGCGCCAGCCGGATCGCGCTCATCGCGGCCTCGGTCCCCGAGCTGACGAGCCGCACGAGCTCGATCGAGGGATAGGCCGCGGTGATCGCCTCGGCCATCTCGACCTCGAGCCCGGTCGGCGCGCCGTAGCTCGTACCCCGCGCCGCCGCCTCGGTGACCGCGGCGACGACCGTGGGCGCGGCGTGGCCGAGGATCAACGGCCCCCACGAGCCGAGGAAGTCGAGATACGACCGGCCGTCGACGTCCCAGAGCCGGGCCCCCTCACCGCGCGCGACGAAGAACGGCTCGCCGCCGACGCCTCGGAAGGCCCGGACGGGGCTGTTGACACCGCCGGGAATCAGGCGGGAGGCGGCTTCGAAGAGGCTCTTCGAGTCACGCATTCAAAAGCTCCGGCCCAGCAGCGCGCCGATCCCCAATCGCTCCCAGATCCGCCCGGCGACGAACGAAAGCCGTTCGTGCCAGAGCCAGCGTGCCGGGTCGAGCTCGACCTGGACGAAGTCACGCTCGGACGGGCTCCAGCGAAACCCGGCGACCGCCTCCGCTCGTCCGGCCATCACCGAGGTCACCAGATAGGTCGCGGCCGGGTACGTCGGCTCGCCGCCGATCAACGCCTGCTGCCGGTCGGTCGGCGAGAAATAGGCGCCGGCATCGACGTGCGAGTGGTAGATCACCGCGATCGCGTACCCCTCGCCCTCCAGACGTCCGATGCGGAGGAGATCCTTGGGATCGATGTAGTACGCCGTGCGCGCCTCGCGGGGATAACGCTGGGGATCCTTGGCGTGCAGCTCGTCCTGGACGTTCCGACACCTGACGAGCCGTCGCAGCTGGCCTTGCTCGAGGATGACCCCGCACGACTCGCGCGGATACTCCTCGACGGCTTGCCGGCGGATCGCCTCCAGCTCCTCGGCGGTGACGATCGCGCTCGCGCCGCCCGCGAGCGCGGGGATGATCGCGACCTCGTCACCGTCCTTGAGGGGCGTATGCAGCCCCTGGAGGGATTCGATCGCCTCGCTGTTCACGTAGATGTTCACGTGGTGGTGAACCTCGCCGACGTCGTCGCGCACAAGCCCCTTCAGGCCGCCGTACGACGCCTCGAGCTGATCGAGCAGCCGGCTGACGTCGTTCGCGGCGACCTCGACGCGATCGCGATTGTTGGTGGCCCGACGGAACGACGTCGGAATGTAGACCGTCACGGACACGCCTAGCCTCCTGGACTCAGATACCGCTCGCCGGTGTCGGGGAGGACCGTGACGACCAGCTGGCTCGGCGTCATCTCGGCGGCGACCATGCACGCCGCGAACACGGCCGCGCCGGCCGAGACTCCGACCAGGAGCCCCTCTTCGCGCGCGAGCCGTCGCGACCACGCCAGCGCGTCCTCGTCGCGCACCTGGATGATCCGGTCGATGATCGCGCGATTCAGGACGCCGGGCACGAACGACGCGCCGATCCCCTGGATCGCGTGGGGCCGCGCCTTGCCGCCCGCGAGCACGGGCGATGCCGCGGGCTCGACGGCGACGATGCGCACGGTCGGGATCTTCTCCTTAAGGACCTCGCCGACCCCCGTCAAGGTCCCGCCGGTCCCGACACCGACGACGAAGGCGTCGAGACGGTCGCCGACCGCGTCGAGGACCTCCAGCGCGGTCGTGCGCCGGTGTGCCTCCGGGTTCGATTCCCTCGATCGCCGGGGTAAGGTGGAGCTCGGCGCCGAACCGCGCCAGCAGGCGCTGGCGCTCGACGCTCATGTCGTCGGGCATCGTCAGGATCAGGCGGTAGCCCCGCACCGCGGCCACCATCGCGAGCCCGATGCCGGTGTTGCCGCTGGTCGGCTCGACGATCGTGGCGCCCGGCTTGAGCACGCCCCGGCGCTCGGCGTCCTCGAGCATCGCGACGGCGATGCGATCCTTGACGCTTCCGCCCGGGTTCAGCGATTCGACCTTGGCCGCGACCACCGCCCCGCCGGGCTTGGGCAGGCGGTTCAGCCGAACCATCGGCGTCCGTCCGACCAGCTCGAGAACCGAGCTCGCGATCTTCGCCGGCGTCGTCATATGTGGTACATCGGGCGCACGGCGCTCCGGCGCGCGAGCGCGCGGGCGGCGAGGTCGCCGAAGCTCAGCTGATCGACCACCTTCGAGACCGCGTTCGAGATCTCGTCCCACAGCTCGGCGAGATCGTGCCGCTCGCCCGTGCCCCGGCCGCCGCGCCGCTGCGACTCGAACGGCGCGCCGGTCCCCTCCACCGCTCGCAGGACGTCCCCCACGGTGATGTCCTCCGGCGGGCGCGTGAGCTGATAGCCGCCCGCGGATCCGCGCTTGGACGTCAAGAGGCCGGCGCGCTTGAGAGCGAGCAGCACTTGCTCGAGGTACCGCTGCGGGATCGCCTGGCGCCGTGCGATCTCCTGAATGGCCGTGAGGCCTCGCTCCCGATGGAGCGACAGATCCAGCACCGCCTCGATCGCATACTCGCCCTTTGCCGAGATTCGCACGCTATCCTCGGCTCACACGCTGTCGGATTCTGAAGGGTTCGCTTCGCTACGCAAGCCCATCGCTCAGCTCACACGTTGTTCGACATCTGAAGGGCTCGCCTCGCCATGCAGGGCCATGGCTCAGCTCACACCGCCGCGCTCGAGCAGGCGGGCGGCGTCGCGGGCGAAGTAGGTGATGACGACGTCGGCGCCCGCGCGACGGATGCCCGTGAGCGCCTCCATCATCGCCCGCTCCTCGTCGAGCCAGCCCAGTCGGCCCGCGGCGCGGATCATCGCATACTCGCCCGAGACCGAGTAGGCGGCCAGCGGGACGCCGAACTCCACCTTCGCCCGCGAGATGATGTCGAGATACGGCAGGGCGGGCTTGACCATGACGATGTCCGCACCCTCGTCGAGATCGAGCGCGATCTCGCGCATCGCCTCGGCGGAGTTCGCGGGGTCCATCTGATACGATCGCCGGTCGCCGAATTGCGGCGCGGAGTCGGCCGCGTCCCTGAAGGGGCCGTAGAAGCTCGACGCGTACTTCGCCGAGTAGGCCATGATCGGCGTGTCGGTGAAGCTCGCCTCGTCGAGCGCCTCGCGGATCGCGCCGACGCGGCCGTCCATCATGTCGGAGGGCGCGACCAGGTCCGCACCGGCTTCGGCGTGCGAGACCGCGACGCGCGCGAGCAATTCGAGCGTCGGATCGTTGCGGACGGTGCCGCCCTCGACGACGCCGCAGTGCCCGTGGCTCGTGTACTGGCAGAGGCACACGTCGGTGGCGACCAGCAGGTCCGGCACCACGTCTTTCACCGCCCGCACGGCCTGCTGCACGATGCCGTCATCGGCGTACGCCTCGGAGCCGCGCGGGTCCTTCTCGACGGGCAGACCGAACAGCAGGACGCCCGGGATCCCCATGCTCGCGACGTCCTTCATGTCTTTCACCAGCTCGTCGATGGAGAGACGGAACTGGCCGGGCATCGAGCCGATCGGCTCGCGGACGCCGCGGCCGTGGACGACGAAGAGCGGATAGATGAGATCGTCGACGGCCAGCACGGTCTCGCGGATCAGCCTGCGCAGCAGCGGTTTCTCGCGTAGACGCCTCGGACGGAACATCGCATGCGCCATCACACGCTCCTTCTGGGTCGGCGGCCGGCATTCCGCGCGGCACGGGCGAAGTATTCGGCCAGGGCCCGCGCGAGCGCGGGAATCGTGTACTCGCTCGGCATGACATCGGTCGACAGGCCGTATTCGGCGGCCGTCGCCGCCGTGATCGGGCCGATGGACGCGACGGCGATTCGCCCGCGCCAGGCGCTCCGCTCCGCGTCGCTGAACTGCTCGGCGAAGTTCCTGGCGGTGGACGAGCTCGTGAACGTGACGGCGTCGACAGAGCCCGACGCGAGCGCCTCGCGCAGACGGACGACCCCGTCGTCGACCCGCCGGGTCTGGTACGCGGGCACTTCCGTCACGGCGGCACCGAGCCGCCGGAGCTCGACGACCAGCACGTCGCGCGTCTCCTTCGCTCTCGGCAACAGCACCCGGTCGCCCGGCCCGACGACCGTGCGGAGGCGCTCGACCAGCGCCTCGGCGCGGTACTCGGCGGGGACCACCTCGGGTCGGACGCCGTGCTCGGCGAGCGCGTCCGCCGTCGCGGGGCCGATCGCGGCCACCCGCTTGCGCGCGATCGCCGCCCACGGGGTACCTCGCGCCGCCAGCCGACGGTCCACCATGGCGACGCCGTTCACGCTCGTGAAGATCACCCATGCGAAGGATTCCAGCGCGGCGAGGGCCGTGTCGAGCGGCTCCCACGACGCGGGGGGCTCGATCACGATCGTCGGCGCCTGCAGCACGCGGGCCCCGGCGGCTTCCAGGAGCTCGGCGAAGCGTTGCGCCTGGGCGCGTGCGCGCGTGACGACGATCGTCCGGCCCTCGAGCGGCCGCTCCATGGTCGCGCGACCTACTCGCGCCATGACTTCCCCGGCTGGAGCGGAGCGACCGAGGCCGCTCCTTGATCGAGCAGCGAGTCGGCGAGCCGTCGGCCCAGGCGCTCCGGGTCTTCGGCGACGCCGGCGGCGCTCGCGCGAAGGACCTTGCGCCCGTCCTCGCTCGCGACCAGCGCGGTCATCTTGAGCGTGGTCCCGTCCTGGAGCGCGTGCGCGGCCACCGGCGAGTTGCACGAGGCGCCCAGGCGGGCCAGACACGCGCGCTCGGCCAGCGCGCAGGCGCGCGTCGGCGCGTGGTCGAGCCGTCCGAGCAGGGCGAGGACACGGCGGTCGTCGGCGCGGCTTTCCACGGCCAGCACGCCCTGGCCGACCGCCGGCACGAACACGTGCGGATCGAGCGGCTGGACGTGCGCCGGCGCGAGGCCGAGACGAGTGAGGCCGGCCGCCGCGAGCAGCACGCCGTCCCAGCCTTCGCTCTCGAGCTTTCGAAGCCGGGTGTCCACGTTGCCACGTACCGGCTCGACCACGAGATCGGCCCGCAGCGCCAGAGCGAGCGCGCGCCGGCGCGGGCTGCCGGTACCCAGCCGCGCGCCCGGGCGCAGATCCTCGAGCCTCCGTCGCTCGCGCGTCACGAGGACGTCGCGCGGGTCTTCGCGCTCGGGGAACGCCGCGAGGGCGAGGCCGGCCGGCGTCTCCGCCGGGAGGTCCTTGAGGCTGTGGACGGCGCAGTCGAGGGTGCCCGCGAGGAGCATCTCCTCGATCTCCCGCACGAACAGCCCCTTGCCGCCGATCGCCGCCAGCTGAATCTCCAGACGCCGATCGCCCTCGGTCCGGACCGGCACGATCTCGACATCGACGCCCAGCGAGCGCAGCGGTGCGGCGACGCTCTCCGCCTGCACCAGCGCGAGCGGACTCCCCCGCGTGCCGATCTTGACTCTGGTAGCGGGTGCCATGAGGCCGGCGCCTACCGGGGGTGGCCTGACAGAGGTGCCACCCGGCTCCGCATCGTCCGGGCAACTCTCCGCAGCAAAGAAGTCATCGGCGCCCCAGTCCGAAGAGCTCGTGGACGAGCTCGAGCCACGACCGGGGCGAGCCCGCGCGGGACGATTCCCGGAGCTTGGTGATCGGCGCGTGCAGGATCTTGTTCACGATCGCCGACGACATCGCTTCGATCGCCTCGCGCGTCTCGGGCGTGGCGCTGGGCAGCCGCGCCAGCGTGCGCTTGACCTCGCCCGTTCGAATGGCTTCGAGGCGCTCCCGGAGCGACACGATGGTGGGGATGATTTCGACGTCGCCGAGTCTCGCGAGGAACTTCGCCACCTCGCGCTCGATGAGCGCCTCGGCCCGGTGCGCCTCGCGCCCGCGCTCGCGGATGTTCGCGTCGACGACCTGCTTCAGGTCGTCGATGTCGTAGCAGTACACTCCGTCGAGCGTGTCGACGGTGCCCTCCACGTCGCGCGGGACGGCGATGTCGATGAAAAACAGGGGCCGTCCGCGTCGTCCGTGCATGACCCGATGGACCGTCTCGCGCCGGATCACCGGCTCCGACGCGCCCGTGGAGGTGATGACGATGTCCACGGCGGCGAGCGCGGTCGCCAGCTCGTCGAAGGGTACGGCGGTGCCGGCCAGCGCGCGGGCCATCTCCTGGGCGCGCGCCCACGTTCGGTTGGTGACGTAGACCGGGAATACGCCCTGCTCGACGAGATGCCGGGCGGCGAGCTCGCTCATCTTGCCGGCGCCGACGAGGAGGACGGACCTTCCGTCGAGCCCGGCGAAGATCTTCTTGGCCAGCTCGACCGCGGCGAACGAGACCGACACCGCGTGCCGCGCGATCTCCGTTTCCGTCCGTACCTTCTTCGCGACGGCGAACGCCTGCGTGAACAGCGAGTGGAGCGCGGGCCCGACCGCTTCGCACGACTGGGCGACCGCGAAGGCGTCCTTGACCTGGCCGAGGATCTGGGGCTCGCCGATCACCATCGAATCGAGGCTCGACGCGACGCGGAAGGCGTGGCGAACCGCGTCCCCCTCGGCGTACGTGTACAGGGTCGCCTCCACGGTGGCCGGCTCCACGCCGCGGTGTCGGCAGAGCCGGCGGAACATCGCGGCGCGCGCCTCGCCGGGCACGTCGGCGACGGCGTATACCTCGACCCTGTTGCAGGTCGAGAGGATGATGGCCTCACGGACGATGCCCGCCGAGGCGATGTCGCGCAGGAGCTCGCGCAGCTTGTCCTCGTCGACGGCCAGCTGCTCGCGCAGCTCCACCGGGGCGTTTCGGTGCGAGAGGCCCGAGACGAAGAGTGCCATCTACCCGCCGTGCTTTCCAGGCAGGAACAAGCCCGCTCCCAAGGTGAGCGCGAGGACGGCGAACCCGAGGATGGCGAAATACGCGGCCCGCCGCCCGTGCCAGCCGCCGGCGGCTCGCCCGGCGAGGGTTGCAGCGTACACAGCCCAGGCGACGTAAGACGAGACAGCCAGCGGGTCGAAGGTGAAGACGCTGCCCCAGGCTGTTCCCGCCCAGAGAACTCCTAGGATCAAGCCCGTCGTCAGAAAGGGGAACCCGAGCGCGAGCGTGCGATAAGTCAGTCGATCGAGCGTCGCGAGGGCCGGGAGTGTGTAGTAGAGCGTTCCGGTTCGCTTGGCCCTGAGCTGATGCTCCTGGAGCAGGTACATCACCGCGCCGGCGAAGTTGAGCACGAGCGCCGCGATGCCCACGAGCGCCAGTCCGATGTGCACCCAGAGCCACGCGCCGCTCAAGGTCGGACCGATCAGCGGCCGCGTGGGTGTCGACTGCAGGCTCAACACGAGCGCCACCGGCAGGACGAATGCCCCCAGGACGGAGAGGCCGTAACGGCGCTCGATCCACATCTCCAGGAGGACGACGACCCAGACGGCGACCGAGACCGCTTCCGGCATGCTGGCCAGCGGTGGGCGACCCAGGTCGATCGCCAGGGCTAGCAGGGCAACGGTGTGCACCACCCAGGCCGCCAGGGTCGCCAGGGAAGCTAGGCGGTGCAGCACCTCTTCCCGCTGGACCAGGTAAGCCAAGGCGAGGCCCGTCGCGGCGACGTACCCGATGATCGCGACCGTCAGCAGGGTCTGGTGCATAGCCTCTAAAAGATCAAGTGCAGCGAGAGTTTACCATATTCCCGATGCGAATTGACCTGTCCCTCCCGAGGCTTGCCGACGGATACGATCCTTCACGGTCGCGAGCCGCGGGAAGGGCGCTGGGAGTCGTCGAAAACCCATGCTGCTCCATGCCTTAGCGGTCGCGCGGCGTACCCGGGCGGGATAGGGTTCTGCTCTCCGGATGGGCCGATTCCGCCCGCGGGATCTGCGAACGCGATAAGCATTCTCCCCGGTCGGTGGGTTCTAGCGCGGATACAGCACTCGAATCAGCGCGAGCCCCTGCGCGGGTGCCGTCGGGCCCGCGCGCGTTCGGTCGAGGGCGCGCACGACGCAGACCGGATCCTTCTCGCGGCCCGGCGCCGCGCAGAACGCGCCGAAGTCGTGGCGACCGCGCAGCGCCACCAGTGCCTGTCGCATCGCGCCCACGTCGAGCGCCTGGGGGATGTGCCAGGCATAGCGCGACAGGAGTGGGTTCGCGATCGGCCCGTTGTCGATCAGGAATGCGTAGCGCTTGCCGGTCGCCGCGCGCCGCGCGTCGAAGCCGGCCGGCGCCTCTCGGGCGTCGAGCACGCGGATGTCGCGCGGGAGGTCGGCGTTGAGGGCTCCGCGCATGCCTGCGGCGGTGATGCGCGCCATCGTGGTCAGCGACGCGACCTGCCGCAAGGCGTGCACGCCCGCGTCGGTCCGGCTGGCGCCCGTGACGCGGGTCTCGGCGCCGAACCGTCGGCGCGCCGCCTCGACCAGGGTCCCCTGCACCGTGCGGGCGCCGGC
>WNEZ01002835.1_pt1 | contig 20436 bp, 15 predicted proteins | sample 5400521 | NCBI WGS metagenome assembly WNEZ01 (sample SAMN13153339, study PRJNA577476) | soil metagenome | isolation source: 120 cm saprolite under Douglas fir tree site 2 hole 1 replicate 1 | place: USA:California | collected 2015-04-18 | reverse complement strand
TCGAGGTCATCAATACGATGTCGCGCTCGGTGGCGATGGAGATGGATCTGCGGCTGGAGGCTGCAGCGCTGTCCGAAATGGCCGAGAACACCCGCGACGATCCGGATTTTCGGGTGCCCACCGTCGACTGGGATCGCACCACGCACAATGTCCTGACCATGGAATGGATCGACGGCATTGCGCTCAGCGATCATGCGCGTCTTGAGGCGTCGCAGGTCGATCTGCCCGAACTCGGGCGCAAGGTGATCCAGAGCTTCCTGCGTCACGCGCTGCGCGACGGCTTCTTTCATGCCGACATGCATCCCGGCAATCTGTTCCTCGACGACGCAGGGCGGTTGGTGGCGGTCGATTTCGGCATCATGGGCCGGCTTGGCATGAAAGAGCGGCGCTTCCTCGCCGAGATCCTTTTGGGCTTCATCACCCGCGACTATCGCCGCGTCGCCGAGGTGCATTTCGAGGCCGGCTATGTACCGGGGCATCACTCGGTCGAGAATTTCGCGCAGGCCATCCGCGCCATTGGCGAGCCGATCCACAACCGCATCGCCGAAGAAATCTCGATGGCGAAGCTGTTGACGCTGCTGCTCGAGGTCACCGGCCTGTTCGACATGCGCACCCGCCCCGAGCTGATCCTGCTGCAGAAGACCATGGTGGTGGTCGAAGGCGTCGCGCGCGGCTTCGATCCAAAACTCGATATCTGGAAGGTCGCCGATCCAGTGGTGCGCGAATGGATCGAGCGCAATCTCGGCCCCATGGGGCGCATTCAAGGGGCCATGTCGGGCGCCGGCGAGCTCGGCCGGGTGCTGACGGGCCTTCCGGCGATCGCCGCGCGGTCGGTTGCCGTGCTGGAGCAACTGGAGATCATGACCCGGGAAGGACTGACCCTGTCGCCGGAGACGATCGCCGCGATGGGCCGGACCGAGGGTCGCAAGAGCCGGTGGCGCACCCTGGCGCTCTGGATCATCGCCGTGACCTTTATCGGAATTCTCTGGGCGATCCGACAGTTGTGATTGCAATGCTGGCATATTTCTGCTAGCATTGCAATCGAATTTGGGTGGGGAGCACTCATGGCCAGCCTAACCATCCGAAAGCTCGACGACGCCATCCGGGACGAGTTGCGGTTGCGCGCGGCCCGCAACGGCCGCTCGGTCGAAGACGAGGTGAGGGTGATCCTGCGCGAGGCGTCGCAGCATCGCCCCCCGCCCGCTGTCTCCGCCACCCCCGAAGTATCACGCGTCCGTTCTGACGCTGACGCCGGCCTCCCGCGCGTCACCCTGATCATCGGCGGCGGTATCGCCGCCTACAAGGCACTCGACCTGATCCGCCGGCTGAAAGAGCGACACGTCCACGTCCGCTGTGTGCTGACCCGCGCCGCGCAGCAGTTCGTCACGCCGCTGAGCGCCAGCGCCTTGTCGAACGAGCGCTGTTACACGGATCTGTTCGACCCCGAGAGCGAGTTCGATGCCGGCCACATCCGTCTCGCCCGCGACTGCGAGCTGATCGTGGTGGCGCCGGCGACCGCCGACCTGATGGCGAAGATGGCGCAGGGTCATGCCGACGATCTCGCCAGCGCCATTCTGCTGGCGGCCAACCGGCCGATCCTGCTGGCGCCGGCGATGAACCCGCTGATGTGGAACCATGCCGCGACCCGCCGCAATGTCGCACAGCTCGAACGCGACGGCGTCGCCATGATCGGACCCAATGCCGGCGAAATGGCCGAAGCCGGCGAAGCCGGCGTCGGCCGGATGGCCGAGCCGCTGGAAATAGCCGCCACCGCCGAGCGCCTGCTGCGGCCACCGCAACCGCGCCCGCTGGCAGGAAAACGCATTCTCATTACCGCAGGCCCGACGCATGAGCCGATCGATCCGGTGCGTTACATCGCCAACCGCTCCTCGGGCAAACAGGGTTTTGCTATCGCCATTGCAGCACAGGCCGCCGGTGCGGACGTCACCTTGATCTCGGGGCCGGTCGACCTCGACGATCCCGCCGGCGTAACCGTGAAGCATGTGGAGTCGGCCCGCGAAATGCTGCATCGGGTGGAAGCCGCCCTTCCGGTGGATATCGCGATCTGCGCCGCCGCGGTCGCCGACTGGCGGGTCGCCAATGAGGGCGAGCAGAAACTGAAAAAGACCTCCGCGGGCATGCCGCCGCTGCAGCTCGTGGAGAATCCGGATATCCTGGCAACGATTTCGAAATTGCCGGACAAACGGCCGCGGCTGGTGATCGGTTTTGCGGCCGAGACCGAAAACCTGATCGATAACGCGAAGGCAAAGCTCGCCCGCAAGGGCTGCGACTGGATCGTCGCCAATGATGTCTCGCCGGCCTCGGGCGTGATGGGCGGCGACCGCAACACGGTACATCTGCTGACCCGCGACGACGGAGACACCGGCGTCGACATCAGAATTGAATCCTGGCCGGTCATGACCAAAGAGCAAGTCGCAACTGAATTGGTGGCCGATCCTCGGCCCCGGGCAGCGCGCGCTGGTGCCCACCGGTCTTATGATTGCGCTACCACCGGGCTTCGAGGCGCAGATCCGTCCGCGCTCCGGCCTCGCATCGAAGCACGGTGTCACCGTGCTGAACTCGCCGGGCACGGTTGATGCGGATTATCGCGGCGAGATCGGTGTGCTGCTGATCAACCACGGCGACGCGCCGTTCCCGATCCTCCGCGGCGAGCGCATTGCGCAGATGGTGATTGCGTCCGTGGTCCGGGCGGAACTGGTTCTCGCGGCGGCGCTTTCCGCAACCGATCGTGGCAGCGGTGGCTTCGGGTCGACCGGACGCTAATTCGAATAAAAAGTGGTGTCATTTCGCCGAAAATCGCACCGATCATGTCAAATACCGCATTTTTTTGCACTGCGGTTCGCGTTCACGGTTCGGACTCTTACCCACCGAAGCCCGTTAGGGGATATTGTCACTCGATTCGCGAACGAACGGCGGGGTGACGCGCCGGGCGTAAAGTAGTGCGGTTGGGGCAAACCATGTCGGGCGTGATCGTGGCGATGCGTCGGACCCTGCTGTCGTGCACATCACTGGCGCGCAACGGCCTGATCGGTCTTGGCACAGCCGTACTGATGTCGATCGCGCCCGCCCATGCCGGCGACTTGCCGTTCCAACGTGCGATCTCGGTATCTCTCGATTTCAACCGCCAGGAAATCGCGGTACTGGCGACAGCTCTGGCGCTGCTCGGTTTTTCGGTGGTCGCGGCGGTTCTGCTGATGCGCACCCGGGTCCGCGCGACCAGGAGCGAGGCGCGGCTGCGCTCCGACATCGGGGATCTGCAAGTCCAGGCTGACCGTTTACGCGCGTTGTTGTTCGCGGAGCCACAGATTTTGATTTCATGGGCAGCGGGCGACGATCGCCCGCAAATCAGCGGCGACACCTCGCTGCTGATGCCGCAGGAATCCCAGCGCCATCGGCTACAGCGCATCCTTGCATTCGGAACCTGGCTGCCGCCGGAACCGGCGCTGCAGATGGATCATGCGGTCGACGCCCTGCGCGACGCCGGAGAGGGCTTTCTGCTCAATCTGACGACATCCGCCGGACATGCCGTCGAGGCCATGGGCCGCGCCATCGGCGGCCAGGCGGTCGTGCGGATTCGTGCGCTGAGCGGATTGCGCCGGGAACTCGCCGAATTGAACCTGCGGCATAAAGCATTGCTGGACGAAACCGAAATACTGCGCGCTTTCGTCGCCGCGGCACCCTGGCCGATCTGGGCCAAACGCGCCAAAGGCGGCCTCAGCTACGCCAACGCCGCCTATGCGCGGGCGACCGAGGCCACGAGCGTCGCGGATGCGATCGACCGCGATCTCGAATTGCTCGACAGCGGTGACCGCAATGAAATGGACCGCGCCCTGAACGAAAAAGCGGCCTTTACGGCCCGGCTGCCGATCGTGATCGGGGGCGAGCGGCGGATCTACGATGTGCATGCGCTGAACCTCGGCGACGGCAGCGCCGGCATTGCGATCGATGCCAGCGAGGCGACGGCACTGCGCGAGGCATTGGTGCGAATGGCGGAAGCGCATCGCCGCACCCTCGATCAATTGTCGTCCGGCGTGGCGGTGTTCGACGGCCAGCGGCGGCTGGCGTTCTACAACGATTCCTATCGCCGGCTGTGGGATCTGGACCGCGCCTTTCTCGACAGCAACCCCGACGATTCGAGCGTGCTCGATCGGCTGCGCGCCGCGCGCAAGGTTCCGGAACAGCCGGACTTCCGGGCCTGGAAGGCCAAGCTGCACGAAGCCTATCGCGCGGTCGAGCCGGAAAAGGATACCTGGTATCTGCCCGACGGCCGCGCGGTGAGCGTGGTCACCACACCAAATCCGGAAGGCGGCGTCACCTATCTTTTCGACGACGTCACCGAAAGCCTGGACCTGGCGCGGCGATTTGACGGGCTGATCCGCGTCCAGCGTGAAACGCTGGATAATCTCGCCGAGGCGGTCGCGGTGTTCGGCAGCAATGGCCGCGCCCAATTGTTCAATCCGGCGTTCGCCAGGATGTGGAAGCTGTCGCCCGAGGCGCTGCGCGAGCAGCCGCATATCGAGACCGTGGAGGCCTGGTGCAGGCCCCTGCTCGATGACGCCGTCACCTGGCGCGCGCTCCGCGAGGCCATTACCGCGATCGAGAACCGGGTCGAGGTGCCGCTGAAGCTCGAGCGCAAGGACGGTAGCGTGCTCGACTGCATGACCATGCCGCTGCCCGACGGCGCCACCATGCTGACATTCCAGGACATCACCGATACCGAGAACGTCGAGCGCGCACTGCGCGAGCGTAACGAGGCGCTGGAGACCGCCGACCAGATGAAGGTCGATTTCGTCCACCACGTGTCCTACGAATTACGCTCGCCGCTGACCACCATCATCGGTTTTTCCCACTTCCTGAGCGACCCGGTCACCGGTCCGCTGATGCCGAAGCAGGCCGAGTATCTCGGTTACATCACGGCGTCGACCAACGCGCTGCTCGCGATCATCAACAACATCCTCGATCTCGCCACCATCGACGCCGGCGCGATGTCGCTCAGTCTGGGCTCTGTCGATATCCGCAAGACCATCGAAGCCGCAGCCGAAGGCATCCAGGACCGGCTCGCAACCGACCGCATCAAACTCAGGGTCGACGTCGACCCCAATATCGGGAGCTTCATGGGCGACGAACGCCGCGTGGTACAGGTATTGTATAATCTTTTGGCCAATGCCGTCGGATTTTCACCGCAGGACGCCACGGTCGGCTTCAGCGCCAAACGAACCGAGCGCAGCGTCGTTTTCACCGTGACCGACGCCGGGCCTGGCATTCCGCCTGACGTCAAGGACAAGGTATTCGACTGGTTCGAGAGTCATTCCAACGGCTCGCGGCATCGCGGCGCCGGTCTCGGCCTGTCGCTCGTCCGCTCGTTCGTCGAACTGCACGGAGGCAAGGTGCGCGTCGATTCGATTGTCGGCAAAGGCACGACCGTCACGTGCGACTTTCCGATCGATCAGGCTGCGCATCGCAACGCCGCGGAATGACCGATCCCACGACATTCTCGCTGACGCTTGCGAACGAGACGGCGACCGCGCGTTTGATGGCCGACCTGGCATTGCTGATCAGCCCCGGCGACGTCATCACCCTCTCCGGCGACCTCGGCGCCGGCAAAACCGCAGCGGCGCGGGCGATGATCCGATATCTCGCCGGCGACGACGCGCTCGATGTTCCAAGCCCGACCTTCACGCTCGCGCAAAGCTACGATCTGCCATCATTTCCGCTGGTTCATGCGGATCTTTACCGCATCGGCGATCCCATGGAACTGGAAGAGATCGGCCTGTCGCCATTGCCCGAGGCCACGGTGGTCCTGATCGAATGGCCGGAGCGCGCACCTGACGCACTTCCCGAAGACCGGATTGACATCGCGCTCAGTCATGGCCCGGGGCTGGAACCGACGGCCCGCGCCGCCGAAGTCACCGGCTATGGAAAAGCCGCTGCTCAAGTCGCAAGGCTCAAGCTGCTGCGGCATTTTCTGACCGAGGCAGGCTATGCCGACGCAAACCGCCAGCGCATGGCGGGCGACGCCTCCACGCGTTCCTATGCGCGGCTGATCCGCGACGATGGCGTCGTCATCCTGATGAACTCGCCGCGGCGGCCGGACGGTCCGGCGGTCTATGACGGAAAATCATACAGTGCGGTGGTTCATCTGGCCGAGGACGTCAAGCCGTTTGTCGCCATGGCAGGCGGCCTGCGCGAGCGCGGTTTCTCGGCGCCATCCATCCATCATGCCGACCTCGACACCGGATTCCTGATCATCGAGGATTTCGGCAGCGCCGGCCTTGTCGAAGGCGATCCGCCCGGACCGATCGTGGAGCGATATCAGGCCGCGACCGACTTGCTGGCGGCGCTGCACCGCGAACCATTGCCGTTCATTCTGCCGGTGGTGCCCGACAGCGCCTACGCCATACCCACTTTCGACACCGATGCCCTGCTGGTCGAGGCCGGGTTGATGCTCGAATGGTATCTGCCCGACCGCGGGGCCGGACCGGCCGACGAGATACGAGCCGAATTCGTCACGATGTGGCGCGATTTGCTGAGCAAGCCCGCGGCGGCGCCAAGGACCTGGGTGCTGCGCGACTTCCATTCGCCCAACCTGATCTGGCTCGACGAACGGTCTGGTCTTGCGAAGGTCGGCATCATCGACTTCCAGGACGCCGTGCTGGGACCGGCCGCCTATGATCTGGTGTCGCTGCTGCAGGACGCGCGGATCGACGTGCCGGAGCAGCTTGAGCTGGCGCTGCTGGCGCGTTACATCAAGGCGCGGCGCGCCTCCGACGACGCCTTCGACGCCGCCGGTTTCGCCGAGCTTTACGCCATCATGTCGGCGCAGCGTAACACGCGGCTGCTCGGCACCTTTGCGCGGCTCAACCGCCGCGACGGCAAGCCGCAATATCTGCGCCATCAGCCCCGAATCTGGACCTATCTCAACCGTTCGCTGGCTCACCCCCTGCTCCCGCATGTCCGGGCCTGGTATTCGGCCCACGTCCCCCCGCCGGCTCAGTAGTTTTACCAGATGTTAGCCAGCCTCCGGTTAGTCTGCGGCAGAACGTGCACGGCAGCGCGGGCCAGCTGCTTTGAGAGTGAGGACAATCCATGGTTGCAGAACGGCGCAAGGGCGAGCGCGTCATATTCGAACGCGGCATCAGTGCGCATATGATGGGCATCGACGGGACCTGGCGGCGCGATTGCATCATGGAAGACGTTTCCGAGACCGGCGCGAAGCTCACCGTGGAAGGATCCGTGGAGGGGCTGCATCTGAAGGAATTCTTCCTGCTGTTGTCGTCTACCGGACTAGCTTACCGCCGCTGCGAGCTATCCTGGGTCAACGGCGACCAGATCGGCGTCAATTTCCTCAGGCCGGGCGACAAGAAGAAAAAGGCACGGCGCGATGCGCAGGATGTCGAAGTCTGATCTCGCCAGCATGATGCTCGTCGCATGACCGTCATCTCGGACGGTTATGGCATCGGCGATCGGTGCGGCGCGCCTATCGCCGTGATACGATTTGCGCTACCCAGCGCTTCCAAGAACAACGGTTCGTGAATCTCCCAAAAATGCCGGTCAAACCTAGCAAAGCCATGGTCCTTGCCGCCGGTCTCGGCGTGCGTATGCGTCCCCTGACGGACCGGATGCCGAAGCCTCTGGTGCGGGTGGCGGGCCGGGCGCTGCTCGATCATGTGCTCGATAAACTCGGCGACGCCGGCGTCAGCGAAGCTGTCGTCAATGTGCACTATCTGCCCGACCAGATCATCGATCACACTGCCGCGCGCGCGCGACCCCGCGTGATCATCTCCGATGAGCGTGACGTGGTGCTCGGCACCGGCGGCGGCGTCGTCAAGGCGCTGCCTTTGCTCGGCGATGCCCCGTTTTTCCATGTCAACGCCGATACCCTGTGGATCGACGGCGTGCGGCCCAACCTTGGGCGGCTGGCCGAAGCCTTCGATCCCACGCGCATGGACATCCTGCTCCTGATGGCGCCGACGACGAGCAGCATCGGTTACAGCGGGCGCGGCGATTACGCGATGCTGCCCGATGGCGCGCTGCGCAAGCGCAAAGAGCATCAGGTGGTCCCGTTCGTCTATGCGGGGGTCGCGATCATGTCGCCATCCTTGTTCGCCAATGCGCCCTCGGGTGAATTCTCGCTGACAAAGTTGTTCGATTCTGCCAACGAGCAGGAACGGCTGTTCGGCCTGCGGCTGGACGGCGTGTGGATGCATGTCGGAACCCCCGACGCCGTTCATGCCGCGGAAGAGGCCTTTCTCGCCAGCGTCGCGTGATCGCGTCCGCGCCTTTTTGTTGTCGTTGCCGGGCTTGACCCGGCAATCCATCTTCTTTTGAACTGAATCTTTATGGATGGATGCGCGGTTCAGGCCCGCGCATGACAAGTGGGTTACGAATTAGAAATCGCACCGCAAATTTGCCCATGCCATGATGTCGCCTGACCACGAATCAGGAAGCCCATGCGCGTTTTCAGCGTTCCCCTATCAGCGCCGTTGTTGCGCACCGTCGTCGCCGCGCTGATCGATGGCAGGCTTGTCGACGGCTTCGAGGCCCGCGGGCATCCAGAAAGACTGGCGGAGGCGACGCTCTATTTGCCGACCCGGCGCGCCGGACGCATGGCGCGGGAAATCTTTCTCGACGAACTGAAAGCTGACGCGGCGGTGCTGCCGCGGATTGTCGCGCTCGGCGACATCGACGAGGATGAACTGGCGTTCGCCGAGCAGGCCGAACAATATGGCGGAGCGGCGCCGCTGGACATTCCGCCGAAGCTTGGCGAGCTCGACCGTCGGCTCACGCTGGCAAAACTGGTCGCGGCCTGGGCCAGGAGTCCCGTGTCGGCGCCGCTCGTCGTCGGCGGCCCGGCGTCGACACTGGCGCTGGCGGGCGATCTGGCTGGCCTGATGGACGACATGGTCACCCGCGGCGTCGGCTGGGAAGCGCTCGACGGGTTGGTGCCGGATCAACTGGACACGTATTGGCAGCACTCGCTCGAATTCCTGCAGATCGCGCGGCGGGCGTGGCCTGCGCATCTTGCGGAAATCGAGAAGATCGAGCCGGCAGCGCGGCGCAACCGTTTGATCGACGCGGAAGCCAAGCGCCTGACCGCGCATCATGAGGGTCCGGTGATCGCGGCGGGATCGACCGGTTCGATGCCGGCGACCGCGAAATTCCTCCACGCCGTTGCCAGGCTGCCGCACGGCGCGGTGGTGCTGCCGGGGCTCGACACCGATCTCGACGACGATGCGTGGCAACTGATCGGCGGGATCAGGGACGCGCAAGGCAAGTTGACCAGGCCTCCGGCGCCGAACCATCCGCAGTTCGCGATGCACGCGCTGCTTGATCGATTCGGGATCAAGCGCAGCGATGTCGAAATTTTGGGCGAGCCGGCGCCGCTCGGGCGCGATGTGCTGGTGTCCGAGACAATGCGGCCTTCGAATGCGACCGCGGAGTGGCATCGGCGGCTGGGCCAGCCGGACATCGTCGATAAGATTTCCGCCGGCCTGACCAATCTCGCCGTCATCGAAGCCGCCAATCCCGAGATGGAAGCGCTGGCGATCGCGGTTGCGATGCGCGAGGCGCGGCATTTGGGCAAATCGGCGGCGCTGGTGACGCCGGATCGCGCACTGGCGCGGCGCGTGATGGCCGCCCTTGGCCGCTGGCATCTCGAATTCGCCGATTCCGGCGGCGACGCCTTGATGGACACGTCGGCGGGAATTTTTGCCCGGCTCACCGCGGAGGCGGCAGCGCGGCAGCTTGAGCCGCCGACCCTGCTGGCGCTCCTAAAGCATCCGCTCTGCCGGCTCGGCGGCGCGGATGGCGCATTCAAGGACACGATCGAAACGCTGGAACTGGCACTGCTGCGCGGCACGCGGCCGCAGGCCGGAAGCAGCGGCCTTGCGCGGGATTTTGATCGCTTCCGTCTTGAGCTCAAAAAGCTAAGGCGCCGCGAGGCGTCCTCGCTGCACGGCTCCGAGCCAAGGACCAGGCTTCGAGATGACGAACTCGATCGAGCCGGTCAACTGATCAAGCTTTTGCACGAAGCGCTATCGCCGCTTGAAAGCCTCCACGCCTCGAAGCCGTACGACTTTGCCGAGCTGGCGGAACGCCATCGCAACGCCCTGATGGATCTGTCCCGCGACCAGCATGGTGTCGCGATAGCCTTCGATGGTCCGGAAGGGTTGGCGCTCGCCGCCGCGTTCGACGAGTTGCTGGGCGAACGATCGCGCAGCGGCCTGATGGTCCAGATCGGCGATTACCCGGAAGTGTTCCAGACCGCGTTCGGCGATCGCATGTCGCGGCGGCCCGAACCGCCGAGCACGCAGCTCCAAATCTATGGCCAATTGGAAGCGCGGCTGACCCAATCCGACCGCGTCATCCTTGGCGGACTGGTCGAAGGCGTCTGGCCGCCGGCGCCGCGGACCGATCCGTGGCTGAGCCGGCCGATGCGGCATGAGCTGGGGCTCGATCTGCCGGAGCGGCGCATCGGCCTCTCCGCGCACGACTTTGCGCAATTGCTCGGCGCGGACGACGTCATCCTCAGTCACGCCGCGAAGGTCGGCGGCGCGCCCGCCGTGGCATCGCGATTCCTGCACCGGCTGGAAGCGGTCGCCGGCGAGGAACGCTGGGACGCCGCGAAGGCGGCCGGCAAAAAATATGTTCGCTTCGCAGATCAACTGGACCAGCCCGACAAGATCGAACCGATCCCGCAGCCCGCGCCGAAGCCGCCGCGCGCGACAAGGCCGCTAAAATTGTCGGTGACGGCGATCGAGGACTGGCTGCGCGACCCCTATACGATCTACGCAAAATACATCTTGAAGCTGGCGCCGCTCGATCCCGTCGATATGCCGCTGTCGGCCGCCGACCGAGGTTCGGCGATCCACGATGCGCTCGGCGAATTTACGCAAACTTTCGCCACGAAACTTCCTGAACGTCCGGCACTGGCCTTGCGCGACATCGGCGAAAAGTATTTCGCGCCGCTGATGGAGCGGCCGGAAGCGCGGGCGCTGTGGTGGCCGCGCTTCCTGCGCATCGCCGAATGGTTTGCGGATTGGGAAATCGCGCGGCGCGACAATCTTCCCATGATCGCCGCCGAAATCCGCGGTGAAATCCCGATTGCCCTCGACCATGACCGGACTTTTGTCTTGTCGGCGCGCGCCGACCGGATCGAACGCCGCCACGACGGGACGTTTGCCATCCTCGACTACAAGACCGGGCAACCGCCGACCGGCAAACAGGTGCGCATGGGGCTGTCACCGCAGCTTACGCTGGAGGCGGCAATTTTGAGGGAAGGCGGTTTTGACGGTATTTTGGCGGGCGCTTCGGTCGGCGAGCTCGTCTATGTCAGGCTCAGCGGCAACAATCCGCCGGGCGAACAAAAATCGCTGGAGCTGAAGATCAACAAGGGCGATACGCCGCAACCGCCCGATCAAGCCGCCACCGAGGCGCGGCGGAAACTCGAGGCGCTGATCCGCGCCTTCGAGAACGAAGACCAGGCCTATACCTCGCTCAATCTGTCGATGTGGTCGAACCGCTACGGCAGTTACGACGATCTCGCCCGTATCAAGGAATGGTCCGCGGCCGGCGGCCTGGGAATCGAAGAATGGTGACCGCGTCGCGCCAAATCCCCGACGCCGTCCGCGCCACCCAGGCACGCGCATCCGACCCCAGGTCTTCCGCGTTCGTTTCGGCGAACGCCGGTTCGGGCAAGACCCACGTGCTGGTGCAGCGCGTGATCCGGCTGTTGCTCGCTCGTGTGCCGCCGGAGAAGATTCTTTGCATCACTTTCACCAAGGCCGCCGCGGCCAATATGGCCGAACGGGTGTTCTCCATGCTCGGCCATTGGGTCACGCTGTCTGACGACGCGCTCGATGCCGCGATCGTTGAAGCCGGAATCGCGCGCTCCGACCCAAACTTGAGGATCCGCGCCCGCGAGCTGTTCGCATGCGCCCTGGAAACGCCGGGTGGATTGAAGGTGCAGACCATCCACGCGTTGTGCACCCGGCTGCTGCAGCAATTTCCGTTCGAGGCGAACGTGCCGGCGCGCTTCACGGTGCTCGACGAGCGCGACCAGAACGAGATGATGGAGCGCGCCAATCTCAAGGTGCTGCTCGACGCGTCCCGCGATCCCGATAGCGCGACAGGCCGGGCGCTCAATGTTGCCATGGCCAGTGCTGCCGATGTCACCTTCAAGGACGTGGTGCGCGAAGCCTGCTTGAGCCGCGATCACTTCATGGCCTGGACCGATAGCGCCGGCAGCGTCGAGGCTGCGGCGGCGCAGATCTCCGCCGCACTTGGCGTCGATCCCATTGACCTCATCGAAGACGTCGAGCGCGAGATTGTCGACGGGCCACATCTGCCGAGATCGCGGTGGAAGGAAGTCGCCGCGATTCTCGACGGTGGCGCCAAATCCGAGCAGGGCCACGCGGATCGGCTTCGCGCAGCGCTCGCATCGATCGGGGCTGCGCAAGTCGAAGAATATCTCGGCATATTCCTTACCGACGAGCGGACACCCCGCAAGACGGTGGTGACGAAGAAATTCGGCGACAACAATGCGATTGTCGCAAACTTGTTCGAGCGGGAGGGCCAGCGCATCGGACCTCTGATCGAGCGGCGCCGCGCGGTCACCACCCGCGACCGCACGCAAGCGCTGCTGGCGATCGCAACCGCGGCGGCTGCGAATTACCGGCGCGAGAAGCGGGAACGTGGCTTGCTCGACTATGACGATCTGATCGACAAGACGCTGGAGATGCTGGATCGGGTGTCGTCGGGGTGGGTGCATTACAAGCTCGATCGCGGCGTCGATCACGTGCTGATCGACGAGGCCCAGGACACCAGCCCCCGGCAATGGGATATCGTCGCGCATATCATTTCCGAATTCACATCCGGCGAAGGCGCGCGCGACGGCGTCACCCGCACGATCTTCGCGGTCGGCGACGAGAAGCAGTCGATTTTTTCGTTTCAGGGTGCGGCCCCGCGCGAATTCGATAGCCGCCGCAGGGGGCTGGAGAAGAAGTTTATCGATGCCGGCCTGAAATTCGATCCGGTCTCGTTCACTTACTCGTTCCGTTCGGGGCCTGCGATCCTGCAATCGGTCGATCATGTATTTCGCGAAGAAATGATCTACCGCAGCATCCATTCCGCCGAAACCGGCTACCCGATCCACGACTACCTCGCCGATGCCGGGCCGAGCCTGATTGACCTCTGGGAGTTGCAGCTGCCGGACGGACGACAGGATATCGAAGGCTGGCGGGCGCCGTTCGACGCGGTTTCGGAGACCAGCCCGGAAGTCAGGCTGGCCAGGCGCATTCAGGCCGAGATCAAGTCGCTGGTCGAAAGCGGCGCCATGACCGGCCCAACCGCCGATCGCCGTCCCCTGCGCTACGGCGACATGCTGGTGCTGGTGCGGCGGCGCGGCAACGCCTTTGACGCGGTGATCCAGGCGCTGAAGCACGCCAATATTCCGGTCGCCGGCGCCGACAGGTTGAAATTGACCGAGCATATCGCGATCATCGATCTGATGAATCTGGCCGACGCGCTATTGTTGTCGCACGACGATCTGGCGCTCGCGGTGGCACTGAAAAGCCCGTTGTTCGGCCTTACCGACGACGATCTGTTCAAGCTCGCCTGGCAGCGCAAGGGATCGCTGCGCGATGCATTGAACCTTCACGCGGCGACCGACAGCAAATTCGAGGCCGCGCTTGCCCGCCTCAGCGCCTGCGAGGCGCGCGTGCTGCAGGAAACGCCGTTTGCGTTCTATGCCTGGCTGCTCGGCGGCGACGGCGGCCGCGCGCGAATCCTCAAACGGCTCGGGCACGAGGCCAACGACGCGCTCGACGAATTTCTCGAACTCGCGCTCGGCTATGAGCGCAAGGCGCCCGCTTCGCTGCAGGGTTTCATGGCGTGGCTGCGCGCCGCCGACCTCGAGGTGAAGCGCGACATGGAAATTTCCCGCGATGAAGTCCGGGTCATGACGGTGCACGGCGCCAAGGGGCTGGAAGCGTCGGTGGTCTTTCTGGTCGACACCACGACGTCGCCTGCGGATACCCAGCGCCTCAAACTGATCCATCTGCCGCAGGGCAATGCGGCGCCTCACGCACCCGGCGTCGTGGTCTGGGCCGGCAAAAAAGCTGACGATCCTGCGGAGGTCGCGGCGGCCCGCGCGGCGATGCTGAGCGACACCGAAGACGAGTACCGTCGGCTGCTTTATGTGGCGATGACGCGCGCGGCAGACCGCCTGATCGTCGGCGGCTGCATGCCGGGCAACATGAATACGATACGCAAATTCTCCTGGTACGACCTGATCGCCAAGGGCCTCGGCAATTCCGGATTGCATGAGCGGACGATCGAGACGCCGGACGGCCCCGTAAGACGCTATTCACGGCTGGAGGATGTCGCGGCGCCCGTCGGCAAAGTCGCAGCTCCAGCGACCGCCGCTCCGACCGAACTGCCGCTGTGGTTACGCGCCGCCGCGCCGTTGGACCTCCGCGCCGATCGTCTGCTGCATCCCTCGGATCCTGCCGAGAACGAAGGTCATCGTACCCGAACCGGGGAATCCATCCAGGCGCGCGGGCGCGCCTTGCAGCGCGGCACGCTGGTGCACCGGCTGCTGCAGTCGCTGCCCGATGTCGCCCTCGAGCGCCGCCGCGACGCGGCGCTAAAATACCTCACCCGCAACGCCGACGGCTGGACCGCGGGCGACCGCGAGGCGCTCGCGGAAGGGGTGCTGGCCTTGATTTGGGACACGCGGTTCGCGCCGGTATTCGCGCCCCATAGCCGCGCCGAGGTCTCGATCGTCGGAAGGCTGGAGCGGCCCGGACGCTCGGCCGCCCTGGTTTCGGGACAGATCGACCGGCTGGTGGTTACGCCGGACGAGGTCCTGATCGTCGATTTCAAGACCAATCACGCCCCGCCGAAGCTTCCGGCCGAGGCGCCTCCCGGCTATGTCCGCCAGCTCGCGCTCTACCGCGTGGTGCTGCAGAAGCTTTATCCCCGATTGCCGGTCCGCGCAGCGCTGCTCTGGACCGAAACGCCTGAATTGATGGAGATTTCTGCTCCTGCGTTGGACGCGCAGCTGGCCGGCCATATCCAATGGGATGACCGAGCTTGACCCGGCAGGGCCGCGTTCATACGTTGGATGCATGATCCAGGCGGCGATTCTTGAGGCCGCATCCACTCCTAAAACCGAACGAGGTACCCAATGGCCGTTGGCAAGGTTTCTGACGCCGATTTCGAAGCCGAAGTGCTCAAGGCGACCGGCCCGGTCGTGGTGGATTTCTGGGCCGAATGGTGCGGCCCCTGCCGCATGATCGCACCCGCGCTCGACGAGATTTCCGGCGCGATGGGCGACAAGGTCAAGATCGTGAAGCTGAACGTCGACGAGAGCCCGAAGACGGCCTCGAAATACGGCGTGATGTCGATCCCGACGCTGATGATCTTCAAGGGCGGCGAGATGGCCTCGCGTCAGGTCGGCGCCGCGCCGAAGCAGAAGCTGCAGCAGTGGATCACCGCCGCGGTGTGATCGCTCGCGCACAGCAATTATTCCCGAAGACGGCCGGCGAATAGCCGGCCGTTTTTTTGGTAGGCGGCACCGACCGTGCGGAGCCTTGGCTAAACGAGACCCGTTAATTTTCATCGGCTTCCATTCGTTCATTGTCTCGAACGAGCGCCTGGAACATCTCGACAAGTCGCGCGGTATCAGACGCCAGCGGTTCGAAAAAGGCGGCGTCGGTCTCCTCGACCACGACGATTGCCTTGCGGGCAAGATCACGACCGACCCGCGTGACCATGATCGACTTGGCGCGCGGATCCTTGGGGTGATCGACCCTTTGGATCAGGGAGGCAGCTTCCAGCGCGCGTAGAACCTGGGACGTGGTCATTGGATCGATGCCGGATAACTGGGAAATCCGCGACTGCGTCAGGGTTTCGGACGCGCCGAACCAGGTCGCGGTCGCCAGAACCACGAACTGGGAATGGGTGAGCCCATAAGGCTGAAGAGCCATCCGCTGTCGCCGCTGCCAAGCGTTCGATATCTTCCACAGCAGAAAGCCTGGGCTTTCCGCCGGACCGGCAACCCGCGTCGGTAACGGTGGGCCCCGGAACCTGCGCTTCATTCCAACCCCACCCCAAATCGTTTCGTCTGCCGCACGCCCATTGCGGCGGCGATCGTGGCGAAGTCGGCCGCCTCGAGCGGCACCTGACCGCGGCGAAGCGCCGTCCCCCAGTTAGGACGCGCGCAGAGCTCCAGCCTTGGCTTGATCATGTCGATCGCCACCTCCTGGGCATCCGCATAGCGGACATCCCGCCGATACGGGACAAATCCGCCGCCCATGTCATACCGGTAGACCTCCGGACCTTCGACCTGTCCGATGGCCGTGAACGCGCGCAATGCGGCGCCGCCCATCTCGATCGTCGGCGAATAGTAGACGAGCCAGTCGCCCCGGCGCATCCGGCGAAGTGGCTGCGCCTTGCCGTGGCACAATTGCGCGAAGCGGCCAGCTACGCCTGTTCGGACATGGGCGCGAGAAACCACGCCAAGCCAGGCCGTCATGCTGACCTCGCTTCGGCGAGTTTGGCGAGCGCTGCGAGAATCTCAGGAAAGTCCGACGCAACAGCGGGACCGATCTCGGAGGCTTCGGGTCCGCGAGCCTCGACCACGTAGGCGATCCGTGTGCGCCTGGCTCCGAGGGACTCGATTCGATGCGCGACGGTGATCGCGAGGTATCCAATGCGCGTTTCGTCCACGAAGCACTCGTTCTTGGAAACCTCGACAAGCCTTGACCGCAGTGGATCCTCCCCGGGAGGTTTCATCGTGAAGCACGTTCCGGTCGAGAACGGCCCATCGATATCAATGTGCTCGATGCCCGCATTCCAGGTTTTCCAGCCGGGGGCATCGCGGAAAATGCTCCAGATGATGTCCGGGGTCGCCGACGTCTCGATCCCGTATTCGCCACGCCAAACCTGCTCCCCGTTCATTGTCGCCTCTCCATTATATATGTGTGCATATAATATGCGCACATACATAATTGTCAAGGGGCACCTGCCGATCATCGGCCGTTTGAGTTGTGGTGCGTGTTGGCTGGATTTCTGCCGTGCCCGGATGCTGCGCGGCACGAAGTGACGCGCTGCTGATCCGGGGCCCATGCCGTATCGCACCGCGTCCGGGACACGTGCGTTTCGTCGCTACCTGATCCATCCCGTCGCCAGCGCGGATGCGAGTTCAGGCTGACCGTTGCGACGCGCCAATGCGGCCATCGCATCATGATCGTACGGCACATGCCGGAACGTCGCGCGCCACACGCCATCGGAAAATTCCAGGATCGCGTAACGCGCGTCCGGCGTGCCGGCCTCGATGACATGCGGATACGGATGGACATCGCGATAGCCGGGAGAGCCGACGCTGCCGGGATTGACGACCATGCGTCCGTCGCCAAGCCGGACCGCGCGCGCGATGTGGGTGTGGCCGCAGAGAATCAGCCGCTGCGTAACTCTCTCGGCCGCCTTTTCGATTTCTTCAAGCGACGACATCCGTACCGTGCCATCAGGCAAAACGGTCTCCAGCCAATAGACCTCGTCGCGGTCCGGTGTCGCGTGGCAGAGAAACACCTCATCGCGGAACACAAGCGTCGGCGGCACCGCGCGCAGCCAGTCGAGATGATGAGCCTCGAGTTGCCCGTGCGCGGGGCGGTCCCACGATCCCATCTTCTCGGGTGGCCGGTCGATCAAATAGCGGTCGTGATTGCCGAGTACATGCACAGCGTCGAGCGCCATCAGGGCATCCATCGTCCGCCGCGCGTCGAGCGGGCCGCTCGCCATGTCGCCGAGGTTGACGATCTCGTCGATGTTTTGGGCGCGGATATCGGCGATCACGGCTGCAAGCGCGAGATAATTTCCGTGCACATCGGCAATCGCGGCAAAGCGCATTGTCAGGCTTATCCTGGTGGCGTGCCGTTGGCGGCGAGCACATGGCCGGCGAGATAAAGTGATCCCGTGATCAGGATGCGCGGCGGCACCTCATAGGCAAGGCGCGCGAGCGAGCGCAGCGCTGCCTCGACACTGGCTGAGATTTCCACCCGCATGCCGAGCGAGCGCGCGGCGTCCGCCAGTCGATCCGGCGGCATCGCGTTGTCGCGATCCGGGATCTGCACCGCGATGATGTGGCGCGTCAGGCCAGCGAAATTAGCGAGAAACGCGCCTCCATCCTTGTTGGCCATCATCCCGACGATCACGACCAGCGGACGCGATACCCGCTCCTCGAGATCGCCCATGGCCGCCGCGACGACGCGCCCGCCCTCGGCATTATGTCCGCCATCGAGCCATATCTCGCAACCCGGCGGCGCCTGCTCCAGCAGCGCGCCCGACGCCAGACGCTGCATCCGCGCCGGCCATTCGGCGTTGACGATTCCGGCCTCGAAGGCTGTGGTACCGATCTCGAACAGGCTTTGCGCGCGCAACGTCGCGATAGCGAGGCCGGCATTGTCGAACTGATGCCGGCCGAACAGTTTTGGTGCCGCGAGATCCATCAGGCCACGATCGTCCTGATAAACCAGTCGGCCGCACTCGACACCCACGTGCCACTGTTGGCCAACTGCATGCAACGGTGCGCGCATGCGTTCGGCCTGCACCTCGATCACGGCCATCGTCTCGGGAAATTGCTCCGCGCAAATCACCGGCACCCGGCGCTTGATGATGGCGGCCTTCTCGCCGGCAATCGCCGTCAGCGTGTGCCCCAGAAATTCGGTGTGGTCCATGCTGACCGGCGCCATCACGGTCGCCAGCGGCGCGTCGATCACGTTGGTAGCGTCAAGCCGCCCACCGAGACCGACTTCCAGCAGCACGACGTCGGCCGGATATTGCGCGAACAGACAAAACGCCACCGCGGTTAGGATTTCGAAAATAGTGATCGGCGCCCCCGCATTGGCGCGCTCGCAATGTTCGAGCGTGCTGCGCAGTTCGTCATCGCCGACGAGCGCGCCGCCGCCGGTCCTGCCGAGGCGAAAGCATTCGTTGATCCGCACCAGCGAGGGCGACGTATAGACGTGAACGCGCAGGTTTGCGGCTTCCAGAATCGCCCGCAAATAGGCGATCGTCGACCCCTTGCCATTGGTGCCGGCGACATGAATCACCGGCGGCAGCCTGCGTTCGGGATGGTCGAGCCGCTCCAGCAGCCCCTGCATCCGCTCCAGACTGAGATCGATACGCTTGGCATGCAGCGCGGACAGCCGCGCGATCAATTCGCCGAGCGGTGGCGATGGTTGGGCCGCAGGCGCGTTCACGCGTGGGGTGCGGCCGGCGCCACATCCGCAACGACCGGGACGATCTCGGCCGGAATAGCGATCGGTGGCGCGGGCTTCGACGCGGTCTCTATGGCGGGCGACCTGCTCAGCAAGCGACAGAGCCGCGCCAGCGTCGGGCGCAGATCATGGCGGTGCACCACCATGTCGATCATGCCGTGATCCTTGAGGTATTCCGCGCGCTGGAATCCTTCCGGCAATTTCTCGCGGATGGTCTGTTCAATTACCCGCGCGCCGGCAAAGCCGATCAGCGCGCCAGGCTCGGCAAGCTGCACGTCGCCGAGCATGGCATAGGAGGCGGTGACACCGCCGGTGGTCGGATTGGTCAGCACCACGATATAGGGCTGTTTGGCCTCCCGCAGCATCTGCACGCCGACAATGGTGCGCGGCATCTGCATCAGCGACAGAATGCCTTCCTGCATGCGGGCGCCGCCGGAAGCCGCGAACACGATGAACGGAGCTTTCTTTTCGACCGCGAGTTCGAGCCCGCGCACGATCGCTTCCCCCGCAGCCATGCCGAGCGATCCGCCCATGAAATCAAAATCCTGCACCGCGATCACGACACCGGCGCCCTCGAGCTTGCCGTAGCCCACCTTGATGGCGTCGTTCAGCCCGGTCCGGGCGCGGGCATCCCTGATGCGGTCGGCATATCTGCGTTCATCCCGAAACTTCAGGGGATCGGCGGTCACCTCGGGCAGCGCCACGTCGAACCAGGTCTCGTTGTCGAAGATCGATTTCAGCCGCGCCACCGCGCCCATCCGCATGTGGTAGTTCGAGCCGGGGATGACGAACTGGTTGCTTTCGACGTCCTTGTAGAACACGAGCTGCCCTGAATCGGGGCATTTGATCCACAGATTCTCCGGCGTCTCGCGGCGCAGGATGTTGCGGATTTTCGGCCGGACGACGTTGGTGAGCCAATTCATGTTTCGCTCCGAGATGCGATTCTGCAGCCATCATGGAATATATGGCGGCCTGGACGGTGCCGGGCAAGCCGCAGCTTGCGGTCTATCTCCCGCAATTGTGGCTTATTCCGCGGCCTGTTTCGCGCCCCGCACGCCCTGCGCCAGCGCGGCCACAAGATCGGCCACCGTTCCGACGGTTTTGGCCGTCGCACGACCCTGGGCATCGAGGCTGC
>WNEZ01003804.1_pt1 | contig 20437 bp, 23 predicted proteins | sample 5400521 | NCBI WGS metagenome assembly WNEZ01 (sample SAMN13153339, study PRJNA577476) | soil metagenome | isolation source: 120 cm saprolite under Douglas fir tree site 2 hole 1 replicate 1 | place: USA:California | collected 2015-04-18 | reverse complement strand
GGATTGATGCATCCCTGCCCGGAAACGAAAATGAAATCTCCGTCGATGACTCCCTGCGAGTACGGACCAATCGGCTTCGGCGCTTTCTCTGACACAATGGCGTTTCTCAAGGGATCCTCTTCAATCGTTTCCAAAGGTGAAAGACGGGTAATCCTGCCACGGCGATGACCAGACCGTAGATCGGCGAAAAGTTGCCAACCTGGATCTCTCCCCAGACGATGGCCGACAAACCAATGACGGTGCCAAACACGAAGAAGAGCGGCACCCAAGGATAGGCAGGCGTGCGGAACGGCCTCGGCGCTTCAGCCATCTTCCGTCGCAGGACGAACACCGCTCCGACGGCAAAAATCAAGGCGGCCCACTCGACGACCACGAAGTAGGTCGTCAGCGTATCGAAATCCTTGAGGACGAGGACCATGATAATCGCAACCACCCCCTGGGTCAGCAGTGCCGCCCACGGCGTGGACCAGCGCTGATGGGTTTTCCCGAGAAAGGAGAAAGTCAGGCCGTCGCGCGCCATCGCGTAGGCGACCCGCGGCTTTGCGAGCAAGTTGCCGTTCAGCGCGCCGAAAACGCTCGTCATAATCGCGAGCAGGATGAAGGCGCCACCGGCGGGTCCGGCAATCGCCGTCATGACCGTCCGCGCGATGGCTTCCTTTTGCTGCGCCATGACGCTGACCGGCATCATGTACAGGTAGGCCAGGTTCGCGCCGATGTAAAGCGTCACGATGACCAGCATCCCTACGATGATGATCCGCTTCATCTGGCGCTCGGGTGCCACGACCTCGCCCGCGATCATGCTGACCGCCACCCAGCCATCGTATGTCCATATGACAGATGCGACCGCTCTAGCCAGCCCGCTGCCCTGCACGCCGCCGCCCCCTCTAAAGTGGGAAAGACTGCCGTCCCCCAGCAGAAACGCGCCGAAGATAATCGCCGCCAGCGCGGTCACCTTCACCAGGGTGGTCACTTCGCTCACGGCTGCCCCGACTCGCGCCCCCAGCACGTTGGCGCACGTGAGGATGATGATGGCGGCGATCGCGATCATCTGTACTGTCGAGGGGTCCACTGGCATGCCGAGCAGGTTGAGCAGGAATTCCGAGAAGACGGTGGCAAGCGCGGCGACAGCGGTGGGCGTCGTAACCAGCACATACAACCAGCCAAATACGAATGCGGCGGCATCGCCGTATGCCTCGCGCAAGAACACGTATACGCCACCGGGCCGCGGCAGCAGCGAGCTCAGCTCCGCCACCGCGAGCGCTCCGCAAATGCTGATCAGACCGAAGGCCGTCCAGAGACCCAAGATGACGAGCGGATTTGGGACGAGCGCGGCGATCGTGGGGGGTTTTCGGAAGATCCCGCTACCGATTGTGATGCCGACGATGAGCGCCGTTCCGCCGGCGAACCCGATGACGCGCCGGAGATCGTGCGCCTGTGAATGAACGGGCGGAGTCAAGGAGGACTTCGTAAAACGAACATGGCCGCGGTCAGAACCAGAGTCGACCCTTCCGTTCGCGTCGGACGCAGCGTCATCAAGAATGGTGCTGAACGCGGTAATGCAGTTGAACCAGACCATCCTCGAAGCGTTCAATGGAGTGCAAATCCAAGGGCACGTGACGGTGACGCCGCGCTATCAGTGGAATGCCATCCCCAATAAACACCGGCGTCTTCCGGCCAAGCAGCTTCGTGTCGATCGACCTCATGAAGGCGTTCATGCCATAGAAACCTTCGGGAGCGGGGCGGGACGTCAGCCATTCGAGATCGCCGTCAGGACGCGCGATATAACCGTCCGCGCTGGTTCCGATGTGGACGATGACGTTTCGCCGCTTCGTCAGCAGACCAGTTTTGGTCAGAATACAGAAACCCCGCTTACGGACGTATCCAAGCTCGAAGCAGCGCCGAGAGAGATGCGGCGCGAATAGCTTCTCATTTATAAGGCGACTCCGACACGGTGATATCGGCATAACCGCGAGAGACGAGCTCATCGACGAACAGTGAGTCTCCCGCCCACATCCACGATCTTCGCAGTCTTGGCGACAGCCGTGCGCTCGATAAGGTCTAACGAGCGCTGCGGGTGAAGCTGGTACCAGCTTAGGCTAGTTGTCTCCTTTGTCGCGTAGATCGACTGCCAGTGCGATTTACGATTCATGGTTGGGTTCGCAGTCGTCGTTGCAGGTGTCGCGTCCACGCAGCGCTTCCACGCCTTCCTTGCCGATGATGGGAACCATGATGAGCGCGGCAAGCGGATCTGCCCACCACAGGCCGAACAACGCGTTTAGAACGAGTCCCCCGAGAAGGATTCCCGAGAGGTACGTACACAGCTGCGTTTGCTGCGCCTCTGAGCGAAGTGCGCGGCTGCCGAGTGATATGGCGACGTTCCGTTTGGCGCGCGCAAGTAACGGCATGACGATCAGCGAGGCGGCCGCAAGCACGATCCCTATCGTGCTCTCGTCGGGCGCTTGACGACTCAAGAGAGTTTTCGCAGCGTCCATGCAGACGTACAGTCCAAGCGCGATGAAGAGAACACCGATGATGCGGAGGGTAAGTCGCTCGGCTCGCTCGCGGTCAACAACGTCCACATCCGCGCCCAGTCGCCAAAGCGCGGCGACACTTGCGGCAACTTCGATGAGGCTGTCAAACCCAAACCCAACGAGGGCGATGCTTCCCGCTATGGTACCCACCCCGACGGCGATAATTCCCTCGAGGCTGTTGTAGCCGAGCGTTAGCCAAGAGAGGCGCCGGCCTCGGCGAACCAGGCTGGCGCGCTCGACAACTTCTACATAGGTCGCCATTCCCTAATGTAGCCTATCCAGTCGACTGCTCGGGCATAGCAGTCCTAACCCCTCCGTTACTTAGCCAAGTTGCCTAGAGGGATGCGCGTTTGATTATCAATCGGAACAGTGTCACCGTTCTTGACGGTTGACTAGAATTGCGCGATTCATGGAAATACTCCAAGCACCCGCTCATATGACCGATCGCGGCATTGTCGTCCTGAGTTGAGTTGAACTACCGACCTTACGCTTATCAGGCGACCGAAGGGGAGTAAGAGGTCCGGCAAGAAATCTGAAAATGGTTGACGGACAGCGTGATCTGCCGTTGTTCACTTACGCAATGCCGGATAATGTCGGGGTCAATCGACAGCCGAATCGACAGCAAAAAAGGCTGGTCGCAAGCGCGCGGCGCTTACGGCACGATCGTGATACGACCACTCTTGAGCGGCGTTGGACCAAAGACGAGACCGAGGCCCACTACATTGAGCTGGTGCGTGGCGACGCCCGGACCACCAGCCCAATGGGTCGTGTTGTAATCGATGTCGCTGAAGGCGGCCCTCAGGATCTTGCCAGTAGCGTCCCGGCCCACGACTTGTACACGAGCCTTGCCGCTAAATGTCGCGCTGCCGTCAGAGTTAATCGTCAAGGAGCCTGGCGTGACGTCTCCGTGCACCTCCATCTGCAGCACCTGACTCCAGGGTCCAAAAGGAAACCCGCCAGACCGTCCCGCCATCACGCATTGGAAGCTTCCGCCAGTCGAAGTTGCGCCAATCCCGAGCTGTGAGGTGAGTCCCAAAGGACCGTCCACGATGCCGCCACCGACAACCCTTGCGTCAGATGCCTGATCGACAATGCCTAACGAGGCCGGCCCTGGCGATAGCGCGGGCCCCGAAGGCGATTGGATTCGATCGGCGCTACAGGCAAGAGCGCCGGAAACGAGTACGGCGAGCGCCGCCCGCGATATGCTGAAGACTTGCATGGATGGACCTCCTGCTCGAGTCGTTGACAAGCGACAAGGTAGTGGAGAGTGGCAGGCGAGCAGGACGGAGGAAGAGCGGAAGTCGCTCCTTCTCCGTCCTGCGTGTATCGCGTCACGACGTTTTGATGAAGAGTGTGTTGCCGCCAACCGATTTGTTGAAGTTGGCAACGCCAGGAACGACCAGCCGAATCCCCTCCTCGGTGCCACCGGGAACTGTCGATCCGGGAACATGGCATTCGACGTCGAGAATCCCGCCAAGCACGAACGGCGCGCCTGTCGGCGTGATCTGCACGCGGAACTGTGCCTTGCCGGCATTGAACGTCGGCGGAGTGGTCCCCGTGCCGTACGATTGGAAGCTTAGAAGTTCAGTGACAATCCAGCTGCCGCTTCCAATGACTCCGCCAGCGGCATTCCTGTGAACGAATGTACCACCGCCGGTCGCGGAGTTCGGGTGAATTCCGAGCGTACCCGTTCCCATTAGCTCAACCCGCTCGCCGTTCGACGCTTCCGCGACGGCGGGACCGAAGGCCGGATTGAGGGCGATGAGGAACGCGTCGCCAGCGTGCCAATTGTAGGTCGCGGCGGCGCTTTGATCGACAGCGCCTAAGGATGCCTGGCCTGGCGAGAGTGCGGCGCCCGAAGGCGATTGGATTCGATCGGCGCTGCAGGCAAGAGCGCCGGAAAGGAGTGCGGCGAGCGCCGCCCGCGAGATGCTGGAGACTTGCATAGATGGACCTCCTGCTCGAGTCGTTGACAAACGACAAGCTAGGGGAGAATGGCAGGCGAACAAGAGTAAAAACATTCACCGGACCGCATTCCCGTTTCCGCGGCAGCATTAAGGAGGCCAGCTTCGTTGTTGGGCAAGTTTGCGTCTACGTAACAATCCAAGCATCCCGAAATAGAAGACCTTCTTGCCCTCGGCGACGGCCGCCTGGAGCCACCCTCGATTGTCCTGGCGAATCAAAGCATGTAGGGCACATCTGATCCATTTGTTGGATAGGCGTATATCATATGAGCTAGTTCGCGCGCCTTGACTCCGTGGCGGATCGCGAGAGCGAAAAGGTTAACAACTTCTTCCGCGTTTGGTCCGAGGAGATGCGCTCCTAACACTTGATCGCTCTTCTCTTCGATGAGTGTCTTGTACATCGAAGTCGGCGCGGACACTCTGCGGCTCGAGAACCACTCTCGCGTGTCCTCTGATTTGACGCGGCATTTGAGTCCCTTGAGCCTCACTTCTTCCTCCGTCAATCCGACTGACGCAAGTGGCGGCGTGGTGAAGACTACGGTTGGGATGCCCCTGTAGTCGGGGCTTTTTTTATTGCCGTGCAGGAGATTCGAAGCAACGACGATACCTTGATGCGCCGCGACTGGCGTCAACGGCAGTGCCCCAGGTGAGAATGCCGCGTCTCCCGCCGCGTAGACGTTCGGGTTCGTAATGCTCTGTAGGTAATCGTTGACTTTAACGGCCCCGCGGGCATCCGTCTCTACGTTCGCCCGTGCCAGATCGAGCTCACTGGTCTTGGGGGTGCGACCAGCGGCGTGGATTATCATGTCAACAGAGACGAATTCCGCACCGGTCGACCCGCGAAAGTTCACCCGGAATTCTCCACCTGCCCGGTCTACACCTTGGACCGGAGAGTCCAGCCTCACATCCACATTCAAGCTACGCGTATGCTCAACGAGCCGGGCTACAAGGTCTGAATCGAATTGTTTGAGAGGGCGGCCGCGCCCGAGCATGACGACTTTAGCACCTGCGCGCGCAGCAATGTGAGCAAACTCAAATGCTATGTAGCCGGCACCGATGAGTGCAATGCGACGCGGAAGTGCGTCAAGTTCGAGAAAGTCCGTGCTGGTTTTGACATACTCCTTTCCGGGGATGCCCAAGGTCGCCGGTCTCGCGCCGCTCGCAATTACAAAGAACTTGGCCGTCAGCTCCTTCCCATCGGTAACGAATCGATCGGGACCGCTGAATCGGCCGACCCCGTGATAAGTCGCGATCCCCAATTTCTCGAATGCTGCTTCACTCCGTTGGGGGACCGGCTCAGTGAATGTGCGTTTGAAAGTCATTAGAGCCGACCAATCCAGGCTCGTCTCGCCGGTCACTCCGTGCTCCAACATGCGGTGGTGCCAATCAACCAGTTCCGAAGCGCCGGCAAGGACTCTCTTTGGATCACAGCCGCGTAACGCGCAGGTCCCGCCATAAGGCTCATCATCAATGATTGCAACGCGGCGTCCCGCCTTCGCACAACGAGTGGCAACCCCCGATCCGCCTTGTCCTGTACCGACGACGATTACATCGTAGTGTTCCATCGCTTAAGACGCTTTCACGGCTCCCTTGGCAGACTATTGAAGAAGACATCCGAATGATTTTGCACTTCCCCGCTAATCCTCATGGGAGGGGCTTGAGACCGTCCCCTCGAACGAACAACCTGCTTGCTCTGGCGCCGCCATCCACTGTCTGGACGACGTTCACCTGGTCGCTGAACAGCTCCATCATGACGGTGTTCCGCATTTTTATTTTCTGTGTTCCGTCGGGTGCTGCGGCCTGAAGACAAAACATGAGCATGTCGTTGGCTCTTTTGACGCCGCAGGAAACGAGGTTCATCGCTTGACCATTGGCGCGAACCAATTGAAGGGTTTGCCTAAGATAGGCCGTACCGACAGTATAATCGATCACGGTGTCACGGCTTAGTCGGATTCCGGATCTGCGCGCAGCTGCTGCGGCGAAATCGTTGGCGAAAACTCTCAGCCAGAGCTGCAGCGTGCGGTTGCCACCGAGGTAACGGACTTCGGTGAAACTCATGTGAATCGCATGCGCCTCGGCGGTGCGCAGCGCCGAAGCGAGCAACAAGCACAACAACAACAGCGCTCGGAGCAAATGCTTTCCGCGTTGCCCTACCACGGCGACCTCTCGACCGCCCACCGGGCGGCAACGATCAGCACCACGCTCGACAGCACCACAACCCGAAGCCGGACCGGTGCAACTCTGAATGGTGCGAGGCTCAATCTCCGGATCGTCAGGTCCACGACCACGATCGCCGCAAAGGTAAGCGAAAGCACAGCAAGCTGCCCGAGCTCTATCCCCAAGTTGAAGCCGAACAACGGAATTGCGATGTGATCCATGAAGAGGTTCTGTAGATAGCCGGCGAAGCCAGCGCCGTGGACGAGACCAAATACACCCGCGAAGATCGGACGGTACCGGCCGCCCCAAAGCGCCACCTTGTGATCGCGGACCAGAAGATTCTCAATGCACGTCGCGACTATCGTGACCGGAATCACGAACTCGATCAACGGCGACGGAAGTCGAAGGGCGCCGGTGACCGCAAACACAAGCGTCACCGAATGCCCAATCGTGAACGCGCTGATTACCCAGAGCGTGTCGCGCCAATCGCGGATGCGGTAGATCGCCGCCAGCGCGAGGAGAAACAGGATGTGATCCTTCGCATCGAGATTGGTGATGTGATGGAAGCCGAGCTGAATGAATGTCCAGAGCTCGCTCAACGGCGCTCGCTCCTCGCTGATGCCACGACGCGTTCCCTGGAAACCGGTGTCAGAGTCGCGAGAGCGGCGCGCGCAGAATCGGGCGCCGCCGTCTGGAAGTATGGGTTGACCGCCAGGGCGCGAGTAAGCTGCGCGCGCGCCGCGGCCGTGTTGCCGAGTGAACGCTCGATCATACCGGCGTGATAGAATAGCAGCGCATCCACTGTTCCCTCCCGCAGCGCTTTCGCCATGGCGTGCTCGGCGTCCACGCCGCGATGCTGCTTGTAGAGTGCCCAAGCCAGCAGATCGTACCCGTAAATGTCACGCCGCGTTTGCAATTCCGCGCGCACCTTCCGCGTTACAGTCGCCACGTGACGATCGTGATCGAGCAGAAACAGACTCCAGGCACGATGATAAGCACCCGGCTGCTTCAACACCGCAGCGTCGAGAGCTCGCGCGTATTCCGCGCCAGCTGCGGTGTCGCCGATGGCGGAATATGAATCGCTGAGCGTTCCTAACGTCGCCGGGTCGAGACTCGACGCGATCGCATCCTGTCCGTAACTGACGGCCTGCTTCCACCGATGGCGCACCGCAGAGAGGTGGGCGAGCGCCGCCAGAATCCTGTAGTCGCCCGGGTGCGTCGCGAGTCCGCTCTTGTAAGCGGATTCCGCAGCGTCCACCCGACCGGATCGAAGCTCGACGTCGCCGAGCCGGAGCCAGAACCAGGCGAGCTGCTCACGCGGAAGCCTTCGCTGACGGAGAGCACGCGCTAGTGAAAGCCGCAGCAGCTGTTCTCCCTCCTCGGGCTTTCCCTCTATCTCCGCCCAGCGCGCCAAACGCGGCAGCACGGAGAGATCGTTCACCTCGCCGGCAACCGAACGGAATGATTCACGGGCGGCGTCGTAATCGCCAAGCTCCATCTCGATCTCGCCGACGGCGGCCCGGAGCGTGGGAAGATCGGGGTTGCGAGCGCTCAGTGCTCGAGCAACAACCAGCGCGTCAGCGAACCGGTGTTGCGACAACAGACTGGACGCCAGAATCTGGGCGGCCTTGTTATTACGCGATGTCCGGTTGTGCAGCGAGAGGCGCGAAGCTTTTTCCGCTCTGATCGCGTCATTCGGGTCACCCGTCTCACGAGAGCGCTGTAAATAGAGCGACGCCAGCTGGGCTAAATCCGTCGCTCCAGTGGGATCGCGTTCGGCGCGTTCTTTATAGAATGCGATATCCGTTTCCCGCACCTCCGATTCGCTCCGAAGTGCGTCCGCGGTTTGTGCCCCCAAAACCGTCGAGCTAGGAGATTGAGGCCGGTTCTCCCCAGGGCCGCACCCCGCTGCAGCGACGGCGCCCGTCACCAGCATCACTCGCGCAAGACAACGGGCACCATTTCTGCGCCTCCCGATCCCGGTTGATGATGTCGGGACGAGCGACGTAGTCGCCGCACCCATTATTTCGGAGCTCCCAGATATGGAAACGTGGTGGCGAACTGACTGTGAGTAGCGACGTTGTCCGTGCACAGCGGCAGGGTGAACGGCTTGCAGACGGCCTGCGTCGCATCGAGGAGGTCGCTGAAAATCGCCGAGAGGCCGACGTCGACTACGTCGTCGGTGAGCTTGCGACCGCCGTATCCGTTGGCAAGCGCCCAGGACAACCAGCCCGCAGACGACGGATCCTTGTCAGTCTGCACAATGAGCATGTCCGGCAGCAGCGCACCAGCCAGCGTGTTCTGAAGTGTGGTTGCCTGCGGCCGAAATGCCGCGACGAATCCCTTCACGCTGGCGGTAAAAGCCGCGGCATCGTCGGCAGGACCAATGCTTCCGTGAAATGGGTGATCCTTCTTCGCGAGAAATACTTCGCTGACGAGCGGATTGCCGAGACGCTGCACCTGATTGAAAGTGCGCGTGACGTTCGGCGCGTTGACGTTGTTCGAGCCGCAGGCAGCTAAAGTGGTGAGGGTCGCGACCGCGGCTAAAGCCGTAGCGGCCAGTCGTGCGCGTCCCATGGTGTAACTGAATGACATGGTGAAATGCTCCTGTGTGAGTGAGAGCGCGAGTTAGCGACTGATCGTGCCCCAGATCCCGATCTTGGCGTTGCCCCCGGCGGTGAGCTCGGATTTCTGGAGTTCGACCACGATGGACAGCACATTGAATCCCTTTACGAAATCGACCGCTGAGCCGGCTGCCCGGAACGACGACGCGGTCGCGGCATCGGGAAGCATCGACAGCTGACCGGTGCTCGGTTTCCGATCCGGGATGATCCGGAAGAATTGCTCGAGATCAATGAAGAACGGATCCTCGCGTGGACCCGCAAATACCTGCATGCCTGTCGGCGAGCCGAGCGCCGCTCCTACGTTTCCCGAAACAGCGGGCGCGACGTCGGCAACCCGATTCATCATCGCACCCAGAACGGGCGGAGCGACCGGCCCGCGCACTTCGACGGTCTGGTTCGGCGCTGTTCCCTTGAACTGCACCTGGATGACGCGATCTTCCTTTGCGTCTCCGGTGTTGTCGATCTTGAACTGGTAGAGGATGTTGGGGTCGAACGAAGTCGACGCTGTCTGAGCCGGTGTCAGGAATGCCCAGCTATTCATCACCAGTGTGATCCGGTCCGGTGACGAGCCGGGGAAAGCATAGACGTCTGTCATGTCCATCGCCGGGTTCAATTCGACCAGCGGGTTGTCCTGGTGGTCGGAGGCGAGCACGACCCCCGCAACTCCAACACTCGCCACGATCCCCACGGCAAGCAGTGTCCGCGCCCGGCCGTGGCTGAGAAACTTTTTGTACATGGATTCTCCACTAAATGAGTTTGTCTGAGACGGTTGCGAGTCTCGCCTGCATATCGAGCGGCTGACTCCCTCGCAACAACCGGTATACGACACCAAACGGACTTCGGATCTATCGTGCGTTCCGCCCTCCGCTCATAGATCCGTTCAGCTTCATCTGTCGTAATGGTTCGAAGGACAGACTTTCAATCAGAGAGTTACAGAATGCGCCGCTCTTTGCTGAAAATCGGAATCATTGCCGCTACAGTCACCATCGCTCCCGCCGTTGCCGGCGTTCAGATGGCAATCGTCATCAAGGATGGGTCAGGCGGCATTGCCAACATCTCGACGTACGACGTGATGCAATCCAACGGAGTCATCCACGTCATCGATCGCGTCCTGCTGGCACGCTAGGTATTCGTGAAGTGCGCGCAGGTCGGCGCGCTACGGCCTCGGATTCAACGGGGACGAACACCGCGCAAGCTGCAGCGCGGTGGTGTTCGTGGCGCCCCTCGCGTCGTGTCTCTAGTTTTGAGTATGCCTTTGCGCGCCACGAGCGGGGATGCTGAAATCAGTTTGGACGATGTACGCGTCGTGCGACGAATGGCGTCCGGTGACGCAGGGGCGCTCGGAGATTTTTACGATCGATGGTCGGCCGAAGCCTACGCCACCGCGATTGCGATCGTGGGGATCGCGCAAGATGCCGAGGAAGTAGTAGAGGACGCATTCTGGCAGGCGTGGAATCAGGCGTCACGCTTCGACGCTTCGCGCGGCCAGGTCAGGTCGTGGGTGCTGAGCATCGCGCGGTCGCGAGCGCTCGACAAACTCAAATCCATTTCCCGCCGCCGCGAGGAGCAGCTCGAGTCGGCCCCCTTGGAACTTCTTACGCACGAGGGCAGGGCCGATGACCGTCTTGTTGAAGAGGAGCGGATGGGCGCCGTCACCAGAGCACTGAACGACCTTCCCATCGTGCAGCGCGAAGCCCTGGAAATGGCGTATTTCGGAGGTCTCAGCCAGACGGAAATCGCAGATTGCACCGGCTTAGCGATTGGCACCGTCAAGACTCGCATTCGACTGGGGATGCAGAAGCTTCGCGAACAGCTGACTCCGGCGGAACGAACGGTATGAGCAACCCACCCCTAACTTACCCGCTCACCCACGAGGCGGCGTTCCCCGAGATTGGAGCGCTGGCACTTGGCGCGCTTCCCAGCGACGAGGCGCGGCTGGTTAGGGCACACGTGGAAAATTGCCCCGTGTGCTCCGCCGAGTTCGACGCGATGACGATGGTCGTTACCGCGATGTCGACAGCGCCCCGGGGAGGAGTAATGGCGCCTGCCCGCAGCGCCGAGATTCGCGGCCGACTGATGGCGCGGGCCGCAGAAGGCGGAGCGCGCAAATCGTCGGATAAATTTTCGCGCATGTTCGTCATCGCGGCTGCGGTGGCGATGATCGCGCTCGGGCTCGGCTACTACAATCAACACGCGGCGCGGCAGGAGCTCATCGCCAGCGCAGCGAGGCGCGATTTAGTGATCGCCGCTCTCAACGCACTCGTACGCGAGCGTGACGCAGAGATTGCCGCGATAACGGGTCCAACCGTAAGCGTGATGGAGCTTTCATCGACTGGGACGCACCCTCCAACAGCTCGAATGTTCTGGGATAAAGCGACGAACAGATGGACCCTGTTCGCTCACGGTCTGCCGGCGCCGAAGGCAGGACGAACCTACGAGCTGTGGCTCGTCACCGCCGACAAGAAAATACCGGCCGGCATTTTCAAGCCCCGTGGCGACGGCTCCGCTGTGGTTCGCGCAACGTACGCAATGCAGCCAGCGGACCTCAAGGCGATCGCGATCACCGACGAGCCAGACGGGGGCGTGAGCGCACCCACCGGCGCGGTGGTCCTGGCGGCGCGAACGGGGAGTTGAGCGCACAACGCCCCGCGCTCGACCGCCAGACGCTCTTGCGCACCGCTCTACAGCGTGCGCAGAATTTGGTCTAGGACCGGTCGGAAGTCCGACAATCCCCCCAAATCTCCTTTGCCGGAGGTCGTCATGCGGAAAGTCATTTTGGTTCCAGCACTGCTTTGCGGAATGGCCGTCATTGCGGGCGCACAAACGAAGCTCTCAGGTAAGTTGACCTGCGCCAAGCCCAGCGTCAGCCAGACGGGTGGCGACATGGGCCAGATGATCATGTTCCAGAAGTCGAACTGTACCTGGACGACGCCTTTCATGATCGACGGTAGCAAGCCTGGCCCAACGGTGGACGTCTCCATCGGAGACATGACCGGCTCGATGGGAAGGGCCCACGGATATAGCACCAGCGTCATGGACAACGGTGATAGCACGATTGTTCGCTATGAAGGAACAACACAGATGAAAAAAGATCGCTCCGGAAGCATCAAGGGAACCTGGAGGTACGTGCGAGGCACCGGAAAGTTCAGGGGCATCAGTGGCAGTGGTACGTACAAAGGCGAGACTGCGGCCGACGGTAGCGGGTGGGCCGACGTCAGCGGGCACTACTCGCTCGGAAAGGGAAAGGTGAAGAAGGCGATGTAACCGGCTTCGTCACGTCGTCGCATGGAAACGATCGCTCATCTCAATTCGGCCCTCGCAGGCCGGTACGAAATCGAGCGTGAACTGGGTGCCGGGACGTTTGACGCTGACCGGTTGCCGCAGCCTTCTCGATCGCATCCAGCATGCGATGCCGCGTGACGGCGTCGTCGAACGTGGGGCACAAATGCGTTCCCTCGCGATAGTCGCGGGCGAAAAGCGCGTACGCCTCTGCGACGTTAAGTGCAGGACCTTGTAGCGGCGACCGACTGTACTGCTGCGGCACGGGCAGGACCTCGAGCGAGGACTGCTTGTCTTTGGCGCCGCGCACAGTCAACTCGAAGATCTGTGCCTGGCCGCCGTCAGCGGTGATCTGCAGGTCGCCTTTCTGCGGATGGTCATCGTGGCCGACTGGGCCCGCACTTCGCCGAGGCAGTAACATAGCGCGTCCGCCGCGTGGCCGACCGCGATCGAGAGCATCGTCGCACCGTTCTTCTTGTCGTTCATGTAGACGTTGTACGGCTCCACCGTCGGCCCCCAACCCATTCCCGAACCGATCAACGTCGTAGAGAGCACCTCACCGACGTACCCTTGCCTGATCAAGTCGCGCACGTAAGCCACCGGCGGCGCAGAGCGCGCCTGTAACCCCGCCACGGCGAGCACTCCTTTCTTCTTCGCCAGGGCGGCCAGGTTCTCCGCCTCCTTCAAGCCGTTGCCGAGCGGCCATTCGCAATACACGGCCTTGCCCGCCTTTAGCGCCGCAGTCGCCAGCTCGAGGTGATGCGGCACCTTCACGGTGATGGCGACTACGTCCACCTCGGCGCTGTTAACGAGCTCCTGGTGATTATCGAACGCGAGAGACACGCCGAAGCGCTTGCCGGCGACATCAGCGGATTCGCGCCGGCTGGTGGACAGCGCCGTGATCTCGAAATCGTCCGGGAGCGACTTCAACGCAGGGATGTGCGCCTGCGCCGCCCACCCGCGATCGGGATTGGCGCCGATGATGCCGACGCGAATTCTCCCTGTCACGATTCCTTGTTGAACAGATAGCGGGCGATCTTCCACTCGTCCGCAGTCCGAACGAAGATAAAGAGCTCCCGGTTCGTCTCGGGCCCACTCGCTCCAGTGGCCACAACAGTGGACGTGCCCGCCGAGTGGGTCCGCGCATACGCGAAATCGCCCTTCACCTTTAGCTCGTCGACAGTGAAGTGGATCGCGATCCGAATGTTCTTGAAAACCGCGTCGTAGGCGCCGCGCACAGCCGAGCGACCAGAGGCCGTCGGGAAGCCAGCGGGCATGAAGATGCCGTCCACGGCGTAGAGCTGTTCGATGCGAGCCGCGTCCCCGGCGTTGAGGGATGTTTCGTATGCGGTCAACAACGCGTGAAGCTGTTTCTCAGCCGTGTTCTGAGCTCCGACTGCGGCGACCGGGATGGATGCGAGGAGCGCGAACGGCAATAGCAATACAGAGAAGCGAGACAGATGTGTCATGTGAGGTCCGAATGTTTGGTGGTGACGTGGAGGTAGCCACGAGGATTGAGCTCATGACAACGGGGGCGGTGCGAATTCGACCAGCAAGTCGAGAAGAGCGGTGAGTCGCTTACGGCCGAGATGACCCATGGTCTGCTTCGCGGCTTCGGCTACGTCGCGATCGAGACGACTCAGTAGGGTTTTCCCTGCGGAAGTGATCCGGTTGATGCTTCGACGCCGATCGCTGGCATCGGTTTGTCGCGCAACGAGTCCGTCGCGCTCGAGACCCGAGACGAGGCGAGTCAGATCTGAATCGCGCGTGACCATCCGGTCTCCGATCTCCGTGCAGGATAGTCCGCCCCGTCCCGCCGCGCGGAGAATCCGAAGGACATTGTATTGGGAAGGCGAGAGGCCCGCCGCAGCGGTGATCGCAGTGGAGCGTTCCGCCGCCAGCCATGCGGCCCGGACCAGGGCGATAAGCACCTCCTCTTCCAGCGAATCGTGAATCGCCATTGCGGCGGCAGGGGTTGGAACTGACATGACCCAACATTACTCCTCGCGAGGAGTATTGTCAAGGCAACCGTAGTCCGACCTTCGCGATGCCGGATTGATATCTGCTTGTTGGATTTGCGTGTGCCTCTCAATGAGGCAGTCCTTTCCTCTCTAGCGGGGGTACGCCGCCAACCCCGGCATACTTACGGGGATCCCGAGACTTCCCGCAGGCGGCAGCTTATGACTCCGGTACCACTCCTGCCGCGCGAGATCGATCCGGTCGGCGCGCTCCATCCACAGCTGCGTCGTGAGGTCGTAGCGCGCAAGAATGTTGTGCAGCCAGTACGGGCGGTTCTCCCTCAGCCATGCCTTCTCGTATTCATCCCGGATCAGAGAGTAGCCGTCGCGGAGATCCTGGAGCCTTCCGTTCACGCCGGTGATGTCCGCCAGATCGCGCCCCGGTGATTTGCTCGCAGTGTCAGCGGCGCGATCGTACATCGCGACTACTTCGTCGGCGAACTGAAACTTCATTCCGATGAAATCGATCCGGCGCGCTCCGACCTTCATCGCCTCGATCGCATCGCGCTCGCGCGTGATTTTGGGATCGGCCTGGGCTATGAAGACCAGCGCGGACTCGGCGAGAATGCGAAGGTCGTGAGTGTACGGCCTGATGCGCTGCGCCATGCTACGCCCTTCGTCGGTCCATGGATCGAGCCAGAACAAGTAGTCGCTCGCATCACCGACATTTGCGTTCCCTAACAACGCGTGGGCGGCTGACAGCCGTCGCTGTGCCTCGTCTATCTTGCCGCTCAGGTCGCCGTGAAAAACTCGCCCATAACTCAACGCAAACGCATCGATGCTGCTCTCCCCTGCCTGCCACCCCGCGGCTGCTCCAAACAGATCGCCGTACCAGGTTTGATTGAACAGAGCCTCGCCGTCGTCATCCCATGACGTGTTGATCATTCCAGTGGCGCCGAGCCGCTGCCCATCGCGCACAAATCGCTGGATGTTGACGAGTGCTACGGCGTTGTTGGGATAGACGCGATTCCAGCTGCTCACGCCGGGAGCGACCCATGTCTCCATTCCCACATTGCGAAACGGGGCGATGAATCGCACGTACGACGTATCTGCGCCATATGTCCACGGGACGGCGATCAGGTCTTTCGGAATAGTATTCACCAGCTCGGGTGAGCTCAGCGCGACGTCGCCCCAGAACAGGAATTTCTTTCCGCTCGGCCGAAGTGCGTCCGCGATCTGCTTCAGGAAATCGAGATAGACGGCGCCGATTCCCACGCTCTTCACCCTGTCCGCGGTTTGCCCGCGCCCGAGCTCGAACGTTTCGTCCGCGCCGAGGTGGACGAAACGGCTGGGAAAGAGCGTGTTGATTTCGGCGAACATCTGCTTGATCAGAGGAAGCGAGCCCGGCTGTCCGGGCGCGAGCACATGTCCGTGCGACGTCTCTCCAAGGGGCGAATAGATCTCGTATTTCAGCACATGGTGCAGGTGGCCGAATGCTTCCTGCTCCGGAATGATGTCGACGTGATAGTTGGCCGCGTATGTTACGAGCTCTTTTACGTCAGCGTGGCTCAGCGCCCCGCCCGGTGGCGCGATCAACGGATTCGAGTCATAGGCGAGCGTGTGCTCGAAGTACGGCGAGAACACGTTGACTTTGTACGCGGCGAGCGTACGGATCTGTTTTTTCTGGAAGTCGAGCGTCGGCACCGGGCCACGCGAGAGATCGTCGTGGAATCCACGGTAGCGCATCGCCGGCCAGTCGCGAATCGTCGCACGATAGAGCCTGGCTTGATCGCCGTCGCCGCTCAGAATCTGCTTCACCGTCTGCACGCCGTAGAACACGCCGGCCGAAGTCGTGCCGATGACCACGATGTGGTTGCCGTCGGGGGTAATGACGTAACCTTCGTCCTTCATCGCCGGATCGAGCTTGAGCGAATGGCGCCGCAGCACGCTCTGGGCAGTGGAAGCATCGGCGCGGAGGAGCACCACGCGGGGACCTGGCCCAGTCTCGCCAGTGACGACGCGAATCCCGCGATCTTTCAGTGCATTCGTGAGATCCAAAGCCGCAAATCGATCTTCAGCGTTCGCCGGTCGGGCGACGGTGATCCCGTTTGGCACCGACACCGACCCTTCCAGCTGCATCTCCCGCGGCTGGGGAATGAGGCGGAGATCCGTTTGGGCCGCTGAGGGCGTAGCCACGAGGACGGAGAGAAGGAAGAGAACGGGCGTAGATTTCATTTTACCAGTGGTGGAAGATTGATCCGGAGTGCCCGAGAAAATATGGGACACTTCAAGCGCCCGCACGTCGCTTGGGCCCAGCCCGCTTGCCCGTACCCGACGGTACGTGGGGGTGAGGCGCGGCAAATCCGATCAGTTCGTCCATTCTCGCAATGAACAGCTTCAGAATCGGCGAGGTGTTTGCCTTGCTGTAACCAACGGCCAAATCGATCGTTGGCGCTTCACCCTCCAACGGCCGGCTGACCACGGACGACGGCAGCAGATCTTTCGCATAGGCGGGCATGAGCGCCAACCCGCCGGTGGACGCAACGAGCGACACCGCCATCGCGATGTTGTCCACCCCGTGATCCATTTTGATAGCGAGCCCGGAGCGTCGTATATACTCCTCCGTCACGGCGCGCAGAACTGTCGCTTTTTTCGAACCGCCGATGAAGATCTCGCCGAGGAATTCCCGCGGGTGAATCGCCTTGCGGCGGGCAAGGCGATGGTCGCTCGGCATCAGGACGATGAGCGGCTCGTGGTCCACGACCTCGTAGGTCAGATCGAAGCCCGGCTGGGTGCGCATGAAAGCGACGTCGAGGCGCTCCCGGACAAGCGCCTCGGCGAGGTCCGGTGAATAGTCGCTCGTGATCGTCACCTGAATGTTTTTCAGCTCGTCGCGCAGAACGTGCATGGCCCGCGGCAGCCAGTTCATCTCGTGACCCGATTGGAAGCCGATGGCGAAAATTGTTTTTCCGGGCTGCGCGGCCCTGTGCGCTGCTTCGACGGCGGCATCGACTTGAGTCAGCGCCAGCCGGGCGTGATCGAGAAAAGCCTTGCCTGCCGCAGTCAATTCGATGCCGCGTACGCTGCGGGTCATCAACTCCGCACCAACCTCGCGCTCGAGATCGCGGATTTGGCGACTGAGTGAAGGCTGCGCGGTGTGCAGCCTTTCTTCGGCCGCTAGCGTCAGGCTCCCCTCCTCAGCGACAGCAATGAAATAACGAAGGTGTCGCAGTTCCATGACCCTCTCATGCCTCCGAGGCATGAGCGCCAACTTACAAAGTATTTTTCCGGGACGCCAGGATGATCTAGGATTACGACTAGGGGAAATGATTTTCACTTCCCGCATCGAGCTTCCGCCGCGAGCGGAGGCCATATCCTGGAGGACTGGATCAATGAGCGCTCAAGTTGTCTTGATCACCGGTGCGTTGACCGGCATCGGGCGCGCCGCGGCCGTCGCCTTCGCGAAGAAAGGCGCGAAGGTGGTTGTCGCCGGTCGGCGCAAGGAAGCGGGCACGGAGCTCGTCGAGGAGCTCCGCTCCCTGGGCACGGAGGCGGAATTCGTCAACGCCGACGTCCGGAAGGAGGATGACGTTCGCGCTATGGTTGATAAAACCATCGCCCGGTTTGGGCACCTCGACGTCGCGGTGAACAACGCCGCCACCGAAGGCGAGGTCGGCCCGATCACAGATCAGACCGCAGAAAGCTTTGCCGCGACCTTCGACACCAACGTTCTCGGCGTGGTGCTGAGCATGAAGCACGAAGTGCGCGCCATGCAGGCCCAGGGGAGTGGCATCATCAATATCTCCTCGACCTACGCACACATGGGGGCGGCCGGAGCCTCGATGTACGTCGGCGCCAAGCACGCCGTGGAAGGTATCACGAAGTCGGTGGCGCTCGAGGTCGCGAAGTCTGGAATTCGGGTGAACGCCGTTGCGCCTGGCCCCACGGACACCGGTATGCTGACGCGCTTCACCGGCACGGCGAAAAACAAGGCGGCATTGGTGACGACGGTACCGATGGGTCGCCTCGGTCTGTCGGAAGAGGTCGCCGACGGCATCGTCTTCATCGCATCGGACGAAGCCAGATTCGTCACGGGACACGTCCTGAACGTCGACGGTGGTAAGACTGCCAACTGATCTCAGTGACCCCGCACACTCATCAAACCGCGCCGACGCAGTCGTGGAGGCCGCCGATATCCGATTCGCTTACCGGCGCTTCGGCAAATCGGGGGGCGTGCCGCTCTTGATAGGCGAGAGTGATCCAATCGCAAACACGGAGGAGACAATGAAGGTCATCGACAATTACAAAAAGGCCATCGAGAACGGGGACGAGGCTTTATTGAAGGAGGTTTTTGCTCCTCAAGTCCGCTTCGACACCCCGAGCGGAGAAAGCTCGGTTAACCCACTGGACACGGCATCTCATATCATGAGTCAGGTGGCCAAAGTGGTCCCCGGCATAAAAAATATTTTGACCGCTGATGCCGGAAGCAATTCATACCTCCTTGCCTTTGAAGGCGAGATCGAGGGCCAGAAGCTTCAGGCGGTCGATCAGCTGCACCTCGACCAGCGTGGAAGGATCGATCAGCTTACCATCTACATGCGTCCCATCCCGGCAGCCCAGAAATTCCGGGGAGCCATCGGCCAAAGACTTCAGCCCGCGACAGCGTCCTCATAATTCGGACGCCATCGCACCGCCGCGGTTCCGGACCGGATTACCCGCGAGCCGGAATCGGGGCGCGGGTGATCTAACGTCGACGGCTGTAAGACAGCCAACGGATCTCAGTGACCCAACACACTCATCAGACCGGATTGTGCACTCTGTGGCCGGGGGTCGAGTCAGACATGTGAGAGCCCTCCGGGTCCGACCCGCGGGTGAATCGCTCCCACGCGACGAACCTCTGAGAGTCGGCGACGGACTCGACCCGTTAGCCGATCTGCTCCGCTAGCTCGATGATGATCCCCTCCGGGCCGCGGACATAGCAGAGCCGGTAGCTGTCCTCGTAGCGCTCCAGCTCGCCGACGAGTTCAGCGCCGCGGGCTCGCAGGCCGGCAACGACGGCGTCGATGTCCTCGACGGCGAATGCGACGTGGCGGATACCCGGCGTGTTCGCCGGCGCGTGCCGGTTGTCGCCCCGGTTTGACGGCGAGTGGAACTTCGTCAGCTCGAGTCGTCCGTTGCCGTCCGGAGTTTGCATCATCGCAATGTCTGCCCGTACGCCCTCGAGCCCAACGACGCGGTCCACCCAGCGACCTTCGACGGGCCCCTCTGTGCTCCGCAAAAACTCCATCCGACCTGACACACTTCAATGTCCCTTGGCCCGACTAAGGAAATTCTCTGCTAAAGGTCGTTATCACTCAGAAAGCGTCCGTGATCGTTGGTCTCCAACCAGTGGTAAAGGTGAACGTGGTAGAGATAAGACGCTACCAGTTCTTCGCCGAGTTCGTGAGTTTCCGTACATAGGAATGGGACCTGGAGTCCGGCAAGCACTGCAATCAGGGACTGGGTGATGCGGTTCGGGTTTGCGCCCCCGTGGGGATAGGGAGACTTCAGTTGGCTCAATGCGGCAGTGATGACGAGCAGCCGATGTGGATAGCGACTCATCAGTCGCAGACGGTTAACGAAGACGGAGCGCTCGGCAGTTAGTGAGTGGATCAGGTCCGGAAGGTCTTTGCGTTCCACGACGCAAACATCTTCCAGCCCCGCAACCGAGTAATCGCCCAACTTCAGTGGTTTCCTCTCGATCCCTGCGAACCATCCGTCAAAGCGGGAGAAATCGAACGGGTTCTGTTCGCGAGTGTCCACGAGAATGACCGAGCGTGGCGTCTTGAGCTGTGTACCACCACGCTCGGCCAGCACCGGAATCGCAGGATGTGACACGGGCGAGGACGCCATCGGCAATTCCAGAGGAGAACGGATCAAAGTGC